>ERZ857480.76445-NODE-118476-length-163951-cov-16.9961_pt1 | contig 163951 bp, 145 predicted proteins | sample MGYA00519767_ERZ857480 | MGnify/ENA primary metagenome ERZ857480 (study PRJEB31778, sample SAMEA3449210) | human gut metagenome | biome: human gut; feature: human-associated habitat; material: faeces | place: United Kingdom | collected 2010/2012 ...
CAAAGACTTAAGATGGGGGCACCATCCAACCGTTCGGGGGAGCATGCCATGTCGAAAATCGTCGTGTCAGATTTCGATCTCGGGGATACCGCGCTCGAGAGGCAAATGGTCGAGGCTGCTGGCATCGAGTTCGCCGCATTCGGAAACGAGGATGATCGCGCCCCCGAGGCGCTCATCGAGCACCTGCAGGATGCCGATGGCGCCATCACCTCGTATGGTGACTATACCGCCGCGGTGTTCCAGGCGCTACCAAAACTCAAGGTCGTGAGCAAGACGGGCACGGGTGTCGACAACATCGACGTGGCTGCGGCAACCAAGAACGGTACTGCGGTTTGCAATGTTCCCGGCTATGGTACGGAGGTCGTCTCCGATCACGCCATCGCGCTTGCGATGTGCGTGCTGCGTCGCATCAACGAGATGGATGCCGACATGCGGCAGGGCGTGTGGGACTTTCACAAGCGGCGCCCGCTCGGTCAGGTGCAGGGGCGCAGCTTCGGCATTGTCGGGTACGGGCATATCGGACGGGCGACGGCACGCAAGGCCCGCGGGCTTGGCTTCGACGTCATGGTCTGGGATCGTAAGGGCGTGCCAGGGCGTTTCACGCCGGAGGACTTCCCGTACGTGAGCCTGGACGATCTGTTTGCACGGGCTGATATCGTGAGCTTTCACACGGCGCTGACGCCCGAGACGCATCATCTGCTTGATGCGGAGCGCATCGCCACCATGAAGTCCGACGCCATCGTCGTCAACACCTCGCGTGGTGCCATCGTGGATACCGATGCGCTGGCCCAGGCGCTTGTCGCGGGCAAGCTCTGGGGTGCCGGTATCGACGTGTTCGAGGAGGAACCCGTTTCGCTCGATGCGTCCATTTGCAAGGCGCCGCATACGGTGCTCACGCCGCATGTCGCCTACTGGTCTGAGGAGACGGCTGTCCAGCTTCGCACGCGCTGCACGCAAAACGCCATCGACGTGGTGCTCGGCAAGAAGCCCGAAAGCTGCGTGAATGCCGAGGTGCTCACGCACTAACGGAATGGCTTGTTGCGTCACAGCAGCGGCTTGAGGTACTTTCCCGTCACGCTCTCCGCACATGTGACGACATGTTCGGGCGTGCCGGCGCAGACGATTTCGCCGCCCGCCTCGCCGCCGCCTGGTCCCATGTCGATTACGTAATCGGAGTTCGCGATGAGGTCGAGGTCATGTTCGATGACAATGACCGTCGCGCCCTTGTCCGCCAGCCTTTGCAAGACGCGTAGCAGCACCTCCACGTCTGCCGGATGCAGTCCGATGGTGGGCTCGTCGAAGACGAAGAGGGCATCTTGCTGCTTCTTGTGCATCTCACCGGCGAGCTTGAGGCGCTGAGCTTCGCCGCCCGAGAGCGCAGGCGTCGACTCGCCGAGGGTGAGGTATCCCAGGCCCAGGTCGGAGAGCGTCTGCAACTTGGCCTTTGCCTTGGGGATGCTCGAGGATGCCATGCAAAGCAACTCGTCCACCGTGAGCGCGAGGACGTCGGGCAGGGAAAGCTCCTCGGTCGGATTGTCGGGCGCGTCCGCTGGCTCCTCCACTTCGTCGCGACATCCGTCGATATCCTCAAATGGCAGGCGTATGTCATAGGCGTCCTGGCCGTAGCGCGAGCCGTGACAGTCGGGACACATGATGTCGACATCGGGGAGGAACTGGACGTCAAGCGATATCTGGCCCGTGCCGTCGCAGGTGGGGCAGCGTAGACTTCCCGTGTTGTAGGAGAAGGCGCCGGCCTTGAGCTTGCGATCCTTGGCGGCAGGTGTCGCGGCGAATGCCCGGCGCAAATCGTCCATGATGCCGGAATAGGTAGCCACCGTCGACCGAACGTTTGCTCCGATGGGCGTCGCGTCGATGAGATGGACGCGCTTGATGCCCGGCGCGTCGATGCTGCATGCATGTGCGGGCAGCTTTCTGCCGTCAAGCGCCGCTTGCAGTGCGGGGATGAGGCTCTCGAGGATGAGGGTGGTCTTTCCCGATCCCGAGACGCCGGTGATGGCTGTCATACGTCCCAGGGGAATCTTCACGGAAAGCGATTTCACGGTATGCAGGGGCAACGTCTCGAGCTCGATGGTGCCTTTCTCGAACATGATCTCGTCATTTGCACGTTCGCGCACATGTACGTGCTTTGCGCCCGAGAGATAGGGCCCGATGCGGGAAGCCGGGTCTGCCTCGATCTGTCCGACGGCGCCCTGGGCGATGACGCGACCACCGTCTGAGCCCGATCCGGGGCCGATCTCCACGATGTAGTCCGTGGCCCTGAGCACGCTGAGGTCGTGGTCCACCACGACAACCGAGTTGCCATCGCCCATGAGGTCGTCGATGACGCCGAGCAGTCCCTCCACGTTGGAGGGGTGCAGACCGATGGAAGGCTCGTCGAGCACGTAGAGCACGCCGGTAGTGCGCGTGCGCACGGCGCGGGCCAACTGGACGCGCTGCAGCTCACCGTTGGAAAGCGTGGAGCCGGCACGGTCCAGGCTTAGATAGCCGAGGCCGAGCTGCTGCAGGCGATGCATCGGCTCGTTCATCTCCGCGACGATCGTCTTGGCCATGGGGCGCATTTCCCTGGGCAGCTTGTCCGGAAGCGTCGGGGCCCATGCCGCCAGCTCATCAAGGGTCTGGGCCGTGGCTTGTGCCAGGTTCATATCGTCCAGAAGGCTCGAGTGCGCCTTGGCCGAGAGGCGGGTTCCATGGCAATCCGGGCAGGTTCCCTGTTTGAGGAAGCGCGCAACGCGGGCAAGCCCCTTTTCGTCCTTCACCTTGGCAAGGGCGTTCTTCACCGTGTTGACCGCGCTGTAGTACGTGAAGTCGAGCTCGGTGGCATGGCTCTTGTTCTTGGGCACGTAGAGGATATGGCGCTTCTCCATGGGCCCATGCAGCACGATTTCCTTCTCGCGGTCGGTGAGGTCGCGATAGGGCACGTCGATGCGCACGCCCATTTCCTGGGCGACCTGCGGCATGAGCGACCACATGAGCTGGCGCCAGGGAGCGACCGCGCCCTCTTCGAGCGTGAGCGAGTCATCGGCGATGAGCGTCGGCTCGTCGATTTCGCGCACGACGCCCGTGCCCCCGCAGGTGGGGCAGGCGCCCGCGCTGTTGAAGGCGAGGTCCTCGGCGCTCGGACCATAGAACGTCTCGTGGCAGACGGGACACTCGAGCGGCTTTTCGGCAGCCACGTTGAGGCTGGGCGGCACGTGATGGCCGTTAGGACATTCATGGCTACCCAGACGCGAGAACATGAGGCGCAGGTAGTTGAGCAGCTCGGTGGAGGTGCCGAAGGTGGAATGCACCCCGGGCGTGGAAGGGCGCTGGCGCAGCGCGATGGCAGCCGGCACGTGCAAGACCTCATCTACCTGTGCGCGTGTGGTCTGGCTGATACGGCGGCGCGTGTAGGTGGAAAGCGCCTCGAGGTAGCGACGGCTTCCCTCCGCGTACAGCACGCCCAGGGCAAGCGAGCTCTTGCCCGATCCGGACACGCCGGCGATGCCGACCATCTGGTGCAACGGGATGTCGACGTCGATGTCCTTCAGGTTGTGAACGCGCGCACCGCGTATCTCGATGGAGGCCGGCTCGCGAAAGACGATGTCACCGATGTTGCAGGAAGCGTCATTGTATTTGTCTGGCATATCAGCTCTCCATCGAGAATGAGACACTTGCTCAGGGCAATTGTCTCATTCTAATATGTTGGTGACGCGAAGGAGGTGAGGCTGATGTCCAAGAAGAAACGCGTGAAGAAGCACAGCGTGCCAAAAACCGGCGCGGTATGGCGGCAGACGTCCGAAGAAGTAACGCTTGCGAAGATGCCGCGATACGATGCGTTTGCCGGTGGCTATGGTCCCCATGGCAGCAAGAAGTACGATCGCGCAAAGGTGAAGCAGGACTGGCGACGCCAGATTGGACAAGAAGGAGCCTCTCGGGGCTCCTTTCCTTTATACGCAAAAAGTTCGCAAAGGCGCTTGACCCTCTCGTCACGTCAGGCCCCATGATGCCTCTCGAAGACACGTATGGAGCAATGGTTTAGGAAGGATCGCGATCATGACGATGACCATTGGCCAAATGGCAGCGCAAGCCGGTGTAAGCCCACGGGCCTTGCGTTACTACGAGGAGCAAGGGCTCATCTCGCCCCACCGAAGCGATGGAGGCTACCGTGTGTACGACGAGGCGGATGCGAGGCGTCTCGCGCAGGTGCTAGCCCTGCGCTCGTGCCATCTGCCGCTGGCCACCATTCGCAGGCTCATGCAAGATGCCGGCACTGACCTTGCCAGCACGCTCCGCGCGCATCTTCGCGCTCTCGAATCGCAGGGAGCGTCATTGGACGCGGCAATCGAAAGGACGAGAGCCGCGCTGACAACCATCGAGAGGATGAAGGACATGAGCACGAAAGACAGCTTCGAGATGATGAAGGAGCAGGGGCTGCGCGATTTCGAAAACGAGTACGGCGAGGAGGCGCGCAGGCTTTACGGCGATGACGTCATCGAAGACGCCAACGCTCGCATGATGGCCCTCACCAAGGACGAGTGGGATGCCAAGGAGCTTCTGGAGGAATCGATCAAGGTGCAATTGCGTCTTGCCATGGCTACGGGCGATCCCGTGGGTGATGAGGCCCAGGAGCTGGTGCGCATGCACAGGCGTTGGATTGGCATCCACTGGGGCAAGGCTCCCGAGTCCGACCAGTATCTGGGCTTGGCGCAAGGCTACCTGGCCGACCCGCGCTTCGTGAGCTACTACGATTCGGCAGCCGGCGAAGGCGCGACCGAGTTTCTGGTGGAGGCAATACGCGCCTCGCAAGGGGAATCACTTTAAAAAAGGCCTGTCGGAGAGTTGTGCACTCGCTCTCCGACAGGCTCAGGCAGACCCCTGTCTTGGATTGCAAGGCCCAAAGACAGAGGGCGGGAAGTCTGCCCAGTCAAACATTCCCGCCAGGGAAAAGAAGATTGATGCAGGTAAAAACAGAGGATGCCATCAGCTTTTTAGATCGTGTTCTTCTTCGGAATCGGCTTTACTTGGCGACCAAGGATGACGATATCGAAGTTCGAGAGCGATTGAGGGGTCAGCCCAATTTCCGCTAGAACTTTGTCGGGATCCTTGCCTCGTAGGATCTCACCCTGGAGGAACTCGATGCGATCCTCATCCGAAAGCTCAACAAAAGCATCGTAGTTGATCTCATCGGGCTGTAACACTATTCTGTAATCGCGCGTCTCCCACTCATTGTCTTCTTCCATCATGCCGCTGCTTGATGTTGCCTCGCGACGATACTCAGCGGGGTCATATGCCTCACCAGACAACATCTCTGGTCCGATGGTACCTATGTCAATGATCTTTGCACCAGCCGGCTTGAAGAGCACGACCCTGTCCCCCATGCCTTGAGCCTTCTTGGCAAGTTCGTTCATAGGTCCTACTTCCATGCAGGCAGCAAGGCAATGCTTTACGCACATAGGCTTCTTTCCTTGGTCCATTCGCTCAGCGCAAAGGTCGCAACGCCAAGTTGGGGTGGCGATGTAGCTCCAGTCCCAAGCATCATCGATCAAGTTTCCCGGCTTGCGTTCTGGCTTCAGCTCGAGGATCCTGATGCCGAATTCGTCAGGCGCTAAGCCCTTTTCTTGCTGACAGGCTATTTCGCATGAATGACAATTCGTGCAGTATTTGTAATCGATCAGCAGGCCATAGTTATCGTAGTTGCCCATGATCACGCCTCCTTTTTCTCGGTGCAGAAGAAGTCAGGGCTCATGCCCGGACCCTTGGTGTTGGAAAAGTCGAGCGGATCATCAACTGCTGGCCCTTCGGCATCAATTGAATCAATCTTACGAATCTCGCAAATCATTGACTTATAAGGCGCGCCGAATCCAAGCTGGCCTATGCAGCGATGCGGCATGAGATTGTTGAAGTTGGACTTGAAGACGCCATAGAGATTTGGAAAGTCAGGATCGTCTTCCGGGTACCACCAACCATGCTGCATGTTGATCACATTGTCGTTGATGGTTTCGACAAGCTTCGCCTGAGCATTGGCATGCCCGAACATGTTGTACGCTTGAACGAAGTCACCATCGTGTATTCCCCGTTCCTCAGCCGCTTTCGGGCTGATTTCGAGGACGGGGTAGGGGTTCTTGGATCGGAGTGTGTCGATATTTCTGAGCTCGGAGTGGAAGAACAGTGGCGTTCGCGCACCAGAGGAGATGATGAGCGGATATTTGTCCGCATATTCATCCATATTGCCGCCCTTTTGAAAACGAGGCTCCTCGTAGTTGGGCAGCGGATCCAGATCCCATGCGGCGTAAGCCGCGCAATAGAGCTCGACACGACCGGTGACTGTATTGAACCCAACTTGACCATCCGGCCTCAACATGCCCTTTTCGTATTTTCGATATTCGTTGCCCGGAAACACCATTCCCATTTCGCGGAATTCTTTCCATGTGATGCCATAGGCATTCATAAGCTGTTCGTCGAGCCATTCTTCCGTGTTGGCGTACTTTCCCCAAGCCTCCGGGCAAAGCCTCTTGCCAAGTTCCAAGCAAACTTCAAGGTCGGATCTGGTGTCGGGAGCATCAACGGTCTTCGCCATACAAGCAGTCCATACATTGTTGGCACCGTAATATGGCACGACTATGCCGTCGTGCTCCGCGAAGGTGGGAAGTGGCAAGAAGACATCCGCCAAGCCCTGGATCGTCGGATTCATGAATACGTCTTGCGCGACGGTGAAATCCATATCTTTCAAGGCGTTGTACCAGCGTTCAGGCTGGGCAGAGCATGTGGGTGATAGGAAGTTCGTCGAGTTGATCCAGGCCATATGAAGTTCGTAGGGCTTACCACTCTCCAAGGTGTCCAGTATCTCGTCGGATTGGCATGTGGCATTTGGGCCGTGGAAAGCGGGATAGGTTTTGTTGCCAAGCTTTTTGTCGACAAGTTCCTGGGGAAGGAACATCATTGAATCGCCGGACCATCCGCCTATCTGTGTCATCGGATGGCCTAATGTCATGCCGCCGGGCACGTCGAGATTGCCGGTAATAGCAGCGATAGAGAGAATGGCTTGACCCGCCATGGTTCCATTGGGGTTTTGATCGACCGCCAAGCCCCAGGCAATCGACACAGGGTGGTTGATGGAGATGAGGCGCGCAACCGTACGAATGAGTTCTGCGTCGACGTCGCATATCTCGGCAACTTTTTCTGCTGGGTATTCAGCTGCCCTCTGAGCCAATTCATCGAAGCCATAGCACCAGCAATTCACAAAGTCGTGGTCATAAAGGCCTTCTTCGATGATGGTGTTGATGAACGATAAAGCGAGCGCGGTATCGGTTCCTGGTCTTAAGGGAACAGTGATATTGCCGGGCTGGGAACCAAGCCATGTATATCTCGGGTCGATGCAGATAATACGGGTGCCCAGTTTCATGAGATCGATCAATGCGTGACCGAAGAGGCCATCGCCATTGGAATATAGAGGCATCTTGCCCCAGCAGACAACGTATTTTGGAATCTCGAATTCGGAATCTGCGAAACGTTCGGGTGAGTACGCAGCGTAATCGATTTCGGGATAGCCTGCACCAAGAATGAACGCGGCGGTCATCTGCCTTGGTCCATAGCAGGAAACGCCCGATAGAGGATAGACGACATTGGGCGTGCCCAATACCGAATACGCAATCGGCCAATAGAACATCGAGGCCTCTCGGCCTGTGCCGCCATAGACGGCTATGGCTTCTGCACCGTAGGTTTGCTTGATCTTGTTGACTTCTTCTTCGATGATGTCATAAGCCTCATCCCAGGTGATCTGTTCCCATTTGTCCGACTGACCGCGATATTCTTTTGCGCGTTTCATGGGATGCATGATGCGGTCTTCATGGTAGTTGTAGTCTTTGAGCGCGAGACACCTCGGACAGAGGCGTCCGTTAGTTATGGGTTGGCTCTCGTCGCCTTCCACATGAACGATTCTGCCGTCCTTCACCGTGATCTCTACACCACAACTCGTTGGGTGGCATCCGGGAGGTGACCATGCGCAGGTTCTGAAGATAGTCGACCCGTCCTCAAGCTCGGTTTTGAACTCGTGCGCGTATTGCTTCTCCATCGTGTCACTCCTCTCTCTTCTTGCCGGCACGCCGAATTGCATACCGATTTCTGGCTCAAAAGTTACTGTGAAACCATTCATATGAGAGGAGTTCAAAAGAATGCGGCGACGCATTTTTTATTTGCGGAGCATCCAGCGCATCTTAGAGTCTATTGAGCCGGTTGTGTCCTAAATATTTTATCTGCGTGCAGATTTTCTTGTATATGCGAGATAAGGCGGCGTGCGGATGCTGCGTTCGGAGATGACTTTTTGTGGACAGCGTACAGGTTCATCGGTGCTTTGAAATCGGATATGCCGATGAGTCTCGTGCCGGGAGGAGTGTTCTCCTCGAAAGCGGCAGATCCTATGCCAACTGCATCCTCGTTTCTTACTGTCATCAGCATGAAGCCGATGTTTGAGATAACATCGAAGGAACGGAAGTTCACTCCACGTGCAAGGCAGGCGTCGATGAAGGGCCGTAGCTGGAATTCATAATCAGGGAGGAGCACGATTCTGTGCCTGGATAAGTCAACGAGCCTGATAGTGCTCTGTTCGGCAAGTGCAGAATCTTTAGAAGCCAACAAATAGAACCTGTTCGACAAAATGACGCTGCTTTCGCAAGCCGGAAAATCTCTCTCCATGCAATCGATGAGTGCAAGATCGGCTCTGTCTTCTATTACAGCCTCGTAGCATTGTTTACAGCTGTATTCGCTCAAGGAAACGTCCCAGTCATAATCTTTCAAGGCAGATGGGAGGTCATAGGGCGCACAATTAATGCTGTTTTGTCCAAGTGCGACTTTCAAAGGCTGATGTTCTTTGCCTTCATCTGACTGAAACGCTTCCTTTAAACTGACGATTTCATCTAGTATTTTTTGAGCTCTCCGTGCGGTTTCATGGCCGGCGACCGTGAGCACGAGCGAGTTGCCTTCTTGGGCGAAAAGCCGAACGCCGAGTTCCTTTTCCAGATAACGAATGGCATGTGAGAGATTTTGTCTGCTCGTGAACATCTGATTGGCCGCTTGCGTGAAATTGAGTGTACGGCTGGCCGCCAGGAAATATTCCAGCTGTGAGATATTCATTTGAGTCTCCTCACCTCTTATTTTATTTTACATGTAATTATTCTTTGCCCCTCCGCATCTTTTATCTCTCTCTTAATAGTTCTCAGAGCCTTGTATCGTTCGTCGAGAAGAAAGTTAGGGAACCAAGGCGAAAAGAGAGAGGTGGATTATGAGCGAGTGGAAGACAAAAGTCGGTGACGAGACCATTTACAGAACCTGTGCCTGGTCACCTCCCGGATGCCATCCAGTAGGTTGTGGACTCAAGGTTTATGTCGAGGGCGGCAAGGTTACAAAGGTGGAGGGTGATCCGGAACACCCCATCACCAGAGGAGCTCTGTGCCCGCGGTGTCTTACAATGACCGAGTATCTCTATCATCCCGATCGCATCATTTATCCCATGAAACGAGCCCGCGAGGATCGAGGCAAGGATAAATGGGAACGGATTTCATGGGATGAGGCTATCGATATCGTCACGGATAATGCAAAGAAGATCATAAAGGAGCACGGCGCCGAGGCCATCGTGGTCTTTGGCGGCACCGGGCGTGAGGGCAATAGCTACTATCGGCCCATTGCAAATCTCGTATACGGTTCGCCGAATTCCTGCTATGCGCAATCAGGTTGGTCTTGCTACGGCCCGCGTGTCGCAGTTACTGGCTTCTTGCTTGGCGGTGGTTATCCAGAGATCGACCATGCCCAGAAGTTCCCCGATCGCTATAAGCATCCTGGTTGGAAGGCCCCCGAGGTCATTTTGGCTTGGGGTAAAGCTCCTCTTGAAAGCAATGCTGATGGTCTTTGGGGTCATGCGTTCATCGACCTCATGAAGGATTTCGGTACGAAACTCATCATTGTTGATCCGCGCGTCACTTGGCTCGGCACTCGCGCAGAGATCGTTCTGCAAGTGCGCCCTGGCACAGATACCGCATTGGCCATGGCCATGCTCGATGTCATCATCAAAGAAGATCTCTATGACCATGACTTCGTCGAGAAGTGGACCTATGGTTTCGATGAACTGGCCGAACGCGTCGCAGCTATGCCTCCTTCCAAGGCTGCCAAGATTTGCGGAGTTTCAGAAGAAGATATAGTGAAGGCTGCCAGAATGTACGGTCATGCTCGTCCTGGCTCTCTTTCTTGGGGCCTTGCCGTTGACCAGAACCCCAATGGTGTGCAGCTGGGGCAATGCTTGCTTGCCCTCATGACGATTACCGGATGTATCGACGCACCCGGCGGAACGTCTCTTGGATCAATCGAGAACTTTCCGAATGCTGCGGCGGATCCTGCGAAGGAGGCCATGAAGTATGGGTTCATGACCGAGGAAACGTGGAACAAACGCATCGGGCTCCACGAGTTTCCCGCAGTATGCACGGTCATTCCGACAGTCCATCCCGATTCCATGCTTGATACCCTCGAGTCGGGTGAGCCCTATAAGATTCACATGGCTCATGTGGCATCTTCGAATCCTGTAGGCTCTGCTATCAGCTCTAGTCCGCAGCGCTGGTACGAGGCTCTCAAACAGCTCGACTTCAATGTTGTGACAGACCTCTTCATGACTCCTACGGCCATGGCGTGTTGTGATGTGTTTCTGCCACTTGCATCTTGCGTTGAACATGATGCTGTTGTTGCCACTCATTACGGTTGGAATACTTCTTTCTACGGCGCGGTTAACAAGCTCGTCGTTGTCGGCGAGACCAAGAGCGAATCCGAGATAATGGTCCTCATTGGCAAGAAGCTCTATCCGGAGTTCTGGAATCAGTTCGAGACGGGTACTGATTTCGATACTTGGTATGGACTTCGCTTCGGATATACCCCTGAGGATATTCGTGAGAAGGTTACGGTGATGACTGAAGAACCCTACTACAAATACGAGAAGGGCTTAATCAGACAGGATCGTGAGCCGGGCTTCGATACTCCTACGGGTCGCGTAGAGTATTTTGGGAACGCTTACTACCACTTCGGGGATGATCCCCTACCGTATTACCAAGATCCGCCGTTCGGGCCCGAGAGCACACCAGAGATGATGGACGAATTCCCACTCATTCTCACAACGGGCGCACGCAATTATGCATCGTTCCACAGCGAGCATCGCCAGATTGATACGCTACGCGAGATTACGCCTTATCCTGAGCTTGACATTCATCCTAACGATGCTGAGAAGTACGGTCTCAAAGACGGCGAATGGGCTTGGATCGAATCGCCGTTCGGCAAATGCCAAGAGAAGGTGAATGTGACTCCGACCATCAAAGAGGGCGTCGTTCACGCCATGCATGGTTGGTGGTATCCGGAGCAAAGCGGTGAAGAACCGAATCTCTTTGGAAACTGGAAGTCTAACATCAATGTCACGATGCCCCATAAGGTGAACGGCAAAATGGGCTTCGGAGATTGTTTTAAGAACATGATTTGTAAGGTCTATCCGGGCGACGGCATCGCTGAGGATAAATAGGAAGGGGTTGATGATAATGTCTACGAACGCCCTGTTCATTGACTACGAGTTTTGTTCTGGCTGTCATAGCTGCGAACTAGCCTGCCGAAACGAGCTGGGGCTAGAGAGGGGAGAGTGGGGTATCAAGCTCCTTCAAGACGGCCCCCGTCAGTTCAAGGATGGAACTTGGCATTGGGATTACATCATTCTTCCTTCCGAGAAATGTGATTTATGCGCCTCTCGCGTCAAGGAAGGTTTGCAACCTGCTTGTGTCCAAACCTGCCAGGCGAAGGTCTTGGAGTATGGCTCGGTTGCGCAGCTTACTCAGAAGATGGCAGAGAAAGGGCATAAAGTAGCTGTATTCATACCTTGAGTCCGTTGTTCAGCTTGGTTTACATTGGGCCTGGCGATTGCCCCCCTTTCGCCAGGCCCTTTGGGGTGATGATGAGATGTCCTGTCCGGTATGCATGCAATGCGGAAGATGCGGAAAAGAACCGCTTTTCAAGAATGATTACAAAAAGGGCAGGTGCCTGATTTGCGGGTATTGTAACCCGTCAGATGCCCGTAAATGCAGATCCTGCGGAGTTGTTCTCCCTGCCCCTCCCGGAGAAAAGCAGAATAAATGACTTTTTTGTCTTGCCACATGTGTCTCCTATCGAAAGAAACGTGTTCGGACGTGTCTGGGGCGCCATCGAAAGAATGTTCAGCGAGTACATAGGTCCCGTTTTCGAAGATATTCGCAGACAATGGCTCTGGCGCCAGTCAGATAAGCGTACGCTCTCGACGGAGTTTGACGCTCTTGGGCGTTGGCGGGAAAACGATCCACAGTTCAAGCAGGAAGCTGAGATTGATATCGTAGGTGTTGATGGTTCCAAGTTGGTTCTATCGGCGGAATATAAGTGGAGAAATGTACCGACGCCAGCATTCGAGCTCGAGAAACTTCGCCATTGCACGAACTTGATAGGAAGAGCAGATGACGCGCAGCTCTATGCTTTCTCGAAAATGGCGTTTTCCAGTGCGTGCATCGGGGAGGTTTTGCAAAGCGTTAGTATTCATCTTGTAGACTTTGCCGATATGGTGCATTCTGCGTAGCGGAAGTCCCGTCGTTTTTTCCTATTCACTTCCCGATTGCAATTCGCTGGCGGCAGGCAGTACTATTGGCCAGAGATTTCCAGAGAGGGATTCATGGCAAACGATGTCGTCATTCTTGGGTTTGGCCCCGCCGCCGCCAGCGCCGTGGAAGCGCTGCGCTCGCAAGGATGCGACGCGAACGTGGACATCATCACCGCAGGTTCCGCCTTTTGCGAAAGCCCCGTCCTGACTTCGTATAACGCCGCTGGAATCGTAACCCGCGAGCAGGGAAGTATCTACGCCTCGGCGCTCGACGATGCCAATGTGCGCATCTTTCCAAACGAGGAGATCACATCCATAGATACGGAAAGCCAAACCGTCAAAGCCGCGAGCGGCCGCGAGTGGTCCTATTCCGTTTGCCTGATAGCCACGGGCGCATCACCCGTGCTTTCGGGCGAAAGCCCGCTTTTCGAATGCAATCCGCTTACGCTTCGAACTTTCGAAGATGCCGAGCGTCTGAGCGCGACGCTTGCCGCGCGCCCCCATGCCAGCATCCTCATCTCCGGGACCTCCATGGTCGCCCTCAAGGCGGCGGAGGCGTGCATCCGTAGGGGTGGGCGGCCGACCATTCTGGGTCGCAGCCCTCATATCCTCAAAGGGTCGGCGCATTCCCGTGCGGCTTCCAGGATGGAGGCCCTGCTCGAAGACCAGGGAATAGAGCTTCTGCTCGGCGAGATTGCCGAAAAAGCCCGCGTTCTCGAAGATGGCTCCACAAGCGTTTCTTTTTCCCACCAGGAAGAACCGAAAATTTTCGATGCGGTTCTCGTAGCCCATGGCATGAGCCCCAACATCGACTTCATCGAAAACGCCAACATACATGCCGATAGGGGAATCGTCGTCGATGCCTTCATGCGCACGAGCGCCCCTCATGTCTACGCGGCAGGCGATGTGGCCACAGTGCCCTGCTTGCTTGGAGGAAGCAAGGTGGCCGGGCTCTGGCTCGCGGCACGTCAGCAGGGCAAGGTGGCGGGTGCGAACATGGCGCATGAGCTCCGCGACGAGGGAAGGGCATGCGCATCCGATGCCTCCGCTTTTGCCGGCAGTATGGAATATCACGGATTTCTTCCCGCGAACACCATCAAGGTCGGAGCCGCGCTGTTCGCCGCTGCGGGAATGATCCCGTCGGCCGAAGATCCATTCGCGATCGAGGAGATCGAGACTGAGAATGAGTATCTGCTGAAGTCCTATCTCGTCCGGCAGGATGGCCGGGCCTTGCTGTCTGGTTTCAACCTCGTGGCAAAAGCTGACATGGCAGGACTCTTTGGCAAGCTGACGGATTCGATCGGGCGCATGCAGGCGGAAATAGCCCGCAGTGCGCTTCAAGGCGCATTCACCGATGTTTGACGGTTTCATGAGCGAGACGGAGGAGAGATGAACGAGCGTGAGCTGAGGGAAAAGGGCAAGGTTCCCGGTCCGGAGACGGGCATCGAAATCAGGAAGTCCATCTGCACGATTTGCGACCCGACCACGCAATGCGGGCTGGACCTGTTCGTGAAGAATGGCAAGATCATTCGAGTCGAGGGTTCGAAAGAGGCCCCGCATTCGCACGGCAGCCTGTGCTCGAAGGGCGCGGCCACGCGGCAATACGTCTACAGCTCCGACCGGCTGAAGACCCCGCTTCGGCGCGTGGGCGAGCGCGGCGAGGGCAAGTTCGAGCCAATCAGCTGGGATGAGGCCCTGGGCGAAATCGCCAAAAGCCTCAACGCTGCAAAGGCGCAGTACGGTCCGGAATCGGTCATCTTCTTCGCGGGCTATCCAAAGCACCACAGGCCATTTTTGCAGCGTCTTGCCATGAGCTTTGGCTCGCCGAACTACTGTACCGAATCGAGCACGTGCTCGACGGCAACTATCATGGCCCAGCAGCTCACCTATGGTGCACCCGCGGCCCCGGAGAATGGCGCGTCGGCTTGCATGCTGATGTGGTCCACCAATCCGGCGGCCTCAAAGACGCTTATATGCGAAGGGTTGTTCGATCGTTTAGACAAGGGGACGAAGCTGATAGTGGTCGACCCCCGCGTCACCCCTTTCGCGGCTCGTGCAGACATTCATCTGCAGCTGCGCCCGGGAACCGACGGCGCGCTGGCGCTTGCGATGGCCAACGTCATCATCGACGAGAATCTCTATGATGCCGACTTCGTCGCCAATTGGACGGTCGGTTTCGAGGAATACGCCAAGCTCGCCGCAGAGATGACTCCGGAAAGGGCGCAGGACATCACGGGTGTTGACGCGAACCTGATCCGCGAGGCGGCCCGGATGTACGCGACCACGAAGCCCGCGAGCATCATGACCAGCGCGGCACCCGTGGTCCATCACACGAATGGCGTGCAGAACTACCGTGCGGTGTTCTGCCTCATCGGATTGACCGGCAACTTCGACATCCATGGCGGGAACCTCATGAACAAGCCCTCGCTGGTGCACATACCGGGAGGTTTCCCCACGCGCGAGGGCGAGTTCACGCTGGCGTCCCGTCTGAAGGATTTGCCGGAAAGGATTGGCTCCCGCCGTTTCCCGGTATGGGATCGGTTGACTACGCAAGCGCAGGCGTGCGATATCCCAAGGCAGATTCTGACCGAGGATCCCTACCCGCTCAAGGCCGCGTTTTGCATGGGCTTCAACCATAGGATGTTCCCCGATTCGCAAGGCTTCATCGACGCCTTCAGCAAACTCGATTTCATAGCGGTGGCAGACCCCTTCCTGACCGACAGCGCCAAATATGCCGACATCGTCTTGCCGGTATGCACCTCGGTGGAGCGCAGCGAAGCTCGGTGCTGGCCCATGGGCTACGTGATGCTCTCGCAGCCTGCAATAGATCCGGTGGGGCAGTCCCGCTCGGATGTCGATATCATCGCGCAGCTGAGCAAGGAGCTGGGTCTGGGCGATGACCTGCTCGAGTCGGGATTCGACGCGTGCCTGGATTGGATGCTCGAGCCCAGCGTCCTGTCCGTTGCGGAGCTCAAGAAGCATCCGGCCGGGATGTTCGTTCCCGATTTCAAGAAGCCCGCCGAAAGGAAGTACGTCGACCAGGGATTCAAGACCCCGTCGGGCAAGTTCGAATTCGTCTCCGGCGTGCTTTCCGAAATGGACGGCGAGGGCTTCGAGGCGCTTCCCTCTTTTCGGGAGCCGGCTATAAGTCCCGTCTCGCAGCCGGAGATTGCCAAGGAGTATCCGTTCGTCCTGTCCATCGGCGCTCGCAAGCCCATGTTTCAGCATAGCCGCACCTTCCGCATCCCTTGGATTCGCCAGTTCGCGCCGGAACCCGTCTGCGACATGAATCCGGCCGACGCCAAGCGTGTCGGCATCGCCGAGGGCGAGGAAGTCGAACTCATGACGCCGGAGGGAAGCGTTTTCGTGAAGGCGCATCTGGACGAGATGATTCGCGAAGGCGACGTGCACCTCTACCATGACTGGCCCGAGGCAAATGGAAATGACCTCATGTCGGGCGATTACCTTGATCCCATTTCGGGCTTTCCGGGATACAGGTCCCTGCTCTGCAAGGTGGTTCCCGCCCGCATGAGCGCCAATGCGAAGGAGGCATAGACATGACTTCCAAGGAGAACAAGAGCATCGTCTTCAAGTCCGATCGCTGCATAGGGTGCTATTCGTGCGTCGTGTCTTGCATGGATCAGAACGACCTCGATGTCGCGAGGGATAACCTATCGTGGCGAATCGTCGAGAACGTTCCCGGAAGACTGGTTGGCAAGCACCGTGGCAACGCCAGTGTCTCGATTGCCTGCATGCATTGCGAAGATGCGGTGTGCATAGCCGCGTGCCCTGCAGGGGCGATAACGAGAGATGCCGCGACGGGGTCCGTGTTGGTGGACGATGGCCTGTGCATCGGTTGTCATGCCTGCGCGATGGCTTGCCCGTTTGGGGCTCCCCGTTTTGGGAGCAGCGGGAAGATGCAGAAATGCGACGGATGCTATGCCAGGACGCAGTTCGGGCTGGAGCCGGCGTGCGTCAGGAACTGCCCGACCCACGCGCTCGCCTACGAACCGGTCAATGTTTCGATGGACGAGAAAGCGGCCAGCGCAGCCCGAAGGCTCGTGTAGTCTCGGAGTAAAAGGGACGTTCCAAAATACTCGTTTGTCGGTAGCGCTTGGCAAATGAACGTTTTGGGATGTCCCTTTTTGCTCCCTATTCGACGCGGACGCTCAGCTCGGAGTAAATCGTCTCAACGAGGTTGCCGGAATACAGCGAGAGTTCGCATTCGTACAGATCGCTGGACGGCTTGAGGCCATGCTCCTCAAGACGCGCAAGCAACTCATGGTGGGCCTCGAAGACGATTTCGTCGCGCTGCAGCAGCTCTTCTAAGCTGTCGACGTGCAGCATCTTGAAGTACCTACCCGCCGGCTTCTCGTGCACCTCTCCTGCCTTGACCGGAGCAGGTGCATATGAGCATACGTGGAAATCGCTTTCCGGCGAGTCGGCGAGAAGCGCCTCGAGGCCAACGCGGTACGTTCCCTGCAGCTCAACGGGGTGTCCGGTCTCCCAGCAGCGGTAGAAGTGCTCCAACACGCGCTCCGCCGCCTCGTACTCGTCGATGGAATCGGCATCCTCCATTCCTTCGTCCTGTGCGCCGAGTAAATTCGACATGTTCAGTTCGACAAAGCGCTCGGCCGGGCAGTCCTCGATGCGCCAGTCCGCGTCCGAGGCAAGCCATTCGTCAAGGGCGTGCCAGCGCGTGAGCGTGCTCTCTAGGACACGCTGCGAGACGAGCAAACGACGTCGCTCCGACTTGAGGGCGGCCACGCGCTCTTCCATGACGGAGGTGAGTGAAGCATTTTGCGGATCAGTCATGTATTCGCCGATCTCATGCAGGCTGCACCCCGAATTCTGCAATGCCACGATCAGAAAGAAGTCCGCAATCTGAAAGGGCGAATACAGCTTGTAGCCGTTTTGCGTCGTGGCAACGGGCTTGAGCAAGCCAATGCGGTCGTAGTGGCGAAGCGTTTCCTTCGTCGTCTGGCACAGGCGCGCGAACTCGCCGCTGCGCACGAGGCGGGAGAGGGCCGGGTTTTCCATCAAATCCGATGTCAGGGGCATCGGGACTCCTTTTCGCACATGTTTTGAGATCGGTCTTGACCGTGTTGTTGCCCCACACTTTAGCATCTTTGGTGAAGGAGCGGACAAAGACGAATCGCAACGTCAGGATAAGAAAGGGGAGGCCGCCATGAAAACCGACAACGAAAGCGCGGATTCCAGTAAGTTAGAGATGACACGTGATGGCGGCGAGGTGAACGCGAACGGGCGCCCGCTTCCCGCGCACTGGAAGCGGGCCATCGCCATCATCTGGTCGGGACAGGCCGTCTCGATTCTTGCGACCTGTGCGGCGACCTTTGCCGTGCTGTGGTACGTGACCACCACGACGGACTCCGCGTTCGTGCTCTCGTTGGCGGGTGTAGCTGCGTTACTGCCCACGGCCCTGCTCTCGCCCTTCGGCGGCGTCGTGGCCGACCGCTTCAACAGGAAGCACGTGATGATATGGTCCGATGGTCTGGCGGGCCTCTTCTCGCTCGCGCTCGCGGTTCTCGTGGCGCTCGGTATATGCGATATCTGGATTCTCCTGTTGCTGCTGGTCGTTCGCTCGGCAGCGCAGGCGTTTCACAGCACCTCGCTCGTCGCGCTCATGCCCGAGCTCGTTCCCGAACGAGACATGGTGCGCATCAACACGCTTGACCAGGCCCTCTCGAGCATCTCGGCGATTGCGGGGCCCGTGCTCGGCATCGCGCTCTACACCGCGTGGGGATTCACGGCGGTGCTGGTCATGGACGCTGCGTGCGCGGCCTTCGCGTGCATCTGCCTCGCGGTGGCCAGGCTACCCTATGCCAAGGGCGCGAAAGGCGAAAGTCACGGTGTCATCGCCGACCTGCGTGAGGGGCTTGCGGTCATCGGCGCAAGTCGTGGCATCCGTGCGCTGCTGATTCTCGTCATGGCCGCCATGCTGCTCTTTCTGCCGCTGGGAACGCTTAGTCCGCTCATGACCTACGACTGGTTTGGCGGCGATGGCTTCCAGGCATCCATCGTCGAGGCGGCAGCCGGCATCGGGCTGTTGCTGGGATCGATGGTCATGCTGGCGTGGGGTGGCGGCAAGAGGCTCGTGCCTATTCTCACGATTGCGGGCATGGTGCTTGGTGCCTGCTGCGTCACCTGCGGCCTTCTGCCGCACGGGGCGTTTCCCGTATTCGTCGGTCTCATCGTCGTGATCTTCGGCGCGACTGCCGCCTTCAACGCGCCCGTGATTCCACTGATGCAAAAGCGCGTGGCACCCGAGAGGTTCGGGCGCGTGATGGGGATCTTCGGCTCGCTATCGGCGCTTGCCTCGCCAATCGGCCTCTTCGTCGCGGGGCCCGCCGCCGAAGTGCTTGGCGTGAACATGTGGTTCGTCGTGTGCGGCTGCCTGCTCTGTGTCGTCATGCTTCTCGCGTTGCTGAGCCACAACGTACGCGGCCTAGATGATTGACGAGAGGACTAGCCCGTGACGGGGCCAGACGCGTGCCATTCCTCCACGGTTCGCGAAAGCTTCTTCTCGTAGCAAGAGTGCGCCGTGTACAGCACCGCACACGGGTTGTTGCCGGCAAGGAAGTCCTTCGTGGCAAACGTCGTGACGGGTGCATCGGAGTACTTGCAGAAGAGGACGTCGTGTCCCACGCATATGCCCATGAGGATGTTCAGGTCCGTTTTCGCTTCGTTGAGGAGAAGCGCCTGCATGATGGGATTGCAGACGACACCTCCCTCGCCGCCCCTTGCCGGGGGCTCGAGGTCGAGGTCGGCCCTCCGGTTGCTTTCGAGCTTGCAGCCAACCGTCTCGACGCAAAATCCCGCCTGTTCGAGCAGCTTGGCCAGGATGCGCGTCTCGCGCAGCATGATGGTGCACGACGCGATGCCGATGTGGGTGGCGCCGATGAGGTTCGCGAACTTGATGGTGTCCTGCACGCGCGTGGAGTTTGCCGTCTCCTCGCTGACCATCGCGGCGGCTTGCATGATGACGTGGTTTTCGGGAAGCGCGTACAGACGTTGCGCCTCGTCATGCAGCGCAGACGAGACCGCGCCCTGCGCGCAAAACCCCGGTTCTTCGCGATCGGTGTATTCGCATGCGGTGGTTCCGCAGCTCATGCAATTGAGCTTTGATTCCATGATTCCTCCCGATTGGGTCTCGCGGGTCGCAGATATGACGTCAATATCATACGACCCCGCTCGAAGGAACGGGGCCATGGGGTCATGATGGAGCGGGCGACGGGACTCGAACCCGCGGATACCAGCTTGGGAAGCTGGGGCCTTACCACTTGGCGACGCCCGCATGGGATGGGATTATACCGCTGTCTTCTCCTTATCCTGCGGTCATTTCAGGGAATCCCCATGAGTCGCGTCTTGAGCGGCGCGCCATGCGCATGCCAAATGGTGCTCCTAGACTCGAACGCACCCCGGGCAACACCCAGATTGTAAATTTGACGCCCCACAATGATGGCGAACGCCGAGCGCTCCGCCTTGTGGACGGTAAACCTTCATGTATTCCTTCGGGCGCTGACGGAATAAACTGGTCCCAAATAGATTTGGAAACAATTTGGGAGTACGCTCTGGTAGCTCCTTCCGGGAGCATGCAAACATCGCAACGAAAGGAATGGCGCAATGAAGAAGCTCGAAGGCAAAGTCGCAATCGTCACGGGAGCGAGCTCGGGAGTTGGCCGCGGATTGGCGAAGGTGCTCGCGGAGAATGGCGCGAAGGTCTGCGCGTGCGCACGTAGGATGGAGAAGCTCGAGGACCTGCAGGCCGAGCTTGCTGCCGAGGGCGAGACGGTGCTCCCGGTTGCGTGCGACGTGACCGATCCCGACCAGATCAAGAACGTGGTCGCGCAATGCGTCAATGCTTTCGGTGGCGTGGACATCCTGGTCAATTGCGCCCAGGGGTCCATGGCGTACCGCGAGATCGAGGACATCGACATCGACTATGCCATGACGGCGTACAAGAGTGGCGCGCTCGCGACGCTGCTCTTCATGAAGGAGTGCCTGCCTTACCTCAAGAAGAGCGGGCATGGGCGCATCATCAACACCGCTTCGTCTGCCGGCTACGACGGCAATGCTGGTTTCGGCGCGTACGGAATGGCGAAGGAAGCCATCCGCGCCATCACGCGTACCGCCGCGCACGAGTGGGGCAAGCTGGGCATCACCGTCAACGTGTTCCTCCCCAACATCGCGACCGACTTCTTCCGCCAGTCGCAACCCGAGGCGCTGAAGAGCCTGGAGGCGAAGAGCCCGCTTGGCAGGATCGGCACCACGGAGGAGGACTGCGCCCCGCTCATCGTCTTCCTCGCCAGCGACGAGAGCGGCTACCTCACCGGGCAGTCATTCATGGTCGATGGCGGCATACACATGCACTCGTAGCGTGACCCTGCTGCCTGAGGCGGCTCGCTATTTATCTGGCCGGCGAGGACGGCTATCGTTTCTTGCCGGCCGTATGCGTTGCAGGCGCTAGCGTGAGTGCGGCATTCTTGCAGCAACGGAATGCGAAGCAGCGTATGAAACAAGCGAGAAGGGAATTCGATGGAGCAGGGCTCCAAGTCAGACGGCGAGCAACAATCCAAAGGCGGGGCACGCGAGGCGCTGCGCCAGGTCTTCAGCTACTACGGTGTCTCCCTGGCCCAGACCTTCATCGAGTTCGGCGTGTTCGCGCTGTTGCAGGCGCTGGGAGTGCTGTCCACGTTGGCCAACGCGCTCGCCGTCGGGGTGTCCGCCACGTTCAACTTCCTCATGAACCGCAACGTCACCTTCCGTGCGAGCAGCAACTTCGCCCGCAGCGTGGTGCTCTTCGTCTTGCTGTACCTGTGGAACTTCGCCTTCTCCTCGGCGATGATCGCGCTTCTGCCGCCGTTGTGCGGCATCGACCCCACGCTGGTGAAGCTGATCACCATGGCGCTCCAGGGCATCTGGGGCTTCTTCGCGTGCAAGTACCTCATCTTCCGCTAGATGCGCCTTGGCACGAAATGCGGGTTCTGGCACACGTGATGTACCAGAACTCGCAAAACTTGGCTTCATGTGGCAAATTTGCTTGCATTTGGCACATGCAACGTGCCATTACTCCGAAAACGTGACATGTCTTGAAGCGGTGCGCAAAATGCTTGGGACATCGGACCTGTCCATTTGTCCCAGACACGAAGTTAGGATGGGACACGAGGGAGCAAGTCGGGCCTTCATTTGAGACATGAGGGCATTATGTATACCCGAAAAATGAGACAGCATGGATAATCGGGTGCGGGGATTCCCGTTGGCACCTACAAGGGCTCCCGTTGGCACTCGCGAGGGTCACCGTTGGCACCCGTGGGGCTTTCCATCGGCGACCGCCGACATCCTCGTCGGTAAGTGAGGGAGCGGCATGCTGCAAGGCGTCGACAAGAGCAAAAGAGCCGTAATCGCGGTTTTCGGCCTATGCGCCGTCCTCGTCGTCGTATGCCTTCTCGCGTTGGGAGGCCTCCTCACTTGCGAGTGCGCGTCGAACGCCCTTCCGCGGCCCTTCTCCTCATCCGGAACATCGGGGCTTATGCTCGCGATGGGCCCCCTCATAACCCTCTGGGCGATAACGGTCAAAATGCGCTGCACGAGCCGGTTCGTGCGCAATTGCATGTTGGCAGTGGCGGTGTCGTTCGTCTGCTGGCTTCTCCTGGTACTCTTGAAATACGCATCGAGCGACGAGAACCAGATGCTCATCGCGTTTTGCTGGTACTACTTCTATCTGCCCATGATTATGGCGCCTGCAATGGCAACCATCTGCGCCCTCTACGAAAGCGCCGTTTCGCACCGGCTCTTCACGCTTCTTTCCTCCGTCATACTGGCCGTCAGCGCGATTCTGGTTCTCATGGTTTTCACGAACGGGCTTCACCAGGCGGTCTTCATCTTCGACTATGCCGACGAGGACTGGGCGTCGAACTACACCTACGGTTTTGGCTACAAGGTTATCGTCGTCTGGATAGCGCTTCTCGTGCTGGGGTTCTTCGTCACGATTCTCCGGGCCACGCGTGCCCGGCTTCGCGGTAGTCTCGCTCTCGTCTTCGTCACCACCGCCCTCATCGCCGCGTATGCCGTCCTCTACGTGCTGCGGGTCGAGGCCATCTTTAAGAGCAACTTCGCGCTGACCTACATCCTGTTCTTCGTCCTGCTGCTCGAGCTCTGCCTCGATTTCGGGATATTCCCCTCGTTTGCGCATCATCGCAATGCGTTCAGGCGCCTGCCCTATGACGTCAAGGTGCTGGACAGCTCCCTCGACGTCATCTACGAGACGGATTCGGCCGCCCCTCTGCCCGAAAGCGCGCGGCGCTTCATGGGGGAACTCCCCGAGGAGAGGGCGAGGAGAAGGGTCTTTACCGTTGCGGAAAGACCCGATGACGCCTTCATCGCATGGAGGATCAAGGGCGGAAGCGTGATTTTCAGGGAGAACAGGGCGGAAGTAAACGCAAGCACGCGCGCGATCATGATGGAACGCCGCGCGCTCGAACGAGGAAACAAGCTGTTGGCAAGCGAGCTGGAGCTGAGGAAGAAGGACGCCCTGCTCGAGAGCCAGATGGAGCTTGCCGAGGAGGTGCGCAAATCGCTCGAGGGCACGTTTGCCACCATCGAGTCGATCTTGGAGGAACTGAGCAATCCCCTGACGGGCGCAGACGAGCGGGAGAACCGCAAGAGCCTCCTGAAGCTTCGCTTCCTCGTCGCCTACAGCAAGCGCAAGGGCTCGCTTCTCCTGGCCGAGAGAAGCGATGAGGATTTCGACCGAGAGAAGGCGACTCTGGTCATCAACGAGCTCGCAAGCGATGCGCGGGGCGCGGGAATCGAGTGCGCTTCCTTCGTCAACGAACCCATCGTCGTGACGAACAGCACGCTCACCGCGCTTTACGATTGCCTCTACAACGTGGTGCTCATGGCCTGCGACCAGCTGAACCCGGTGCTGCTCATCTCGACGGGTCGCTGCGACGATGCCCATGCGGAGGTGAAGATCGCATTCGAGTGCGACGGCGATTTCGATTCCGGCTCGGTCCCGGATGCCAGCGCGGGACTGGCCACGCTTGCGGCGAAGCTTTGCGAGCCATTCGATCAGACGCGGACCAGGTGCGAGCTGTCGTGCCATTCCCGCGGATTCGCCCTGTCCATACGCATGGAGTCTCGCGAGGCGGAGGAGGTGGCCGAATGACGATCCTCGAGCACCTCCTGACCGAAAGCCAGACACTCTGCCTGCTCGCAATCTTCTTCCTGGTCTCCTGCGCGCAGATCATCAGCGCCGGGCTGCTGTTCAACAGACGCAGGGCCGACGGCATCGCCCTGAACCTCGCGTACGAGTTGCTCCTGTGCGCACATCTCTGGCTCATGGGGGCGTTGGCCAATTCCATCGGGCATGGCTGGTATCCCGTCACGCTCGGGCTCTGGGTGATCTGCCCTCCGCTGGAGCCGTTATTCTGGCTTGACCTGCCAATCGCCGTCTTCGGGACCGTCATCTGCATCGGGCGGAAAAAGCCCGTGATGCTCCTCGAGATTGCCTTCGTGATGGCGGCGACTCCGCCGGTCATGGATCTGCTCGGAGGATACATGGGCATCTACCTCATCCTCGACGCCGCATTCTTCGTCTTTCGCACCGGCTCTGCCATCGCGTACAGGGTGCTCACCGCCGAGCGCTTCCTTCCGCGAAGCGCGCCCATAGACGCCATGCAGGGAATGCCCGAGGGAATCGCCTTTATCCGACGCGGCTGCCGTGTCAGGTTCGCGAACGATGCCATGAGAAGGATGCTCGCCGCCATCGACGTGAGCGTCGACTTCTCCACCGTGGACGAGATAATCGGGAAGATCGAGGCGGCACCCGGGGAGTGGCTGTGGCGGCAATCGCGGCAAGGCGAGCCGTCCCTCGCCGGGGGAGCGAAGAGGGTGGTCGAGACTCCTGCCGGCAGCTTCTACCAGTTTGCGATGAGCGTCGATGCGGCAAAGGCCGAGACGATACTGCTCGGGCTAGACGTCACTGACGAGCGCATGATACAGGCGGAGGAACGGGCGCTCCAGGCGCAACTCGAAAGCGAGCGGGTGGCCCTCGGCAAGCTCATGGACCGCATCGAGGGCATTGCGGCGAAGGACGCCCTCGTCAAGATGCGCTCGAAGATTCATGATGTCATCGGGCAGCGGCTGTCGATTCTCCATCGCCTGCTGGAAGAGGACCCGAGCCGCGAGAGAATCGCGATGATGATCTCGACGGTTCGCGACATGATGGAGGACGTCAACGGCGATGTGGATGCGAGTGCCCAGGCAAAGCTTGACGCAATAGTCGAGTCGTTCGGCTTCGCGGGAATCGAAATCGAGGTCGATGGGATCCTTCCGAACGCGAAGAGGGAGGGAGACGTGCTGGTCGGGATAATCAGGGAGGCCAGCACCAACGCCGTTTTGCATTCGCAAGCCAACAGGGTTTACGTGACGATTGGGCAGGAGGAGGGCATCCTCGTCATGGACGTGGAAAGCGACGGGGAGCCCCTTGGACATGAGAACGAAGAGGGGACGGGCATTGCGGGAATGCGCCGTGCGCTGGCCGAGGTCGAAGGCCGGCTGAGCATAACGAAGAGACCCAGTTATAAGCTCCGCGTCGAGATGAGGATGCCGGCAGGCGAAGATGCCCGGCATGCTCGCGAAGGGAGGCAACGATGAGGCTGCTTATCGTGGAAGACGAGGTCATTCTGAGAGATTCCCTGGCGAAGTCTCTCGGCAAGGAACGCGACGTGGAGGCGGTGTTCACGCTTGCCGATGCCTTCGATGTCGTGGACGTGGTCGCGGCCAAGGACATCGACATCATACTCATGGACGTATGCACCGAAAACGACTCGAGCGGGCTCGTTGCCGCCCAGAAGGTCAAGGAAGCGTACCCGGACGTGCGCATAGTGATCATGACCGGCATGCCCGAGGTCTCCTTCGTCAAGCAGGCCCGGGAGGTCGGAGCGGAGAGCTTCATCTACAAGAACGTGAGCCTTTCGTACCTGGCCAGCGTGTTGCGCTCCACGTTGGACGGGTACTCGACCTATCCGAACAAGAGCCAGGCTCCCTACGCGAGCGTCCCCGAATTCGAGGAGGGCGAGCTTGCGATCATACGCCTCGTCTGCGAGGGAAAGCAGCGCAGCGAGATAGCCAGAGAGCTTCATCTGAGCGATGGCACGGTCAAGAGGCGCATTACCGAAATCCTTGCGAAGACCGGGTACGATAGCATCCTGAAGCTTGCGATTCGCATGGTCACGAAGGGCTACATCGCGCCAAACATGAAGTAGGGGCGCGGAATGCGGACTGTCGAAGGCGTGTGGTGTTGCTAGGACAAGGCGGGACGGCTCCGGAGTCGCCATAAGCATGGGGCGGCGATCCGCGTGAAACGGGACAGCATGGGCGCAAGACCCGGCGAAATTGAGACGCACGTGCATTTTGCGCGGAGCGCGTGCGCGCTAGCCTTTGGCGAGAACGGCTCTCCGATGAGGAGGAAAAGATGAACGAAAGCGCGAGAGAGCAATACGAAGTCAGAATCAACACGCTCAAACCCTATCTCGATCAAAACGAGGACCCCGAGCTGGCTAGGCGGGCGAGCGCCCTGCTTGAGGGCATGAGAGAGATTGCGGAGCAGAGCGCGGACGCACTCGCCTTCGAGGAGGCGCTTTGCGCAAGTCCGCTGAATACGGAATACGGGATTGTCTACGGCGAGCTCCTGGCCAAGAATGGAAGCCCGTCTGCCAGGGAGGTTGCCGCGGCCACGGTGCAGGGCATCCCGAAGGACGGGAAGACGCTCGCGCGCAGCGCGGGAGAGTCGCTCGTCGACACGGTTTCCACCTTTGCCCGGGTCGAGTCAACGCAGGCTTACATCGATGCCACGCAAGATGATTACAGGGCCGCAAAGAGCGCGATGCGGGATATCCCGGGCGTGGGAGAGCTCGAGCAAGTCTCGAATATCCTGACGGGGCTCAAAGGGCTCTTCGGCAAGAAGAAATAGGGCGCCGAGCGTGGGACAAATGGACAGGTCCCGTGTCCTCAGTCCCACCAACGCAAAGGCCACTTGTCCCAACAGGGGTGCTCGATATGGGACATGAGGGCATTCCGAGCGCGGGGGATGGATGACAAACTTTCCCTGATGACATTGGGCGACCGCCCGAGAATCAACGAGAGAGGATATTGACATGAAAAAAGGCATCATTTTTGCCGTGGTCGCGTGTGCGATGGCGCTTTGCTTCGCGCTGATTGGCTGTGGCGGTAACACTGCGGATTACGACAAGAACTTCATCGGCAAGTGGGAGGTCGAGTCGATGACCTCCGATGGCGAGGAGCTGGATGCCGATACCATGGACTTCATGCGTGCTCTCGGCATGAACGTCGTCTTCGATTTGAAGGAAGGCGGTAACGGCAACCTCGACCTCATGGGCGAGCAGCTCGACTTCACGTGGAAGGCCAAAGACGCGAGCACCGTCACGATTACCGCAGAAGGCGACTCGGCAGATTTCAAGCTTCAAGACAGCAAGCTTGTCGGAGAGTTCGAAGACGCGTCGATGACCCTCGTGAAGAACGATGACGCCAAGGCCTCGACCAGCAGCGAATAGCGCGGGACTCGGAAAGAAGGGGAATTGCCATGAAGAGAAGGACTCTTGTCATCTTACTGGCATGCTGTCTGGCGCTGTGTGCATCAGTGGCGCTCGTAGCGTGCGGTGGAGGCGGGTCGCAGGCAAAGGACAGCCGGACGGATTGCATCTGGTTCAAGGCTGACATACCCGAAGGCGCCGAGGTCAGCTCCTATGGCGGCACGGCGAATGTCGCGACGATCAAGTTCGAGAACGATGCCGACGACTGGACTATCCAGATGGACAGGGATAAAAAGCCTCTTGACGAGGCAGCAGCCTATCATCCGACCCAGTATCCCGATCGCTACACTGCTGGAGAAGATATTACTGTCGGTGGCCGCACCTGGAAGGTCGTGAACTTCGAATGGAACGGCAAGCCGAGCGTGATGCTTTATAGCGATTTGGGCGGAGATGAGATCAAGACCGCCCACATAGATGCATTCGAACTTACCCCAGATAGCGAAGTCCTGAAGTCCTTCCTCGAGAGCCTCGAGTATGCAGACAACATTGACGATGCGTATAACGAGGCCGCCTCGGTGAAGATTGCCGATTTCAGGTCCGAGAAGGGCCTTAAGTAACCGCTCTTGATGTGATGGCCCTGCAGGTACTTAGCTTGCAGGGCCATAGGGGCGCAGCTCTTGGCGCATCTTCCTGAATCTGCTTCTCGAAGTCACTATCTAAATAGCTCGTCATGCGTGCCAGTACGCTCGAAGAATGCGACTGTATCGCTCGACGACCAAATCACAAGCCAGTCTCCGATATTTGCCACGTGGCATTCATGCCCGCCCCTCCATTCCCCATGAAGGACGTGCATGTTATGTCGTCTACGGAGTTCGTCACGTGCTTCTTCCGTATTGGCTGCAATCAGTTTGATCACCTCATGCAGGTCTTGCATGGGAAGATGCTTTTTCTTGCATCTCTTATAGTCAGTCGTGCTTGAATTGAGCGCCGTATTCTACTTCGAGCACGCTATTCCTCAAGCGAGGAAATCATCTCGTCTGCGGTGGCAAATCTGGCGGGTTTCCCAGACGCAAAAAACCTGTCCGCTTCCTCGATGGCCTTGAGAGATTCGGCGTTCGGCTCGGGCATGGAAAAGTCGAGGGGAATGCGGCGCTCTCGTATCATCTGCTTATAGAATGCTCGCGTTACGGATGAGAGGTCAAATCCGAAGTAGTCTGCTATTTCGGCGGCCTGTTCTTTCTCTGCGCTGTCGATTCGAATCGTCACAGTAGATGCTGTCATGATTACTCCTAACAATGTAACATGCTGTAAGTATAATGTGTTACATATGAAGAGTAAAGCAACGGAACGTAATCAGTCTTGCGAAGCTCTCCAGGCTCCTCGCCATCTAACGAGTCGAGTGATTCAATAAGGCCGGCGTGAGGGAAACGGATACACTAGGATTACGCCCATTTATTCCTTCAAACGCTGTGACGGAATAAATGAATCTTCATTGGCTGCCCTGCGACAGGAGAAGGCCGCCGATGGTCATCACGAGGCCCGCAACGATCAGAGCGTTGAGCGGCTCGCCAAGAAGCAGTATCGACGCTGTCGTGGTGATGGCGGGGACGAGGTAGATGTAAGTAGCCGAGATGGCGGCTCCAAGATGCTTCGCGGACACGCCCCAGGTGACGAAGCATGCCGCCGAGGCAATACGCTTGACCAAGACCGAATAGACCGCCCAGACAATCGCGGCAAGAAGAGGCAGAAGGTATCCTAGAAGCGAGGACTGATCGGAAGCAATCGTGACGCTTCCCGTGCTGGATCCGAGCCCAACCATCACCAGGCCGCCCATGGCAAGTGCGAACCCCACAAAGAAGCGGACATTCATCGCGCTTCGATCACCGAGTATCGCGGAGAGAATCGCCGTGAACAGAGGAGATGCCGCGACAATGACACCAACGGCCGTAGCCGTGGAGAATACGAGTGCGATGTTCTCCGGGAGGTAGTAGGCGGCAATGCCCGTTGCGCTTGCCGCATCTTCTCGAATCTGTCAATTTCAGCGCGCGTCCATCCAACATCATTTACAATTGAATACGAATGAGTGATTTCGAGGCGGCCTGCACCGCCGGCCTACGACCAGAACGGCAGAGCTCTATGGAGAAGAAGATGAATCCGCGAACACAACGCGCGCGCGAGGCAATCATGGACGCAACGCGAAAGCTCGTGTCCGAACGCTCCGTCGCTGACATCTCCCTCACCGAGATTGCCGAGGCAGCCGGCGTGAGCAGGCCCACCATCTACAACCAGTTCAAGGACACGCCATCGCTCGTCGCCGCAACATCCGAGCAGATGATGCGCAGACTGTTCAAGGAAATCAACGAGCAACTCTCCCATGATGACAACGAAGAGTACCTCCACAAAATGATGGAGCTGTTCGTGGAGGGTGTCTACGAGCAGCGCCTCTTTGCGAGGAACGCCATGTGGGGACCGAGCGCGACAGAAATCACGGCTGCCGTCGTCAAGCTGTTGAGCGCCAACATGCGCGCAGGCTATGTTGGCCAGAGGCTTGCGGTCAGGGCCCCCGAGCAGCTGGACGATTGCCTGGATGCCATCTCGGGCGGAGCCATCTGGATGCTATCGAAGTGGCTGACGACGGATTTTAAGGGCGAAAACACACCCGCGCGCATGGCCGACCGCTTCACGGATACGCTCCTTGCCCTTTCGCTGCTGAAAACCGATTAGCCTGCACGCGAACAGGCGTCCCCGTATATGACGAAGGCGCCGCACGGATGCGACGCCTTCGTTCGATAGACTTTCCCGAAGACCTGCTATGACGCAGCGGGTTCCAATCCCAGCTCGACGAGCAGCGCCTTCTCCTTCTCGTCGGCGATGCGGTCGATTTCATCCTTGCGTGCAGGTGTCCAGCTGTGTTTCGCGTTGTTCTCCTGGATGGGCGGCACGTAGTCCTTGCCAGGTGCGGGCGGCCAGTTCGGGTCGTCCGTAAACGGAGCACGCTTTGCCTCCACGCGCGGGCACTCGCGTGACCAGCGGAGCTCGGGGTAGGCGATGATGTCGTGAAGACGCTCGTCATATTTCCAGCAACGCCCCATCATGCCAGCCTGTAGACGAAGCGGGATTGACTTGCGACGCTTGTGAACTGCGGCAAGTTCCAGGTTGCGGAACATGCGGCGTCCCATCATCGCGCCGCCATAGCCGATGATGAAGGTTTCCTGCCACCAGTTGATTGGATTGTGGGGACCGTAGGCAGTATCCCAGCCGTTTATGATGCGGCAGCGCTTTCCGCCGTCCAGCGGAAACAGCGCGATGGTCCAGTACCATTTGACGTACTTCTTGCCGGGCGTCTGCATGTACGCAGCTCCGGGCGTGCGCACTGGATCGGTCGTATCGCAAAACCACACGATGTACTTGTTCGGCACCACGTCCGCGACCTCAGCCCCAAAGCCGCCATAGCTCCATGCCCAGAAGTCACCGGGGGCGACGGAGTCGGGTTGCTGCCACATCTCCTCGAGCGAATAGGAGTTGTCCACGTTCATGCCGAACAGGCGCTCGCAGTTTGACCAGGCATACATGCCGCCCTTCGTGGGGTCAAGCTGATAAACGTGCTTCCAGACCTCCTCGAGCGGCGCGTCTAGGTTGCGCGCCTGGCGAATGCGAACCATCTTGCGTCCCTCGGGGTCGCTGATTAGGTCCTCGCCGGGCAGCGTCATCTTCATCTCCTCGGGCGTTGCCCAGACACCACGCGAATAGAAGTTGAAGATGAGGTTCATTCCCGCGCTGAAACAAAGGAGGCAGTCCAGCAGAATTACCAAGACCGCCACGACCACTTTAGGGGCACCCGTGAGCGGCGTTCCCCAGATGCACCACCAGAAGAGCCAGACTGCTCCGGCTATGACCAGCAGCGACAAGAGCACTTGTCCCCATTTCGGCTGGAAATGGATGTCGCCTTTCCCTACTTTCTTCGACATCGCACGCTTCCTTAGTAGATTTACAAATGTAACTCTTTTACTATTGTAAATATACAAATCACGCGATGTCAACAGTTTACTTACGTTTGTAAATGTTTTTGAATAGCAAGGGAGGTGTAGCATCGTGGGACGCAGGACCATTTGTCCTACGCGTTATGCAAGGGGGGTCTCGAAAGAGACCCCCCCCAATGACGTAGCAATTCTGCTCGTTTGCTATTTCGTATGCGTGCTTCTACGCCAGTTGCTCGCCGGCCGTAGGGCCCGCGGCCATCTGGTACACCGCATCCACATGGATGAAGCAGCCACCCTTCGCCCTGATGGGAAGCCCCATGGAGGCGAACTTGGCGTCCACCATCTCCTTTTGGACGGCGAACTCGTCGCCCTCGTTGACGTAGCGTGCCGTGCCGTGGATCTGGAACGCGTCATGGCCGGTCCAGAATGCGACGGCGACCTTCTGGTTCTCCTTCAGGTTGGCCAGTGTCTTCTTGAAGAACTGGTCGGAGATGTAGACCGTTTCCTCGTCGATGACGGTCTTCATGCCGATGGCGGCTCCGTTGGGCGTCCCGTCGGCAGATGCCGTGCACAGAACCATGTTCTCGGCCGTTTCGAATAGTTCCCTCACGTCTTGGGTCATGGCTGCCATGGTGGCTCCCTTTCTCGCAAGCTTTCGTTGCGGATAGTATACGCCCTCGAATAATGTATGGAGACAAGGGACCGCGCCTTGTCTCCCTCTGCTATCATGTCCCTCCTTGTTTCGTAGCACGGTGAAAGGGATTCCCATGAACGAGGAAATCGACATCGAAGGCTGGACTGATAGCCTCGTCGGCAAGGCGCTTGACGTTTTTGGCCCCCGCCTGAAGCTCGTCGGCATCCAGGGCAGCCGTGCTCGAGGGGAGGCCCGGCCCGACAGCGACATTGACGTCGTGCTGGTCGTGGAGGGCTTGGATGACGATGACCTTGCGGGCTATCGCACCTTGCTGGCCACCATGTCCCACGGCGATCTTGCCTGTGGGTTCACGGGGTCGCCGGAACTCCTCGCCGCATGGCCACGTCACGACGTGTTCAACTTGGTCCAGGACACGTACGTTGCGTTTGGCTCCTTCGACTTCATGGATACGGACTTCACCGCCGATGATGCGATGCTGTCTGCCAAGGTAGGGGCTTCGGAAATCTACCATGCGATGAGCCATGAGCTCGTCTTCGCCGAAGGCTCGCTCGATGCCATCGTCGCCGCCTGCGTGAAGTCGGCCTTCTTCGTCATGCGCGCTCTGCGCTATGCCAAGACCGGCGAGTATCCGCCGAGCCGCGCCGCCATGAGGGAGCTTGCGACGGAGCAAGAGGCGATGTTCCTTGATGCCTACGACGACCCCGATGCTTTCGAGACCGGGGAACTTGCCCATGCGCTTCTCACCTGGTCGAGCTCCATCGTGAGCCTATAACGACTCTTTCCCCTCACGAGAGGGGGATCATGTCGAGGCGCAGGGTCTGCTCGACGACCTTCATCAGGTCATCGTCGCTGATGTCGGGCTTAACCTTCACGAGTCCCACCAGGCCAAAGATCGCGACGCAGAACATCTCGTAGACGAGCTCGATTTCTATCTGATGGTATGCGGCGTATTCGGTGGCGATGTGATCGTAGAGGAGTTCTGCCGTCTCTCGGGTCGCCCTCACGTCAAACGCGTCGCGCACGCCGAGCTCCTCGAGCACGCGGATCATAGGGCGTGGGGTGCCTTCGGCATCGTAGAGCGCATAGCGGAAGATGCGCACGCACTTTCTGAGCGATCCCCGGGTGTCCCCGAAGACCCGCTCCTCGTTCCATGCGATGACGCTTTCCACCAGATCCTCGACATAATCGTCGATGACCGCCTCGATGATGCCGTTCTTGTTTCCAAAGTGATAGTAAACGAGCTCGCGAGTCACGTTGGCCTCCTGCGCGATGGCCCTAACCGTGGTGGCTCGTACTCCGTCACGCTCGAAAAGCTTGCGGGCAGCCGTGGCGATGTTGCCGCGCGTCCCCGTGAGCCGGCGCGTCTCATTCAAGTTCTGTCTATGAGAACGAACATGCGAGGCAGCTTCGCGTGGCGAACGCTCCCCATATTCGAGGATTGTCGTCATGTCCTCACCTGGCCTAGGTTGGCAAATTTCGTCATGTCTTTAACATATTAGGCCAATATGTTAAATCTTATTATACTCCGAGATGATACACTGCGGCTGAATTCCCGCATTTAGCTGGGAAAACACCGAGGTGAGGAGGCACGCCATGACGGTTCCTGTTTGGGTCACTCCAATTTCGATGGTGATATACACCATACTCCTGATGTTGTTCACGGAGTTCATGCGTCGCCACTACCGTACCTCCATGTGGTTTTGGGTGGTCTCGCTTGCCACCATCCCGTTCTGGATCATGAACATACCGGCCGATGACTGGTTCCGTTGGGCCAAGAACCTGTCGGTCATACTGCCGCTCATCTATGCTGGAATCGGGCGCATCGCCGCCGTGCAGCAAAAGGACACCCCGTTTTGGCGTCTCATGCGCCAGCGCTGGGTGCGTTGGGTGCTCTACGGCATCGTGTTCTGCAACATCGCCGAGGCGACCTTGCGCGATGTCGAGATGGGTAACTACATGAACGCCCTGGCCGGGTTCATCCTGTGCGTTACGATGCCCTTCGGTGACAAGTACTGGAAGTACGATACCGCGCACTACGGCGAGATCATCGCCTACACGGTGCCCATGTGGAACTTCCTCTACACCACGTGGAACGCATGCTTCGTCTATGCCGAGGGCCACGCGTTCTTTGCCAGCACGTGCTGCATCCTGGCTGCAGCCGAGCTCTATCCCATCATCAAACGACAACCGGAGCTCTACATCACCGGCCGAATCTACACCCTGGGCATACACCTGCTGTTGCGCAGCTGCTTCCCGTTGCTGTTCCCCACCATCATGAACAGCGCGGCCTGGTTCAACCCCGACGTGATGTACTGGTGGGGCATGATCAACGGCATCATCGGCATCCCGTTCGTCTTCTGGTACTGCTACCAGCTGAGCAGTGGAAAGGCCGATGTCACCTTCCGCCGGCGCAAGGCTCGGGAGGAATACCTCGTTGGCCGAGAGGAAGGGCTGATAGACGAGTACGGAGACCCGGTGAGCACCGAGGCTGCCATCGTCGTGGACGAGCAGGTGGGCGACAAGCCCGAAGTCTCCAAGTAGGCATCGAGGGAAGGGGAACCACCATGGGGATTCTGTATCAAGCCGCCGATCCCATCTACTGGGCTATCTGGCTGTTCGTCCTGTTCGCGCTCATGGCCTTCAACGAACTGGGGCGCGTGAAGCTGTGGGCCGGCCTGGCGCTTTTCGCCATCGTTCCCATTGCGCTGACCATCTTCGTCTGGCCCGAGACCGCCGCGCCCGGAAACGAGTACGGAACCGGCACCTGGTTCAACTGGGTGAAGACCTATTCGGCCCTTGCGGGTTGCCTCGGCTTCATCGCCTTGCGCTTCGTCAAGTGGAATGGCAAGGACGGTAAGGTCCACTACCTCTACGAGAAGAAATGGGCGCTGTGCTTCCCGCCGCTCATCCTCGCCATCAACATTGCCGAGGCTGTCATCCGTGATTTCCAGGTGTTTGGCTTTGCCCTGTGGAGCGGTGGCGTCGTGGAGAACCTCTGGACCATATCGGGCCCGTGGAACATCATGAACGGCATTGCGGGCATCTTGAACATCGTCACGATTTGCGGCTGGTTCGGGATCTTCATCTCGAAGGACTCCTCCAAGGACATGATCTGGCCCGACATGATCTGGCCCTGGATCATCGCGTATGACCTGTGGAACTTCGCCTACACCTACAACTGCATCTCGGACCATTCGGCCTACTGCGGTCTGGCCCTCCTGTTGGCATGCACCATCCCCACCTTCTTCATCAAGCGGGGCGCGTGGTTGCAGCATCGGGCCCAGACGCTTGCGCTGTGGATCATGTTCGTCATGACGGTTCCGCAGTTTGCCGACGTGCTGGCGCCCATTCCCACCACGCACAATCCCACCGCATTCTTCGTGGTGAGCCTCATCGCGCTGGCGGCAAACGTCGCCGTGGCCGTCTACCAGCTCTATCGCATTCGCAAGCTCAAGCTCAACCCGCTCAAGGACGAGATCTACAAGGGCACCAAACCCTACGAGCGCGTCGTTGAGGAGAACCGCTAGGATTGGCCCCCATCGGCCTTTTTGCCAACGAACCCGCAGCGTGCATGACTCGGTATGCTGCGGGTTGTTTATGCGCGCGTAGATGCCGGCTTGTCGAGTGACGCCCTGTAGTCCGTGCCCCACCTCTCGCGCTAGGACATCCCGAGAGCACGGAGAGCGATGGCAAGCCCCTGTATCCGAACAGGGTTGCCTGGATTTGAGAGGCGGCGATGGACGTGTTCGAGCAGAGTGGCCGAGCAGACGGACGAGCGGCTGTACAAGGCACTGCTAGGCTGTTGAATCATTCCCCTAAAGCTGACGGAGCAGCCGGTCTATGCGCGATTGAATTCCCGCGCATATCGCATCGAGTCTTCTGGCAAGGGCAGGATTGGACGCTAGGATCTCTCTCGCTTCTTCGACAAAGCCATCAAGCGCGGTTGGATCCAGCCAGGTCAGGTCATTCGCCAGCCTGAACTGCCTATTTGAATCATCATAGAAGGGTTTCGTGCTGAATCTCCATTTTCCAGCGCAGAGTGGCTCGTCGCCAACGTCGCACCACAAACTGCTGCCGGAATCGAACAGCGGTGCTGGCCTGCATTCCAGAGTCTCGACATCGCGGATGATTCCAAAATTGCGCCAATGCCGGTCGTGGTTTGCGAGGAGATCATCACACACGATCATTTTATCCAACATGTCGGCAGCGTTATCGATGCCGATAGCTGCACAGCAATCCACATAATGCTGGTAGTCATTGAAATGGTTCGGCTTGCGCTTCAGCTGCCTTACTGCAAAAGCCGGCACGTACTCCTCGGCATCCGTGAGAAAATTTTCGCAACAGCTCACCATGCCGTTTGATGTCTGCACGAGGTCGTAGGATACGAATTCTCCTTCGGTGAGCAAACGCTTGTATAGAGCGGTGGCAACCGCTTCATTGTAGGCTTCTTGTCCCAGAGGCCCTGACCCCTTGAACAGGACCGTTTTTCCACGTTGGCGAATCCAGCGTTTTGGCAGCACGCCATCGGACGTGTTGTCGGGAGAATCGAGTCCGACTTCTGACATCCATTCCCATGAATCGTCGCCGGCCTTCAAATCCATGTCGGAAAAGGAGTTATTGAAGAAATTGACATCGCCCCAACTGACGTTCATCTCCTCTGGCCGGATCCAGTATTGGTCTGATAGGGAAAGGCCAAGGCTTTCGAAAGGTATTTGCGAAGGATCGTTGAATCCAAGTTCACGCAACTTCGTGTCGATGTTGTCACGGGACAGGGGAATGCACCGATGAGACCACCATGCATCCAGGGCTTTCAATGAGGCTGACGCGCCTCTGGGCGAGACAATCGAAAAGGGAGCCCTCGTGTGGTCATAGATTGCAAAGACGCCAAGAAAGCTGTTGGCAGAAAGGCTATAGGTAAAGCCAAGCACCTCGTGGTCTCGATTCATCAGGATATAGCGCCTGGCGTCTGCAGGCGATTGAGCCGACGGTCTTCCTCCCCTGGGCTTGCGTTTTGCCCTTTCCGCAACATCGCGGCTGTCGATGAGCCACTGGCTCCCGATTTTTTCCGCGCTAAGTGCTCCCGAATGTATCAGCTGGTGAACTCGCCCCACTGAGATTCCAAGTTGCGTCGCGGCCTCTTTTACGGTGATAGCGGGAGTCATGTTGCGCCCCTTTCGCTGAAATTCTAGAAATGATTATAGTATTAATATGATTACGAATTATAAAAAACACTATAAATATTTCTAGAGTTCTTGCCTCAGTAGGCGCTGTTATCGTATGGCTTCAGAGTTTTCTCAAGCTCCTAGGAGGGCGACGGGCGTGGGGCGTGCGCTGTACGAAGCCCTGGAAGACGCCCTGGGGCGCATGGGCATCCTAAGCGCTTACGCCTGCGTGGCGTGTCCCAATCCCGGTGACGAGCACCTCACCGATGCCAGCTCGCGCTTTCACGAGCGGATGGGCTATGCGAAGGTCGGCGAGTTTGCCGACTGCGGCAACAAGTTCGGGCGATGGTACGACATCGCGTGGATGAAGAAGGACCTGGGGCCTCGCAAGCTCGACCCGAAACCGGTCACGCCCTTGATGGCGCAAACCGACATCGTGCTAGGAGATCGCATCCGGGGTTGGGTGCCTGTCACGGGTCGCGAAGACGTCTGCGTACACTTCGCGCTTCCCATACCAAAAGCCTAATCGGTGATGCAGGATCCTGTGGCGTCAATAATCACAATTTTAAGGACGAAAAACTGGAAATTTTCTCATTTTTAAGGACGAAAAATTGAGTATATCCACACTTTTCAGGACGAAGCATGATTGGAACAGCAAGATCCGGCCTGCATGGAAGTGGCTTCTTGAGGCCTGAAGTCCACTCCGCAGATGGCCGTTGCCGCATAAGTCCTCTATCATTCTCGAAGGGTAGGATAGAGAGAAGAGGAGTCATGTCGTTAGAGAGGGCAAAGAGGTATCTCGCCGGATACGGACGTGACGGAGACGTCTTGGAATTCGAGACCTCGAGCGCTACGGTGGAGCTTGCCGCCCAGGCGGTCGGCTGCGAGCCCGAGCGCATAGCCAAGACGCTTTCGTTTGCCGTGGGCGATCGGGTGGCGCTCGTGGTGTGCGCCGGAGACACGCGCATAGCGAATCCGAAGTTCAAGACGCGCTTCGGGTGCAAGGCGAAGATGCTGTCTGCCGACGAGGCGGAGAAACGCATCGGCCATGCCGTCGGTGGCGTGTGCCCCTTTGGCGTGAAAGACGAGTGCGATGTCTATCTCGACGAGTCCCTGCGCAGGTTCGACATGGTCTATCCGGCGTGCGGAAGTTCCAACAGCGCCATCGCGTTGACGCCCGATGAGCTGGCGGCGATTGTTCCCAAAAGCGAGTGGGTGGACGTCTGCAAGCTGCCGGAGTGAGGCACGCCGCCTGTTTCGATTGGACTTTCCCGCGCGGCAGTAGGCTAGCCTACGGCTATAGTGTGTGCGTACCAAGACGAAGGTGGCCGCGTGAAAGAGCAAAAAGAGAGCATCTGGAGCTTCCCCTACATCGCGTTGATGGTGGTGAACCTCTTCCAGTCTATGGCCGCGTTCATGGCCAACACCACGCTTCCGGTGTATGCCGATACGCTGGGAGCATCTCCTTCCGTGGTAGGCATAGTGGTGAGCTCGTTTTCCGTGACGGCATTGCTCATCAGGCCTTTTGCGGGCCCTGCGTTCGACAGCTTCTCGCGCAAGCGCCTGCTCATGGCATCGCAGTGCATCATATGCGCCTGCATGTTCCTCTACGGTGTGGTGGATTCCCTGCAGGGGCTCGTCATCGTCAGGCTCGTGCACGGCATTGGGATTGGCTGCAGTGGCCCGCTTGCCATGTCGCTCGTATCGGAGTTTCTTCCGGAATCGAGGTTTGCGAGCGGAATAAGCATCTATGCCCTGGCGCAGTCGTTCGCGCAGGTGGTCGGTCCGGCAGCGGGATTGTACCTGGTGAATGCCATCGGCTTTTCGCCATCCTATTTCCTCGCCGCGGGTTGCCTTCTGGTGGCCATTTGCGGTGTCGGGCTCATACGGGAGCCGTATCGGGAGCGCTTGCGCTACGAGCTGAAACTTGATCGCATGTTCGCGCCGGAGGCAGTGGGAAAGGGGGTCGCCCTGATGCTGCTCGCGACCTCGTTTTCGTGCATGGGCGCTTACGTCGTACTGTATGGCTACTCCGTGGGAGTTTCCCAGATGGGGGTCTTCTTCATCGTGTACGCCTTCTGCCTGCTGGGGACGCGCCCCCTATTCGGAAGCATGGCTGACAGGTTTGGTGCGCCGCGCATGCTCGCCGTCGGTATCGCGTTCTTTGCGGCGTCCTACGTTGCGCTTGCCGTCGCGGACAGTCTGGTGGCGTTCATCATCGCCGCGATTCTAGGCTCGGCCGGATTCGGATGCTGCGGTCCGCTGCTCCAATCCGCCGCGTTGGCCTCCGTGCCCCCGTCTCGCCGTGGCGCCGCAAGCAACACCGCCTTCACGGGGCTCGACCTGGGAATGCTCATCGGTCCCATCATCGGGGGAATGGTCATAGAGGCTGCGACGCCGATTCTCGGCAGCCAGCCCGAGGCATATTCGCTCATGTGGCTGGCGATGCTCGTACCCGCCATAGGCGCCTCTCTGATTGTCTTGCGTTGGAATCTGCAGCGTCGGCAGGATATGACATAGTCGCATTATTGGTCGGTATCTCGCATATCGGCCATTTTTGTGCGTCGCGGCGAATCTTAGACTAGTCAGAAAAGCAAAACGCGGTATTGCGGCCCTTTCGGCCAGGCAAGAGGAAAGGCCCGGATCATGAGACCAATGGACTTTGCAAAGCGCACGGCGGCCAACAAGCTCGTCGACTACCTCTGCGCAGATCCCGAAAACAACATGAGCAAGGTGATGGACAAGATCAACGCCATTTGCCCCGACGCCCTGTTTCCCGCGCAGCGCGAGGCGTTCACGAAGGTCATGTCCGATCCCGACAACAACATGTACCAGCTCATGATGCGGATCATGAACCTCAACCCCGCGGTCCGCAACGACATGATCAAGACCGTCCTGGTCGAGTCCAACCTCATAGCGTGGGGCATACAGGAGAAGATGCGCGAGAAGTACCGTTGCAACATCCCCTGGGCCATCCTGCTCGATCCCACGAGCGCCTGCAACCTGCACTGCACGGGCTGCTGGGCCGCGGAGTACGGCCACAAGCTCAACCTGAGCTATGACGAGATCGACTCCATCATCCGCCAGGGCAAGGAGCTCGGCGTCCACATCTACATCTACACAGGCGGCGAGCCGCTGGTGCGCAAGCACGACCTCATCAAGCTCTGTGAGGCGCATCCGGATTGCGCGTTTCTATGCTTCACCAACGCCACGCTCATCGACGAGGAGTTCTGTCAGGAGATGATTCGCGTCAAGAACTTTATCCCGGCCATCTCGGCCGAGGGCGACGAGGCCGCCACCGATGGGCGCAGGGGCGAGGGTACCTACGCCAAGGTGGAAGCTGCCATGGATTTGCTGAACAGCCATGGGCTGCCCTTTGGCGTTTCCATTTGCTACACCCACGACAACGCGCCTTCCGTGGCAAGCGACGAGTACTTCGACTGGCTCATCGAGAAGGGCGCGTTGTTCGCTTGGATCTTCACCTACATGCCTGTGGGCAAGGACGCTCCTACCTCCCTCATGCCCACGCCCGAAGACCGCGAGCGCCTCTACCGCTTCAACCGTCGCATACGCGAGATCAAGCCCATCCTCACCCTGGACTTCCAGCACGATGGCGAGTTCGTGGGTGGTTGCATCGCCGGTGGCAGGCGCTACCTGCACATCAATGCTGCCGGTGACGTCGAACCCTGCGTGTTCATCCACTATTCGAATGCCAACGTCCGTGAGATGTCTCTACTTGACTGCCTGCGCTCGCCCATCTTCATGGCCTACTACGAAGGGCAGCCCTTCAACGACAATCTGCTGCGGCCGTGTCCGATGCTCGAGAATCCCGAGTGCATCGAGCACATGGTCGAGGAGACGGGAGCCCACTGCACCGATTTGCAGGCGACCGAAAGCGCTCACGACCTTGCGGAGAAATGCCGACCCGCGGCACGCGAGTGGGCGCCGGTGGCAGAAAGGCTCTGGACCGACCCGGACGACCCGCGTGCCGAGCTGCGCAACCGCACTTGCAGTGGCCTGGCCGATAGCGACCTGGAACGCATGAAGCGCCAAGGGCGCACGATGCACGGTGCCTTCGATCCCGAGCGCGACAAGGACTCCATCTTCGCGACAAAATAACGGCTGATACAGCGCGCGTCCGTCGCCTATCGTCACGCATTTGTAACGCCCATCAGGGCTGTGTGCGTGCTATTCTTCCCGTTAATTGGCTGTATAGGCTAATTAAATAGCCGATGCATCCACGGTTCGTCAATGGGGAGAGTCATGCCGAGACCCCACTACAAAAAGGGCGATGATACCGCCCGCGACAAGTTGGAAGCGGCGTTTTGGGATGCGCTTGCCGAAGGATCCTACGAGGGCATAAGCGTGGTGGGGCTGTGCCGTTCGGCTGGCGTGAACAAGAACACCTTCTACTATCACTTCGACAACATCGACGAGCTGGCCCGTGCGGCGGCGGAGTCCCTCGTCGAGACGCAGTTCATCTACACGGTCATCGAGGCGATCAGGGGAGATGCCCAGCTTCCCGACTACCTCTCGAAGAGCGAGTTCTCGACGCGCCTGAATCGGGTATGCCTCTTGGCCGATGATAGGGCCCCTTCTCAGCTGCGCCGCATGCTACATGACGCCATACTGAGGATGTGGAGTGCCAAGTTGGGCATTGACGTGGACGGGCTCGATCTTCGAGATCGCACGTCCCTGGAGTTCGTCATCGGCGGATTTCTGGGAATCTTCGCATACAGGAGCCGCGAGAGCGGGAGTTTCGACCTGAAGGACATCTGGGGCGCGGATTACCTGTATCACGCGTTCGATATCGTGAACAAGTTGGTGGAGGATAGCCAGCAGACGTGAGCGACGTTTGGCGAGACATGCCTTTTGTCTATGGCTTATGTGAGCAGTCCGATGCAGACGAACACTGCCCAGACAATCGCTACGAGCCTGAAAGCGATACGCATTCCATGAGGCAACCCAAGGTCGCTGGTCAGGGATTTCCCGCCCACGTACATGTGCATGGCGAGCGCGAGGGTCACGAGGATGCTGGCATAGGGCCACGCTGTCGCATGCTCTGGGAGCAGGGCGTGGATACAGGCGATGAGCAAGAGCGCCAGGCCCGTTACCCATTTGAGAACGAGGTGCCGCTTCTTTCGGCGGCTTGGCGGCCTTTCGGCATCGTGCAGCATCTGCCGGCTTGTCACGATGCTCAATAGTCCATGAACGAGGGCCGCGATGAAGAACGCCCATATGACAAACGCGAGCTCCGCGTTGATGGCACCGCTCGTCCATAGGATTCCGAGGATGCCGTGCACGAGGAAGAACAGGCACAGAACGCCAGCAATGGCCCCGTTGACTTTGCGCCAGTTCACCTGCGAACCCACCTGGAGACTCCGAATCTGCTCATAAAGCCAGGAGGATGGGCTGCCTTGCCGCTCATCCTCCTGATTCCAACGTGTCAGAGCCTATGATATCAATCGCAATATGAGACAACGTCCCTGAGCAACTGTCTCATTTGCTAATTCGCCGTTTCTTCGAGATACGCCGACACGGCATAGGCGGTTATGTTGGAGCGGTTGATGATGCCCACCATGCGCCCGTCTTGCATCACCGGCGCTTTCTTCAGGTGATTGTCAACGAGGACGCGCGCGACAGCGCCCATGTCGTCAGTCGCGTTCACGGTTATGACGTTGCGGGTTGCCATCTGGCTGACAGGCGTCTTCATGACTTCGCCGAGCGTTTTGTTGAAGTCTTCGTTGTCGAGCTCCACGATGAACGACCACGCGCTCTTGAACGTCGGCACCTGATTGGCGAGGCTACGCATGACATCGCCATCCGAGACGAAACCGACGATTGCTCCCCTCTCGCTGACGACAGGTGCGCCCGAGATTCCCTTGGACGCGAAGAGCTGCATGGCATCGGATGCAAGGGCGTCTTCCGCGAGGGTGTACACATCGGTTTTCATGAGTGAGACCACGTTCGGTTCGATGCTCATGCCGGACTCGTGGGCCGCTTCCTCGACCTGCGCCTGCTCCCAGCTTTCGGTGGCGGTGATGGCACTGCTGGCGGCCTGTCGGCGAATCCAGAGAGTCACGATGAATCCGACTAGGGCAACGGCGCCGACCAGGCATCCGGTGACGACCATGCCCTGGGTCGCTGCTTGGGCAGCGGATGCGCCGCCGGCGGCCGTGACCGCGCTCACCGCAGCATAGACGCCCGTGAACACGGACGATCCGATGCATCCGGCGATTTGGAAGCCCGTGGACATGACCGTGACGCCATGAGGGTTGAGCTGGTAGGAGAGCTTCGAGAGCGCAAAGCTCTGCACCGGCCCGATGACGAGGGCCGAGCCGCAAATGATCGGGATGTAGATGAGCGCCAGCACGATGGGGTTGGCGGTCGCGATGAACAATCCCGTGAGCACGGAAAATACCGCCATGCATGCAAAGCCCAGGGGCAGCAACACGCCGGGACCGTGTTTGTCAAAGACGCGACCGGCTACGGGCGAGACGACGCACGAGCACAGGATTGCCGGAAACAGCGTGAGGGAAGCGACGAGAGCCGGCGTTCCCAGGATCGACTGCATGAAGGTCGGCACGATGATGTTCATCGCGAATATGACGATCAGGGAGAGCATGTTGGCGATGACGCCCACGGCAAAGGGCGCGATCTTGAGGGGTTCGAGGTTGATGAGGGGCTCGGCAAGCTTGCCCTGGCGTTTGATGAAGGCAACGAGCGCAATGATGCCGATGATAGCCGCGACAAGCGCGATGATGACGTTTCCACCAAACACCGTCGATATGCCGTAGAGAATGCCGATAAGCGCAATACCGATGAGTGCCACGGAGAGGGCGTCAAGGTGGGGATAGCTGAGCTTGGCGATGTCGCGTAAGATGATCGCTCCTGCCAGGAAGCACAGCGTCGAGAGCGCGGCGAAGGTCCACAGCAGCATATGCCAATCGGCCACGGCCAGAATGAGGCCGGCGAGGATGACACTAGACGAGGGCCCCAACGTCGTCATGGCGCCCATGATGCCCATGTAGGTTCCGAGCTTCTCGCGTGGGGCAACCTCGAGGGTGATGTTCATGCCGATGGGGATGAGCATGCCCGTGCCCAGTGCCTGGATGATGCGCCCGATGAGCAGCACGGCAAAGTTCTGCGCGAGCGCTCCGACGACCGAGCCGATGACCAGAAGCGCCGTCGTGGCGCAGAAGAGCGGGCGGGTGGGAAACGAGCGGTAGGCGAAGGCTGACACGGGCACCATGACCGCCGCCCCGAGCATGTAGGCCGTCGCGAGCCATTGCACCGTGCTCACGTCGACAGAGAAGCTTTCCATGATGGGGGCAAATCCCACGTTCAGGAACGTTTCGTTGAAGGTGGCGAGAAACGCCGCGAAGGCGGCCACGAATAGGGTGACTGCCGGCTTGCGCGATGAGGGCCTGTCATTGTCGAGGTTCTTGCTGGTCATGGTACTTCCCGCTTCCCGTGGCGTGCGGCCGGGAAATCCATTGCGGGCAACAAGAAGGCGCTCGACGCGTAAATCCCTTGGTTCACGAGGCTCGAATCGCTCCTGTGCCGTGATCAGATTTACGCGCCGCAGCGCCACATGTGTCGTTTGCAGTTCCTATTTGGTTGTCGGGCAGGGATGATAGCACGCACACTCCGGAAAACAGCCGTTTTAAATCCGCGAACGGCTCTTTCGAGGAATGGGAGCAGGTCTGGGACAGGGCTACAGGGCGACGCAGGAGGGGGCATGAGACAGATGTACCTGTCCAATGTGTCTCATGCCCCCTCCTGCGTCGCCTGCGGATGTGACAGGGGTCTGACCCCTGTCACATCTCGAGATTTGCCTGAGGGCTACTTCGAATCACCGACTGCTTTCGTCGCGCGCTTGCGATTGCGCCAGGCGAGTACCGCGAACACGATGGCTGCGAGAAGTGCGATGCCGGCTAGCGTGCCCACGACGGCAATCGTCCTGTCGCCCGTATCGACGAGCGTCATGGTCTTCTCGACGCCGGTCGTATAGGCGTTGATGGTTTCCTCGGCGTCCTTCTTGTCTGTGGGGTTGTCGAGCATGTCATCCGTGATGTCGACAGTCTCGTCATCTCCGGTCTCTCCGTTGCCGGGGGCATCGGTTCCGTCCCCGACAAAGTCCTCTACGATGACGTCGTCGGGTAGCGTCGTGATGAGGTCATCGTGATCAAAGATCTGGTCGGGAATCTCCACGGCATCTGGCAGCGTTGTGATCTGGTCGTCGTAGTCAAAGATGTCGTCGGGAATTTCGACGCCATCGGGTAGCGTCGTCGAGGTGGGCGTGTAGAGCACGTTTATGACGTTGTTGTCAGGGTCGGTGCCCAGGCGAATCTGGGCCGGATACGTGTCAATGACATAGGTATCGTCAATCTTGTACTCGTAAGCATCTCCAACGATGAGCTTGTCGAAACGCTGGTTAGTGAAAGTCTCCGACCCGAGTTTGGTGAATTCGACATCCTGAGGTGCAAGGGCGCCACTCCATGAATCGGCGGTCAGGTCTGCCCCGGTCATGAGATAGTAGTTGACCGTGTACTCGGAATTCCACAGTCGCACGTAGTTGAGCGTGTAGACGTTTTGGCTCGGGTCACGCGACACGACCATTCTGTTGGGCCATCCATCCCAGAAGAAGTAACCGGGGATGTTTACGACATAGCTCCAGGCGGTCAGCTCCTGGCCTTCGTGAAAGCCCGAGAGCGTGCGCGTCCCCATGAGGCGAAGGCCATTCTCGTCTTTGGGCACGTCGGGATCATCGAACATGACCATCTCGTAGTAGTTGAGCGTGATGGAGCAATCATCGGCAGGGGACAGCCCCGTGTCCCCGCCATCCGACAAGCTCTGTGCCTGCATGGTCGACGCGGGAACCTCGATTTCGTTTCCCTGCGTGTCTATAACGGTCCTCGTGTTGCCATTGGCAAAGGCGCTGAAGGCGCAGTATGCGCTGAGGGTGATGCCGATGCAAAGCAGGATGATTGCAGCGCTCAGGGCAAGCCTGAAGGAACGCATGGAAGCTGAGCCGGAAGCAAGCGTTTTCATGGCAAACGCCTCCTTAAACGCAATTGATATTCGTGTCAAGAATAATACAGCGTTTATCCGGTTTACGGCTCTTGGTTATCGGTAAATTTTCAAAAAGACACAGAACGAGACAAAACTCGCCGGGGTACTTTTGTCTTATTTTTCTGTTGACAGCTGTATATAGGTGTGTATATAGTGTGCATATAGGGTATATACACTAGTGAATCAACGGGGACGCCCGTGATTCACGCGACGAGGATGCGACGGCCTCCTCGTGAAAAGAGGAATGTTGGAAATAATCGTATCGAACTCGAGCGCGTCCCCCATCTATGAGCAGATCGCGCAGCAGATCAAGGATGCGATATTGACGGGCGATCTTGCCGAAGGCGAGTTGCTCCCGAGCATACGCACCCTGGCAAACGACCTGCGCATCAGCGTCATAACCACAAAGCGAGCCTACGCCGAACTCGAGACTGCCGGTTTCGTGAACACGGTTCAGGGCAAGGGCACCTTCGTCTCTGGCGGAAACATCGAGCTACTGCGCGAGGAGCAACTGCGAAACGTCGAGCAACTACTTTCGCAGGCAACGGAGCTGGCGAAGTCCGCTGGCGTAGATGCTCGCGAGCTGCACGAGATGCTCGATTTGCTGATGGAGGACTAGCGGCGAGCTACAAGGAGCATCATGGAAGATATGATTCGCATACAGGGGCTTGCCAAGCATTATGACGGCTTTACCCTCGAAAACATCGGATTCTCCGTTTCCGCAGGTTCCGTCGTGGGTCTCATCGGATCGAATGGAGCCGGCAAGACCACCACGCTCAAGATCATCCTCGGTCTTACGGCGGCAGACGGAGGAGACGTACGGCTTTTGGGCTGTGACCCCCGCGATAGCAAGGACATCGACAAGATCAAGGCGCGTGTCGGTATCGTTCTGGACACCTGCGCCTTTCCCGACGTGAGCAAGGTAGCAGATGTCGGCACCCTCGGGCGTGCCGCCTACGCGACTTGGGACGACGGGCGCTTCAAGTCGCTTTGCGACGAATTTGGCCTTGAGCTGCGTAAGACGGTGAAGGACCTTTCCCGCGGCATGGGCATGAAGCTCACTCTCGCTTTCGCTCTTTCCCACGACCCGGAGTTGCTCGTTCTCGACGAGGCGACGGCGGGGCTTGATCCCATGGCCCGTGACGAGGTGCTCGATATATTGCGGCATTTCATGGAAGACGAGAACCACGCCATACTCATCTCCACGCACATCACGAGCGACCTTGAGAAGATCGCCGATGAGGTGATTTGCATCGAGAATGGCCATATGGTGTTCGATCTGCCAAAAGACGCCATCTGCGATGAAGCGGGCATCGCGCATTGTCGCATCGCGGACCTGGAGGGGCTCGTGCAAGACGGGCGTATTTCAGACAGCTCGCTCGCGTTGCAGCGCGGCATGAGCACGGACGTCCTCGTGCCCGATCGCTTCGCCTTCGCGCGTGACTATCCCGGGATTCCGGTCGACCGTGCGACCATCGAGGACTACATGACGCTCGCGCTCAAGGGCGAGCCGCTAAAGGAGGTGCAGTGATGAAAGCCATGATCTTCTCCGATCTCATCACGTCAAAGAACTCGATTCTCACGCTTCTGGGTGTGACGGTGCTCATCGCCATCTTCATAGCCATACCCACGGGCACGCTCTATGGCGCCATTGGCGCGTGTGCCGCCATGATTCCCTTCATGTACCTGTTCAGCATTTCGGCCTACGACGAGATGAACGGCTGGGAGCGGTTTCGGCTGACGTTGCCCATCAGCCGACGCCAGGTGGCGTACGGGCGTTATGCAAGCATGCTCATCGTCTGCGTCTGCTCGCTTGTGATCGCGATTGCGCTGGGCTTGCTCATCGGCCTGGTTGTCGATGCGCTGCCCGGGGGCATTGTTCCCGAGGGACTGCGTCTGTCGAATGCCGGAGTCGGGGAGGTCATCGGCGCGGCTCTGCTCACGCAGGTGGTCATCCTGCTCGTCGCGACGCTGACACTGCCTTTCATCTTGCGTTACGGAATGACGAAGGCGACGCGCATCGCACCGATGGTGCTGATCTTCGCGATTTCGGGGTTAGCCGTCCTCCTCGGCAATACGCCGATTGTCGGCGAGCTGGAGGTCTTTCTGGGTGGCATGGGCCAGCTGCAGATGGTTCTTCTTGGTGCGGGTATCGTCGTGGTCGTGCTCGCACTCTACGCGGCAAGCGCTCTTGTCGCCGCGCGCTTCTACGAGCATCGCGAGTTCTAGCAGGGCTGGCTCTGCCTTATCTCTGGCGGCTTACAATCTTGTCATTCTCGGTTATGCGACCCCATCATCTAGTAACTTACCTTTCGTGGCGAGATGCTTTGCGATGAGGGTGGGTGCAGATGGGATCGATCAGTTCGTTTTTGAGCAGCTTTAGCGGTAGCTTCAAAGCTGCTCTTCTCATTTGGCCGTTCCTCTCCTTTGCTCTCACGCTTCCCGTGCTCGTGTACCTCTACCATCGTGACGGGCGTCTGCGCCTCTCATCGGCCGTGGCCGCCTACCTCGCCATTCTCCACATCGCGGGCCTGGGCTGCTTCACGCTCTATCCCCTCCCGAGCGGGGATGCCGGCCCAGGCATCACCTACGGCATCCCGCCGCAGTTCGATCCCTTCAACTTCGTCCATGACATCGCGAAAGACGGCATTAAGGCGGTTCTGCAGCTGCTATTCAACGTCGTGCTGTTCGTGCCGCTTGGCTTCATAGCGAAGCGCTTTCTGCGTTTGGGCTTCGGCGTGACCGTGCTCATCTCGCTCGGGACGACGATTCTCATCGAGTCTGCGCAGATCACGGGCCTCTTTGGCATCTATCCGTACGCCTACCGCACCTTCGAGGTGGACGATATCATCTGCAACACACTTGGCGGCATCGTTGGGTGGTGGTGTGCCTATGGGCTAGGGCGCGTGCTGCCCGAGGAAAAGGCCATCTTCCTGAAGACGACCCATGACCCCGGCTTCGTGCGCCGTTGCGTGGCCCTTTGGGTTGACCTGGTGGTTATCGCCCTGTGCACGGAGGCCCCCTGGCTGTTGCTGGCCCTGGCGAGCGAGGCGTTTCTTGACGAGCCCTTCACGATAGCGGGGCTTGCCGCGCCCCAGACGGAGACGCTCATGATGTGCGTCTGCTTCGCCATTTCCTATGCCGTCTTCGAGGTCGTGGTGCCCTGGCGTAATGACGGGAGCACGGTTGGCGGCAAGCTCGTGCATATGTCGTTCGAGACGAGAGAGCGGATGGGCGCGCGGCGAGCGCTCTTCTACGCGGTGCGCGCTGCCGCGCTCATCGCCATTCTCATGTTCCCGCTCGCGCTTGTCCCGGTTGTCGTCATCTTCTATCTCATTGCGCGTAAGATGCCCTACGACTATCTACCGGGAAAGTGATGCCAAGTGGGACAAATGGACAGGTCATTTGTCCCACTTTCATTTCGGGCGAAGCGAAGCGTAGTCGAGAAATCTCGTCATGCTGCCAGCTCGAGTGTGGCGATTGGGGGATAATCAGCTCAGCGAAAACGTGACGATCCGGGAGGGACCCATGAAGCGCGATTATCCCAATCTCTGCAAACCCCTCAAGGTGGGCAACCTGACATTCCGCAACCGCATGGTGTCGGCTCCCATGGGTGCTACCGACATCACGGCCGAGGGTACGCCTGGCTTGCGTACCCAGGGCTTCTACGAGGCCCGCGCCAAGGGTGGTGCCGCCGCGGTCACCGTGAGCGAGCTCGTGGTCCATCCCGAGACCGACGGATCGCAGATGCTGCACCTTTCGCTTGCCACGCCCGGGCAGCTCGGCGCGTTTGCCTACGTCGCCGACGCCATCAAGCGTCACGGCGCCATCGCCTCCATCGAGCTGTCGCATTCTGGCCAGTATGCGGGCACTTATATGGTTGACAAGAAGAAGAAAGCCGACCTGTGCCAGTGGGGGCCGAGCGATGGCGTGCGTCCTGACGGGCTCCCCGTGCGAGCGCTTTCCGTCGAGCAAATCGAGGACATCGCCGCCGCCTACGCCAACGCTGCCGTGCTGGCGCGCCGCGCGGGCTTCCAGATGTGCATGGTCCACGCGGGGCACGGCTGGCTTATCAACCAGTTCCTCTCGCCGTACTTCAACAGGCGCACCGACGAGTACGGCGGCTCCCTCGAAAACCGCCTGCGCTTCGCCCGCCAGATACTCACCGCGATTCGCGAGGCCACAGGCCCCGGCTTTCCCATCGAGCTGCGCATGAGCGGCTCGGAACTCTTCGACGGCGGCTACGACATCGAGGAGGGCTGCCGCATCGCCCAAGGCCTCGAGGACCTCGTCGACCTCATCCACGTGTCGGCCGGCTCCTACCAGTTTGGCTTCTCGATCACCCATCCGTCGATGTTCCGCGAGCATGGGTGCAATGTGCCGCTGGCCGCGCAGATCAAGCAGCACGTGTCTGTGCCGGTCATCGCCATCGGCGGACTGTCCGATCCCGCGCAGATGGAGCAAATCGTCGCCAGCGGCCAGGCCGATGCCGTCGCCATGGCCCGCGCACTGCTCGCCGACCCCGAGCTTCCCAACAAGGTCATGGCCAACCGGGGCGACGAGGTCGTGAAGTGCCTGCGTTGCTTCGTCTGCATGGCCGAGCGCCCCGTGACCCAAACGCGTCGCTGCGCCGTGAACCCGCTCATTGGCCGCGAGTTCGAGGGGCTGACCGTGACGCCCACGGCCCGGCCCAAGCGCGTGCTCGTGGCTGGCGGCGGCATCGCCGGGATGAAGGCGGCTCACACCGCGGCGCTGCGCGGCCATGACGTGACACTCTGCGAGGCGAGTGACGAGCTTGGCGGCATCCTGCGCACCGAGGCGGCGCTCCCCTTCAAGTACGATATGTACGAGTTGGGACGCACCTATGCGCACCTGTGCCGCGAGGCCGGCGTCGGCATTCGGCTCGAGACACCCGTGACCGCTGCGCTGTGCGAAGAACTCGAACCCGATGCGCTCATCATCGCCGTGGGCTCCGAGCCCATCAAGCTACCCTTCCCCGTGGCCGAGGACGCCCGCGTGATTTCCATCGACGAGCTCTACCTGGACGGTGTCGAGCCAGGGCCGGAAGTCGCCGTCATCGGTGGCGGCCTCACCGGCTGCGAGTGCGCGCTGCAACTGGCGCGCACGGGCCATAAGGTGCACCTCATCGAGATGCGCCCCGAGCTGGCGCCCGACGCCAACATCCGCCATCGTCCCATCTTGCTGGCAGAGCTGGAAGGCGAGGATATTGACGTGCTGACGGGAGCTGCGGCGAAGTGCGTAGACGCTGATGGTGTGACGGTTACCATCGATGGCGAGGAGCGAATGGTGCCGTGTCAGTCGGTCATCGCCGCCATCGGTCAGCGCTCGCGTAGCGCGGTCGTCGACGAGCTACGCGATGGCGCGCCTTTCGTGCGCGTCATCGGCGATGCCCAGCGGCCGGCCAACATCACGCTCGCAATCTACGAGGCCTATCACGCTGGACTAGACGTGTAGTCGGGACATGAAATGAGACAGTTGCTCAGAGCAACTGTCTCATTTTGCAGGTCAGGATGTAATTGTGCTGTAGCTATTCGTATTGCTCCGCCGCGCGTTCGAGCTGCTCGATGATGCCGATGCCCTGCGGGCACATGTCCTCGCATGCACCGCACTTGATGCATTCGCTCGCCCTTCCCTCAGCTGCCTGCCAGCTGTAGAGGTCTTTTACGAAGTCGTGGTCCTTCGTCATCTCCTCGAGGTTCAGCAGCTCCATAATTTGCGGAATCTTTACGTGAGACGGGCAACCCTCGACGCAATAGCCGCATGCGGTGCAGGGGACCGACGCCATGGCGCGCAAGTTGGCGATGGTGGCGTCGAGCGCTTCTTGCTCGGCAGCGGTAAATGGCTTGTTAGCTGCGTACGAGGCAAGGTTCTCGCGCGCCTGCTCGATGGTCGACATGCCCGAGAGCACGGCGATGACGTTGGGGAGGTTCCAGCAGAAGCGATACGCCCACTCGGCCTGCGTCGAATCCGGCTTTGCTTGCATGAGAGGCTTGGCGGCCTCTTCGGGCAACGTGCAGAGCTTGCCGCCACGCGCGGGCTCCATGATGATGACGGGCTTGCCGTACTTCTCGGCCACCTCCATGAGGCGATGGGCCTCGTTGTGCGGGTCATCCCAATCGAGGTAGTTAATTTGTAGCTGCACGAAGTCCATCTCCGGATGGGCGGTGAGCAGCCGGTCCAAGCACTCCGCGTCGTCGTGTATGGAAAAGCCCACGTGGCGAATCTTGCCGGCAGCTTTCTGCTCCTGCGCGAAATCCCACATGTCGTACTCATCGAACTTGGCGGTGCGCTTGCCGCCGACGTTGTGCAGCAGATAGTAGTCGACGTAGTCGGTGCCAAGGCGCTTGAGCGAGACGTCCAGGCACTCTTGTGCTGCCTCCTTGTTGGGTAGCGCCCAGGCAAGGCACTTCGTGGCGATGGTGAACGACTCGCGTGGATAGCGCGCCACCAGGGCCTTTCCCAGCGCCACTTCGGACTCGCCCTCATGGTAGACGAACGCCGTGTCGAAGTAGGTGTTGCCCGCTTCCATGAATGCATCGACCATCTGCTCGAATTGCGGCATGTCGATGCTCTTGGGGTCGTTCTTGTCCAGAAGCGGTAGGCGCATGCATCCGAAGCCCATCTTGGAGGCGGGGAAGATGGCGTTATCTGCAATGTGGTCAGCTGGCACGGTCTCTCTCCTTCGCGTTTCGACTTGCTTGACATCATTGGAGTTCGGGCAATATCCTAAACATTAAAGTCAACTCGAAGTCAAGCTTGGTATCGTGGGAGGCGAAATGGTGTACTCCATAGCGGATGCGGCAAAGATGACCGGTGTTTCCGCATCGGCCCTGCGCTATTACGACAAGGAGGGCCTGCTTCCCGATGTCGAGCGCCTGAGCGGCGGCTCACGGGTGTTCTCCGATACCGATTTGCAATGGATCCGGGTGATCGAGTGCCTGAAGAAGGCGGGGCTCACCATCAAGGACATCCGGCGCTACACGCAGCTCGTCCAGGCCGGCGACGACACGCTTCCCGATAGACGCGACCTGATCCACGAGCGCCGTGCCGCGGTGGAGGCTGACATGGCCGCGCTTCAGCGCACGCTCGACTTCATCACCTACAAGTGCTGGTTCTACGACGAGGCCGTGCGACTGGGCAGCGAGGATGCCGTGCACGAGCTACCGGACGAGAGCATCCCTCCCGATATTCGCGCCATGCGCGACCGGTCCTTCGAGTGAGGTCGCCGCGCGTTTGCGCCTAGCCGAAAAGCCTCATGCTGCGCTCGCGCGTGACGACGCCTTGCGCGGCGCTCAGATGTATGCGCACGGCCTCTTCGTCGCTGTGGCACGTCTCGAGAAGCGCGTCGTGCGTGGGAAGAAGCAGCCCTTCCGTTCGGTCACGCCCCTTTTGCGTCAACTGTAGCAACTTGGTTCGGCGGTTTTCCGTGCTGCGTTCCTTGGAGATGAGTCCCTGGGATTCCAGGGTCTTCATGGGTGCCGTGATGTCGCTGCTCTTCAGGAAAAGGTAGTCGGCGATGCGCGACGCGGTCACGTTGGGGCCGAGCAGGTAGAGCGCGAGCAATACGCGAAGCTCGGATGTCTTGAGGCCGAGCTCGCGCAGACGTTGCGCCGTGAGCGTGCGCGAAATCATGATGGTGTCGAAGAATGCCGTGTCCAGGCGGAACTTGCCGTTCTCGATGCGCTGCGCATCATGGATGGTTACCGCGTTCGTCGAGCTGGCAAAGGCGGCCTCGAGCTGCTCGGGCGTGAGGTTTTTCCAGTAGTTCTGCAAGAACTGCCCAACATGGTAGTCTGCCCGTTCGATGGACGATGCTCCCTTGGCGGTGAGAGCGAGTGACACCACGCGCATGTCATCGGGGTCTTCCGCCCTCGTAACGAGTCCTTCGTCCACGAGATGGGGAACTGCAGCCGAAACCGTGCTCACGCCGACGCGCAGGTTGGCGGCAAGGTCGGTACTGCGCATGGTCTGCCGCGGAGCCGATAGCAGGCGCAAGAGCATGCGGTACTGCAGGGTCGTAAGGGAGCAGTCGCCCTCCAGGATGCGACTGATGGATTTGTACAGCAGGTTCATGATGGTGAGGTAGTCCGACAGGCCCTCGACTGCGGCGACATGCTGTGGATGATTGACGTCCTCGAGCTTACGGCGCTCCTGATCAAGTTCCGTTGCGATCATGAAAACCTCACAGATGCGACTTTGCGAAAAGTTATTCAATCACAATATTATTGAATGCATATATTGTTAATGAAAAATGCTTTACATAAGGGTGGATGGGCGTAATCTAGTCGTGACTGGTCATCGCGGATGCGTCGCATGTCGCAGCCAGCAAAGAGAGAGCGAGAGGAGTTTCGCATGTCGGAAGAATCGTTCGTCTACACTGCTTGTCCCGGTTGGGGTGACCATGACTACTGCGCGCTCAAGACCATCGTGAAAGATGGCAAGATCGAGCGCATGGAGCGCATCGTCTACTCTCAGCCGGAAGAGCCCGATGGGCACATTTGCCAGAAGGGCTGCCTCGCGGGTCGCCAACCCTACGATCCCAAACGTCTCAGAAAACCGCTCAAGCGCGTGGGCGAGCGCGGGAGCGGGAAGTTCGAGGAAATTAGCTGGGATCAGGCCCTCGATGAGATTGGCGAGAAGCTCTGCAAGATTCGTGACGAGTATGGCCCTGACAAGGTCGTTCTCTGGAACCTCGGCGCAGGCGTCCCCGCCCAGTACAGCTTCGAGAACCTGATGCCGTTCCGTTTCGCGAACACCTTTGGCGTCACCGTTCCGCTCGGCTCGATCGGTTTGGATAACGGTCCCTTCTACGCCGAGTTCTATAACGCGGGCAGCGAGTTTCCCCGCACCGTGATTGACCCACGCATCATGGTCGGCACGGATCTCATCTACGTTTGGGGTTGCAATCCCATCGAGAACCAGATGCGCTGCGCCCAGAACCTCGTACGTGCCCGCGAGGCCGGTGCGCGCATCGTCGACCTCGGCCTCATCTTCGACGGCACCGCCGGATTCGCCGACGAGTTCGTTGCCATGAAGCCGGCGTCCGATGGCTATCTGGCCATGGCCATGGTGAACTACATCCTGCAAAACAACCTACAGGCAAGCGAGTACCTGCTCGCACGCTCAATCGCCGCCTACCTCGTCGATGACGAGACGGGGCTGCTCGCCCGCGATCCCGACGATGGCTGCTATCTTGTCTGGGATGCGGCGAGTGATGCCGCCGTCGGTGTTGCGCCCAAGCGCGGAGATTACCCCGAGGGGGCCGACGTCCAGCTCTTCGGTAGCTACGAGATCGACGGTAAGCGCTACACCACGGCACTCCAGAAGCTCAAGGACGCCGCGGCGGAGTACACCTTCGAGCTTGCCGCCGAGAAGTGCGGTATCAGCGCCGAGGACGCCGAGCGTCTTGCACGTGACTGGGTCGAGGCGGAAAACGCCTTCATCCTGTCGGGCTATGGCCTGCGCTACCGCAACTCCAACGAGACCTATCGCCAGTTCCTGCTGCTCGGCGCCCTGACGGGCCGCCTGGGCAAGCCGGGTAGCGGCGTCTTCGAGGCGCTGCAGCTCCAGAGCTGGCCGCTCGTCTTCAACGACATCCCCATCAGCTGCCCCGATGGCGTTGCCGGCGTGAAGTCGGTGCCCGTGCGCATGGCGCAGTGGTTTGCGGCGGCCGAGGCCGATGACAGCCCCTACAAGGCGCTCATTGTATGCAGCGGCAATCCCGTGCACCAGCAGCCCGACCGCCAGCGATGGCTCGACGTCGTGAAGGACATGGAGCTTGTCGTCGACTATGACGTATGGCTCACCGACACCGGCGAAATCGCCGACTACGTGCTGCCTGACCTCATGTCCTTCGAGCGTGAGGATCTCATCACGGGAGCATGCTACAATCACGTCATTCTGCAGGAGCCGGCCATCGAGCCACAGGTCGACGGCCATGAGCCCGTCTGGGTGTTCAGCGAGCTCGCCAAGCGCGTCGGTCTGGGCGATTACTTCACGATGGGCATTCCCGAATACATCGACATTCGCCTGCAGACGCAGTACCCGCTCATCGCCGGCATCCAACCGCCCGTCACCTACGAGCGCCTCAAGGCCGAGAAGATGATTCGCGCTGCCGCTCCGCCCGAGCCCAAGTACACGCCGTACCTCAATCCCGCCGAGGTGCTCGATAACGAGACCGGACGCATGGAGATCATCTACTCCGAGAAGCTCGCCGACCTTGGCATGGCAACGACCAAGGTGCTCGAGCCGAACAAGATCGGCAAGTCGAGCGAGTATCCATATCAGCTCTTCACCGGTCGCCAGCGTTTCTTCATGCAATCAAGCTTCACCGACGATCCCATCACCGTGAAGCTTTCCGGAGAAACGCCCGCCACGAGGCTCAATCCGGTGCAGGCCCAGCGCCTGGGGCTGGCCGAAGGCGACATGGTCGAGGTCTTCAACGAGCGTGGGCATGTCATCACGCGTCTGGTGCTCGACGAGAGCGTTCCGGATGGCACCGTGCACGTGTGGTTTGGCTGGCGTCGTCGTCAGTTCGAGGAGGGCACCTACGCCGAGATCACGCACCAGTGCGCCGGCCAGGATTCGCAGGGTCCGCTCGAGGACAAGTGGTTCGCGGATTGGCTTGCCGCGGGACACCATCCCAACCCCTACGTCGAGGCAATGAGTTCGCTCACGGGCTCGACCGACTGCTACTGGGACTCGTGGTGCGATATCCGCAAGTTCGAAGGCGAGATAACGCCCAATCCGCAGGAATCCATCGTGAAGGAGGCTTAAGTCATGGCACACAAGATGTTGGTCGATATCGACCGTTGCATAGGCTGCTGGACCTGCGCGATGGGCTGCAAGGTCGGTAACCATCTGGAAGATGACGAGTATCGCGTCGAGGTCGAGACCCACGGCTCGGGACAGGGCATCGACCGTCCCGAGGGCGTGTATCCCGACTTGCACATGTGGTGGCAGCCGGTTTACCTGCCGAGCTGCACCTTCTGCGCCGAGCGCATGAAGGAGGGGGAGCCGCAGTTCTGCGTGATGGATTGCCCGACGCAGGCGCTGGCCTTCGGTGATGTCGACGACCCGGACTCCGCCTACTCGCAGGCTCGGGCGCGACTCGAGGCCCGCGGTGCGCGTTTCTGGGAGCTCGACGACGCCGGCACGACGACGCGCTCTCACATCGAGTACGCTAGCACCCACCAATAGCGGAAGCGACTGCTTCGATGCGGCCCCCGGAGTTTCCGGGGGTCGCTTTCGTTTAGTGAGACAGATGTACCTGTCCAATCTGTCTCATGCTCTCGTTCTGCTGCTAAAATGGAATCATCGTTACCGACTATAAAAGGAGGTTCCCATGAGCTACGAAATCGTCGATGCGGATTACGTGCTCGAGCACCTTGGCAAGATGCCCATCCTGGACGTGCGTCCCAAGGACATGTACCTGGAAAGCCGCATCCCCGGCGCGCTCTCTGCTCCGCTCCTGGAAGCCAAGGAAGCCCCGGAGGACACGACCGAGTTCTTCCTGCGCGAGGTTCTCGACGCGGGGATCGATCCCACCAAGGACTTCATTGTCTACTGCTATGATGGCGGCCTTGCCCGCGAGGCCTGCGATCTGCTCGAGAATGCCGGAAACACCTGCCAGAAGTGCTATGCAGGCAGCTGGGTCGATTGGATTTCCGACTCCTCGCGTCCCGTCGAGAAATGAGACAGTTGCTTAGAGCAACTGTCTCATCGAGCGGCCCTCGGAGAAATCCGGGGGTCGCTTTCTATTTCTCCATGAGCTTCTCGAGGGCAGTCATACGTGCGCAGACGGTGAATATGCGTGCCGCCTGCTCGAGCTCTTCGATGCTCGGGAAACTCGGGGCGATGCGGATGTTGGAGTCGTGCGGGTCATTCTCGTAGGGCCAAGTCGCTCCAGCGCCCGTCAGCGCGACGCCCGCCTTCTTGGCCTTGGCCACGGTCTCCTTGGCTGTGCCGTCAAGGCCGGTGAAGCTGATGAAGTAGCCACCACGTGGACGCGTCCACGTGCCGATGCCCGTGCCGCCCAGATCCTCGTCGAAGATCTCGAGCACGCGCTCGAACCGCGGACGCAGAAGCTCCGCGTGCTTGTTCATGTGTGCGGCCACGCCCTCGGCATCCTTCAAAAAGCGTACGTGGCGCAGCTGGTTGAACTTGTCGAACCCGATGGTCTGTGCTCCCATGCTCGCGAGCATCTCATTCACGTTGGCAACGCTCGACACGAAGGCAGATATGCCCGCTCCGGGAAAGGTCACCTTGGAGGTCGAGCAGAACTCGAAGACCATATCGGGATGGCCTGCCTCGGCGCACGCGTCGATGATGTTGAGGACATGGTCCTGGAGCGTCGGGTCGTCGTAGAGATGATGCACGGCGTAGGCGTTGTCCCAGAAGATCCTGAAGTCGCTGGCGGCCGGCTCGAGTGCGGCCAGCCCACGTACGACTTCGTCGGAGTACGTGTAGCCGCAGGGGTTCGAGTACTGGGGGACGCACCAGATGCCCTTGACCGCTGGGTCTGTCACGAGACGCGCGATCTCGGCAACGTCCGGGCCGTCCTCGCCCAGCTCGACGGGAATCATCTCGATGCCAAAGTGCTCGCAGATGGCGAAATGACGATCATATCCCGGGCTCGGGCAAATGAACTTGACGTTATCGAGCTTGCTCCAGGGCGTCTGGCCGCCCAATCCCGTTATCCAGGCCCGCGCAATGGTGTCGAACATGATGTTGAGGCTCGAGCCTCCGCATATCACGACCTGCTCCGGCGTGACGTCGAGCATGTCAGCAATGAGTGCGCGGGCCTCGGGCAGGCCGGCGAGCACGCCGTAGTTACGGCAGTCCGTGCCATCGTCTGCGAGGTAGTCGGCCTCTGAGTTCACGCAATCGAGCAGCGGCATGCTCAGCTCGAGCTGGGCGGGGCTCGGTTTGCCGCGGGCCATGTTGAGTTCGAGACCTAGTGCGCAATACCGCTCGTACTGCCGTGCAAGCTCGTCGTAGAGCTCGCGCATCTCGCCTGCGCCCATGTCCTTGTACTCAGTCATTCCCGCTTCTTCCTCCGTGATGAAAATGTCGGCGCCCATTATAGACGCAATGGCTATAATGAACGACGCATCTGTTCAAGGCGGGGTGGAATTCCCCACCGGCGGTGAGCGACCTTCGTGTCGTGCAGCCCGCTAACTTCCCTCGGGGAGCCGATCCAGTGCGAATCTGGAGCCGACGGTCATAGTCCGGATGAGAGAGCAGAAAGGAGCGGATCACTATGTCCGAAATCTCTCACGCAGGCGGGAGCGTCACCCCGCAGCAATCAAGTAAGGCCGCATGGAGCACGCGCAAGCTCGTCCTGCTCGCGCTTTTCACGGCGCTTTCGCTCATCCTGTCCTTCATTGAGGCGCCGATTTTTCCCGCGGCACCGTTTCTGAAGTACGACCCGTCTGCCGTCATCGCGGGTTTTGCCGCCTGCGGCTTTGGTGTTGGCGCGGGCCTGCTCGTGGGCGTTGCCTCGGCTGCTATCCATGGCCTCATCATGGGTGACCCCTGGGGATCGCTCATGACCATCATCGCCGTGGCATGCTGGATCGTGCCCATGGCGTTCATCTATCGCACCAAGAGGACGCGTACGACGCTTCTCGTCGGCATCATCGTAGGCTCCATCCTCTCGTTGGCCGGCGCCATCGTGGGCAACCTGCTTATCACGCCCATCTACACGGGGACGGACGTGGCAACGGTCGCCGCCATGATCATTTCCATCCTGCTTCCCTTCAACGCGCTCAAGATCGTCATCAACGACGTGCTCGCCTTCGTGCTCTACAAACCGGTCGAGAATCTCATGTCCAAGGATTAGCCCATGAATGACGGCCTCGACAATCCAGGCAAGATCTCGTTCGATCACGTTTCGTTTTCGTACAAGGCAGATGCACCAAACGTACTCGACGATATCTGCTTGGATATCGAGGCCGGTCAGTTTGTCGCCATACTCGGCGCCAACGGGTCGGGTAAGTCGACGCTGGCCAAGCACATCAATGCGTTGCTCGCGCCCACGGCCGGACGTGTCATGGTGGGCGGCCGTGACACGCATCGCGAGGAGGACGTCTTTGCCATCCGCGAGGCAGCCGGCATGGTGTTTCAAAACCCCGATAACCAGGCCGTGGCTTCCATCGTGCGCGATGACGTCGCCTTCGGGCCCGAGAACCTGGGTCTTGCGCCCGACGAGATTCGCGTGCGCGTCGATGAGGCGCTGGCTGTCGTCGCCATGCAGGACCATGCGGAGGAGGAAATCGCAAGTCTTTCGGGCGGTCAGAAGCAGCGCATCGCCATTGCCGGCGTGCTCGCCATGCGTCCGCAGATTCTCATACTCGATGAGCCGGGCGCCATGCTCGATGCCCGCGGCAGGCGCGGCATCACGCGCGTCGCTCACGAGCTCAACGCTGGCGGGATGACCGTCGTGCTCATCACGCACTTCATGGAAGACGCACTCGGTGCCGATCATGTCGTCGTGCTCGATGCAGGTCGCATCGCGCTCGAGGGCACGCCCGACGAGGTATTCACCGATGCCGCCGCCCTGCGTGCCTTGCGCCTCGAGCTCCCCTTCTCGATCCGGCTTGCCGAGGATCTACGCAAGCGGGGGTTCGAGGTGGGGATGGGACTTTCCGAAGCCGTACTGGAGGAGGAGCTATGCCAGTTGCTTTTGAACAGGTGAGTTTCTCCTACGATGGCGAGCGCGATGCTCTCGAGGATATCGAGCTCGTCGTGGACGATGGCGAGTTCCTGGGCGTCATCGGCCATACCGGATCGGGCAAGTCGACGCTCGTCCAGCTCATGAACGCCCTGCTCGTTCCCACGGCAGGACGGGTGCTCGTTGATGGCATGGACACGCGTGAGCGCAAGTTGCGCCGCAAGGTGCGTACGACGGTCGGTCTCGCCTTCCAGTATCCGGAAACCCAGCTCTTCGCCAATACGGTTGCCGAGGATGTGGCTTTCGGTCCTCGCAATCTGGATCTACCCGATGACGAGGTGGACCGACGCGTGCGAGAGGCGCTCGAGCGTGTGGGCATGGATTATGCGGAAGTCGCCCAACGCAGTCCCTTCGACCTTTCCGGCGGCCAACAGCGCAGGGTTGCCCTTGCCGGCATTCTCGCAATGGAGCCACGGGTGCTCGTGCTCGACGAGCCAGCCGCCGGCATGGACCCGGCGACGGTGTCCGAGATCCGCGCTTACCTGCGCGAGCTCAACGACCAGGGCCTCACCATCGTGCTCGTGTCGCATTCAATGGATGACGTTGCCGAGCTTTGCTCGCACATTATCGTGCTCGATCACGGCACGCTGCACATGCAGGGGACGCCTGCCGAGCTGTTCACGGCGCAAAATGCCGCCGAGCTTCGTCGCATTAACCTTGGCGTGCCCCGTGCAACCAAGTTTGCCCTAGAATTGGCAGAGCGCGGACTCGAGGTGCCCGGTCCGATTCTCGACGAGCGCCAACTCGTCGAGGTGCTCGTTGCGTTGCGGAAATGAGACACTTGCTCAGGGACGTTGTCTCATTTGCTGCAGGTGACGATAACAAATGAGACAACGTCCCTGAGCAAGTGTCTCAATCGCATCCACTGTATAGAGAGGTACATAACCATGCCGCAGATCTCGACCGAGCTTGACCAGCTTTCGATTGCGCTCATCCAGACGGCGATCGACATGCTCGACGTGCACGATGACGTCCCCGTCATGCTTGCGGTGGACTGCGATGGCGAGCTCTTGACCTTCGAGGACGACACGCCCGATGGTTGCTATCGCGCCGCACGCGAGCAGGTGCGATCCTATGGCAAGGACTGCGTACGCTATGCGCTGCTCACCCAAGGTTTCGTACAGGAAGACGAGACCGATTCCGGCCAGCCTGCCCTACTCTTCGAGTTTGCCGAGCGCGGCATGGACTGCGCCTGGAGCGGTTTCATGCTGTATCGCCGCGACGAAGATGGCCATGTCGAGGTAAGCGACCCCATGCCAGCAGGCGAGGAAGAGCTCCTCTTCGGATAATGCGTCGCCCAGTCCCTCCATTCCCGCAATGAAATGCTGCGCTGCTGTCTGAAGCATGGTATCCTGCAAGGCTGTACGAAATACAGCTGACAACGGGATAACGTCCATGCTTCAAGAAAACATCCGCAATATCGCCATCATCGCTCACGTCGACCATGGCAAGACCACGTTGGTCGACCGCCTGCTGCAGACCGCCGGCATCTTCCGCGAAAACCAGCAGGTCGAGGAGCGCGTCCTGGACTCCAACGATCAGGAGCGCGAGCGTGGCATCACCATTCTCTCCAAGAACGTATCCATCCGCTACAAGGACGTGAAGATCAACGTCATCGATACGCCGGGTCACGCCGACTTTGGCGGCGAGGTCGAGCGTGTGCTCAAGATGGCCGATGGCGTCTTGCTACTAGTCGATGCCTTCGAGGGCCCCATGCCGCAGACGCGTTTCGTTCTCAAGCATGCTCTCAACCTCGACTTGGTTCCCATCGTCGTCATCAACAAGATCGACCGCCCCGGCGCGCGCCCCGACGAGGTTCTCGACGAGGTCTTCGAGCTCATGCTCGAGCTAGGTGCAAGCGACGAGCAGCTCGACTTCACCACCATCTATGCGAGTGCCATGAACGGCTACGCGCGGCTCGAGCCCGATGATGGCAACATGGACATGCTGCCGTTGCTCGACGCCATCCTCGAGCATATTCCGGCGCCCGATGTCGACCCGAACGGCCCCGTGGCCATGCAGATCTGCACGGTCGACCATTCCGAGTACGTTGGGCGTATCGGCACGGGGCGTCTGTTCTCCGGTTCCATCGAGGCGGGCCAGCAGGTGCTCGTGCTCAAGAACAACGACGCCGCCCGCTACGAGACCAACGTCAAGCACCTCTACACGTTCGAGGCCCTGGGCCGCGAGGAAGCGCAGAGCGCCGAGGCCGGCGACATCATCGCAATCGTCGGTGTCGAGGACGCCGACGTGGGCGACGTGGTGACTGACATCGAGAACCCCGTCGAAATGGAGCCCATCGAGGTCGAGGAGCCGACGCTCTCGGTCATCTTCGAGGCGTCCTCGAGCCCGCTCGTCGGCAAGGAAGGCGATATCGTCGGCGGCCGTCAGCTCAAGGAGCGCCTGATGCGCGAGGGCGAGGCCAACATCTCGATGCGCATCGAGGAACTCGAGGACAAGAGCGGCATCGAGGTCGCCGGTCGTGGCATCTTGCATCTTTCCGTGCTCATGGAGACGATGCGTCGCGAGGGCTACGAATTCCAGGTCGGCCGTCCGCGCGTACTCTACAAAACCGTCGATGGCGTGAAGATGGAGCCCATCGAGGACGCCTCGGTCGAGACGCCGGAGGAGTACGCCGGCAAGATCATCGAACTCTTCGGGACGGCCGGGGGCGAGATGACCAACATGGCGACGCACCAGGACCAGACGGTGCTGTCCTTCAAGATCCCCACGCGAGGCATCATGGGCCTGCGCACCAAGATCCTCAACGCGAGTCATGGCGAGGCCATCTTCAGCCATCGCTTCTCCGAATACGGGCCCATGCGCGGCGAGCTGGGCGGTCGCAAGAACGGCGCCATGGTCGCCATGCATTCCGACAAGGCCGTCGCCTACGCGCTCGACACGCTGCAACAGCGCGGCACGCTCTACGTCGAGCCTGGTGACGAGTGCTACGAAGGCATGATCGTGGGCGAGAACGCCAAGGAAGGCGACATGGACGTGAACGTGTCGAAGACCAAGCAGCTCGGCAATCAACGCGCATCGAGTGCCGACAAGGCGATTATGCTCACCCCGCCGGTCAAGTTCACGCTCGAGGAGGCGCTTGAGTACATTGCCGATGACGAGCTCGTCGAAATCACCCCCAAGTCCATACGCTTACGCAAGCGTACGCTCGATAAAATTGGAAGAAAGAAGGAACGCGCCCGTGCGCTGGGCAAGTAACTAAGGAGCCACCATGACTCAGGAACTGCTTCGTCTTCATGACGCAAAGGTAAAGATGGACGGTCGCGTGATTCTCGACGTCGACGACTTCGTCATCAACCAGGGCGAGCGCATCGTCGTGCTCGGGCCCAACGGATCGGGCAAGTCGACGCTGGTCAAGCTGCTCACCAAGGAGATCGAGCCGGTATGGCGCGAGACGCCGCCGGTGCTCTTCATGGGTCAGCCCGATCCATCGGAGGAAACCCTCATCGAGACGGTGGGCCTCGTCTCCACTGACGTGCAGGAGCGCATGATGGTGCATCGCACGGTGTTCGACATCGTGCTCGGCGGCTTCTTCGGAAGCGTCGGCGTTCCCTTCCACATCGGGGCCTCTGACGAGCAGGTCGAGCAGGCCCGCAAGGCCATTCGCGAAATCGGCATCCCGTCGCTGTCCGAGCGTGACATGCTCACGCTTTCCACGGGACAGGCACGTCGCGCGCTCATTGCCCGCGCGCTCATCAACGGTCCCGCGCTGCTGATCTTCGACGAGCCGACGTCGGGTCTCGACCCCGAGGGTGCCTGGAACATGCGCCAGTCGCTCTCCGCGCTTGCCAAGGCCGGCCATACCATCCTCGTCATCACCCATAACGTGAGCGATATCATGCCGGAATTCGATCGCGTGGTCATGCTGCAGGACGCGCACATCGTTGCCGACGGTCCCAAGGAAGAGGTCCTCACGACGCAGAAGCTTCGCCACCTCTTCGGCGTCCCCATCACGCTCGTCGAGACGGATGGCCGCTACCACCTGCAGTAGTCTTCCGAATATATAGATGGTTACGATAAAATAGACCAATTAACGCAGATGCAGTAACTAGAGGAGCGCCACATGGCTGATCTCATGGAATATGTGAACGTACTGGCCGATCAGATCGGTCCACGACCGGTCAGCACGGAGGAAGAGCATCAGGCCTCGATCTACATTGCCCAGGAGCTGTCCGATGACGGCCTGGATGTCAGCGTCGACGAGTTCGCGACCCCGTCCGGCGTGCGTTGGCCTTACGTGCTCGCGTTCGCGGCCGCGGCGTTAGGTACGGTCATTTCCGGCATCGGCATCTTCGTGCCGGGCATTTCGCTCAGCATGTTTATCATCGGCCTGATTCTCGTCGTCGGTGGCTTCTTCGTGTATTTCACCGAGCACAACAACAATCCCGTCTTGTCGAAGATGCGTGCGAGTGGTGTCTCGCAAAACGTCGTGGCCAAGTACGTTCCCGCGAGCGTCGCCCACGATTCGCGTCGCCGCAAGAAGATAATCATCGCCGCGCATGTCGACACCGTGCGTGCCCAGCCCGAGGCGTCTCCCAAGATCATCGCGCATGCTCCGCTGCTGTACAAGATCATCTTCTACAGCATGATTGGCCTTGTCGCCGTCCTCTTCGTCAGGTTGCTGCCGCTTCCCTGGCCCGAGGTCGTCGATACGGTCCTGTGGGTCATATCGCTCATCGCGAGCGCCTACGTGCTCGTGGCAGCCGCCTGCATCGTGGCGAGTCGTTTCACGCCCTACATCTCGGGCGGAAACGACAATGCGTCCTCCATCGCCGTGCTCCTGTCCGTTGCGCATCTGCTGGTCAATCCCGAGGAACGTGAGCGTTACACCAGGGACCGCTCCTTCAGGCTCGTGGGCGGTGCCATGGGTGACGATGCTGACGAGGAACCCATCGACCCGTTTGCCCCCACCGTCGATGACCTCGAGGAGCCCGTCATGCACAGCGCTGAGGAGGCATACGCGGAGGGCCTGGTTCCCGAAGGCGTCGAGGTCACCTATGACGACGACGGTACCCGCGATGACGCGACCGTCGCCTTTCCCGCGCTCACTCCCGAGGAGCAGCTCGACGTCCTTGCCGACACCGCCGCCGAGGAACTGCACCTCGACTCCATGTCGACGGGTGCCTTTTCGCTCGACGATGTCGAGTTCGAACAGGCGGGAGCCGAGGCCGTGACAGTCAATCCGGGCAAACCGGGCGCTATCTCCGAGATGCAAGTTCCCGACCTGGATTTCACGCTCGACGAGGAGATCGATCAAGCTGGCAAGAAGCCTGTCGAGCGCCTTGACGATGCGGTGATCTTCGCCGAGTACATGGGCTCCGACGACCACCAGGACGAGGTCGAGCCCGTTTCCGAGGATGAGTCCGCGACGGCACGGGAAACCGAGCGGGTGGTTGAGGTCGAAGCGCAGACCGAGGAGCCCGCGATGGTCGTCGAGGAGGAAGAGACCGTTGACGAGGAACCTCCCGAACCCGCTCCCATCTACGTTCCCATCGAGACGCCGACGCGCTCGCACGACGAGCGCCCGCAAGTCGCGCGTCCCGTCCCCTCGTGGTATGCAGCTGCCAAGGAGAAGGCGGCGAAGGACCTCGAGAAGAAGGCAGCTACCAAGGTCGGGGACGACGAGCCTCCCGTATTCTCGTATCGCTCGCGTTTCGCCGACGCGCCAGCCGCCTCGCAAGGCACCCGCGTACAGGAGCCGGAAGAGGAGCCTGCGTCCGAGGAGGCCATCGAGGTCGGAGCCGAGGCCGTCGAAACCGTGACGGACGAGGTGCCGCAGCGTCAGGAGGAAGCGCCTGCAGAGCACGAAGAGGAAGCGGCCGAAATCGTCGATGCCGTCGTCGCCTCCATCAACCTCGACATACCCGATGACCAGCTCGACGAGCTCAGTCCGGATGCAAGCGGCCTGTTTGCGCGTGTCGAGGTGCAGGAGGAAGGCGAGCCCGAGGTCAAGTCCGGCGGATCGCGCGTGCAGCTGACATCGCGCATTCCCAACATCGGCTCCTCGGACGACAAGGAGCGCGAGGAGCGCAAGTCCGCGCACGAGAGCCTCGCGGCGCGAGGCACGCGTTCCGAATTGCAGAGCATCCCGGTTGTTGATACCAACGATGACATCGACGTCGAGCAATCCGATGCCGAGGGCAGGGAGATACTCGAGGACGAGGAGGTCGTCGAGACCGCCGCGGAAATCGAGCCCGTCATCCCGGCGACGGCCAGGACGCAGCGCAAGAAGCCGACGGCCCGTCACGTCACGCAGCAATTTGTGCCGACGCGCGCCACGCGCAATCACGACATCCACCTGGGCGAGAATCGCCAGGAGGCTCCCGTAAGCTCGACATTCGAGGATACGCCGCAAGCGGCGCCCCAATCCATGCCCAGCGACGATCCCTTTGCCCCCAAGAGCGAGCGACGCACGAGCGAACGCTCCGCGGCTCCCCGGCCGCGCCAACGCGCCGAGGCTCCGGCAAGCACGCACGTGCAGCCAAACGAGACGCTCGCCTCGGCCGCGAGCACGTCTTCGTTCCCGTCGCTCACCGGTTCGTTCCCCGCGCTTTCGGGTGCCATGCCCGTTGTCGACGCCGGTGACTTCTCCGATTTTGCCGAAACGTCCGAAAGCGTGATCGCGGATGACGCCGCGCTCGATAGCTTCATGGCCGCAGGACAGACGACCGAGATAAACATTCCCGAATCGCGTTTTCGCAATGCTGTCGACAAGGTCGGCGGTCTGTTCAATCGCAAGGGCAAGAGCGCGAACGACGATTATGGCGCGAGCGATTCGGACGCCTGGAGCGACGAGGACGATTACGGCTGGAAGGGCGGCGGCTACTTCGAGGAGGAGGCCGAGAGCGCCTTTGACGCCGTGCGCCAACGCGCGGCGCAGATTCGCGAATCCGTCGTGTCCATGACCGAAAACGACCTGCTCGACAAGGAGGTCTGGTTTGTCGCGCTTGGCGCCTCCGGTGCTGGCGGGCAGGGCATGAAGAACTTCCTCGACTTGCATTCCTCCGAGCTGCGCGGCTCGCTCATCATCAATCTCGAGGCGGTTGGCGCCGGGACGATCTCCTACGTCGACGTCGAGGGGACGGGCAAACCCCATCGTGCGGACCGTCGCCTCATGAGCCTCGTCAAGAAGGCCTCCAAGGAGGTCAGGGGTAGCGAGATGAAGGCCAAGAGCCTCGAGTGGCGCAACACGGATGCGACGCCTGCCATGATTGCCGGCATGCGCGCGCTGACGCTCATGGGCTTTGCCGATAACGGAGTTGCACCCGTCGATTGGCATACGGCCGAGGATACGGCCAACATTGTCGAAGAGGACAAGCTCGAGTACATGACCCGTCTGCTTCTCAAGGTCATCGAGAATTCCTAGAAAGTACTGGTCAAAGCGGAAAGGGGCTTTCATGCCAGATCCCAAAATCAAGCGCGCCATCATCTCTCTCACCGATAAATCGGGCATCGAGGACTTCGCCCGTGCACTTGTCGACGAGTTCGGCGTCGAGATCGTGAGTACGGGTGGTACCGCCAAGGTGCTCGAGGCGGCGGGCATCCCCGTCGTCGCCATCGACGAGCTCACGGGCTTTCCCGAGATGATGGACGGTCGCGTGAAGACCCTACATCCCAAGGTGCACGGCGGCCTGCTCGCGCGTCGTGACCTCGCCAGTCACATGAAGGACGCCGAGGACAACGGCATTGGCATGATCGATTTGGTGGTCGTGAACCTGTATGCCTTCGAGGCGACTATCGCCAAACCAGACGTGGACTATCAGGACGCCGTCGAGCATATCGACATCGGTGGCCCCTCCATGCTGCGTAGCGCTGCCAAGAACCACGCGTCCGTCACCGTGGTGACCAACCCGGCAATGTACGGCACCATTCTCGACGAGATGCGCGCAAATGGCGGTGCGACCACGCTTGAAACCCGCAAGAAGCTCGCGCTCGAGGTCTTCCGCCTCACGAGCGCCTATGACAACGCCATCTACTCCTGGCTACACAACGAGCTCATCGACGACGGCCCCTTCTGGACCGACGAGCGCGTCATGCTCGACAAGGTCGCCGACCTACGCTATGGCGAGAACCCCCATCAGCAGGCCGCGTTCTACAAGCGCAAGCGCGTGGGCGTTCCCGGGCCGGCTCCCGAGTCCGATAAGCACACCCTTGCCGCGGCCGAGCAGTTGCAGGGCAAGGAGCTGAGCTACAACAACTATCTCGATACCGATGCCGCGTGGGCTTCGGTGCGCGAGTTCGATAACGCGATTCCCACATGCGTTATCATCAAGCATCTCACGCCATGCGGCATTGCCGAGGGAGCCACGCTGCTCGAGGCCTATCGTGATGCGTGGGCTTGCGACACCGTGAGTGCCTTTGGCGGCGTAATGGCGTTCAACCAGACGGTGACCGAGGACGTTGCTCGCGAGATCGTCGAGGTCAACAAGCAGTTCATCGAGGTCGTCATCGCGCCGGATTATGACGAGGGAGCGCTCAAGGTCTTTTCCGCAAAGGAAAACGCGCGCATCCTGCGCACCGGCGGAATCAATCCCGCTGGCGGTGATCCGGACATCCGCGCGGTCGAGGGCGGCGTCGTCATGCAGACGATCGATACGGTGGCTGAGGATCCTGAGACCTTTACCGTCCCCACGAAGACTGCTCCTACCGACGAGCAGCTCAAGGCGCTGCTCTTTGCATGGCGTTGCTGCAAGTGCGTGAAGTCCAACGCGGTCATTCTCACCAAGGGCACGCGTACCGTCGGTATTGGCGGCGGTCAGCCCAATCGCGTGAACTCCGCGCGCATCGCCGTCGACCAGGCAGGCGAGGAGGCCAAGGGCGCCGTTGCCGCGAGCGATGCGTTCCTGCCCTTCCCCGACACGCTGGAGGTTCTGCGCGATGCCGGCGTCACGGCGCTCATCCAGCCCGGTGGCTCGATTCGCGACGACCTCTCCATCGAGTGCGCAGACGAGGCCGGCATGCCAATGGTCTTCACGGGGCATCGTCACTTCAGGCACTAAATTAGGATAGATTTGGCGGGACCACGCGTTTGCGCAGGGAGCGTTTTCTCTCTTGAGCTTTTCGGTTCGCGATGCAAGAAATACGCATTTTCCTAGGGTCAAGATTGACGAATTGTCGAAAATTTGCGTTTTCCTAGGGCTGATTGACACGTGGCGCAGATTATTTGCGTTTTCCTGGGGTTAAGAACGCAGCATTCCTAGGAAAACGAAAAAAACGTGCACCCTGCCTGTCCTGTTCCTAGGAAAGCGCAAAAAACATGCAAGGCAGTTTGATTAGCTTCACATAAACGCAAAAAACGCGCACGGAGACTCAAGATGGATACGATTCCGTACAACAAGGTCGGCAACGCCAAGCCCGAAAGCATGGCAGACATCGCTGAGAACGAGGGCATCAGCGAGGAGGAATGGCGCGCGCAAAACCTACCCGCTTCCAAGCTCGAGTTTCGTTGGCGTTATACCAACAAGACCATTCACCTTTACGAACGCCGGCTGCGCTCGCTCGGTTCGTTCAACGTAGGGCCTGCCGTGCAGGCATGGGTACGCTCGCGCCTGGAGTGGGTGCGCGATAACAAGCTCTATGAAATGCCCGATGGTGTCATCGTTCTTACCATCGATCCCGAGGGTATGGTTGATACACAGCTCGAGGAGCTGCATCCAGCTCCACAATTCACTCGTGCGATGCTCGACGCAGACGAAGTGCCCGGCACGCTGTGGGTTGCTAAGGACGGTCAGCTCCTCGTCGGGCAGACGCCGCGTCATGCTGCCGATACGCTCGTGCGCGACCTGGCCACGACGCTCGGCTACGAGGTCATGCAGACCGAAGCTCCGTCTGACGATGGTGCTGAAGTCTTTGCCGTAAGCGATGAATTTGGCATCATCCCTGTGGAGGGAACGACCGGCCCTGTCATCAGCAAGCTCTCCGAATGCTTCGATAAGCTCTGGAGCCTAGATAAATAGAGGCATTGAGATACAATCATAAGCTCGTGATTGTTCTTGTCTCAAAGTAGTTAATAGGCAAAAGGAGCGCCCGTGGCTATAGAACCGAAGCAGGTTGTCGAAGCACTTTCGATGGTGACGCAGCAGCATCTCGATATCCGCACCATTACGCTAGGACTCTCCCTGCGCGGATGCGTCCACGAGGACATCGACGTCATGGCGCAACGCGTCTACGACCGGCTTACGACGGCGGCAAAGGACCTCGTGCCCTGTGCAGAGCAGCTCGAGCGCGAGTTCGGCATCCCCATCATCCACAAGCGCATCGCGGTTACGCCCATCGCCGAAATTTGCGGAGCGACGACAGCCGAGGACCTCACGCCCATCGCCGCGGCTCTCGATCGCGCTGGCAAGGAGGTTGGCGTCAACTTCATCGGTGGCTTTAGCGCACTCGTTCAAAAGGGCATGAGCGATAGCGACCGCCGTCTCATCAACAGCATCCCGCATGCGCTTTCCAGTACCGATATCGTCTGCTCGAGCGTCAACATCGGCTCGACCCGCGCCGGAATCAACATGGACGCGGTGCTGCGCATGGCGCAAGTCGTACGTGAGTGCGCCGAGATCACGGCAGATCGCGATTCGATTGCCTGCGCCAAGCTCGTCGTGTTCTGCAACATGGTTGAGGACAACCCCTTCATGGCCGGTGCCATGCACGGCAGCGGTGAGGCTGGCGAGGTCATCAACGTCGGAGTCAGCGGCCCGGGCGTCGTCAACGCAGTGCTCGAGGACCTGCCCAAGGATGCTTCGATGACCGAGGTTGCCGAGGCCATCAAGGCCACGACCTTCAAGATCACGCGTGCCGGCGAGCTCATCGCGCGCGAGGCTGCCAAGCGTCTGGGTTACGAGAAGGGCATTCTTGACCTGTCGCTTGCCCCCACGCCCGCCCGTGGCGATTCGGTGGCGCAGATTCTCGAGACCATCGGCGTTGGGCAGGTAGGCGGCCCGGGCACGACGGCCGCGCTTGCCTTGCTCAACGACGCCGTCAAGAAGGGCGGCGTCATGGCGAGCTCGAGCGTCGGCGGCCTGTCCGGCGCCTTCATTCCCGTTAGCGAAGATGCGGGCATGATCAAGGCGGCCGAGGATGGGGTACTTTCCATCGAGAAGCTCGAGGCCATGACCTGCGTATGCTCCGTGGGACTCGACATGATCGCGATTCCCGGTGACACGACCGTCGAGGCAATCGCCGGCATTATCGCAGACGAGGCCGCCATCGGCATGATCAACACGAAGACCACCGCTGTGCGCGTGATTCCGGCTATCGGCAAGGTCGCCGGCGATACCCTGCATTTTGGCGGTTTGCTCGGCGAAGCACCCGTCATGCCGGTCAACACCCATGCCGGAACGGTGTTCGCGCATCGCGGAGGACGTATTCCCGCACCCATCAACTCGCTCAAGAACTAGCTGCCCGTTCGCTCCGAGGAGGCACGCATGAGTATCCAGGATTGCAAGCAGGACATGCTTCGAATTGGCGTTGACGTCGGATCGACCACGGTAAAGCTGCTCGTGCTCGACCCTGATGACCAGATCGTCTTCAGCGTGTATCGCCGCCACCATTCGGATGTGCGCGCGACCATCGTCGAGATCATCGACGAGGCGCTCGAGGCGGTGGGTGACGGCAAGGCGACCATCACCATCACGGGCTCGGGCGGCCTGCTGCTTGCTAATTGGCTCGGCGTGCCTTTCGTGCAGGAGGTCATTGCCAACAAGACGGCCATCGAACGTATCATTCCCGCTACCGACGTCGCCATCGAGCTCGGTGGCGAGGACGCGAAGATCATTTACTTCGATGGCGGTATCGAGCAGCGCATGAACGGCACCTGCGCCGGTGGCACGGGCGCCTTCATCGACCAGATGGCGGCCTTGCTCAATACCGATGCTTCTGGCTTAGATGAGATGGCCAAGGAGCACAACATCATCTATCCAATCGCATCGCGCTGCGGCGTATTCGCCAAGACGGATGTGCAGCCGCTGCTCAACGAGGGCGCCAAGCGCGAGGACATTGCCGCGTCGATCTTCCAGGCCGTCGTCATGCAGACCATCTCGGGCCTCGCTTGCGGTCGTCCCATTCGCGGAAACGTCGCCTTTCTGGGCGGTCCGCTGCATTACCTGCCGCAGCTGCGCCAGCGTTTCATCGAGACGCTCGAGCTCACCGACGAGACGACTATCATCCCCGAGGAGTCGCACCTGTTCGTCGCTCGGGGCGCGGCATTTGCCTCCGAGGCCAACGACGACATCGTGAGTCTGGCCGAGCTCAAGGAGCGCATGAGGAACCTGGGCAGCATCCAGGGCAGCGAGGTGCAACGTCTCGAGCCGCTGTTCGCGAATGAGCGCGAATACGAGGCGTTTCGCAAGCGTCATGCCAAGGCAACGGTGCCCAAGGCGAGCCTCGCGGACTATCGTGGCGTTGCCTATCTTGGCATCGATGCCGGATCCACGACGCTCAAGTCGGTGCTCGTGGGTGAGAAGGGCGAGATCCTCTATGGCTACTACGTCAACAACAAGGGCGACGTGCTCGGGGCGGCTCGTGCCATGCTCGGCGACCTTGCAAGCCAGATTCCGTGCGATGCAGATGGTAATCCGCTCGTGACCATTGGGCATACCACCACGACGGGGTATGGCGAGGCACTGTTGCTCGAGGCTATCCAAGCCGACTCCGGCGAGATTGAGACGGTTGCGCATTTGCGCGGTGCCCGCGAGCTGTGCCCCGACGTCGACTTCATCCTCGACATCGGCGGCCAGGACATGAAGTGCATGCATGTCAAGGACGGCGTCATCGAGCACATCATGCTTAACGAGGCGTGCTCGGCGGGTTGCGGTTCGTTCATCGAGGCATTCGCGACCTCGCTCAACATGTCCATCGAGGACTTCGCCGCCGAGGCCCTCAAGGCCGAGGCCCCCGTCGATCTTGGCAGCCGCTGCACCGTCTTCATGAATTCCCGCGTCAAACAGGCGCAGAAAGAGGGTGCGACGCCGGCAGACATCTCGGCGGGCCTGTCGTATTCCGTCATCAAGAACGCGCTGTTCAAGGTCATCAAGCTGCGCGATGCCTCCGAGCTGGGCGAACATGCGGTGGTTCAGGGCGGCACCTTCCTCAACGACGCCGTCTTGCGTGCGTTCGAGAACCTGAGCGAGCATGACGCCATCCGTCCCGACATCGCCGGCAACATGGGCGCCTGGGGTGCCGCGCTGCTGGCGCGTGATCGCGCGACGGGCGCGAAGTCGACGCTGCTGCGCCCCGAGCAGATCGACGAGCTCGAAATCAAGCATACGGCGGTGCGTTGCGGGCGCTGCGAGAACAACTGCCTGCTCACCATCAACGACTTCGGCATTGACGAGAAGACCGGCAAGCATCGTCGCTTCATCACCGGCAATCGTTGCGAGCGTGGTGCCGGCATCAAGAAGCCCGCCAAGGAGGTTCCCAATCTCTTCGCGTACAAGGAAAAGCTGCTCTTCGACCGCGAGCCGCTCGTCGAGGAGGCTGCCAAGTACGGTACCGTGGGCATTCCGCGTGCGCTCAACATGTACGAGAACTATCCGTTCTGGCACAGCTTCTTCACGCATCTTGGCTATCGCGTGGTGCTGTCGGACCAATCCACCAAGAAGACCTACGAGGCTGGCATCGAGTCCATGCCCTCGGAAAACGCCTGCTATCCGGCCAAGCTGTCGCACGGTCACATCATGGATTTGCTCGACAAGGACGTCGACTTCATCTGGATGCCCTGCATCCGCTGGGAGCGTCAGGAGGACGAGGGCGCAAACAACCATTACAACTGTCCCATCGTCATGAGCTACTCCGAGGCTCTCAAGCTCAACATCGACGAGCTCGAGGACAGCCGCACGCAATTCCTCAACCCATTCATTCCCTATGACGACAAGAAGGCCCTCAAGAAGCGCCTCTTCGAGCATCTGGTCAAGAAGCGCAAGGAAGACCTCAGGGCTCAAGGTGTCGACGTGCTGGCCATGCAGTGGCCGACGCGCGTCGAGATTTCCGATGCCATCGATCTCGCGTGGCAGGCCGACCTCGACTTCAAGTCGACCATGCGCGCCAAGGGCGAGGAGACGCTGCGTTGGATCGAGGAGAACAACGGCCACGGCATCGTGTTGGCGGGTCGTCCCTACCACATCGATCCCGAGATCAACCATTCGCTGCCCGAGCTCATCTGCGGCTATGGCATGGCCGTACTCACGGAAGATTCCGTGGCCCATCTGGGCGAGCTACAGCGCAACCTGCGCGTGTACGACCAGTGGATGTACCACACGCGTCTCTACAACGCAGCCAAGGTCGTTACCCAGCGAAGCGATCTCGACCTCGTGCAGATGAACTCGTTTGGGTGCGGTCTGGATGCGCTCACGACAGACGAGGTGCAGGAGATCATCGAGGGCAGCGGCAAGGTCTACACCGTCATCAAGATCGACGAGGTGTCCAACCTAGGTGCCGCGCGCATCCGCATTCGCTCGCTCATGGCAGCGTTGCGTCAGCAGGAGGAGCTGCGCGAGATGCCCACGCAGCCGGGCAAGAGCTCGGCGGCTGTCGACATCGCGGCGGCTTCCGTCGAGACGCTGCGTGCGGACAGGGCAGACGCTGTTTCCAAGGATGTTGAACCAACCATGGCGGACGGTTGCGACTTGGGTACATTTGACTTCGCACCCAACCGTGACGCTGCTTCGACCGAGTTTCCGCGCGCCGAGTACACGAAGGAGATGCAGGACGCGGGCTATACGATTCTCGCCCCGCAAATGTCGCCCATCCACTTCGAGCTGCTCGTACCCATCTTCCATCATTACGGCTACAACATGGAGCTGCTGCCGAGCGTGGACCCATCGGCCGTGGACGCGGGCCTCAAGTACGTGAACAACGACATCTGCTATCCGTCCATCCTCGTCACCGGCCAGATTATGGAAGCGGCCACCAGTGGCAAGTACGATATGGACAAGACCGCTTTCATCATCACGCAGACCGGTGGCGGCTGCCGCGCGACCAACTACATCTCGCTCATCCGCAAGGGCCTGCACGAGGCAGGGCTTGACCACGTACCGGTCATCTCGCTGTCCTTCAACGACACCGGCGAGCGCAACTCCGGTTTCGAGGTTACGCCCACGATGCTCAAGACCGCCGTGCCGGCGCTCATCCTGGGCGATTTGCTCATGATGTGTCTGTATCGCGTGCGTCCGTACGAGAAGGAGCCGGGCAGTACAGAGGCGCTCTTTCGCAAGTGGATGGATTATCTCAAAGAGAATGTATGCGAGTTCAAGTGGAAGGACGTCAAGCGCGTCATAAACGAGATCGTCCATGACTTCGACACGCTCCCCTGCGTTGATTTTGGTAGCAAGCCGCGCGTGGGCGTGGTGGGCGAAATCCTCGTCAAGTTCCACCCCACGGCAAACAACCAGATCGTGCAGATCATCGAAGACGAGGGCTGCGAGGCAAACGTTCCCGGCCTCGTCGACTTCTTCCTCTTCGGCATGCTCAATCCGGCGTTTCGCCATCAGGAGCTCACGCCCAACCTCAAGAAGTACGTGGGTGCCAAGGGTGTCGTCGCCTTCTTCGAGAAGCTACGCGATCCGGTACGCAAGGCGCTTGCCGCCTCCGAGCGCTTCGAGCCCATCATGCGCATCGAGGATATCGCCCAAGGTGCAAGCGACATCATCGACCTGGGCAACACCATGGGCGAGGGATGGCTGCTCACGGGCGAGATGGTCGAGCTCGTGAAGGAAGGCACGCCCAACATCGTATGCTGCCAGCCCTTCGCGTGTCTACCCAACCACGTCGTGGGCAAGGCGGTCATCAAGGAGATGCGCCGTCAGTATCCGCAGAGCAACATCGTGGCCGTGGATTATGATCCGGGTGCGAGCGAGGTCAACCAGCTCAACCGCATCAAGCTCATGATCGCCGTGGCGTTCAACAACCAAAAAGAGCAGGCTGAAGAACAGGCCGCTCAAGTCATGGAGCGCGTCGAGGAAGGCGCTTCGGCGTCACGCTAGGCACGCGTTACCGGGAAAAGGGGAACTCGATGGGCGGCAGGATACGCGCTGTGGTGGTAGGTGGAGGGGCGTCCGGTCTGGCAGCGGCGATCTGCGCCGCGCGCGCCGGTGCCGACGTGACGGTTCTCGAAGGCGCATCGCGCGTCGGGCAGAAGATTCTCAAGACGGGTAACGGGCGCTGCAACCTGACCAACGCCCGGGTAGAGCCTGCCGACTATCGCAATGGTGCCGCCATCATGCCATTACTCGAGGAATTCTCCCCCACGCGGGTGCTCGGTTTCTTCGGTGAGCTTGGCCTACTCGTTTCCGAAGAGGAAGAAGGACGCATCTACCCGCTGTCAAACGCCGCGAATACCGTACTCGACGTGCTTCGCGCGGGGTGCAAGTGGCATGCCGTGGATGTTCGCTGCGGTCAGAAGGTCGTGGAGATCGCGAGAATGCAGCCTGATGGCTACAGGATCATCTGTGTGAACGGAAACGACTTCAGTGCCGACCGCGTTATTATCGCGACGGGTGGCGGAACGGATCTGCTCGCTTCCTTGGGACATACGATCGAGCCGTTCTCGCCCGTGCTCTGTCCCCTCAAGACCGATACCAGGCCCCTCAAGGGGCTCACGGGCGTGCGGGCCCGGGCGCGTGTGAGCGCCTTTGTGGACGAAGACGCGACTGAGCCGCGTGCCGTGCGCTATGGCGAGGTCCTGTTTCGCGATTACGGGCTCTCGGGCATCGTGATCTTCGATATGTCACGCGAGGTCGGCGATGGCGCCGTCCTGAGCCTCGACTTCTTGCCGCAGCTGAGCCTCGGCCAATGCGATGGCTATTTCTCGGCAAAGTACGCGTCGTTGTCCGCGAGCGCCAGCGAGCTTTTCGGACGGGCACCAAACCTCACGGAGTTCATGTGCGGTTGCTTTCATACGCGCGTGAACGATGCCGTCGTCCGTGCGGCCGGCTTCAAGCCCTCCGAGTCGGTGACGCCCGAGATGCTGCCCAGGATCGTCGCGGCTGCCAAGGGCTTCCGCGTGCAGGTCACGGGGCTTGCCGAGACCGGTCAGGCTCAGGTGACGCGCGGAGGAGCCTCCCCGTGGGAGTTCGATTCGCTCACCCTCGAATCGAGGTTGCGTCCGGGCGTTTACGCGACGGGCGAGACACTTGACGTCGACGGACGCTGTGGCGGCTTCAACTTGCATTGGGCCTGGGCAAGTGGCATGGCAGCCGGTGCTGCAGCCGCCAAATGAGACAGTTGCTCTGAGGAACTGTCTCATTTCGAAGGAGGCTTCATGGAGATCGAGTACAAGTGGGAGTTGCCTGGGGAGGCTGTGCTTGCGGACCTGCTTTCTGATGCGACTGTTGCGCCCATGCTCGGGGACGCTCGTGAGTTGAACATGCACGCGACCTATTACGACACCGCAAACCAGGACGTGAGCCGAATGCACGGCGGCTTGCGCGTGCGACGGGAAAACGACGAGAGCGTCTGCTGTCTCAAACTTGCCACGGGCGGCACGGATGGATGCAAGACGCGCCGGGAATTCGAGATGGCCGCCGATGACGTTATCGAAGGATTGAGGAACTTGCCCAGCGTGGGCGCCCCGGTGGATGTATGCGAGATGCTGCTTGCGGCAAATCCGCAACCCACGTGCGAGACTGATTTCGTGCGGCGCGAGTACAGGCTTGAGGGAAGGGGCTTTGTGGCGGCCCTCGCCATCGACGTGGGCGAGATGCGCAGGCAAGGACACGTCGCTCCCATACACGAACTCGAGTTCGAGCATCTTTCGGGTTCGCGCGGGGCGTTCCACGCCTTCGCGCGATGGATGCAGGAGGAGTTCGATCTCGAGGTCCAGCCGCTCTCCAAGCTTGCGCGCGCCATGGCCTTGTAAGTGGGGTGAGACACATCGGACAGGTACATCTGTCTCATTTTGCTCAAAAAATGAGACAGATGTACCTGTCCGATGTGTCTCACCCGGCCTCGGCGCTCTTGCGCTATCATTGTCCCCACTTCATATGGAATCCTGAGAGGAACGAACATGGCTTGGAACAAGGTTATGCCCGCACATCCCGTCGTTGCCGTGGCAGGCGCCACGGGTGTTGTCGGACGCGAGATGCTCAAGGTACTCGCGCAGCGCGAATTCCCGGCGACCAAGGTCAAGGCGCTTGCCTCTGCTCGTTCTGCTGGTAGCACCGTCGAGTTTGGCGATGGGGAGCTCGTGGTCGAAGAGATGACGCCGGCGAGCTTCGAGGGCGTCGACATCGCGCTGTTTGCCTGCGGAGGCGACACCTCCAAGGAATATCGCCAGGCCGTGGTGGATGCGGGATGTGTCATGATCGACAACTCGAGCGCGTTTCGCGTCGACGATGACGTGCCGCTGGTCGTCCCCGAGGTCAACGCGAAGGACCTCGAGTGGCATTCGGGCGTCATCGCCAATCCCAATTGCTCGACCATCGAGATGGTCGTCGCGCTCAAGCCGCTCTACGATCTCGCGGGTGGCATCAAGCGCGTCGTCGTGAGCACCTACCAGGCCGCAAGTGGTGCGGGCCTCAAGGCGATGAACGAGCTTTACGAGCAGACGCGCGAGTACCTGGACGGCGAGGACCTTACCATCGAGGCGTTTTCGGACCAGATCGCGTTCAACGTCATTCCGCATATCGACGTCTTCATGGACGACGCGTACACCAAGGAAGAGTGGAAGATGGTCGTCGAGACCGCGAAGATCTTTGGCGACGCCGACATCAAGGTGGCACCGACCACCGTACGCGTTCCCGTGCTGCGTTGCCATGCCGAGAGCGTGAACGTCGAGCTTGCCAAGCCGGTTTCGCCCGATGAGGCGCGCTCTGCCTTCGAGGCTGCCCCCAGCGTCACGGTCATGGACGACCCCGGTGCGAACGTCTATCCCATGCCCGGCATGCTCCAGGGTACCGACGACGTCTTTGTCGGTCGCATCCGCAAGGATCCCACCGTCGAGGGAGGCTTGGCCTTCTGGCTCGTCATGGACCAGATTCGCAAGGGTGCCGCTCTCAACGCCGTCCAAATTGCGGAGCAGCTACTGCCGTAGTCTCGGTCTCCGGGGACAAGACAAATCTTGCCGGGGCACTTTTGTCTTGTTCCCAAGTACTCGCAATGAGACAAAAACGTCCCGGCGAAATTCGTCTCGTTCAAGACGAAGGAGGGCGGATCAATTGATCCGCCCTCCTCGCGTTTACGCGTATGTGTCGCACGCTAGCCGTTGATGGCGGCGTTGGTCGCGACGGCCACGGCGACGGTCGCGCCGACCATCGGGTTGTTGCCCATACCGATGAAGCCCATCATCTCGACATGCGCCGGCACGCTCGAGGAACCGGCGAACTGCGCATCGGAATGCATGCGTCCCATGGTGTCGGTCATGCCGTAGGAGGCGGGGCCGGCTGCCATGTTGTCCGGGTGCAACGTGCGACCCGTACCGCCGCCGCTTGCCACCGAGAAGTACGCCTTGCCTTGCTCGACGCACTCCTTCTTGTACGTGCCCGCGACAGGGTGCTGGAAGCGCGTGGGATTGGTAGAGTTGCCCGTGATGGAGATGTCCACGTCCTCGTGGTGCATGATTGCGACGCCCTCGCGCACGTCGTCTGCTCCGTAGCAATGTACGCCGCCACGCTCTCCCGCGGAATAGCGGGTCTCGTTGACGACCTTGAGTTCGCCCGTGGCGTAGTCGAACTGCGTCTGCACGTAGGTGAAGCCGTTGATGCGGCTGATGATTTGCGCCGCGTCCTTGCCCAGGCCGTTGAGGATGACGCGCAGCGGTTTCTTGCGGGCCTTGTTCGCGTTCTTCACGATGCCGATGGCGCCCTCGGCGGCGGCGAAGCTCTCGTGGCCGGCCAGGAAGGCGAAGCATTCGGTCTCGTCCTTGAGGAGCATGGCGCCCAGGTTGCCATGGCCCAGACCGACCTTGCGATCATCGGCGACGGAGCCCGGCGTGGTAAAGGCTTGCAGGCCGATGCCGATGGCGCTCGCAGCCTCGGAGGCGCTCTTCACACCCTTCTTGATGGCGATTGCGGCACCTGCCGTGTACGCCCAGGCGGCATCCTCGAAGCAGATGGGCTGCACGCTCTTGACGATGTCATAGGGGAGCGGGTCCATGCCAGCGTCCTTGCATACCTTCTCGGCATCGTCGAGGGTGCCCATGCCGTATTCCATGAGCGTCGCGTTGATCTTGTCGAGGCGATGGTCCATGTTCTCGAACTGTGCCATGGCCTACTCCTTCCTCGGATCGATGACCTTGGCGGCTTCGTCGAAGCGGCCGTAGCTGCCTGTCGCGTCCTTGATTGCCTGATTGGCATCGACGCCGTTCTTGACGGCATCCATCATCTTGCCGAAGTTGACGTATTCGTAGCCGATGATCTCGTCGTTTTCGTCGAGTGCGATGTGCGTGACGTAGCCTTCGGTAAGTTCGAGATACCGTGACCCCTTGAGCTTGGTGCCGTACATGGTGCCGACCATGGAGCGATAGCCCTTGCCAAGGTCATCGAGGCCGGCCCCAATGGGAAGGCCGCCGTCTGAGAACGCCGTCTGCGTACGACCATAGACGATTTGCAGGAAGAGCTCGCGCATCGCGGTGTTGATGGCATCGCAGACGAGATCGGTGTTGAGTGCCTCGAGCAGCGTCTTGCCGGGAAGAATCTCGCTTGCCATGGCGGCGGAATGTGTCATGCCCGAACAACCGATGGTCTCGACCAGCGCCTCCTCGATGATGCCGTCCTTGACGTTGAGAGTGAGCTTGCAGGCTCCCTGCTGCGGCGCACACCAACCGACGCCGTGCGTGAAGCCGTTGATATCGGAAATCTCCTTTGCCTGAACCCATTTGCCCTCTTCGGGGATGGGGGCAGGACCATGATAAGCCCCCTTCGCGACCGGGCACATGAGCTCGATCTCTTTTGAGTAGTACACCGTGGACTCCCTTCCATGCGAACTGCACTTGGGCCGTGCAGTCTGGAATTATATAGCATCCTAGCGGGAAAGAAGACGGTTCGGCGCTTGACATTTGGTACAGCTACCATATACTTTGCAACAGTGATTAACAGGTACCATATATAACTGGAGGAGACCATGGGTCGCGAGGACGAGCTTTTTGACAAGTACATGTTGATTCGCCAGATGACCGAAGCGGTACGCAACAAGAACATGGCCGCGACCGGTCCTCTTGGCGATACGACGCGTGGCCGTGGCCGCGTCCTCGCCCTGCTCAAGCAAAAGGACGGCATAAGCACCAAGGACATGGCGACCATCATGGGCATTCGCGTCTCCTCGCTCAACGAGGTGCTGGGCAAGATGGAAAAGGAAGGCTATGTCGAGCGTACCGCGTCTCCGGATGACAGGCGCGTCATGCTCGTATGGCTCACGGACAAGGGCAAGGCCATTGAGCTGCCTGACCAGAAGCTGCCCCAGATCCTCTTCGGCACGCTCAGTCAGGGCGCGCAAAACCAGCTCTGCATGCACTTCGAGCAGATGATCGCATCGCTGCAAGGGGAGCTCGAGGAAGAGGGCGAGGCGGTCAAGGAAGCGCGCGAACAGCGGACAGGGTTCTTCGAGAGCGCTCGCCAGGAGCAAAGCGAAAGGCAGCAGGCACAGTCCGCGTCACAGGCGCAAGCGTCCTCGGCACCGCGCCCGGCACCGGCAGCCCCGCCGACGACCGCGCCCTTTGCGCCCCCCACACCTCCCGTCAGCACGCCGCCGCGCATCGGCTAGCGCATGCCTGCCGGTGGCATGGCCGTGGCTGCAATGCGGGGCATCGACAACATCCCCATGGGGAACACGCCGGGCGAGAGTGAGCCCATCTGCCTGCAGCGCTTCGGGCGCCTTTGCGCCGACGCATGCCAACGTGGTTGGCATGAGGCAAACGGCGGGAACCTAAGCTATCGCCTCGATGCGGCAGATGTCGCCAGCTTCGGGTCCGCGCTCGTGGACGGAGGCGAATGGCATGCGTTGGGAAATCCCGTCCCCGAGCTTTCCGGCGAGCGCTTTCTGATGAGCGCCTCGGGTGCATACCTGAGCAATGTCATCCATGACGTCTCGCGTTGCTGCGGCGTCATCGAGCTTGATGAGTCCGGCAATGCCTGGCGCAGATGCTGGGGCTTCGACGATGACGCACGCCCCTCGAGCGAGCTCGAGACGCACTTGGCGATATACGTTGCCGCCCTGCAGGCAGGCGATGGTGCCGATCGCATCGTCTATCACGCGCACTGTCCGAACGTGATCGCGCTTTCAACGCTACTTGACCCCGATGCGCGCGTTTGGACGCGGACGCTGTGGCGATGCATGGCGGAGGGCATCATCGTCTTTCCCCGCGGCATCGGAGTCGTGCCCTGGATGGTGCCGGGTGGTTCCGAGCTTGCGCAGGCGACGCGCGAGCTCATGACGAGACACGGGGCCTGCATCTGGACACAGCATGGCGCCATAGCCCGTGCCGCGAGCTTCGATACGGCGTTTGGGACCATCGACACGATCGAGAAGTCCGCTGGGATTTACTTGCGCGCTCGCGCCGCCAACGGCGGTAACGAACCAAGCCATCTGGTGAGCGACGATCAGCTACGCGCCATCTGCGTTCGCTACGGCCTACATCCTGATGACGATTTCCTGGAATGAGACAGTTGCTCCGAGACGTTGTCTCATTTGCTATTTGCCAGGTATTCCTTCGGGCCGCTCTCGTAGATGTTGCCGCCGTGACAGTCGATGGCGACCGTGAGCGGCATGTCCACGACCTCGAGTCGACGAATCGCCTCGGTCCCCAGGTCTTCGTACGCGATGACATCGGCACTTTTCACGCTCTGCGCGATGAGGGCGGCGGCACCCCCAATTGCGGCGAAGTAGACGGCCTCGTTGCGCATTACGGCATCGATGACCTCTTGGCTGCGCGCACCTTTGCCGATCATCGCTCGTTGCCCCAAGTCGAGCAGGCGCGGTGCGTAGGGGTCCATACGGTAGCTCGAGGTTGGGCCAACCGGTCCGATTGCATAGCCGGGTTTGGCAGGTGCCGGGCCAGCGTAGTAGATGACGGCGCCGTCGATATCGATGGGCGGCTGCTCGCCCGCATCAAGTGCCTCGACGAGGCGCTTGTGCGCCGCATCGCGTGCGGTCAGCACGATACCGCTATAGAGGATCTGGTCGCCCGCATTTAGCGATTTCGCGATCTTGCGGGTGATGTCGCCGCTGATGCGGTGCACCTCGGGAGCTCCCATTACAGCACCGCCTCCTCGTGACGCGCGACATGGCAGTTAATGTTGACGGCAACCGGAAGGCAGGCAATATGGGTGGGTGCTTGCTCGATGTTGACTGCGAGCGCCGTCGTCGCCCCGCCAAAGCCAGCCGGTCCCGTGCCCAGCTCGTTGATGGCGTCAAGCAGCTCGTCTTCGAGTTGCGCGTAAAAGGGGTCGGGGTTGTGGACGCCCATGGGACGTAGCAAGGCGCGCTTGGCAAGCGAGGCGACATGGTCGAAGTTGCCCCCGATGCCCACGCCCACGATGATGGGCGGGCACGGATTGGGGCCAGCGTGTCGCACCGCGTCAAGCACGAACGCGCGCACGCCGTCGACGCCATCCGCGGGCTTGAGCATCTTGAGCTGCCCCATGTTCTCTGAGCCTGCTCCCTTGGGTGCGACCGTAATCTTGAGAGCATCGCCATCGACGATGTCGACGGTGATGAGCGCGGGCGTGTTGTCGTCCGTGTTCATGCGGCGCAAGGGGTCGCCAACCATCGATTTGCGCAGGTACCCTTCCGTGTAACCGAGCGCAACGCCCGCGTTGACCGCATCGACGAGCGATCCGCCTTCGATGCGGAGGTCCTGCCCCAGCTCGATGAAGACGCATGCTGCACCCGTATCCTGGCAGATGGGGACCATCTCGCACTCGGCAATCGCAGCGTTTTCGAGCATGCAGCTAAGCGTCGCTTTGGCGACCGGCCATGTCTCGGATTCGTGCGCCGTGCGCAATGCGTCCAGCAAACCGTCGCTCATGACGCAGTTGGCGCGTATGCAAAGGTCACGCACCGTATTCGTGATGTCTGCCGCCTGAATCGTCCTCATGTGCGCATGCCCTCAATCGACGTGTCCGCAAGACAAGACGAGCCGCACGGAGCGGCTCGAAGAAATCTCTGGTGGGCGATGCAGGGTTCGAACCTGCGGCCCTCTGCTTGTAAGGCAGATGCGCTCCCGCTGCGCTAATCGCCCAGTGCCTTGGAATTTTAGCGTAAAATCCCCCAAAGTACAGATAGGGAATGGAGGGGCATGATGCCCGCTGAAAACATAGAGCTGCTCATCGAGTTCACGCACGACGACGACCCGCGCGCCCGCGCGATGGCCGTTGCCGGGTTGGCCAAGCTTGCCGATGCCCGTGGCTTTGCCCCGGCACTCGTCTGTCTATTCGATCCGGTCGACGAGGTGCGGGCCGCCGCTGCCACGGCTCTCGGTATCTTCGGAGACGACCGCGCATTCGAGGCGCTCGTCGAGTGTCTGGGCGATCCGAACGAGCGGGTAGGGGTGAACTGCGCCTGGTCGCTTGGCCAGATTCCCACGACGCGCTGCCTCGACAAGCTTTGCGAGGTCGTGGCAGACAATGAGGTCGCTCCTGCCATTCGCGTCGCCGCCGCGACGGCCATCGGCGAACGGTCGGAGCTTCCCGGGTTCGACATCACGACAGATGGTGCGCTCATCGAGCAGGCGCGTGTCGCGTTGCTCGACGCGATGGATGACGAGGAAGGCGAGTTGCGCGCGGCTTGCATCTGGACGCTTGGGCACTTCCCCGTCGACAAACAGACGACCGAGGCATGTATCGAGGCGCTCGACGACGATTACGAGTGGGTCGTGCGCTACGCAATCGAGGCACTTGCCCACTTTGGCGACCTCGGGGCTCTCGAGCCGCTGCTCGAGCTGTCGGAAAGCGAAGACGACGAAATCAGGGACCTCGCATGTCAGGCTGTCGATCTCTTGAGAGCCGACGCTTGACCGTGCCGCTCGTTTTGGTAAACTAACCGCTGCTGTAAAGCGCCTGTGGCTAGGTAGCTCAGTCGGTAGAGCAGGGGACTGAAAATCCCTGTGCCGGGGGTTCAAGTCCCTCTCTAGCCACCATCTCGACCTTGCGGACCGCCTCTTCGGCGGTCCTTTTCATTATGCGGAGGGATTCTCCGGTGCGCCTGAAATGGCAAGGGGACATGCTTTTCCAATGGCTATAATGTCTTTATCGTCAACGGAGGGAATGTGGCGTGGCATATAGCAAGGAAACGCAAAGGCTTCTCCTGCGCATCCAGCAAAGCGAGATGACCGAGGCCGCGGCCTATCACGCGATGGCCTCTTCCATCAAGGACGGCCACAACCGCGAGACGCTCGGCAAGATCGCCGACGAGATCGCCGCCCAGGCCCATGCCCTCGAGAAGTTCACGGACGCCCTTCCCCAGCCTGATAATCGAAAGGTCAGGCGTTATGCGCGCATGGCACGCGTCTTCGGGTTCACCTTCGCCGCCAAGCTCATGGACAAGCGCAAGGTCAAGGTAGAGCATCACGCGAAGAAGCTCCTCGACGAGGTGCCCGAAGTCGAGAAGCTCGAAGCCGACGAGCACGATCGTGACGAAAAGCTCTTCGACTTGCTCAGCGAAAAGCGCCTTTCATACGTAGGTGCGATGATCTTGGGGATGAACGATGCGATCGTCGAAATTACCGGCACACTTGCCGGCCTCACGCTCGCCATGCAGAATACGCGCCTCATTGCGCTTTCCGGACTCATCACCGGTGTTGCGGCCACGCTTTCGATGGCGGCGAGCGAATATCTCGCCGAGCGCAGCGATGGCAAGGGCGATGCGGCCAAATCGGGCTTGATGACGGGTGGTGCATATTTCATCACTGTCGTGATTCTCCTGCTGCCCTATCTCATTCTCGATGACAAGATGTACCTGCTTGCCATGGGCATCATGCTCGCATTCGTCATACTCATTCTGGCGGCGTTCAACTTCTACACCTCCGTCGCACGAGATGTTCCGTTTGGCAAGAACTTCGGGCAGATGTGCGCCATTTCGCTTGGTGTCGCGGCACTGTCCTTCGTTTTGGGATACGCTGTTCGCACGTTTCTTGGCGTCGACGTCTAACTTGAAAGGTTTACGCATCATGCAGATGACCGAAGAGCAGTTCAACATCATCAAAGCTCAGCTCAAGAAGCTGGTCGCGATTCCCGACGGCTTCTACGCGAAGAAGTTCGCCGGCATCGACATTGACGCCATCAAGGACCAGTCCGATTTCGAGAAGCTTCCCTTCACCGATAAGGGCGATTTGCGCGAAGCCTATCCGCTGGGCATCGCCGCTGTGCCGACCGACCAGATCGTGCGCATCCACAGCTCATCGGGCACGACGGGCACGCCCGTCATCATTCCCTATACCAAGAAGGATGTCGCCGACTGGGCCATCCAGTTCGCGCGGTGCTACGAGTACGCGGGCGTGACCAAGGAAGATCGCGTGCATATCACGCCGGGCTACGGACTATGGACGGCCGGCATCGGCTTCCAGGCGGGATGCGAGCTGCTTGGCGCCATGGCGATTCCCATGGGCCCGGGCAACACCGACAAGCAGCTCAAGATGATGATGGACCTCGAGAGCACGGTGCTTTGCGCGACGAGCTCGTACGCGCTGCGTCTTGCCGAGGAGATAGCCAAGCGTGGCATCGGCGACCAGATCAGGCTGCGCAAGGGCATCATCGGCTCGGAACGCTGGGGCGAGAAGATGCGCCGTCGCATCGCCAACGAGCTCGGCGTCGAACTCTATGACATCTATGGCCTGACCGAGATCTACGGTCCCGGCATCGGCATCAACTGCCAGGCCGATAGCGCCGTGCACATCTGGAGCGATTACATGTATCTCGAGATCATCGACCCCGTCACCGGGCAGCCCGTTCCCGACGGTGAACCGGGCGAGATCGTGCTCACCACGCTGCAGAAGGAAGGTGCTCCTCTTATCCGCTTCCGCACGCACGACCTTTCCCGCATCGTGCCGGGCGAGTGTGCCTGCGGGCATAACGAGCATCCGCGTATCGACATCATTACCGGTCGCACCGACGACATGGTCAAGGTGCACGGCGTAAACATGTTTCCCGCACAGATCGAAGAGGTCATCGCTGCCGTCAAGGGCGCGAGTAGCGAGTATCAGATGATGATTGACCACCTCAACGGCAAGGATATTGCCACGCTCTTCGTCGAGGTCGAGCCGGATGCCAACAAGTACAACATGGAGGAGACCATCGCGACGGAGTTCAGGAACCGCATTGGCTTCACGCCGCAGGTCAAGCCTGTCGATATCGAGGACCTTCCGCGCAGCGAGAAGAAGACCACGCGCATCTTCGACAACAGGTACTAAACGCTTACTTTTCTGCAGTGATAACGCGAGTGGGCGTCACGATGTAGTCGACGCGGCAGTCGGTTGCCTCGTGTGGCACCTCGTCGACGACCTGCTCGTCGAACGCGATGCCGATGGTCATGCTGTCCGCGCTCAGGTACGGGAGGAAGCGATCGTAAAAGCCGCCGCCTTGCCCCAGACGATTGCCGTGCCTATCGAAGGCGATGCCCGGCACGAGCATGAGGTCGATGTTTTCCGGTGGGACATGACGGGCGGGGTCGAGGTTGGTCACTATCTCTCGAGGCGTTTCGAGAATGCTCCAATCGTCGTTCATGTCGAAGGAAAAGAACGACATGTTCGTTTCGGAACGCACGAGGGGAAAGGCGATGGTGGGACGCTGGTCGAACAGGAACAGCTTCTCCCTGTTCGAGACGAATCGTGCCTCTGACCCGGTGGGATAGTAGACGGCGATGCATTTCGCGTGCTTGAGGGCCGGCAAGTTGAGGAGTCTGTCTTCCAGTGCCGCCTCATAGTTTTTGCGAACATCAGCTGCGATCGAACCACGTTTGGCGCGCATGCTTTCGCGTTGCGCTGCCTTTTCTTCTGCAGTATTCATGGCGGATATAGTACCAAAAGTGGGCGGAAGTGCGAAATCAGCACCGTTGTACAGGTTTTTTGCTATCATTCCGAGCATGTCTGTAGTAGTTGCAAAATTCGGCGGGACATCCGTCGCGAATCCGGAGCGCATCAGGAGCGTCGCTCAACGCATCGTCAGTCGCAAGCGCGCCGGCGATAGCGTCGTCGCCGTGGTCTCGGCCATGGGCAAGACGACCGACGATCTCGTCGCGCTCGCGAGTTCCATATCAGATAGCCCTGACCCCCGCGAGATGGACACGCTGCTTTCCACCGGCGAGATGGTTTCCATGTCGCTTCTGGCCATGGCCGTCGCCGAGCTCGGCGAGGAGGCCATCAGCCTTTCCGGGCGGCAAATCGGCCTGATTACCGATAGCGTGCACGGCAAGGCGTCGATTCGCGAAATCCATGCCGATCGCATCCGCGTGGCGCTTTCCGAAGGCCGCATCGTCATCGTCGCGGGATTCCAGGGAATCGACGCAGCGGGAGACATCACCACATTGGGCCGCGGGGGTTCGGATACGACCGCTGTCGCCATCGCGGCGGGCATCAAGGCGGACGTCTGCGAGATCTACACGGACGTTGCCGGTGTCTACACGGCCGATCCGCGTATCGTCCCGCGTGCCTGCAAGATCGATCAGATCAGCTACGAGGAAATGCTCGAGATGGCTGCGGGCGGTGCTGGCGTTCTGCACAAGCGCTGCATCGAGTTCGCGCGCAACTTCGGCGTGGTGATTCATTGCCGCTCGTCGTTCGATGACGAGCCGGGCACGTTGGTGAAGGAGTATGACCCCACTATGGAAAAGGCGATTGTCAGCGGCGTGGCGCATGACCTTTCGGAAGCCAAGTTCACGATTCGCGATGTGCCCGATACCACGGGCGTCGCCGCCAAGGTGTTCGGTGCCATGGCAGACGCCAATCTCGGTGTCGACATGATCATCCAGAACCTTTCCGAAAACGGTCACACTGATATCACGTTCACGAGCCCGAAGGCCGATATCGAGAAGACGACCGAGGTCATGGACCGCATCGTACGCGAGTTGGGCGCACGAGAACTGCTCATCACCGATGAGGTCGCCAAGGTCTCCATCATCGGCGCGGGCATGAAGGTCAATTCCGGCGTGGCGGCGCAGATGTTCCGCACGCTTGCCGAGGGTGGCATCAATATCTCGATGATCTCGACGTCCGACATCCGCACGAGCGTCGTCATCCCGGCCGAGAGCGCCGAGGAGGCAGTGCGCTTGCTGCACACGGCCTTTGGACTCGACGGCGCCAAGGTCTTCGAGGAGACGCAGCTGTCTGCCGAGGAGCTCGCCGCCAAGGCCAACAAGGGCCGCTAGGCGAGGCGGCGCATGGAGAAGCGCCCCAATATCAAACTTACGCTTGACCAGGGCCTTGCGGTTGCACGCGACGTGCGGCCCGACCGCTCGTCGGAGGCCCTTGCGAGCATCTTGGGCGTCGAACGCGCCTACCTTCTTCGTCGGTCCGTAGACGCGCGGCGTAAAAGCGACGTGCACTTCGTCGTGACTGCCGGTATCGGCGGGAGCGAAGGTGCTCCCCGGGCCGTCACATCCATCGAGGAGCGCCCGCTTTCCGAGCGGCAGGTCGCAGGGGTGCGGCCGGTCGTGGTCGGGATGGGGCCTGCTGGTCTGTTCGCGGCGCTCGAGCTCGCCGAGGCCGGCTTGCGCCCGCTCGTGATCGAGCGCGGGGCTCCTGTTGACGAGCGCATGGCCGACATCGAGCGCTTCCACCGCACGCGCGTGCTCGATACGGCGAGCAACGTGCAGTTTGGCGAGGGCGGAGCGGGCACTTTCTCCGACGGCAAGCTCACGACCGGCAAGAACTCTCCGCAGATTGCCCAGGTGCTCGAGACCTTCGTCGCAGCGGGCGCGCCGAGTGAGATTCTCTGGCAGGCAAAGCCACACATCGGCACCGACGTACTGGGCGGCGTCGTCAAACGCATTCGCGAGCGCATCATCGCCTGTGGTGGCGAGGTGCGTTTCCATACGCAGCTCGTGGGAATGCGCGTCGATGCGGGCGGATTGCTGCGTGGCATCACACTCGAACACGATGGCATCTCGAGCGAGGTCGAGGCGTCACGCCTCATCCTCGCATGCGGGCATTCCGCGCGAGATACGTTCGCCCTGCTCAAGGGGCTCGATTTCGAACTGACGCCCAAACCGTTTTCCATTGGAGTGCGCATCGAGCACGAACAGGACTTCATAAACCAGGCCCAATATGGACGGATGGCGGGACACCCCGCACTCGGAGCGGCCGATTACAAGCTCGCGTGCCATCTCAAGGGTGGTCGTTCGGTCTACACGTTTTGCATGTGCCCCGGTGGCGAGGTTGTCGCGGCGGCAAGCGAACAGGGCGGCCTGTGTGTGAACGGCATGTCGCGTCAGACGCGTGACGGGACAAACGCCAATGCCGCGCTCTTATGCAACGTGACGCCGGATGACTTTCCCAATGCGGATGACCCGCTCTCGGGCATCGAGTTCCAGCGACGATGGGAGCAGGCGGCGTTTGCCGCCGGTGGTGCAAACTGGCATGCACCCGTCCAGCGCGTGGCAGATTTTGCCGGATTGACAGGCGAAGCTCGCACGAAGCCCGAGGCGAGCTATCCCTTGGGCGTTGTCGAGGCCTCGCTTGATACATGTCTGCCGGGCTTTGCGACGGCTGCCTTGCGCGAGGCGCTGCCCGCGCTCGATCGCAGTCTTCATGGATTTGCCGATTCCGGGGCGCTGCTCACGGGCATCGAGGCTCGCAGCTCCTCGCCGGTGCGCATTGTGCGCGACCCCCAGACGCTCATGGCGACACGCGTGCATGGGGTATACCCATGCGGTGAAGGCGCTGGCTATGCGGGCGGCATCATGTCGGCCGCTATCGACGGAATCCGGGTTGCAAACAAGCTGCTTGGCGAAACAGAGGACAAATGACGTTGATGCGCTCGTAGGCAAAACGCGATGCACTTTTTTTACGATTATGTGAGAGCTTGTCGAGAGAGAGGCAGTTTTTTTGCGATTATGTGAGGATTCACCAAGCAACGACTTCACAAAATCGAAAGAAACCTGCATAAGCATTAGCTCAATTACACACAATCGAAAAAATAGGTATGGCATGAAAAGTTCGAGGCTATAGCAACGGCAGCAGCGTTCCTGCGAAGAGCCAGGCGACGAGTCCGGGCGCGAGTGCGATGTGCGTGTCGCGGCATGCCTTGCCGCAGGCGAGCTGCACGAGCGCGAGTGTGCCCATGACCAGAGCGCATGCGAAGATGCCATATGCGATGCCGTCGAATCCCGAGAAAAGCGCAAGCGGCACGATCATGCGCACGTCGCCCGAACCGATGATCTCGCCCGTTCCACGACGCACGCGCAAGTGGTTGAGCAATAGCAGGCAGCTGGCGATGAGTCCTGCCAGCAATGCGATTGCGAACGCGTTGCCGATTCCGCTTGCCGTTATGCGAAAGACAAGCGCGAAAACGAGCAGCCCCATCACGAGTTCGGTCGGCAGGACGTGCTCGCACAGGTCGCAGACGAGCAATGCGCCCATGCACGCACATGCAAGCGAGAAGGCCAGGCAGCAGGCGAGGTCATCGAGCAAAAACCAGGCGCCGAGCGCTCCGATTGCGCATACGAGCGCGACGAGCGCACGCAAGGGCAGGCTGATGCTATCTGCAAGGTCACGCGCACGCAACGAGCTTTGGGCAAGGGTCGTCATGCCCGTCCATCCCAAGATGCCACTCGCGCAGGCGTAGAGCACCATCGCCACGCCTGCTTTCTAGCGCGTCCTCAACGCGTAGGCAGCAGAGATGGCCGAGCATGCGTCATTCGCAAACGATGACAGGTACCTGTCGTCGTTATCCTTCAGGTGAATGTAGATCGCGCGACGCCCGCGGCTCGCTAAGGCGGAGAAATCACCGAGGGCCTCGGCATTGGCGACGTCGCCGAGCGTGAAGTCCTCGTGTGGAACGGTGATGTCGAAGGGCTCGTCAGCGCTGACGACGAGAAAGACGCCCGTGTTGGGGCCGCCTTTATGCAGCTGACCCGTGGAATGCAGGTAGCGCGGCCCGATTTCGAGACACGAGCACACGTCCAGGCGATCGGCGGCACGATGGCGTATCTTCTCGAGCGTCTCTCGACGGCCAACGCCCTTGAACGGCAGAAACGCGTTGAGGCTGAAGTAATCGTCGTCCTTGATCGAGCAAAACAGCAAGCGCAGCGCGGCATTCGCATCGATGCCCTCGTGCGTGCCGTCCAGCGTCTCGAGCAGGGCCGAGCTCACGCAAACGCGGTCTGCATAGCCGCACGAGTCGAGTTCGAATTCCTCGTAGGCGGGTTTACCCCAGACGTCTTCCGGAACGTCGAACCTACCGCCTTGGTTGTAGAGAATCTGGCGCGTCGCGACTTTGGTACTCTCGACATCAGGTTGGTCGAAGGGGTTGATCTGCATGAGCCAACCGCAGAATGCCACCGCGTATTCCCAGATGAGGAAGTAGCGCGTCATGGCCGTGCTGTCCGGGATGTCGAGGCGGAAGACGGGGATGTCGGGATGCACGCAGGTACGGGCATGTTCGAACGCTTCGTCGCTGTCCATGTTGCACAGAATCGCGCAACGGTCGGGGTGCGGGTCGGAAAGGATGCCGGCGTCGACTTCGACGTTGGGCAATATGCCAACACCCGCCTTGCCGAGCGACTCCGCGACGAGCTGCTCGACCCACAGACCGAAGACCTGCTTGCTCGGCGGCATGAGCAGTGAGAACTTGTTGCGTCCCGCCTTGAGGTTGTCGTACAGGAAGGCGGCGAGCCAGACGGCGGGATTGTCGGGCGAGTCCGAAGCGCAGAGCCTCTCCATCGGGACGGCGTCTTCGAGCATGCGCTCGATGTCGATGCCGATGGCCGCCATGGGCAGCAAGCCGAAGGCCGAGAGCGCCGAGTAACGGCCGCCGACGTCGGGTTCTCCGTGAATGATGGCGCGCCAGTGGTTCTTGCGGGCGACATGCTCGAGCTCGGTGTCCGGGTCGGTGATGGCTATGAAACGCGAGCCGGCGCGTTCTGCCCCCAGGTGGGCGCATACGTACTTCCAGCACACGTGGGACAACACGGTGGGCTCAAGCGTGGAGCCCGACTTGCTCGAGACGATGTAGAGCGTGCGAGCCGGATCGGACGAACCGAGAATGTGGTTGACGTAGACCGGTGAGAGCGCGTCCATCGTCTTGAACGGGACTTCGTCCGTGACTTCGAGGCTATAGAGCTTGGTGACCGTCTGGGGGGCTTGCGTTGAACCACCCTGGCCGATGAGCACGACGGCATCGAGCCCCTCGCCACGTGCCTGCTGCGCGATGATCGCGATTTCGGCGGGATCGCTGGGAGGCCTACTCGCCAGCGTGGTCCATCCCAGACGCGTTGCCGCGTAGTCAGCGATTTCTGCGGAGAAGTCGAAGACGGATCCGTCCTTTGCGGCGATGCGGGAGGGAACCTCGTTTTCGATGAGAAGCTGAGCAGTGGGGCAATGCCCCAGCTCGGAACTGTCGATAAACGCCATGTGCACGTGCTCCTTGGTACGGTTTGGCTCGTTCCATCCGCTGGCACGGATAGAAAACAGTGTCGACAAGTATAATGCATGCAAAATCCCGTGGGGCGTGTTATTATTATGTCTCCTTTGTATCAGGAGGACTCTTCATGGAAGAAACAATCAACAGACAGCTCGCCTATGTCAACAACATTCACGAGACGCTCGTTGGGTTTACGGGTAGGCGTCTGCGCATTCGTGCCAATATGGGCCGTTCCAAGATCATCGAGCGTGAGGGCGTGCTCACGCAAGCGCACAAATCGCTCTTCATCGTCGAGACCGATGAGAAACGCGGTCGTAAGGCGCGTCAGTCCTATCAATACGTCGATGTTCTGACGGGCACGGTCGAGCTCACCAATCCCGAGGACGAGCAGCCGCTCTTTCCCGCGCTTCAGCAAGAGACCATCTAGCATATCCGCGTATGGGCGCCATGTGCTCGCGGGCGTTGACATTCGAAGCTCGCGCCAAGGTCAACTTGTGTTTGGCGATATCCTATCCGCCGCATGACGGCTACCATGATGCGCGCTCCGTCTTCCAGGAGCTTGACTTGCATGACGTGCTGCGCATGCACGTTTCCGAGGACATCGCGGAAGATGCCCTGCGCACGGGCATGGGAACGCGCGTCGCGCTCACCTGCGAGGTCGATGACCTCGACTCGCGTGACAACCTCGTCTTCCGTGCCGTCGATGCCGCCGAGCAAGCTTGCGGATGTCCCGTGGTCGCGGCAGGTGCCGCGCTCGTCATCGACATCGAGAAGCGCATCCCGGCGGGCGGGGGACTCGGTGGCGGCTCGAGTGATGCGGCAGCTGCACTCAAGGCGTATGCGCAACTTACGGGAATCGATGCGCTCGACGATCGCATCGTTGCCGTCGCGCGCGAGCTTGGCGCCGATGTCGCCTTCTTCCTTCATGGCCAGGCCGCACTCATGGGTGGTCGCGGGGACATGTTCGAGCGGGCTTTGCCGCCCTTGCAAGCCCCCATCGTTCTCATGGGGAGCTCCGATGGGCTTTCGACGGCCACGGTGTATCGTGCATTCGATGGGAGGCCCGTGCCCGCTCCCGATGCCGATGCCCTCGCACGCGCGATGGACGACGCTCCTGACGATTTCGCGTGCCTCGCGGCGTTGTGCGCGAACAACTTGGGGCCGGCGGCATGTGCGGCCGACCCTCGTATCCAGCGTCGCATCGACACCGCGCTCATGCACCCCGACGTACTCAACGCGATCGTTTCCGGAAGCGGGTCGACGAGCTTCGCCATCTGCGCCGACGAGTCCGGTGCACAGCGTTTCGCGCGCGATATCGCTCCCGTGTGCGACTGGGTTCGCGTATGTCACGTTCCGCCGTTCATTGCTTGAGAATCGCGGCACACTTCACTAGAATCAGGCAAGCAGGCTACTGGGGCATCGTTCAACGGTAGGACAGCGGTTTTTGGTACCGCGAATGAGGGTTCGATTCCTTCTGCCCCAGCCATTCAATCTTCTCAATGGGAGCGCATGTGAAAGCTAAAGCTTTGATTCTTGCAGCAGGCGCCGGTACCCGCATGAAATCCAACAAGCCAAAGGTCGTTCACGAGATGCTGGGCAAGCCGCTCGTGCGTTGGGTCGTGGATGCGGCGCATCAGGCCGGTTGCGATGACGTCCACGTGGTCATCGGCCACGGACGCGAGCAGGTCGAGCCCCTGCTCGGCGACTGCATCATCTCCTATCAGCTCGAAATGCTGGGTACCGGTCATACGATCATGTGCGCGGCGGACAAGTTCGAGGGCTATGAGGGCAACATCGTGGTGCTTTGCGGCGACTCTCCGCTTATCACGGCAAGCACCATCGAGCATCTCGTCGAAACGCATGAGGCAAGCGGTGCCGCCGCGACGGTGCTCACGATGATGCCCGCCAATCCCTTTGGATACGGGCGTATCGTGCGTGACGCGGGTGGCAACGTGGCTGGCATCGTCGAAGAGAAGGACTGTACGGAGGAGCAGCGCGCGATTGGCGAGTGCAATTCCGGCATCTATTGCTTTTCCGCACCGGCGCTCCTGGGCCATCTCGATCAACTCGACCGCAATAACGCGCAAGGCGAGTACTACCTCACGGACATGCTCAGTCTGCTGGCTGCCGATGGCCTGACCGTTGCCAGCATGGTCGTCGAGGACAACGACGAATGTCTCGGCGTCAACTCTCGCGCGCAGCTTGCCGTCGCGGGCAAAGTCGCGCAACGCCGCATAAACGATCGGCTCATGGCGGACGGCGTCACCATGCTCGACCCCAACCTCGTGTGGGTCGGGCCCGACTGCGTCGTCGAAAACGATGTCGAGCTCCTGCCGATGACCATGCTCTGGGGCACCACGCGTGTCTCGAATGGTTGCGTCATCGGTCCTAACACGCGCCTGACCGATTGCGTCATCGGGTCCGGCAACGTGCTCGAGGAGGTTGTCGCCATCGAGACGACCACCGAGTCCGGTGTCACCGCTGGCCCGCGGGCCTATCTGCGTCCCGGCACCTACCTGTGCGAAGGCGCACACGTGGGTACGCACGTCGAGATCAAGAAATCCACGGTGGGCGCCGGCAGCAAGGTGCCGCATCTGTCCTATATCGGCGATACGACGATAGGCACCGATGTGAACATCGGGGCCGGCTCGATCACCTGCAACTACGATGGCGTGAACAAGCACCAGACGGTCATCGGCGATTCCACGTTCGTCGGATCGAATACCATGCTCGTCGCGCCGGTCAAGCTGGGTTCCAATGTCGTGACGGGAGCCGCGAGCTGCATTACCAAGGATGTGCCCGACGGGGCGCTCGCCGTCGAGCGTAACGAGCAGAAGATCATCGAGAATTGGACCGAGCGCCATTTCACGAACAAGCGCACGAGCTAAAGAAGGGATAGGTACACGATGAATAAAAGGCGGAGCAGGGCCGCGGAGCGAAAGCTACACATCTTCTCGGGCTCGGTATATCCGGAGCTCGCCGAGGAGATGGCGGGGCATCTCGATGTCGAGTTGGGCGACATCACGCTCGAGAAGTTCGCGAACGGCGAGACCTACGCGCGCTTCATGGAATCCGTTCGTGGCGAGGATGTCTTCCTCGTCCAGTCGATTTCGGGTGACGTCAACGACGCCCTCATGGAGCTGCTCATCATGACCGATGCTGCCCGTCGTGCAAGTGCGGGAAGAATCCATGCCGTCGTCACGCATTATGGCTACGCCCGTCAGGATCGCAAGGCGGCCGCGCGCGAGCCCATCACCGCCAAGCTCGTCGCCCGCATGCTCGAGACGGCCGGTATCGATTCCATCACGACCATCGACCTGCACCAGGGGCAGATTCAGGGGTTTTTCGAGAAGCCGGTCAATCACCTGACGGCACTCAACCTCTTCGCCGATTACTTCGAGGGGCTCGGGCTCGACAACCTCTGCGTCGTGAGCCCGGATGTGGGCCGCGCAAAGGCGGCCAAGAAGCTGAGCGACCTGCTCAACGCCGACCTTGCGATCATGCACAAGGGCCGTCCCTCGCATAACGTCGCCGAGATTACGAGCATCATCGGTGACGTCGAGGGCAAGAATTGCATCCTCAACGACGACATGATCGACACGGCGGGTACCATCTGCGCCGGCATGAAGGTCCTCAAGGATCGCGGCGCCAAGTCGGTGCATGTCAGCGCGACGCATCCAGTCTTCTCCGGGCCCGCCTACGAGCGCCTCGAGAATTCGGTCGCCGATGAGATCGTCGTGTGCAACACGATTCCCATTCCCGAGGAGCATCTCAACGGCAAGATCAAGCAGATCAGCATCGCGCCGCTCTTCGCACAGGCAATCAACAACGTCTTCAATAACGGCTCGGTTTCGACCCTGTTCGATCCGGACTTCGCGCTGTAACGATGGACTACAAGCTCATAGCAGGTTTGGGCAATCCCGGTCCCGAGTACGAGGAAACGCGGCATAACGCTGGCTTTCTCGCACTCGACCTGCTTGCCGATGAGCTCGGGGCGCATTATTGGAAGAACGAGTGCGGCGCACTTGTCGCGCACGTGCAACACGGTGGCGAGGAGCTGTTGCTTGCCAAGCCGCAGGCGTACATGAACACGAGCGGTGGCCCCATCAGCAAGCTCGCGGCCGCACACAAGGTCGCTCCCGAGGAAATCCTCGTCATTCACGACGAGATGGACCTCGAGCCGGGGACAGTTCGCGTGAAGGTGGGCGGTGGCCATGGTGGCCATAACGGCCTCAAATCCATCCATGCCAAGCTGGGAAGCGACGCGTACACGCGCGTGCGCGTGGGCACGGGGCACCCGCCGGGGCGCAAGTCCGTGACGGATTTCGTGCTCCAGGTTCCCAAGGGCGCGGAGGCCGAGGCATTCGATCATGCGGTCGCGATTGCGGCTGATGCCGCGCTTTGTGCGATTGACGACGGCGCAACGACGGCGATGAACAGGTTCAACTGAGGGTCGCCATGAGTCAGCGAGGTTCGCATTCACATGAGGACTCCCGTCCGGACCGGCGGCAAGACCCCGACATGGGGGTTCAGGGTCGCTTTGGCCGTCAGGAGGACTGGCGCAAGGTCGAGCGGCAACAGGCCTCGCGCAAGCTGACGCTGCGCGAGCAGGTGGAACTCGAGGCCGCCGAGCAGCGACGCATGAGCAGGGAAGCCGCCGAGCGCCGGGAAGCGGAGATGCAGCGTCGTCGCCAGATGGCGCGTCAGCAAGCGGCGGAGGAGCGCCTTCGCCGTCAGCAACAGCAGCAGCGGCGAGAAGGACGCTATCGCAGCGAGCAAGAACAACCTGAGCAAAGCATACAGGGAAGGTTCGGGCGCCAGGAGATCAGGCCGAGGCCCGAGCGCGATGCGCAGCAGCAGGCTGCCCGGCAGGCGCGCCAATACGACCGCCGGCGCTACGTGTCGCGCGAACAGCAGCGAACGTCGCGGCAACCACAGCAGGTGCAGCAATCCCAGCAGCTTCGGCAGGCGCGGCAATCCACGGCGGAGCAGGGTCAAGTCCGTTCCCAGCGGCCCGTCCGACAGACCCCGACGCAGGCTGACGCGCAGCGCAAGGCGCAACAGCGAACCGACCGACAAGCTGCTCAGATACAAGAGGCGCAAAATGCGCGCCATGCGAGCCAGGAGTACGTAGTCGCGCACGAACGCGAGGTGGCCGACGAGCAAATCGTCCGTTCCGTGCACGGTGGACGTCATATGCCGGCAACGCGGCAGGAGCGCTCTGCTGCCGATCATGGGCAGGCCCGACACGCACAAGACGATGCCTGGCAGATTGACCAGGGAGACACTTCCCCGCACGAGGATCAGACGGACTCAGCCGCTTCGCAGTTGACCGAGCAGGAAGCGCAGCCCTGGGCGCAGCAACAGGGACGCCGGTCAGAATACCGGCCGAGCTTTGGCGATCCCACCGCCATGAGTCGATACACGCGCGACAACTATGGCTCCGGTGGCAAGGCGCAGCCATATACCGTCAACTCCGTCGGCCAGTCCGGCAAGTCCAAATTCAATCGCCGGCCCAACATCGAGCGCGCGACGAGTTCGGGTTCCCGTTCCGGCAAGAAGCTGCCGAACGTATCCCCCAAGATCATCATTGCGCTCGTCGTCGTGTTCGTCATCGTGGCAGTGGTCGGCGTACTCAATCCCTTCGCACAGACGGGCGACACGGACGCGGGGCAAACCGGAGGCACGGTGACGACAGCAGCGACGCAGCCCTCCTTGCCGACGCCGATCATGTCGGAGAGTTCCGGCATCACGATGCACTCCGCCGTTGCGATGGAGGACCTGACCGAAATCCTCATCCATAACGCATCCTATGCGTACGCCAACGAGATTACGACGCAGCTCACGGAGGCGACCAACACCGAGATCATCGCCGCACATGGCACGGGCCGCGTGACCTCCGAGCAGCCCACGGGCGACAACTGGATGACCGGCGAGTTCATCCGTTGCTTCAGGGAGGGCAATGCCGGGCCGGTCATGAGCGCGATCGATTGCGGTGGTCCCGTTGGCGCGACGGTGTACGCGCCGGTTACGGGCGAGGTCGTGCTCGTCAAGCAATACAAGCTCTACGACGAAATCGACGACTATCGCATCCACATCCAGCCAGAGGGGCGCCCCGACCTTGACGTGGTGCTCATTCACCTGACCGATGTCACGGTGAAACCGGGGGACCACGTGGTTGCCGGCGTGACGCCCATGGCAAAGATTCGCGATATCTTCCAGTATCTGGACGAGTCGCTCCAGCTCAAGAACTACACGGCCGTAAACGACAACGGCAATCACACGCACATCCAGGTCAACAATGCCAACCATCCCGAATATCACGGCCTCGACGATCTTAAACCGCAGGCGGCGACGCCGAGCGATGGGGTCACTCCTACGACCGATGCGTAGTCGCTTTGGTGGTATGCAGGACGTTGGCCTCTCGGCCCATACCCGCAAGTTTTTTCGACTTCCTTCTTTACGAACGGGGCAAGTTTCTGTAGTATTGCTTTCGCTGTTGACGCGGGGTTGTAGCTCAGCTGGTTAGAGCGCCGGCCTGTCACGCCGGAGGTCGCGGGTTCGAGCCCCGTCAATCCCGCCAACATCAAATCTTCGAGGCCGCTTTCGAGCGGCTTTTTGTTTGCTGTGCCATGGCACAGTCGGCCTTTGGGTGCCTCTATCCATTGATCCCAAAATGAAGAGAACTGGGACGACAGGGGCTCAATTGTCACCGTACCTCGGCCCTAGCGAAAACAGTGCAACTACTTATAGCTGACACGAATCATGTCACGGCCTGCATTCTTGACAAACCTCGGCGGGGGGGGGGTACTCTAAAGAAACCATGGGTGTACGAGTAGAGGAGATATATGTCAAATCAAATCACATGCAGAAACTGCATCTTCAGTAAAGGTTGTTACTTAAGTTGCAGTGCTGGAGGAGCGCTCACCAAAGGTGGCTATCTTTATGCAGCGCCGGATGGCGCGACTGAGATGGGCGAGATCTGTTCCATGTTTCAATTAGACCCTACGACAGTGGAAGACAATTAATCCCTGTGCCAAGAGCAGTATTGTTCAAGCATGTAATTGTTAGTTATTGATTCAACGCAAAAGCAAAAGAACAGGGGCAGCCAGCTTTTTGAAGGCTGCTCCTTTCTATGACTATAGGCAGGAGAGAAAATGGCAGAGTATGAGGACCTAGAGGGTTTTAGCGTGGTTTTCATGATGATGCATGGATCAGATGACATCATAGCCATGGGGATGCACATCGCAAGCACTGATTATGAATATTCTGATCCAAGCTTAGGGCACGGGATGATCGAAAGAACGATCGGAAGAGCTGATGCCAGACTTGAGGATATGTATGGGACTGCATTGCTGACGGGCAATGTGTATTCCGATATTGGAAAAAAGAGGAGCTGGGAGCGAAGCTTCTTATCGACGCCGCTGAGAGAGGCTGCTTGGAATCCTTCTTTCCTGCTGCTCTGTGCTTGATTGGAGGCATAGGCGTTGAACGAGATGCTGCTCGGGTGAATCAACTCAGAGACATCGCGCTCAGGTCGATCGAGTCGTATGAAGATGCGAGTAAGAGACAGAGCACTCTCAGCACTATCGAGACCCATATCCGCAATTTGGTTGTAGCTGCAGTATCGTTTGAAAATGACCCCGAAACCACCAAAGAAGTTATTATCGACACGATCAACATGCTTGGATCGGAGCTCCACGATTTGCTACTCAAAGCAAAGGGCAGCGATCGCTTTTTCAGGCAGGAAATTTCAGATCAATTCGGAATCAATGAATTCGGTAAAGCCTAGAATCAAGACATTGATCAAGTCGAATAGAGCTCAAAGACGATGTTCGAACTCATAGCGCTGCCATTCGAGATTGCTATAGCGGTGTTCTTCGCATTCAAGAGCTTGCAGGCATATGACTTAAGCAACTACGTGCGGATATTCGTGTATGGGGCGATTTCCATATACCTCAGTTTCACCTATGTTTGCTACGCGTCTCGAACCGAAAACATGGATGTCATCATGGGTGTTGCCATGAGCGCCTTCATGTTCATGGTCGCCTATCCATTCGCCCTATTCTGCGATTTGTTCGACACGTTCAAAGATTCTTCTGAGGACCGCGAGACGAGGAAGCAGCGGCTCGAGAAGCTGGACACGCCGCTTCCCAAAGCCGCTCCGTTGCCTTATAGGATCCTTCGAGGGTTTGTCCAGCATTTTCCCTATCGCATCGCCTTGGTGGCCTTCGGCATATATGTGTATTTCTGGCACATGGACGCGCAGACCGTGACCTCGACGTTCATCTTCCTCGGATACTGGGTACTGGCCCTTGCCAATGGGATCTATCCGTTCATGACCAGGCCTTTGAGGTATGGATTGATCTCGGGTGTCGACAGCGTTTTCGAGAGGGTCTACGAATTCCAGAAGAAACGGCGCGCTCAGGCTGTAGAGGTCGTTCGCTCTGGCGATGGGACATCCGATGAATAAGCGGGAGGCCGAGCAGATCCTGGGCCTGTCGAGGGCCTACATGTACAAGGACGTCACGAAGGCCTATCGCGCGAGGATCAAGACCGCGCATCCCGATGCCGGCGGGTCGACCGAGGAGGCGACCCGTCTGAATGCCGCGAAGGAGTTCATGGACGCGCTTTTTGCCAACGAAAAGAATGCCGTTTTCAGCGTCGAAGCGGCTGCGGCGCGTGAAGAGCCGACGCGCGAAGAGACGGCATCCGGTGTTTGGGACTGGGATTTCTCGTATTCGTCCAACCAGCAGGAAGAGGAGCCGGCATGCGAGGCGCGGGGTGATGAGCATCCGTATTCCTCTGAACAGCAAGAGGAGCAGTACGTCGCCTGGTGGGAGGTCGCGTACGGAAAGAACGACAGACAATCATCGGTCATCGCGAACGGCACCAAGGGTATCAACGACAGGCCGGAAGGGCCCTTGCCGTGGTGGTACAAGCTCGCCGACTTCATGGTCAGGAAGTTTCCGTGGAAGACAAGCCTCGTGCTCGTGTTCCTGGTCTATCTCCTCTGGTTCGTCCCACGCGCGTTTGGGGGCTGCACCCCCATGGAGATCATCGCGCTGTACGCCTTGTTCGGTGCGGCTGTCGTGAACGCGATAACCGGATGTTTCACCAATTCCTTTCGCAAGGCGATTCGCTTCCATGCGGACAACGCCCTGTTTCGATGGCAGGCAAAAAGAGGGGCCTAGCGCGCTGTTTCCCGGGCGGTTTCGAACGGCTTTTTGTTTGGCGTGAGAGCTACTCTTGAATACTTTAGCTTGGGGGAATGTTGATCATGATTCGACGGGTAGATATTTCTCTTTCATCTCTTCAATCGTAATGCCCAGCCCATCCATGAAAATCTTGTACACATCTGAATCATCTTCTTGCGGCAGTGCTAGATTGACAAGCCCAACAATTCCCCGAACATACTGTTCAAGATTCTCTTTACCTGTTGTTAGTGAGAGCAATTCGAGCATGTCTTTAAAGGAATATCGAGACTTTCCGACCCTTGCACAATAAAGTCTTTCCTTGTGAGCGCAAATGTTTCTGAAGCCGGACAAAACACTATAGGCTCTCCACACATCATTTGCTCCTAGGCTCTTAGGCTCACTTCCGATGGCATATTCGATATTTCTACACGTTGCGTTTTTCACAGATGTCTTTTGCAGATCGTAAAATGCCGACATGTTTCCAAACGTGAGGGCTTTTGAGGCGACCCAAAGCGGCACGCAGTGATGTTTCTTTGAATAATGCTCAATGTACTCTTTGTGCGTCCTGTTATCTCGGACGCCTTGCAAGACGCCAAGAAGACGAATTAGATTACGGGTGTAACTATCTTTGTGGTGATACTCGTTAATTGAAACATAGGAAGCCGGATCGAGATACGCGCCAGCATCCCTATTGTAATAGCAGAAGGCGTAGACAGTTGTGCTCCTCATGACCGATTCTGCATGCATGAGTATATTACGGGTGAGCTCTCTCAAGCGAGTATCAATCAGATAGAGGAGTTCAAAATCTATGATGGTGGTTCCATCTTTATACCAGTCTTCGCCGCGCTCCTCTGTGCGTACTTTGTCAATGAACGGATCCTTATAACCATTGATTACAGCATAGTAGCTCTCGCGCGCAAGAAAGCGCTTGGCTCTTTCGCGATCGCCGATGTAGACGTTTCTTCCTTCAATGATTTCGATAAGCTCATCTAGTGTTTTAAATGGTTTCTTATTGCTCATAATTCCCCATAAATAAAGGAGGACCGCCTCGGCGGTCCTCCTTGACTGCGCCTCACTGACGAAGCAACAGCCGTTTCACTGTTTGTAATATAACACGTGTTCATGTCATTTTAAGTGACAATACTACGTCTACTCGGAAACGCCGTGCTCTTGATTTGTGTCACGCGGCGTGTTGTGCTTGAGAAAAGTTCAAAACATGCTTGAAAGTGTGCCAGTCTATTCAGTGAACTTCCAAACACGATTGAAAGTTTGGAAACCTCTTCAGAACATGAATCATCACTGAGCTGCTTTACCGGATGACCTTTCGCGTGCATGCGAGCAATCCGACATGGCTCACAGACATCCCAGCAGCAAAATGTCCCCTGCTCTCGGGAATCGACATCGCAGCGCCATCGCCAACAGCTACAATACCTTTACGACATCACCTCTCGCGAAAGGCGCAGACCATGGCAAGCGTGCACGTCATCGACCATCCGCTCATCGAGGCAAAGCTCACGCACATGCGCGATCGCGACACGACCTCGCCTGAGTTCAGGGCACTTCTCAAGGAAATCTCCATCTTGATGGGCTACGAGATCACGCGCGACTTTCCCACCAAGCTGCGCGAGGTCGACACGCCAATCTGCCGCGCCGCCTTCCCCGTTCTCAAGGACGATTTCTTCACCATCGTGCCCATACTGCGTGCCGGGCTCGGCATGGTCGACGGCCTGTTGGAGCTCATGCCCTTTGCCCACGTGGGCCATATCGGCCTCGTGCGAAACGAGCAGACGCACCTGCCCGAGGAGTACTACTACAAGATGCCCGAGGGCTACGAAAGCTCCGTCATCATGGTGGTCGACCCCATGCTGGCCACGGGCGGCAGCGCTGTCGACGCAATCTCCAGCCTGAAGAAGCGCGGCTGCAACAACATTCGACTCGTCAACCTCGTGGCCGCACCGCAGGGTATCGAGGCGGTGCGCACGGCCCATCCCGATGTCGATATCTACGTCGCCGCCGTGGATGAGGGCCTCAACGAGGATGCCTACATCGTTCCCGGTCTGGGCGATGCGGGCGACCGCATCTTTGGCACGAAGTAGGGAGGATCCATGGTTCACATGAGCGATGACGAATTCGAGGAGCTGGTCGAGCAGGCGCTCGATGACATGCCCGAGCAGTTCGTGCAGGACATGGAAAACGTCGCGGTGGTCATTGCCGACGAGCCCACCGACGAGGAGCTGCGAAGGCTGGACGAGGCGGGTAATCCGGCGGGCACGCGCTACGGCGGGGAGATCCTGGGCCTGTACAGCGGCGTGCCCCTCACCGAACGCTACTACGGCGATTTCGAGGGCGGATACCCTGATGTCATCACCATCTTCAAGGGGCCGCACGAACGCTGCTTCGCCACGCGCGATCAAATCGCCGAGGAGGTTCGCAAGACCGTCATTCACGAAATCGGGCATTACTTTGGCCTGGATGACGCGCGCCTTCACGAGATGGGGTATTAGGAGCCGGTTCCTACGCGGTAATGAGGGTGCCGTTCTCGCCGCGCAGCGCCTCGGCGGCGTGTTCGAGCGAGGCGATGAGGGCCCGGCCGCCGGGATGCGCCTCGACGAACTCCACGCAGGCCTGCACCTTTGGCAGCATGCTACCGGGGGCAAACTGCCCCTGGTCGATGTATTCTCTCGCCTCATGTACCGTCATGGTGTCGATTTCCTTTTGCTCGGGCGTGTTGAAGTTCAGGCAGACCTTGTCCACCGCCGTGAGGATGACGAGGAAGTCCGCCCGGAGCTTCCAAGCCAGAATCGAGCTCGTGAGGTCCTTGTCGATGACGGCCTCGACCTCGGTGTAGAGGTCATCGCTTTCGATGACGGGGATGCCCGCGCCTCCGCAGGCGACGACCACGTAACCGGCGTCCATGAGATCGCGGATCTGGTCGATCTCGAGGATGTGCTGCGGGCGGGGGCTTGCCACGACGCGACGCCAACCGCGGCCGGAATCCTCCTTGACCGGCACGCCTTCGGCTTCGGAGAGCTTCTCCGCCTCGTCCTTGGTCATAAAGGCGCCGATGGGCTTTTCCAGGTCCTTGAACGCGGGATCGTCATCGTCCACCACCACATGGGTCACGACGTCGACCACCGAGCGCATGATGTCGAATTCGTGCAACTTGTTCATGAGGGCGCAGGTGAGCTGCGCTCCAATATACCCTTGGCTCATGGCGTTGCAGTCCTGCAGCGGCATGAAGGGCACGTGGGCGGAATCATCGTCATGAGCAACCTCGAAGGCCTGGTTGATGATGCCGACCTGTGGGCCATTGCCGTGCGTGATGACGACGTTGATGCCCTCCTTGATCATCTTGGCGATGAACTTGGCGCTGCCGGCAATGCGCTTTCGCTGTTCTTTGGGGTCATCGCCCAGAGCGTTGCCGCCCAATGCGATGACGACGCGCTTGCCCATCAAGTCAGTTTGGTTCATGGCGTGCTCCCTCTAGGCCGAAATGGTTCTCTTTCCAGAATAGCACGCCGGCTCACGCCGGGGACGCTTCTCCCCGCTTTGCCTTTGGGCACGAGAAAGGAAGAGCTATCGTCTTTTGATTTGCCCCGTTCATGGACGTGCGCAACCGTCGGTTGCGTGCGATAATGCGTGAAATGACTACTAAAAAGGCTAGTGCAACCAAGGCGCAACCCGTATGTTTGACGAATGAGAGGATGCATGACGTCAAGACGAAAGGGCACCCGCATGAACGTAGAAATCGCGCAGCGCCTTGCAGCTATGCGTCGCGAGAAGGGTTATAGCCAGGAGGAACTGGCAAATAGGCTTGGCCTTTCCCGACAAGCCGTTTCCAAATGGGAGCGAGCGGAATCATCACCCGACACGGGCAATCTCATCGCCCTCGCAGATCTCTATGGCGTGACGCTTGACGAGTTAGTGCGTGTGGATGTGGACATCAGCGACGACGTGCGCTTCGAGGAAGCCGACAAGGAGGCGACGGCCGAAGTCTCCGCTGACGTCATCACAGCAGCCGCCGAAAGCGTGGCGGCGTCGACCGCCCGCGCCGAGGCTGCCGCGCAAGTTCACGAGCTGAAAGACGAGCTCAAGGATGCCGTCGCGCAGGCGACCAAGGATGCTTCTGGTGCGCAGGGAAAGGCACCGGATACACCGCAACCGCCACCACCCGATCCGCAGACGCGCTATGCTCCGCAGGCGCCCGACGGACAGCACGCATCCGCACGTCCCACGCATAGCCCTTGGGCGACGTTTCCGTATCCCGTGCTGTGCGTGATTATCTTCCTGGTGATCGGCTTCGTCTTTGGATGGTGGCACCCCGGCTGGGTCATCTTCCTCACGATTCCCATCTACTACTGGATTGTTCGGGTCGTCGAAGACGACCCGAACTGGCGTGCCTCTCACGAGGAAAAACGTGGGGAGGGCCGATAACCATGACGCGTCTCACAACCGCTTCGTATGTGAAGATCGGCCTTCTCGTCCTTTTGGCCATCGTGCTGTGCGGAGGCATCGCGAGCTGCTCCGCGCGCTGCACGCCGAGCTATGACTTCGACTATTCCTACGATGATGTCACCATGCGCGAAACCGGTGCGGGGACTGTCGCCGGCGCAGATGTGCGTAGCATCTCCATTGCGTGGGCGGCCGGGTCGGCTACCGTCACCGTTTGCGATGATGCCGAGACGGGTGGCGAGGTCGTCTTTACGGAGACGGGCTCGGTCGTGCGCAGCCATCCCCTGCGCTGGACCTGCGAGAATGGCACTCTCTACATTAGCTACGACACTCTCAAAAACGGCATTTCGGGCTGTTCGAGCTTCGGCTCCAAGCAGTTCGAGGTCAAGGTTCCGCGTAGCGTCGCTCAGTCCCTCGAGCGCTTCGAGCTTGATGTCGCTTCGGGCGATTACACGGTCGAGGGCCTGACGTGCCAGACCGCGAAACTCGGCGTCGCCTCCGGTACTGTCGAGGTAGCCGATGTGGTCGTCCAGAATCTCAAAGCCGACATTGCAAGTGGTCACGTCGCCTTGGCTGGTGATCTCGCTGAGGCGTTTGACCTGAAGATAGCCAGTGGCGATGTCAGCATCTCGACCAGGCAGTGCCCCAAGACCGGGAAGCTGGATATCGCGAGCGGCTCGGTAAATATCGCGCTTCCAAGCCAGAGCGCCTTCGGGCTCTCCTATGATGCCCTGTCGGGTCGTGTTGATAGTGATTTCCCAGTGCAATCGGGTTCGCCGTATGCCGGGCCGCCCAACGCCAAGGGAAGTGTCACCTATGGAGACCCCAATGCCGAGGTCATCGGGCGCTTTGACGTGGACATGGCGAGCGGTTCCCTGAGCCTTCGCAAGGTGTGATGCTGGTCTGGCATGGCGTCTTCGCCCCGTTGCGCTATCCTATGGCCCATGCAACTCGCCATGCCACAGAAACACCTCGGGCCGCGCGCCTTTCTGGCGTGCGTGCTCGTCATCAACACGACGCTCATCCTCGCGATCGACATGTACGTGCCGGCGCTTCCCGGTCTCCTTCACGAGTTCGACACCACGGCATCGTTTCTCAACCTCACGATGTTCATGTTCATGTTCGTCTCGGCCTTCGCGATTCTCGTCTCGGGACCGCTTTCCGATAAGTTCGGGCGTAAGCCGGTCCTCGTGGCGAGCTGCGCGATTTTCGCCGTCTCCTCGTTCGGCTGCGCGCTTTCCACGTCGGTGCTCATGCTCACGACGTTTCGCATCGGACAGGCCGTGGGCTTTGGTCTGGTCGAGACCGATGTCACGGCGCTCATCAAGGATGCCTATGCCGACAAGGACCTCAAGTTCGCGATGTCGCTTTTGCAGTCGCTTGTCATCATCGGCCCCGTCCTCGCCCCTTTCCTTGGGACGCTGCTGCTGAGCATTGGCGGGTGGCGCGAGATATTCATCGCCCTCGCCGTCATGGGGAGCGTCGATCTCGTCTTCGCCTTTCTCATCACCGAGACCTTGCAGCCTTCCCAGCGGCTCGCTTCCGGCGTCATTCCGGCCCTGCGCGATACGCTTTCCCGTGGGCGCAGGCTGCTTTCGAAGCGCGCGTTTTGCACCATGGCGCTCATCGTTGCCCTGGCCGGGCTGCCCTATATGGGCTATATCGCCGTGGCCTCGTACATTCTGCTCGATGACTTTGGCGCGAGCTATCTCGTCTACAACCTCGTGTATGCCGGCACCTGCGCCGTGAGCGTGCTTGCCCCCTTTGTCTACCTGCGCCTGTCCAAGGCGATGCGCCCCAGGCCCCTCACTTTGCTTTGCATCATGCTCGGTTTGGCGGGTGCTGCGCTCACCTGGCTCTTCGGACCATGGGGACCGCTTGCCCTCTTCCTCGTCTTCGCGCCCTACGCTCTCATGGAGGGCATCATTCGTCCACATGCCTTCGTGGTCCTGCTTGACCAGCCACCCGAGCAGGTGGGCTCGGCTAGCGCAATCGTGAACTTCATGTACACCGTGTTCGGAGCCGTGGGCACCGTCGTCATGACCTTGCCGTGGGCGAGCTACGTGGGCGGGCTTGCCATCATCATGGGAGCGTGCTCGGTTCTCATGCTGCTGCTGTTTTGCTGGGGCTTGCGCAAGTAGGCGCAAGTCGTTACGCAAACGTTCTCTCACCAAATGGCTCCTGCGCTATCATAGGCCAAGAGTCATAAATCCACTTCATGGGGAGAGCAATGAAGATTCTGGTCACGGGAGGAGCGGGCTTCATCGGAAGCCACACGATCATCGAGCTCCTAAACGCCGGTCACGAGCCCATCGCATATGACAATCTGTGCAACGCCTCTCCGGTCGTCTTCGAGCGCATCAAGGCCATCACGGGAGTAGACGTTCCCTTCATCGAAGGCGACATTCGTGACGCGGACAAGCTACGCGAGGTCTTCGCCGAGCATGACATCGATTGCGTGATTCACTTCGCCGGGCTCAAGGCCGTGGGCGAGTCGGTCGAGAAGCCCATCGAGTACTACGATAACAACGTGGGCGGCACGGTCAAGCTGCTTGAGGCCATGCGCGATGCTGGTTGCAAGAACATCATCTTCTCGAGTTCGGCCACGGTATACGGCACGCCGCAAGCGCTGCCTTTGACCGAGGACATGCCCAAGGGCGAGGCAACCAATCCCTACGGGCGCACCAAGTCCATCATCGAGGACATCCTCGCCGACGTCCAGCGCGCCATCCCGGACATGAACGTCGTGCTGCTGCGCTACTTCAACCCCATCGGTGCGCATCCGTCGGGCACCATGGGCGAGGACCCGGCCGGCATCCCCAATAACCTCATGCCCTACATCACGCAGGTCGCCGTGGGCAAGCTCGAAAAGCTCGGCGTCTTTGGCGATGACTACGACACGCCCGATGGCACCGGCGTGCGCGATTACATCCACGTCATGGACCTCGCGAGCGGACATGTCGCCGCGCTCAAGGCGATCAAGACCGAGGGCGGCTTGCATGTCTACAATCTGGGGACGGGCAATGGCACGAGCGTGCTCGAGCTTGTGCACGCCTTCCAAAATGCAACCGGCATCGAGGTTCCTTACGCCGTCAAACCGCGCCGAGCGGGAGACATAGCGGCCTGCTATGCCGATTGCGCCAAGGCGGCAGACGAGCTCGGATGGCGGGCACGATACGGCATTGCGGACATGTGCGCCGATTCGTGGCGCTGGCAACAGGCCAATCCCAACGGATATAGGGCCTAACCCCGCCTGGCCATGCTCAAGCTCGTCAGGACATATTTCATGCGCTTCACGCCCCTGTTCGTAGGGGCGTTCGTTCTTACGGCCATTCGCGTCGGTTGCGATCTCATGATTCCCAACCTCATGAGCGAGGTCATCGACACGGGTGTTGCGAATGGCGACGTGCCCTACATTTTCCAGACGGGTGGCTTGATGCTGCTTTGGGCACTTGACTGCGTTGTCGCCGATATCGCGGCGGGGCTATGCGCCGCGCGCGCTTCCATGGGGTTCGGACGCAACCTGCGCAGCGCCGTCTACAAGCGGGTTACCGCGTTCAGTCTGCGCGAAATCGGAGAGTTCGGCACCTCGTCCCTCATCACGCGCACGACCAACGACATCCAACAGCTCGAGCGCTTCGCCCTCATGAGCATGACGATTGCCATGATGGCGCCCATCATGTTCGTCGGGGCGGCCTTCATGGCGTTCCAGAAGAGCGTCGAGCTCTCGATAGCCGTGTTCGCGGCCATTCCCATCATGGCCGTCATCGTGGCTATCGTCATGAAATTCACTGTCCCGCTCCTGCGGTCCCTGCAGGCTCGCATCGACGACCTCAATCGCGTCACGCGTGAGGGCCTCACGGGTATCCGCGTCATCAGGGCGTACAACAAGGAAAGCTTCGAGGAGGGGCGTTTTTCGGTCGCCAATAAGGTGCTCGCCGATACCAACGTCTCCGTGGCACGCCGTATGTCGGTGCTCATGCCGCTTATCGGTTTCGTGCTGGACCTCGTGATCATCGTCATCGCCTGGGTTGGCGCGCAGTTGGTCGACTTGGGAAGTTTCCAGGCGGGCGATCTGATGGCGATCATCCAGTACGCCATGCTGTTGCTCATGTCGGTCATGATGCTCTCGATGATCTTCATGATCTGGCCACGTGCCCAGGCTGCTGCCGAGCGCATCACGGCCGTCTTGCACTGCGAGCCTTCCGTCCATGATCCCAATGATGCCATGCGCGTCGAGATTCCCGTCCCCAATCGGGCGCACACCGTGCGCTTCGAGGACGTCAGATTCACCTTCGAGGGTGCAGAGGAGCCGACGCTCGATGGCATAAGCTTCGAGCTCGAGGCGGGCAAGACCTATGCGCTCATCGGGGCGACGGGATCGGGCAAGAGCGTGCTTGTCGACCTCATCGAACGCTTCTACGACCCCACGGACGGACGAATCCTGCTCGATGGCGTCGATATCGCGCGCATTCCGCAAGCGCAGCTCCGCACGCTCATTTCCTATGCTCCGCAGAAGACCACGCTGTTCACGGGGACGATCGCCGATAACATTCGCTATGGCAACAAGGACGCTAGTGACGATGAGGTCATCGAGGCGGCGCGCGAAGCGGCGGCGTATGACTTCATCATGGAAAAGCCTGACGGTTTCGAAACGCAGGTCACGCAAGCTGGTGGTGGTCTGTCCGGCGGACAGAAGCAGCGCATCGCGATAGCGCGCGCACTCGCCAAAAAAGCGGGGCTCTACGTCTTCGACGATTCGTTCTCGGCCCTGGACTTCAAGACCGACGCCCAGGTTCGCGCCCATCTCAAGCGCGCGACGAAGGGCGCGACGGTGCTCATCGTGGCGCAACGCGTCGCCGTGGCCATGGATGCCGACATGGTCATCGTGCTCGACGAGGGACGCATCGATTCGATTGGCACCCACGAGGAGCTGCTCGGGGCGAGTGAGGTCTACAACGAGATAGTCGCCTCCCAGATCACGGAAGGCGAGGCGAGCTAGCGGATGTCCCCTCAGCACAAGAATCCCATGGCGGGCAATGGCCCTGGCCCCGGGCATCACGGGCCCCATGGTCCCCACGCCACCATGCCGACGCGCAAGGCGAAGAATGCCAAGCGGACGTTTCGCCGCCTGCTTGCGTTCGTCAAGCCCGAGATCCCCAAGATTGTCCTCGTGCTCGTCTGCGCCATCATCGCCACGGTCTTCGACATACTCGGGCCGCGGCAGCTGGGCCTGGCGACAACCGAGATATTCAGGGCCGGCGTCGCGATCGCCAATGGCGAGCCGGGAGCCGGCGTGAACTTCGACCTACTCAGGGAGATTCTGCTCGTGCTCATCGTCCTGTACGTCTGCTATCAGGTCTTCACGTACCTGCAGGCGTTCGTGATGGCGCGTGTCGCGCAAAACGTCGTCTACTCGCTACGTCAGCAGACCGAGGAGAAGCTCAACCGCATCCCGCTGTCCTATTACGACTCGCATTCGAAGGGTGACATCCTCTCGCGCGTCGTCAACGACATCGACCTCATCTCGACGACGCTGCAAGACGGCATGACGCAGGCGCTCACGTCGGTCATCACCATCATCGGCGTCTTTGTCATGATGATGCTCATGAGTCCGCTCGTCACCATCGTCGCGCTGTGCACGCTGCCCATCTCCATCGCGCTCACGGCCGTCGTCGCGAAACGCTCGCAGAGGTTTTTCCTCGCCCAGCAGACCGCGCTTGGCGTGCTGGACGCGCACATCGAGGAGACTTACGGCGGACACACCGAGGTCAAGGCGTTCGCGCACGAAGAGGGCGCGATCAGGGACTTCGAGCGCATCAATGACGAGTATTTCGGGCACGCTTGGCGCGCGCAATTCGTCTCGGGCCTGATTCGCCCGCTCATGATCTTCGTGGGCAACCTCGCCTACATCGCCATAGTGTGCATAGGTGGCTGGCAGGCGGTCATCGGCGCGCTCACCGTCGGTGAGGTACAAGCGTTCACGCAGTACATGCGCAACTTCACACGGCCCATCAGCCAGTTGGCGGGCATCATCAATACCTTCCAGGCCACGATCGCCGGCGCCGAGCGCGTCTTCGAGATTCTCGACCAACCCGAGATGAGCGACGAGACCGCGCTTCTTCCCGACACGACGGCGTGCAAGGGACACGTGCAGTTCGAGCACGTGCGCTTTGGCTACGATCCGGAAAAGCCCGTCATCCATGACCTTTCGGTCGAGGTGCAGCCCGGGCAGATGGTCGCGATCGTCGGTCCCACCGGAGCGGGAAAGACGACGATCGTCAATCTTCTGATGCGCTTCTACGAAATCGACGCGGGCGCGATTCTTCTCGACGGGCGCGACATACGCACCATCAAGCGCGACGAGCTACGTTCGCATATGGGCATGGTGCTCCAGGACACGTGGCTGTTCAACGGGACCATTCGCGACAACATTGCCTACGGGGTGGATGGGGCGACCGATGAGGCGATAGAGCGCGCCGCCCGGGCAGCTCACGTCGATCATTTCATCCACACGCTTCCCGATGGCTACGACACCGTCATCAACGAGGAGGCTTCCAACATATCGGCGGGCCAGCGCCAGCTCATCACCATCGCGCGCGCCCTGCTCGCGGATCCCGAAATCCTCATTCTCGACGAGGCGACGAGCTCCATCGACACGCGTACGGAACGTCTCGTCCAGCATGCGATGACCGAGCTCACGAGCACGCGCACGAGTTTCGTCATCGCGCATCGCCTCTCGACCATACGCGATGCGGACACGATTCTTGTGTTGAGGGAGGGTGACATCGTCGAGATGGGCACTCACGAGCAACTTCTGCTTCAAGACGGCTTCTACGCCGAGCTCTACAACTCGCAATTCAGCGATTGCATCGACGAGGTGGATTACTAGCGGCGGTGGGGCGGGACATGAGACAGTTGCTCAGGGACGTTGTCTCATTTTCAAATGAGACAACGTCCCTGAGCAACTGTCTCATGTCCCGCCCCACCGCCATCGCTTGTCTCTCCCATAGCGTATAATGCGCACGCACGTTTGTTATTTCACGCACGGGAGAGACGTATTGGTACGTGTTGCCGCCTTTGACCTCGATGGCACGATCATCGACGGAGAGTCCCCGCTCAAGCTCACGACGAGCTTGCTGCGTCATCGCCAGCTGCCCGTACACAAGGCCATTCTTATGGGCATCTGGGGTATCCGCTATCGTCTGCGTCTGCCACAGGTGGAGTCCACGCCCCGTGAGCTTCTCTTCTCCGCGCTCACCAGCTCCACGGTCGAGGAAGTCGATGAAGAGATCATGGACGTCTTCAATCGTCGTATCCGCAAGCGCATTCGTCCCGGTGCGATTCGCGAGATCAAGCGCTGTCGCGAAGACGGCATGAAGGTGGTGCTGGCATCGGCGTCCTTCAAGCCCATTACCACGACCATCGTCGAGGAGCTTGGCTTTGACGGACAGGTGTCGACCATAATGGAGGAGAAGGACGATCACTACACGGGCAAGGTCGTCGGTGTTCCCGTGCAAGGACGCGAAAAGCTCCGCCTGCTCATCCAGTTATGTGATGACATGTTCGGTTCGCGCAACTGGGTGCTCGAGCGGGCCTACAGCGATCACTACAGCGACATCCCCATGCTCGAGCTTGCGAATGAGGTCACGGTCATCGACCCGGACAAGAAGCTCGAGCGCGTTGCCAAGAAGCGCGGCTGGCAGATCGTCGACTGGGACTCCTGATCATGGGCGTATCTCCCGAGAGACTCGAGGAGTTTTCCGCCACGGTCTGGGAGCGCGGACGCGAGCTCTATCGCGACCTGCCGTGGCGCGACACGCATGACCCGTACGCGATCTTGCTTTCCGAGGTCATGCTCCAACAGACCCAGGTCTCGCGCGTCATGGGACGCTGGGAGCAGTGGCTCGAGACTTTTCCCACCATCGCGGACCTTGCCTCCGCCCCCTTGCCTCCCGTGCTCGAGTTATGGCAGGGGATGGGGTACAACCGGCGCGCCCTCAACCTCAAGCGCTGCGCCGAGGAAGTCGTCGCCATGCACGATGGCGTGGTTCCGAGTGATAAGAAGGCGCTGCTGGGCCTGCCCGGTATCGGACCCTCGACATCTGCGGGCGTGCGTGTATTTGCATTCCGGCAACCGGATATGTACCTCGAGACCAACGTGCGCGCCGTCTTCATCCACGAGCTGTTCCCTGGACGCGAATCGGTCGCGGACAAGGAGCTCGTCTCCCTCGTCGAGGCAACATGCCCGCAGGATGCACGCGTGCGCGCATGGTACTACGCCCTGCTCGACTATGGCGCGTACCTGAAGAAGACGATGCCCAATCCAACGCGCAGGAGCAAGCACTACACGCGCCAATCGAAATTCGAGGGTAGTCATCGGCAAAAACGGGCCTATCTGCTGCGCCGCGTCATCGACGATGCGCTATCGACCGAGGACCTTGCGCGCGACCTCGCCCAAAGCGAGCGAGCATCGGGCAGGCAGGAGCCGTCCGTCGAGGAGGTGCGCGCCATCCTCGATGAACTCGAGTGCGAGGGGTTCGTCATGCGTCGGGGAGATGCGTGGCTCTGCGCGGAATAACCCATGTGCGGCTGTGCTAGAATGCCCTGTCAACGCAAGCCGAACGAAGGTATTCCATCATGTCGCAACGCAAGTTCACCTACGCATTTCTTGGCCCCATGGGAACGTTTTCGGATATGGCGGTGTGCGCTCTTGTCGAGCGTGGGTCACTGCCGGTCGATTACGAGCCGCTGCTCTGCGACTCGCTACCTGAGGTGTTCGAGGCGGTCGAGCGGGGCAAGGCCGACTACGGCGTCGTCCCCATCGAGAACTCGCTCGAGGGCTCCGTCACCGCCGTGCTCGACGCCCTCGCGTTTACCTCCCGCGCCGAGATTCTGGGTGAAATCGCCATCGACATCCATCAGTCCCTGCTCCTCCATCCGGATGCGTCGCTCGAGGACGTGGTGTGCATCGCCTCCCATACCCAGGGGATAGGGCAATGCCGTCGGTGGATTAACCAGAACCTGCCCGGCCGCCAGCTACGACTTGCGGATTCGACGGCCGCTGCCGCCGAGATGGCCGCCGCTGACAAGGGCATCGCCGCCATTGCCTCGACGCTCGCCGCCAAGATCGTCGGCGTCGACGTCTACGAGGAGGCAATCGAGGATAACCTCAGCAGCCAGACGCGTTTCGTCATCATCGGCAAAGGTCCGGTCGCACACGATGGCCCTGGCAAGAGCACGCTCGCGCTCTTCATGAACGCGGATCGTCCCGGCACGCTCCAGATGATTCTCTCCGAGCTCTTCTTCGCCGGCGTCAATCTCACCATGGTGCAGTCCAGGCCCATGAAGCGCGACTTGGGTGACTACATGTTCTTCATGGACATCGACGGGTACGCCGACGAACCCAATATCCAGATCGCACTCAACTGCCTGCGCATGAAGATGAGAGAGGTCAAGGTCATCGGCTCATATCCACGCAGTGTGTGAGAATGCCGTATACTGGGCTGCATGCAAACGTGGATACACTACTTGCTGATCTTCGCCATCGCCTTTGCCGCGACAATCGCGTTCGTGCCTCTCGTCAGGCGCTTCGCGAAGGCTCACGGCATCGTCGATGAACCAGGTCCGCGTCGCGTCAACCGCAGGCCCGTCCCGCGCCTGGGCGGCGTCGCCATGTTTGGTGGCCTGCTCGTCGCGGTCATCGTCGAGTATGTCTGCGAACGGACAGGTCTCTGGCATGGTCCCCTCTACATACCCGGCGAGGTCAACGTCAGGTCCATTGGCGTGCTCGTCGGCCTGGCCGTCGTCGTGGTCGTGGGCATCATCGACGACGTGCGCAACCTCGGCCCGGGTACGAAGTTCCTAGGACAGCTGCTGGCCTCCTGTATCATCGCCGCGACGGGCACCATCTTGCACACGTTCCAGATTCCAGGCTCCTCGGCCGTCATCGATTTCGGCTTTTGGGCCTATCCCATCACGGTCATATACCTCGTCTGCTTCATTAACATCATCAACCTCATCGACGGCCTTGATGGCCTTGCCGCGGGCATTACCGGCATGGCGGCCATCACGCTCTTCATCATGTTCATGACCTTGCACCAGACGGAGGCGGCGCTGCTCGCCGCCATCACCGCCGCCATCGCCGGTGCGTTTCTCGTCTACAATTTCTACCCGGCGAGCATCTTCATGGGTGATTCGGGTTCGATGCTGCTCGGGTTGCTGCTGGGGTCCGTCTCGCTCGTGGGCACCACGCGCCTGCTCTCGATCACGTTGCTCATCGTCCCCATCATTGTGGCGCTCATTCCCATCATCGACACGGCTGCCGCCATCGTGCGCCGTCTGCGCAAGCACGAGTCCATCGCCACGCCCGACGCCGGGCACATCCACCATCGCCTGCTCCTGCGCGGCTACTCGCAACGCAAGGCGGTCCTACTCATCTACTTGTGGACAGCCTTCCTCTGCGTCGGGACCCTTCTCATGTGGACGCTCGGGGGTGCGGCAAAGATGGTGATCTTCACGCTCTTGCTCGTCGCCTCGGCGGTCATCGTGTACAAGATCGGGCTCTTCGATCCCGTACGCCAGCGTCATGGGCGCAGCGGCGTCATCTATGACACCAATGGCATCGATCCCGACCACGAGTCTGGCAATGACGAGCGCCACGGAGCATAGCGGCGCACCCGACCTGCGCGAGCAACTGAAGGGCGTGCCCGAAAGCCCCGGTTGCTATCTGTGGAAGAATGCCGCAGGAGAGATTCTCTACGTGGGCAAGGCAGTCGACCTCCACGCCCGCATGATGCAGTATGTCTCAGGACAGGACGAGCGTCTCAAGATTCCGTTCATGATGGAGCAGGTTGCCTCCTTCGATTACATCGTGGTGAACAACGAGACCGAATCGCTCGTTCTCGAGAAGAACCTCATCCAACAGTACAATCCGCCCTTCAACGTCGACTATCGCGATAATAAGAGCTATCCCTTCATCGCCATTACCAAAAGCGCCGCCTATCCCGCCATCAAGTTCACGCGTGAGAAGCACAGGAGCGGCACGCGCTACTTCGGGCCCTATACCGATGCGCGCGCGGCGCGCGAGACCATCGATACCGTGCGGCGCATCGTGCCCATCTGCGCCGTGTCCTGCGAGCAGTACCGCAAGATGACGCGCATGATCGAGGCGGGCAGATGGCCCACGGCAGATGACAAGGCGTGTTTCGCCTACCACATCGGCAAGGGCACCGGTCCATGCTGCGCGGCCATCACGCCCGAGGAATACGCACCGCTCGTCGCCCGTGTCGAGCGCTTTCTCGCCGGCGAGCGCGACGAGTTCGTGGGCGAGCTCGAGGCCGAGATGAAGGAGGCGGCGGCCGAGCTCAACTTCGAGCACGCGGCCCGCGCGCGCGATCGCCTCGAGGCCATCAAGGCGCTGCAGGAAAAGCAGAAGGCGGTGCTCTCGCGACCGCTCAACATCGATGTCATCGGCTTCTTCCGCGAAGAGACCATCGCCGCGGCTCATGTCTTCGTCGTGCGCAACGGGCGCATCATCATCAGCAATGACTTCGTTCTCGACAAGGGCCTCAACGTGCCCGCGGCGGACCTCGTGGGCCAGTTCCTCTCCAAGTACTATGACCAGACGAGCGAGTTGCCGCACGAGGTGGTCATCGCCGAGCACCTGCCAGAGGAGACGACGCGCCCCCTCGAGCAGTGGCTCACCGAGCGCCTTGCGAGTTCGCATGGGGCCAAGGTGCACGTGGTCGTGCCCGAGCGCGGTGAGCGCAGCCAGCTACTCGACCTCGCGGCGCTCAACGCCAAGCATGCGCTCATGCGCCACAAGATGCGTACCCGTTACGACGAGGAGCGCATCGACCTCGCGTTGCTGCAGCTCGAAAGCGCGCTAGCGCTGCCCGAGCCGCCCATGCGCATCGAGTGCTTCGACATCTCGACCATCCACGGCAACTACTCCGTCGCGTCGATGGTCGTCTTCACGGGCGGCAAGCCCGACAAATCGCAGTACCGATGCTTCAAGATTCGCAAGGAATACGGGGAGGCAAACGACTTCGCGATGATGAGCGAGGTGTTGCGCCGCCGCTACGCGCCCGAGCGCATGGAAGACGAACGTTTTGGCAGCCGCCCCGACCTGCTCATCCTCGATGGCGGCAAGCCACAGCTCACCGCCGCCATCAACGAGCTTTCCGAACTCGGTCTCGACATCCCGATGGCGGGTCTGGCCAAGAAGGACGAGGAGCTCTACGTGCCCTGGGACGACACCGGTCCCGTCGTGTTGCCCAGCGGCAGTCCCTCGTTGTACCTCGTCAAGCGCGTACGCGACGAGGCCCACCGCTTCGCCATCACCTTCCATCGCGAGTTGCGCGACAAGGGCATGGTCGCCTCCATCCTCGATGATGTTCCCGGTCTGGGTCCCAAGCGCCGCAAGCAGCTCCTCAAGCACTTCGGTAGCGTCAAGCGCATGCGCGAAGCCTCCCTCGAGGAGATCGAGGCCGTGCCGGGCATACCCAAGCAAGTCGCCGAAGACCTCTACGCCGTCATCCTCGACTTCGATGCCGAACACCAGCAGTAGATGGGGCGGTGCGAGTGAGACACTTGCTCAGAGATATTGTCTCACTGAGGACGGACCAGTCTCCCGGTGGCAACTGCCCCATCATTGCACTCGCGGTATACTGTGAGTTCCTGCAATTTCGATAAGGGGGAGTCCCATGGCTCAGCAAGATGCCGTCGAAGAGCTCGATCCGTCATCGCTCGGTCCCGACCTCATCGTCATCACGGGCATGTCCGGCGCGGGACGCACGGAAGCCATGCATACCTTCGAGGACCTCGGCTACTTTTGCATCGACAATCTGCCACCCTCGCTACTCCTCAATCTCGTGAGCCTCGCCGGGCTCAACGTCGGCTCGTCACGCAAGCTCGCCGTCGTGTGCGACTTGCGCGCCCAGGAATTCTTCCCGGAACTCACCCGTGAGCTCGGCAAGCTCGACGAGATGGGCATCACCACCAAGGTGCTCTTCCTCGATTCGACTGACGAGCAGCTGCTGAACCGCTACAAGGCCACGCGTCGACGTCATCCGCTGTGCGAAGGTGACATGTCGGTGCTCGATGGCATCCGCAAGGAGCGCGACTTGCTGGACGAGGCGCGCAAGCAGGCCGATTACGTGCTCGACACGAGCGTCACACGGCCACAGGACACGCGTGCAAAGATACGGGCGCTCTTCGCCTCCGAAAACGACATCGACGAGATGCGCATCTCGGTTTACTCCTTTGGCTTCAAGCACGGGGCTCCCATCGATGCCGACATCGTCATAGACGTGCGGTTCCTTCCCAATCCCTACTATGACAAGGAGCTGCGCACCAAGACGGGTCTGGATCGCGAGGTTTCCGAATTCGTGCTCGGACAGCCCGAGACCAAGCGCTTCCTCGAGCGTTGGTACGCGCTTCTCGACGAGATCATTCCCGGTTACATCAAGGAGGGCAAGCAGTACCTCACCATCGGCGTGGGCTGCACGGGTGGCCAGCATCGCAGCGTCGCGCTCGCGACCGTGACCGGCCAGCATCTCTCCCAGGCGGGCTACCACGTGAACACCACCCATCGTGACCTGGCACTTGCTGAGGTCAACTAGGAGGCTTCCATGAATCGGACGAATGCTGTTGTCATAGGCGGCGGAACGGGCGCGCCTGCTTCCATCCGCACGCTGCTCGACATGGGATGTGGCGTCTCCTCGGTCGTCGCCATGGTCGATGACGGTGGCTCGACGGGCATCCTGCGCGAGCGTGGCGGCGTCATCCCTCCCGGCGACATCCGCAAGTGCATCAGCGCCATGTCGGCAAACTACGAGGGCATCCTCGCACGGGCCTTCCGTCACCGATTCGACTATCTCGACAATCACTCGCTCGGCAATCTCATTCTCACGGCCATCGCCGACGAGACCAATTCGTTTCCCGATGCCATTCGCGTGTGCGAGGGGCTCATCGACGCGCGCGGCCATGTCTATCCCTCCACGCTTCATGACGTGAGCCTGTATGGCATGACTAACGAGGGGCAGGAGCTCGAGGGACAGGCCATCATCAGCGATGCGGATTGCAGTATGCGCTACGTCTCGCTTCATCCTGCCGATGCACAGGCCTATCCCGCGGCGCTGCGCGTCATTCGCGAGGCAAACTTCATCGTGCTCGGGCCGGGGTCGCTTTTCACCTCGATCATTCCCAACCTGCTGGTCCCCGGTGTCGTCGAGGCGATTCGCGAGGCGCATGATCGCGAGAACGACCCCGCCTGCACGCTCTTCGTCTGTTCGTTGGCCGACATGCAGGGCGAGACCTGGGGTATGAACTGCTATGACTACGTCGACGCCCTCACGCGGCATGGCATGCGCGGCCTGCTCGACATCGCGCTCATTCACCGCAACGCCAAGACGAGCCCGATGGCAAGCGGCGTCTTCCCCGCGCTCACGGACTATTCCGATGCGCGTTGGTACACGAAGGGGCGCAGGACTGGTAAGCTCGCCCACGTCGAGGCGACTGACGAGCTCGTGGAGCAGGTCAAGGAGCTTGGCGTGCAGCCCATGGTGCGCGACCTCGTCGACCCCGAGCGTCCCACCTGGCACGACCGCGAAAAGCTCGCCAGGGCATTCCAGGAGGTGCTGGCGGCGTGTCATTCACGGCAGAGGTGAAAGACGAGCTGTCACGCATCGAGCCGACATGCTCCCGGTGCGACCGCGCCGAGCTCTCGGCGCTCATTCGCATCGAGGGCACGCTCTCCATCAGCGGCGAAGGCCCGCGCCTCGAGCTCGCGACCGAGACGGCGAGCGTTGCCCGCACCGCCATACGCCTGCTCCACAGCGTCTACGAGCTGGCCACGAACCTCACCGTGCGTCGCAGCATCCTGCACAAGACGCATAACTACCTCATCACCGCGCCACCGCAAATTGGGCTCACGGACGCATTGCATGACATGGGCATCCTGGGCAAGGAAGGCTTCGAGGGGGGTATTCGCCCCGAACTCGTGAGGGATGCTTGCTGCGCGGGCGCCTATCTGCGCGGTGCCTTCCTGGGCGGCGGCTACATCGCCGATCCCCGCGGCGCGTTTCACTTCGAACTCGCCGGCCCGTCCGAAGAGCTCATCGCGGCTTGCCTGGAACTCATGCGCGAGCATGGCATGCGGGCTCGCTACATACGTCGCCACAACATGTACGCGATCTACATCAAGGGCATCGAGCAGATCACCGCTTTTCTCGCGTTCGTGGGTGCGCATCAAAGCGCGTTGGCCATCGAGAACGCGCGTGTCATCAAGTCGGTGCGCAACGATACGAACCGTCGCGTGAACGCCGAGATCGCCAACCAGCTCAAGACGACGAGGGCATCGATGCAGCAGATCGAATGCATACGCCGGCTAGTCGGGCAGAAGGGCATCGAGGCGATTCCCGAATCGCTGCGCGAGGTCGCCCTGTTGCGTCTCAAGCACCCCGATGCCTCGGTGAAGGAGCTTGGCGAACTGGCCGACCCACCACTATCGAAGAGCGCGGTGTACCATCGCATGCGCCGCATCGCGGCGATGATTGACGGGAACGATGGCTAGCGCTCCCGTATAATGGCCAAAACGCATCGAGCACATGAGGAAGGGCGCATCATGGGAGAGGCACTGGAAAAGGCAAGGAGGGCGCGTGTCGCGGCACGCGAGCTGGCGCAGACGAGTTCCCAGCAGCGTCGGGACGCGCTCGGCAGGATGGCAGACGCGCTTGTCGCGCGTGCATCGGAGATTCTCGCGGCGAATGAGGCCGACATGGACGCCGCCCGCGATAAGGGCACGCCGGGACCACTGCTCGACCGCCTCATGCTCTCACGCGAGCGTATCGACGGGATTGCCGACGGGTTGCGGCAGGTTGCCGCCCAGCCCGAGGTCCTCGGCGAGGTCCTGGAGGGAAGCGAGCTCTACAACGGGCTGCGCATGATCAAGTACCGCGTGCCGCTCGGCGTCGTCGCGATGATCTACGAGGCACGTCCCAACGTCACCGCCGACGCCGCGGGCCTGTGCATCAAGACGGGCAACGCCTGCATCCTGCGCGGCGGCAGCCTCGCACAGCGTTCGTGCCTGTCCATCTCGCACGTTCTCTCCCAGGCGGCATCCGAGGCCGGTTTGCCCGCCGACTGCATCCAGAGCATTGAGGATCCCGAGCGTGCGGCGACCGACGAGCTCATGAACCTTCCCGGTCTTGTCGACGTTCTCATTCCGCGTGGGGGCGCCGGTCTCATCCAGCATTGCGTGCGTAACGCGACCGTTCCGGTCATCGAGACGGGAACGGGCAATTGCCATGTCTACATCCACGCGCAGGCCGATCCCGCCTATGTCGAGCCCATCATCATGAACGCGAAGACGCAGCGTCCTGGCGTCTGCAACGCCTGCGAGAGCCTGCTCGTCGACGAGGAGGTCGCCGAAACCTTTCTCCCGACGTTGCTCATGGCGCTCGCCCGCGCGGGCGTGACCATCCACGCCGATGCGCCCACATCTGCCATTGCCGCCGCGCATGGCATCGAGACCGTCGCGGCGACCGAGGAGGATTGGGGCACCGAGTACCTCGACATGGAGATCAGCGTCAAGTGCGTGACGGGAATCGACGAGGCGATTGCCCATGTCAATGCCTATGGAACGGGACATTCCGAGTGCATCATCTCCCAAGACGTGAGCGCCGTCGACCGTTTCCAGCGCGAGGTCGATGCCGCCGTCGTCTATGCGAACGCTTCGACGCGTTTCACTGATGGGGGCGAGTTTGGTCTCGGGGCCGAGATAGGCATAAGCACCCAGAAGCTCCATGCGCGTGGCCCCATGGGGGCAGTGGCCCTCACGTCGGTCAAGTATCTCGTGAGCGGCGAGGGACAGGTTCGAGGCTAGAACGTGCACGAACGCATTGGCATCATGGGCGGGACCTTCGATCCCGTGCACAACGGGCATCTTGTCATCGCGCGTAGCGTGGCCGATCAGCTCGGGCTCGATCGCGTGCTCTTCATTCCCGCGGGTAATCCCAACTTCAAGCAGGACCAGAAGCTCGCTTCCGTGGCTGATCGCGTTCGCATGGTCGAGCTCGCCATCGCGAACGAGCCGGACTTCGAGCTTGACTTGCGCGAGGTCGAGAGACCGGGCGTCACCTACACGGCCGACACGCTCGAAGAACTGGCGCGATGCCATGAGGATGCGCGGCTCTTCTTCATCATGGGAACCGATTCTGCGATCACGCTGCCGGGATGGAAGCGGGCGGAGGACGTCGCGCGCCTGTGCACGGTGGTCGTCGCCCATCGCCCCGGGCAGTCGACGCAACGAGTGCGCGATGCCCTGGCGGCAAATCCGGTTGCCTTCGATGTCATGTACCTCGACGTGCCGCAGGTCGACGTTTCCTCGACACAGGTGCGCGAGCGTATTGCGCTGGGGCAGGGCGTAGATGGCATGCTCCCTGCCTCCGTCGAGGCGTATGTCGCGCAGGCGGGGCTATACCAAGATGCGTGACGCGAAATGAAAGGTCGGGGTGATGAGATAGTTGCTCAGGGACGTTGTCTCATTTTTAAATGAGACAACGTCCCTGAGCAACTATCTCATCACCCCGACCCGCGTATTGAGAGAGAAGGCTTGAGAGCGTGAAGGAAGACAAGAAGTTTTTGAAACGCGTGACCAAGGCGGTCGACGAGCGTCTGTCGGGCAAGCGCCTCGACCACGTCCATTCGGTCTCCGAGCATGCATGCAAGCTCGCGAGGATGTATGGGGTGAGCGAATACGACGCCCGCATCGCAGGCCTATTGCATGATTGGGACAAGCTGCTCACCGATGACGAACTGCCGGCGCGTCTCGACGAGCTGGGCATCGAGCGCCCCGACCATATCGAATACCTGTATCCGGTGCTGCATTCCTTTACCGGCGCCGCGGCCGTAAGACGTGAGTTCCCAGAGCTCGACGACGGCATCATCAGCGCAATCCACAACCACACGCTCGGCTCGTTGGGCATGAGCGACCTGGACATCATCATCTTCGTGGCCGACATGATCGAGCCGCTCCGCAAGTCGAAGGGTCGTCCCGAGGTCAAGCGCTTGCGCCAGATGGCGGGAAAGGTCCCGCTCGACGAGCTCTACTTCGAGGCATATGCCGCGACCATGCGTTCGCTCATCGATCGCAAGCGCTTCATCGATCCAGCCGCTCTCGACATCTGGAACGGCCTGGTGAAACGTCACCATCCCATCGACAAGTCGCGCCAGGGCAACCCGGATGCCGTGTTGTAATACAATTCGCTATCATTGTCGCAAGCGAAATCGCACGTCCGCAAAGGGGGCACGTTGACCGAGCAGAGCGCATACAGGGAACAGGCACTTGTTGCCGCACGGGCCATCGACGAGAAGAAGGGTTCCGACATCGTCATCCAGGATGTGTCGGACCTGCTCAACGTCACCGACTATTTCGTCATATGCACGGCGGCGAACAATCGTCGTGTCGACGCAATCGCCGAGGAGGTCGAGGAACGGCTCTTCGAGGAGTGCGGCGTCAAACCCGCGAGTATCGAGGGCCTCGACGAGAGCGAATGGGTGCTCATGGATTACGGCCCCATCGTCGTGCATATCTTCCAGCCTGGCCCACGTGACTACTATCGCCTCGAGCAACTCTGGGACGCAGCTCCGACCGTGGACGTCGCGATTGCCGGAATCGAGGACCCCGTCTACACGGATCGTATCGCCAGGCTCCTCGAGCGCGCGGAAGACGCCGACTAGCCATGGGCGCGAGGACGGTCTGCGCGGCGTTCGTCTGCAAGGCGACGTATCATGCGCTGCGCCTGCTTGGCCGCGGCGGCACCTCATTGCCCGGCAAGCTCGCTCTCAAGATCGACCCAGACTATCTGCACCAGCTTAGTCGCGGCGTGCGCACCATCGTCATCACGGGCACCAACGGAAAAACGACTTCCACGCATATCGTCGCCCAGGCACTCGAGAACATGGGCGAGGAGGCGTTCTACAACCGCAGTGGCGCGAACCTCATCCAGGGCATAACGACCGAGTTCGCGATTCGCTCGAGCATGACGGGCAAGCCACGTTACAAGCTCGCCGCCATCGAGTGCGACGAGGGTGCCCTGCGTCGCGTATGCAAGCAGATCGACCCCGACGTTCTCGTCGTCACGAACGTCTTTCGCGACCAGCTCGATCGCTATGGCGAGGTCACGCATACGCTCGAAAACATCATGGCGGGCGTCGAGAACTCTCCGCATGCGACGCTTTGCCTCAACGCGGATGACTCGATGGTCGCCTCGATTGCCCGAAAAGTTGATAACGACGTCATCTTCTATGGCGTGAGCTGCGAGATCTATCCCGAGCGCGTCACCGACCTCTCCGATGCGACGCACTGCATCATGTGCGGCACCGAATACGCCTATGACTACATCACGTTTGCGCATCTGGGAGGATTTCGTTGCCCGAGCTGCGGCTACGCACGTCCGATGCCCATGGTTTCCGTCGACCGCATACTCGAGCGCAAAAGCGACAGTTGCGTGCTCGAGATGAGCGTCGATGGAGTGAGCTCGGTCGTGCCGGTCGACGTGCCCGCTGGTTACGATATCTACAATTGCGCATGCGTCGTGGCCGGCTTGCTGGCCTTCGGGTTTCCCAAGGAGCGGGCCTTCGAGGCGCTTGGAAAGTTCAAGCACGGCTTCGGGCGCTCGGAGGTTCTCGACGTGCATGGCACCAAGGTGCGTCTCATGCTCATGAAGAACCCGGCGGGCTGCAATCAGATCATCAACCTTCTGCTCAACGAGACTGACGAGGACATGGGCCTTGTGTGCATCCTCAACGACCAGGAATGTGACGGTACGGATGTCTCGTGGATCTACGATGCCGGCTGGGAGGCGATCTGCGCGCACAAGACGAGTGCGATTTGCAGCGGCGATCGCGCCGAGGACATGGCGCTTCGTCTCAAGTATGCCGGCATGCCCGCATCCGGCATACGCATCCTCCATGATTACGGCGAGCTCATCGAGGAACTCGGCCGCATGAAGCATAACGTGACCGTCGTCGCGAACTATTCGGCAATGCTCGCCTTTCGTGCAAAGGCCGCAAGCGTTCTCGGCCTTGCGGGATTCTGGGAGGGGTAGGCGCGATGGGTGACGAGACCATGCACATCACGATCGGGCATCTGTACCCCGACCTTCTCAACCTCTACGGGGACCGGGGAAACACGATCGCGCTTTCCAGGCGCTGCGAATGGCGTGGCATCGATGCGCGAATCGTGGACATCGGCGCTGGCCAGGATGCAGATTTCGGGGACATCGACCTCTTCTTCATCGGGGGCGGTCAGGATTTCGACCAGCGCACGCTGCTTGCAGACCTGGGAGTGGGCGTCGCGGGGTCAAAGGCGGAGCGCTTGAAGCATGCGATCGAAAGCGACGTTCCCGTGCTCGCCATTTGCGGGGGCTACCAGATCCTCGGCGAGTACTATCGCGATCACGAGGGGCAAACGGCGACGTTCATCGGCGCGCTACCCATGTATACCGAGGCAGGTGATACGCGCCTTATCGGCAACATCGTCTTCAGGGCCGATGCTGTCGAGGGCACGCCGGTGGTCGTTGGGTTCGAGAACCATGCGGGCCGGACGCGCCTGCGCGAGGGCGCTTGCCCGCTGGGTACGGTGATGAGGGGGTTTGGTAACAACGGCGAAGATGGGACCGAGGGACTGCGCTACCGCAACGTCATCGCGACATATAGCCACGGCCCGCTGCTCCCCAAGAACCCGCATGTGGCTGACGCCCTCATCGAAGCGGCCTTGCAGCGACGTTATCCAGGGGCAAAACTTCGACCTCTCGATGACACGCTCGAAATGGCGGCTCATGATACTATGGAACACAGACTAATCTCATAGTCGGCAAACCGGAGGAGACCATGGAGCAGACGAATTACAGCGGGAGATACTTTCGCACGTGTTATGACGACATCAAGTCGTCGAAGGGCTGGTTCGGCAAGATTTGCCTGCTTGGCCTCATCGAGTTCATTCCCATCTTCGGGCAGATGACCGTGTATGGCTATTGCTGGGAGTGGGCCCACAAGGCGGCCTGGGGCGTCGATTCGCCCATGCCCAAGAAGATCTACGGCCGTCCGGGCAGCAAGATGCTGCGCTGGGGCTGGTTCGCGCTCGTCATCGCCTTCGTCGTGGCGATTCTTCCGAGCATCGTCATGTCGATCGGCGGCTGGCTGAGCTCGCTTGGCGCGGAGACCGGCATCTACACGGCGACGGGCCGTTACATGGTGGTCAATCCGGGCAACATCCTCTATGCCGGGCTTGGCTGGATTCTCTACGTCGTCGGCCTCGTGCTCCTCGTCTTCGCGAGCGTGATCACCTGGGTCGGCGTTATCCGCATGACGATGTACGACCGTCTGGGCGCGGGCTTCCAGTTCGCCAAGGTCTGGGCCATGATCAAGCGCGACTTTGGCGGGATCATGCGCATCTTTGGCATGATGCTCCTCTTCGAGGTCATTGGGGCCATCATCATCGGCATCATCACGCTCATCGTGCTGTCGATCGTGCTGGGTGCTACGCTCACGCCGCTCATTATCATGGCGAGCAATGGCGCCTATTCCGATTCGGCCTTTGCGGGCTACGTCCTGACGCTCATCCTCGGCATGCTGCCGGTCATCTTGGTCATGTGCTATGTCAGCTTCGTCTACTCAACGTTCGTCCAGCTGCTCGTCTCCAGGGCCGTTGGCTATTGGACGCGTCAGTTCAACGTTGCGGCTTGGGGGTCGAAGGACGATCCGCTGCCCTTCGAGGTGCCGGGCGGACAAGCGGATGCGCCCAATCCGCCGCATGCGCCGAGCCAAGCCGCCAGCACGCCGGCTCCGCCAACGGGCGAGCCAGTGAACGTCGCCGCTGCGCAGCCAGCCCCCGCACCCGCGTCCGAAGTCCCCGCGGCGCTCAATCCCGCGGCGGTTGCCGAGGCGCTCGATGCCGAACCAGAGCTGCCCGCGTCTGACGCGACCGATGACAACGTGAGCGACGAGGCGACGCATGTCGACGTCGTCGATCCCGACCTTGTCGCCTCCGAGGAGGAGGAGATGACGGAGCGCCAGTCAGAGGACAAGCTCTAGAGAGCAAAAAGCGTCACCCATTTGGCATATTTTTATTGCTTTCGTGTCGCACCACGAGTATTCTTAACGGGTTCGCTTTCAGAGCCCCGTGAAACTCTGTGATTGAACAACATGGTAGTTTAGTTGGAGGAACACACGTGAAGACCTACTATGCGAAGCCCGGCGAAGTCCAGCGCGAGTGGCTTCTGGTCGATGCGACCGACATGACCCTGGGTCGTCTTGCCTCTGCCGTTGCGCAGATTCTGCGCGGCAAGAACAAGCCGACCTACACGCCGCATGTTGATACGGGCGATTTCGTAATCGTCGTCAACTGCGACAAGATCAAAGTGACTGGCGCCAAGGTCACCGACAAGGTGTATACCCGCATCACGGGTTATCCCGGCGGCGTGCGTCAGGAGACCTTCCAGGAGGCAATGGAGAAGCATCCCGAGCGCGTCATCGAGCACGCCGTCAAGGGCATGCTCCCCAAGAACACGCTCGGACGCCAGATGGGCAAGAAGCTCAAGGTCTATGCAGGTCCCGAGCATCCGCATCAGGCGCAGAATCCCCGCAAGATTGACCTGGAGGCATAACCCATGGCAGATACCAAGAAAGAAGCCATCTACTATGGCACCGGTCGCCGCAAGAACGCCATTGCGCGCGTCCGCCTCGTCCCCGGCACCGGCAAGGTCACCGTCAACAAGCGCGATGCAGAGGATTACTTCGGCCGCAAGGCCCTCGTCGAATTCGCGACGGCTCCCTTTACCGTGACGGGTACTGCCAAGCACTTCGATGTCATCGCCACGCTCAACGGCGGCGGCATTTCGGGTCAGGCCGGCGCCCTGCGCCACGGCATCGCCCGCGCTCTGCTCGAGGCTGGCGATTACCGCGCCGAGCTCAAGAAGGCCGGCTTCCTCACGCGCGATCCGCGTATGGTCGAGCGCAAGAAGTACGGTCTCAAGAAGGCCCGCAAGCGTCCGCAGTTCTCCAAGCGCTAAGTTTCGAGAGATATATGCAAGAAGAAGGCCCGCATTTGCGGGCCTTCTTCTTGCTACCTACAGCTCTATCTCCAGCAGTTCCAGCACCGCATCGACCGCATAGGGTACGGCAGCCTTTACCTCGGGGGTCAAATCTACCGTGAAGTCGCGTGGCGCGATGTTCTTTTTCTGCACGCCCACGCAGCGGATGTCGCAATCGTGGCCCGCTAGCCGTGCGTTGTTGAGCACGTCTGAGATGCGCATGTCGTGCAGCGAGTGCATGATGCTGTATGACGCCATATCCTCGGGCGTGAAGGTGTAGCAAGTGCCTGGAATAGCGTCTGGTCCACAATCCACTGCATCGACGACGACAAGGCGATCGAAATCGCGAATGAAGGGAAGCAGGCTAAGCCCCATGGTCCCCGCATCCAGGACGGGAATACGCTCGTCACCTTCAACGTGAGCGTCGTACTCGCGGAACGTCTCGATCAACGTGCGCGCGTGTTTCTCGTCAAAGGCCTCGCGTGCCGTATCGTAGTTCGTCAGCACCTTGGCCATATGCGAGCCAAAGCCCTCATCGAGCATGAGCATGTTTCCCACGCAGACAACCATCTGCTTAATATCTTCCACAATGTCTCCTTCGTTATGCTTGCAGGTACAACGCAAGCTCTGCCGCAAGCTTCTCGACGGATTCGAGCGTGCTCAGCCCATCGAGCCTGACGATGACGTCGGCTGCCCGTTCGTACAACGGCTGGCGCTCCTCGTAGAGGTCTTCGAGCGTGCTACCCTGATGGATGACGACGCCACGGTCGAGCAAATCCGGTTGAAGACGACGCGTTATCTCGTCAAGGCTCAAGTCGAGGAAGACAATCGTGCCAAGTGCCCTTAGGTTCTCGACGGCCTCGGATCCGTAGATGGCGGAGCCGCCAGTCGCGATGACGTGGTGGGCGCAGGAGAGGTTGGCGAGGATGGCATTCTCGCGCTCCACGAAACCCTCGACACCATGTTCCTCGAGAATTTCCGAGAGAAGTGCCCCTTCGCTTTCCTGGATGAGCAGGTCTGTGTCGACGAATCGATAGCCGAGCTTCTTGGCGAGCACGACGCCAAGGGTGCTCTTGCCCGCACCGGGCATGCCAATGAGCGTGATGTTGTCGTTTGTCTCAATGGGCATAGATGAGCCTTTCCCTCGTCCGAGCCATTCTAGCGCAAAGAAGAAGGCCCGCGGTTTTCCACGGGCCTTCCGATCGTCATATGGAAAGGAGCGCCTACTCCTTTTCGAGGATCACCTTGTCCTCCATGACGATGATCTCCTCGTCCATGGGATCATAGCCGGAGATGTTCATGGTCTCCGTGCTGTAGGTCAGACCACCATGCGGCTTGGAACCAAGCAGCATGACCTTGGTCGGATCGATGCCCTCGATGTTGGCGAGGTAGATGTGGATGAGCGTGAAGCAGATGAAGAAGAACATCATGAAGTAGTGAATGACGCGCACCTTCATCAGACCGCCGACGAGCGTGGTGAAGCCGGCAAAGAACGCGATGTTCATCGTCGGCGCCCACAGGCAGAAGCCCGTGTAGCCCATGAAGAAGATGGCCACCGCGATGAGCAGGTAGGACAGCTTCTGCGGTACGCCGTACTTGCCGCCCAGCGGATGCTCCTTCTTGAAGAAGAGGTAGTACTTGATCCACGGAATGAGCTGATGGCGATTGTCCTTCTGCGGGAAGAATGTGTACATGTCCAGCTTGGTCTCGCGGGTGCCGTATGCCGGGGCGGACTTCACGAAGCCGGCGGCGACAATGCGGAACACGAGGTTGATCAAGATCACGAACGCGCAGAACATGTGAACGCCACGAGCCATGCCCATCAGTCCCGGCACGACCGGGTAGTGAATCTCGATACCCGAGAGGATGAGGAGAAGCATGCAGATGAGGTTGACCCAGTGGGTAAAGCGGAAGATGAACGGATGCGCCTCAGGATAGTGTACGAGATGTGCCATGATTATCGACCTCCCCAAGGACTCGTGTGCATCTTGAACTCGCGGCCCGTCTTGGGCTCGACGATGTGAACCGCGCAGGCGACGCATGGGTCATATCCATGGACGATGCGCAGGGCGTTGATCGGAGCCTCGATGTTGGTGATGGGGGTGCCGATGAGACCCTGCTCGATGGTGCCGGGAATGCCGTACTCGTCACGCGGGGAGATGTTCCACGTGGTGGGGACGACCTCCTGGTAGTGCGTAATCGAATTGCCAGCGATGGTCTCGGTGTGATAGAGAGCACCGCGCGGAGCCTCCCAGAAGCCCTCGCCCAGGCCCGTGTCGCGGACGCGCTCCGCGAACCAGGGATTGCCCTCGACGGCTCCGGCCTCGATGAGGCCGAGGAGCTCGACGAGCTCGCCACACCAGTCGATCATGTAGCCGGCGACGGCAGAGGCCTCGATGGGACGGGCGGCCAGACGGCCGAGCGCAGAGTTGAGGCTCACGATGCTTGCCGGGGCAACCGGAAGGTTGAGGCCCGTGAGAACGGCGTTGACGCCCGCGACGATCTCGGGGTTGCCGCTCATGTAGGAGACGAGGACGCGGGCAAGCGGACCGACCTCCATGGGCTCACCGGCATAGCGCGGGGCCTTGGACCAGGTGTACTTGTCGTTGACGATTTCCTCGGCCTCGTTCTTGTAGTAGCCCGGGAACGTCTCGGGGGGAACCGTCACGCCGACCGTGGGATGCAGCGGCTTCTGGTCGCCTGCGTAGTAGGCGTGCACCGTGTCCTCGGTGATGTTCGAGCCGTCGAATTGCTCGAGAACAGGTGCGCCGCTGCCCATGCGGACGATGCCCGCGGGGAAGAAGCGGTCGTCGAGCTCGCGAGACGGGCGGTCGAAGACGCCGTAGGCCATGAAGTTGCCGTGCTTGTTGTTGCCGATGGTCACGACATCGTTGAGGTAGACGCTCGCGATGGCGATGGCGTCGGGAATCATGACGTTGTCGACCCAGTCCTTGAGCTTCTTGGCGCGGAACAGCACGTCGTCGAGCTTCTCGACGCTCGGGTACCAGGCGGTGCCGCCGGGAATCGAGGTCTGGACGTGCGGCATCTTGCCGCCGATGATCGCGGAGATCTCGTCGGCCGTGGCCTGCATGTCGAGAGCCTCGATGTAGTGGGCCGTGGCGATGAGGTCGACCTCGGCCGGAAGCTTGTAGGCTTCGGGGGCGAGACCTTCCATGAACCAGCCACCGGACAGCCAGGAATACTGGCCGTTGGCCGCGAACTTGGCGAGACGGTCCTTGAGAGCCGCGAAGTCGGTCTGGGCGAGGCCCAGCGTCTGGCACAGCTCGTAGGTCTTGTTGATGTCTGCCTCGAGCGCATGCAGCGGGTTGACGTAGTCGAGTGCGCTCAGCTGATAGAACCACAGGATGTGGCTATGCATGAACTGCGCGCCCTCGATGAGGTTGCGTACCAGGCGACCGCCTTCGGGAATCTGGATGCCGTAGGCTTCCTCGGCCGCGTAGACGGAGGTATGGCAGTGCGAGACGGGGCAGACGCCGCAGACGCGCTGGGCGAGCATGGCCGCGTCGTAGGGGTCACGACCCTCGACGATGAGCTCGAGGCCACGGAACAGGCCGCCGGAAACCCACGCGTCGGTCACGACGCCGTTCTCGACTTCCATCTCGACGCGCAGATGACCCTCGATGCGGTCGACCGGATCAATAATAGAATGCTTTGCCATGTTTATTCACCCTCCTCGACATCAACGATGACCTGCTCTTCGACAACAGGTACGGTGGAGGGCTCCTTCTTGCCGTGCTTGATGTCCCACTCGCGTTCCTTCTCGAACGGAGCGCCACCCTTGGTACGGCCCGTGGCCTTCATGCCGATGCCATGGACGACGAGGGCGGCGGTCAGAAGACCGGTGACGCCAAGCGCAATCGGGGTCGGCTGGAATGCGATGCTGCCGAGCCTGAGGGTCTTGAGACGGCCCAGGAACGGGGAATCGACGTCGATCCAGTTGCGGACCGTCGTGCGTGGATCGCCGTTGCAGCAGCCGATGCAGGGGGCGCCGGAGGCGACGCACCAGCTTACGCGGCGGTTCCAGCGAACCTGCGGGCAGTTGGCCTTGGTCTGCGGACCCTTGCAGCCCAGGGCGTACAGGCAGTAGCCCTTGGCCTCTTCCTCGCTGCCAAACTCGTAGACGAACTCGCCGTTCTCGAAGTGGCCGCGACGCTCGCAGTTGTCATGGATGGTCTCGCCGTACATGGCGCTGGGCATGTTGAACTCGTTGAGGCCGGCGACGACGGACTCGCCACCCAGAAGCAGGTACTGAACGATAACCGCGACCAGGTTGGCCGGATTGACGGGACAAGAGGGAAGGTTGACGACCGGAGTCGATACACCGTTGTCCGCGAGGTACTTCTGAATGCCCTCGGCACCACCCGGGTTGGGATATGCGGCGCAGAAACCACCGTCAACGGCGCAGGATCCTGCGGCGATGACCACGGCGGCGTTCTTGCACGTGTGAATCAGATGGCTTTCGTGCGGAGCGCAGGTGGGGGCACCGGCGATGCGCAGGATTTCGCCGTCGTAGCGGGTCATGACCGCACCCTCGATGACGACGACGTACTTGCCCTTGGCAGCCTCGATGGTCTCCTCACGGGCTTCCTCGAGGGAGTAGCCGGCGGCAGCGGAAAGGGTCTCGGCGTAGTTGAGCGCGAGATACTCGAGGATCAACGTTGCCGGATCGGGGTTGTCGGCCTGTGCGAACGACTCGGTGCAGCCAGTGCAGGAGCCAAGCTCCATCCAGATGACCGGTGCGAGACCGCCTTCGCCCAAACCTCCGTCCGTGCCGATGAGGGAGTTGCTCTCGATGGCCTCGGCGACGTCAGCAGCCGTTACGCCTTCAATGCCGATTGCAGCTGCAATCGTGCCACAGAAGCCGAGGAAGGCGCGACGTGTCAGACCACGCGACTCGAGCGACTCGATAAACGAATCTTGCATAGATACCTCCATCTTCCAATCAAACTCGTCGCGCGTGCCCCTCACACGAAATCGCGACGAAGCTATGACACACCAAAACTACTATAAAGAAACATCATTTTCATATCCGGACAAAACGATTCAGAAACAATTGTCGGGCGGTTTTGAGCCGTAAACGGGGGAGAGTATTCTAGAATGGTTTACACGACGTACGGATAAAGACGACGGGCGGACGGCACGTGAAAAAGGAACGCACATATATCGCCAAGAACCGCAAGGCGCTGCACGACTACTTCGTGGAAGACCGCGTCGAGGCCGGCATCGTGCTCACGGGCACCGAGGTGCGTTCGCTGCGCGAGAACTCGGCCCAGCTGCGCGACTGCTTCATAACCATTCGCAAGGGCGAGGCGTGGCTCAACGGCGTGCACATAGCACCCTACAGCAACGGGTCCATCTTCAACGTCGAGCCCGAGCGGCGTCGTAAGCTCCTGCTTCACAAGAAGGAGATTCTCAAGCTCGAGCAGGAGGCCTCGCAGCAAGGCTATTCCCTCATTCCGCTTTCCATGTACTTCACCGAGGAAGGCCGCGTGAAGGTCGAGGTCGGCGTCTGCAAGGGCAAGAAGCTCTACGACAAGCGCGCCTCCATCAAGGAGCGTGACGCCAAGCGTGAGATTGCCCGCTCCATGAAGGCACACAATCAATAGGCAAATGAGACAAAACTCGCCGGGATGGCTTTGTCTTGCTCTTGTTGCTTGAGGTCCCTGCAAGCGGGGCGTATACTGAGAAATCCGCTTGGCGGGCGCGTACTTTGAAAAGGGTTTGAAACTGGGGGTGACTGGTTTCGACAGGATAGTTTGAGCGAAGGGCAGCAGGCCGTGGTCTCCTCGCCACGTTAAACAGGGGTAAAGCCAATTAACTGGCAAAGTTGTTTCTTTCAAGGGTGCGCAGGCTCAGCCTGTCGCCCTGGCTGCCTAATTTAGGTTCAGCCCTCCCAACCAGCTGCTAAACCTCTGGCATCTGCACGGGATCATTTAAAGGAGGTTGCTCCCGGGGACGTAGACGGTATGCCCCGGGCTAAGATCGAACCGACAGGAAGCCGTTTTCGCTTGTCGATGTGCCTGGCGGTTTCCTACTGAACATCGACTGAGCTTGGAGACACCTTTCGCAGGATTATCGTGGACCGGAGTTCGATTCTCCGCACCTCCACCAATACAAGAAGATGACGAACTATCTTCGCATGGGGATAGTTCGTCTTTTTATATCTACAATGTCTCGAAACACCTAACTCAAGAAAGCGGTGAACCCATGGCATACGAATCCCGTGACGAGATCGACGAGCGCTATCGCTGGGACCTCTCCAGCATCTACGCGGATGACGAGGCGTTTCTTGGTGCGCTTGATAAAGCGCGCGAGTATCCGGAGATCCTGGCGGCATACCGAGGCAAGATATCCACCTCGGCCGAAGACTTGCTCGCCTACCTGCGCGCGAGCGACGAGGTTGGCGTCGAGCTCGGCAAGCTCGTGAACTACGCGCAGCGTAAGCTCGACGAGGACACGCGCAACGCCACCTACCAGGATTACTCCGCGCAGGTCATCTCCGTCTACACCGAGGTTTCGAGCGCCACGAGCTGGTTTGCACCGGAGATCTTGAAACTCGATGATGAGCAGATCGAACGCTTCTACGTCAGCTGTCCGGACCTCGACCTCTATCGCCGCGCGCTTGACGTCGTGTTCCATCAGCGTGGGCATATTCTGGGCGATGCCGAGGAGCAGCTGCTTGCCCGCGCGCAGGACATGGCCATGCAGCCCGAGCGCATCTTCTCGCTCTTCAACGACGCCGACCTGAAGTTCGAAGACGCGACCGATTCCGATGGTGAGACGCATCCCGTCACGCATGGCAGCTACGTTCCGCTCATGATGTCGGATGACCGTGAGCTGCGTAAATCGGCCTATACCTCCATGTACGCGGCTTATGAGCAATTCCGCAACACGGCGGCCGCGACGTTGGGGGCACAGGCAAAACAGCTCAAGTTCTACACCGATGCGCGCAAGTACGAAAGTTCGCTTGAGTATTGCCTCGACCAAAACGAAGTGCCCACGGAGGTCTACACCAATCTCATCTCCTGCGTGCACGAGCATTTTGCGCCCATGCACAAGTACGTTGACTTGCGCAAGAAGGTGCTCGGCGTCGACGAGTTGCACTTCTGCGATCTGTACGTCCCCATCGTCGAGGACGTGGACATACACTTCACGTACGAGGAGGCATGCGATCTCATTCTCGAGGCGCTCGCCCCACTTGGGGAGGACTATCTGGCCGTCGTGCGCGAGGGTTTGTCGCAACGCTGGATTGACGTCTACGAGACGCCTGGTAAGCGAAGCGGTGCCTATTCGGCAGGCGGCTATGGCATGCATCCGGTCATCCTCATGAACTTCCAGGGCGAGCTTGACGACGTCTTCACGCTCATACATGAGATGGGTCACTCGATTCATACGTACATGAGTTGCAAGGGCCAGCCGCCCGTGTATTCCGATTACGTGATTTTCGTTGCCGAGGTGGCCTCGACGGTCAACGAGGCGCTGCTCACGCAGCATCTGCTCAAGACCAGGACCGACCCACGCGAGCGCGCTTACATCCTCAACCACTTCCTCGAGCAGTTCAAGGGCACGCTGTATCGCCAGACCATGTTTGCCGAGTTCGAGCTCGCCTTCAACGAGATTGCCGCCCGGGGTGAGGGCATCACCGCCGAGAGTCTGAGCGAGATATATCGCACGCTCAATGCCGATTACTACGGGCCCAATATCGTCGTGGACGATCAGATTGCCGTCGAGTGGGCGCGCATCCCGCACTTCTACTACCAGTACTACGTCTACCAGTATGCGACGGGTTTTTCTGCCGCCATCGCTCTCTCGAATCGCATCTTGAACGAGGGTGCCCCTGCCGTTACCGATTACCTCGGCTTCCTGTCCGGCGGCTCGAGCAAGCCGCCTATCGAGCTTCTCAAGGGGGCGGGAGTGGACATGACCACGTCCGAGCCGACGGCAGCGGCGCTGGCCTATTTCGACGAACTCATCGATGAGCTTGCCGATGCGCTAAGATAGCGGGGTTATGAACAACGCCCCGATTGGCATATTCGATTCCGGTTTTGGCGGTCTCACGGTGGCGCGCGCCATCCATGAGCGCCTGCCCCAAGAGTCGCTTGTCTTCTTTGGCGATACCGCTCGCTGCCCCTATGGCCCCCGTGACCTGCGCGAGGTGCGTGGGTTCGTGCGTCAGATCTGCACGTGGCTTTCCAAGCATGACGTGAAGCTCATCGTCATCGCCTGCAACACGGCGACAGCGGCGGGGCTTGCCCTTGCGCAGATGGAGTTTGACGTGCCGGTCATCGGCGTGGTAGAACCGGGGGCCCGTGGAGCCGTGCGCATGACGCGCAATCGTCGCGTCGGTGTCATCGCCACCCAGGCCACGGTCGATTCGGGTATCTACCCGGACACGATTCGCAACCTCGATGCTGGCGTCACGGCGTTTTCCACGGCGACGCCGCGTTTCGTCGAGATCGTCGAGGATGGCGTCCGCCGCTCCAACAGCCCCATCGAACGCCTCACCGCCGAGGCAAGCGACGTGTACCTGCGCCCGGCTTTCCAGACAATCGCGCGTGATTACCTCGACCCCATCAAGAAGGCTGGCGTCGACACGCTTGTGCTCGGCTGCACGCACTATCCTGTGCTGGCTCCGCTCATCCAGCAGGCCGTGGGTGAGAACGTCTCCATCATCTCGTCGTCCGAGGAAACCGCCAAGGAAGTCGTCGAGACGCTCACCTATCGCGGCCATCTGGCTGACGGTTCGCTCGAGCAGCACAGCAGCTTCTATACGACGGGCGAGGATCTGGATGACTTTCGCAATATCGGTGGGCATATCTTCGGCTATCCCATCGACGATTTAAGCTACGTGGACATAGAAGACCTCTAGGCAGGAGAAGACATGACGGTCAACATCGGTTTGGGGCGCTCCTACGGGCGCGGTCCCGAGGAGAAGCGTCCTACCAAAATCACGAGGCACTTCCTCGATAACGTGCCCGGTTCGTGCCTGATCGAGACGGGTGCCACCAAGGTCCTGTGCGCGGTCAGCATCGAGGAACGCGTGAAAGCGTGGCGCAAGGGCGCTGGTGCCGGCTGGATCACCGCCGAGTATGCGATGCTTCCCGCCTCCACCGCCAAGCGCAGCTCGCGCGAGCATCTCACGCGCAAGGGGCGCAGCATGGAGATCGAGCGCCTCATCGGACGCAGCTTGCGTTCCGCGGTCGATATGACCGACTTGGGTGGCGAGGTCACCTTCATCGTCGACTGTGATGTGCTGCAGGCCGATGGCGGCACGCGCACGGCAGCCATCACGGGCGCATGGGTCGCGTTGCACGACGCGCTCGAGATGTGGCAGAACGCCGGAAAGATTAAGGCGAGTCCCATCATCGATCAGGTCGCGGCCATCAGCGTCGGCCAAGTGGACGGACGTATCCTACTCGACCTGGACTACCAGGAGGATTCCCGTGCCGAGGTCGACCTCAATCTTGTCATGAACGGTCGAGGCGAGATTATCGAGGTCCAGGGTACTGGTGAGCGCTGCTCGTTTGACCGTGCGAAGCTCGACAAGATGCTCGATGTGGCAACGGTGGGCATTGAGGAGTTGCTCGCCGAACAGCGTCGAGCAATTGGGGAGTAATCATGCCTACGAAGAAGGTCGTCATCGCGACGAACAACGCCCATAAGCTCGAAGAGATTTCCCGCATGCTCGCGCCGGTCACCGGTTGGGAGTTCGTGAGTCTCAAGGAGTGCGGCACGTATCCGGAGCCCGTCGAGGACGCCGACGACTTCGAGGGAAACGCCCGCATCAAGGCGCAGGCCGCGCGCGACAATACGGGATTGCCTGCTCTCGCCGATGATAGTGGGCTGGTTGTCGACGCGCTCGACGGTGCCCCCGGCGTGTACTCGAGCCGCTTTGCGGGTGAGGACGCCACGGACGCCCAGAACAACGCAAAGCTGCTCGACCTCATGGCCGGCGTGCCCGATGACGAGCGCACGGCGCGCTTCGTCTGCACGCTCGTGTTCGTCGATACGGACGGTTCGGAAATCGTCGCCCACGGCAGCTGCGAGGGCAAGATCGGCTACGAGGCGCGTGGCGACAATGGCTTTGGCTACGACCCGCTCTTCTACGCGGATGCCTTTGACGGCAAACTCACCACGGCCGAAGTGCCTTCCGAGCAAAAGGACGCTATCTCCCATCGCGGCGAGGCCCTTCGCGCCTTCATCCGCGAGTTCGAGAAGCATGATTAAGGGCAGCAGGGACGTTTTTTGCGATTTTGTGTAATCGCACGGGCTCAATTGCGCGTTATTTTCGGTTGTGTGTAGTAAATGAGTGCTGGCTCTCACATAATCGTCTTTTTTCTGCTCGAGGAAGGCTCTCGGTTGCACATAATCGTCTTTTTTCTACATGCCGCTTTCTACGGTTCCACATAATCGAAAAATATCAGCTCGCCAGACGTGAGGCAGCCACTTGATCCTGGCAAAACCTCCTCGTTGCCAATTGCCGGGTTTGTTCCCACAAACGCGTGCGAGTCTGATAGACTTTGCAACTGCGCGATACGCGCCAGGCCGATGTAGCTCAGCTGGTAGAGCACCGCACTCGTAATGCGGGGGTCAAGAGTTCGAGTCTCTTCGTCGGCACCACCAAAATCCAGGGCCCGCGTTGCGGGCCTTTTTGTTCTAGGAGGTTTCCATGGCGTTCACGCTCGACGAGCTCAAGGCACACTACGCTCAGCTTCCCGAATCAGGCGGTCTCGACAGTCGTTGCGAGATGTTCGTTCCCGGCGGCCTGAACGATCAGATGGCGCTCGATTTGGCGTGTCGCCGCGGCAAGGGTGTCTACAAGCTCTCCGATCATGTTGGCCCGGCAGGTCGCGTCATCGGTGTCGATTGGCGGGAGTCCTTCATCGAGCGCGCCCGCGAGGGCGAGGAGCGCGCGGCGCAAAGAAACGGGCTTGTCGCGAGCAACATGGAGTTTGTCGTTGCCTATCCCGAGCTTATCGACCAGATTGGCATCGAAGAAGGCACGCTCGACTACGTCTACGTCAACAGCGCCCTCAATCTCTTCTACGATCCGGCGCATGTCATCAAGCTCATCGGGCGGCTGCTCAAGCCCGCCGGAAAGCTCGTGTGCCAGACGGTGCTCGCCACGACGCCGCGCGACAAGCAGGTCATGGCCCAGGCCCGCGTGTCCGGCAACGCCGTTCAGGCAGCTCCCAACCGAAAGGACTTCGCGCGTTGGCTGCACGACGCCGGCATGGACATGCCCACCTACGAGACGCTCGACGCACATCCCACCCAGCCCGGTGATGCCGTGGCCAGTTCCGACGGCCGCGCGCCTGTCATCGAAACCGACGAGGACGCGCGCTTCACGAGTTGCACCGTGAATGTCGAAAAACTTGGCGGCTTCGATTACCAGGCCTTTCTGCTCAAGGACATGAGCGACTTTCGCTAGAGATGGGTTGGGGTAGAGAAATGCCGGTTACGCATGGCGGTCTCGATGCGGATGATGACGAAAATTTCGCGAGAATCAAGGAAATGGCGACCATGGCCCTGAGCGACGGACTGAGAAGCGTCGAGGAAATCGAGCGCATGGAGGAGATCATCGCGCGCAACCTGGACGAGCACGCGCGCCTTATCCGCGAAGACGAGGCCGCGTGTTCGGAAGAGCGCGCGCTCATGCTGGATGATGGCACGCTTTGGGAGTATGTGACCGTGCACGACGAGTACGTGCGCATCATCGGGTGCAAGACGGATGTTGAATCGCTCGAGGTTCCCGCGGTCATCGAGGATAAGCCGGTTGCCGAGCTCGCCATCGATGCGTGCTCGTACCTGGATTCGGTACGGGAGATCATCTGCTCACCCCAAATCGAGAGAATCGGCAATTGCGCGTTTCGCTCCTGTGGCAATCTCGAGCGCCTGGTCTTGCCCCGCAACGTCGATACCTACGATTCGTCGTGGGTTCGCGGCTGTCGTGAGCTCGCGGAGCTCGTCTTGCCCGGCATGCTCACGCGCGTCACCTCGAGCATCTTCGACGAGGGCAGGCTACGTTCCCTCGTCATCGGCTTTGGCACCTATGATTTCGCGCCAGGGCTCTTCGCACAAGGGGCGCTCGAGCATATCGACATCGATGACGAGAACCCCTTTATTACAACTGACAGGCAGGCCATCTTCGCGCATGAGGGCACGCACCTACGCGTTTTGGCGCTTGCTTGCGAGCGGTACGTGATTCCGGACGGCTGCCAGGTCATCGAGAAAAAGGCGTTTGCCAACCGGGCGGAGCTCTACAGGGTCGATTTGCCCGATACCGTCACCACGATCGAGGACTACGCGTTTTCCTATTCGGGGCTCGAGAGCTTTGTGTCTCCGCGTGATCTGCGCGTCATTGGCGAACGTGCGTTTTTCCGTTGTCGTAGGCTCACGCGAGCCGCCCTCGACGAGGGGCTCATCTCCATCGGGGACGATGCCTTTACCGGTACGGGTATCGAGGCCCTGCGCGTGCCCGCGACGCTCGAATCGTTGGGTGATAACGTCGCCGACGATACGAAGGTGACCTTTTGCGGGGACGATGCGGGTTTCTCCATCGCACCGGGTGGCATTCTCGAGATCGATCGCGAAGGTGGTCTATACCGCAACGGCGATGATGGTAAGCGCTTCGTGCGTTTGCTTGACGACGAGGCGACGAGATACGTCGTGCGATCGGGAACGGTGGAAATCGAGCCGCACGCCTTCATGCAGCACGCGCATATCAGGGAGGTCGTGCTGCCCGAAGGTCTGCGGCGCATCGGGGATGCGGCGTTTCGCGATTGCCACGAGCTCGCCATCGCCGACTTTCCGTCGACGCTCGAGGAGGTGGGTGACGAGGCGTTCCTCGACACCTCGCTCTCGCGCGCCTTCATTCCCCGCAACCTCAGACATCTAGGCAATACCGCGCTCGTGACGCACGGTGCCCATAACGGCGACGTCGCTCCCTCGCTTACGAGTATCGGGGCTGATGAGGAAAACGAACGTTTCTATTCCGTCCCTGGGCTGCTCATCGAGCGCCATGACGAGGGCGGTTCGCATGTCGTCGTATATGCCGACGGCGTCGAGAGCGTGAGGATTCCCGATGACGTGAGCTCCATCGACCCCTACGCCTTTGGCGGTGCGCGACATCTGCGTGAGCTGTTCCTGAGTGATCGCATTCGGCACGTTGGCATGCGCGGCCTGAGCCTCGATTGCTTCGTGGAGCATTTCCACGTCGACTTGGATGAACCCCACGAAGGTCATGCGAGCTTCGATTTCTACTTTCCGGACGCCCCGCGCAGTGCGCACGAAATCCAACTCGCGTTCAACCTCAGCAGTTCGGTTGACCTGGCGCGCATCTTCAAGCATTACGACAGCGCGATCGTCAACATGCACGAATTCGACAAGAAGACGAGTGGTGCTCACGACGATTTCGACGTATACGGCCAGACCAAGCTCGCAATAGAGCGCCTAGCCGATCCCGTACTCATGAGCAGCACCAACAAGATCATGCTCACGCAGGTACTCACCAAGAATCTCGAGGAGGCGTGCGAGGCGATCGCACGTCATGATGACCGCGAGGCGATCGATGAACTCCTTGAATTGGAGATTCTGAACAAGGATAATCTTCTCGGTGTCATCGATCATATCGGCAAGCTTCAGGATGCGGCGATGACGGGATACCTTCTCGAGATCAAACGACGGCTGTTCCAGCACAGCGCCGTGGACTTCGACTTGTAAGGGGGCGCGGCGTGGCGCAAATCACCGACGAGAAGACAGAGCGCTTCAATCGGGCCGCGCGTCTCGCCACCGACATCATCGAGGAGTGTCGCGTCCAGCTCATGCTCAAGTTCCGCTTTCTCGATCTCGCCTTGTGGCGCATGGAGCTCGTTCCCGTGCACGCGCATTCCCGCTATCCGCTCTCGACGGATGGCAAGAACATCTACTTCGAGCCCTATAGCGTCCTGGGACGTTTCGAGGAGTCCTTCGACGAGACGGTGCGCGACTACCTGCATCTGGTTTTGCACTGCATCTTTCGTCATCCGTACAACCGTGACCATCTGCGCAATCGGGAGGCATGGTTGCTTGCCTGCGACGTCATCGTCGAAAGCGTCGCCATGGAGATGTGCGCGACGCGTTTCACGAGCGAGCAGGATGCGGACCGCGAGCAGTATCTCTCGCAGGTGAGGCAGACCGTGGGCACGCTCATGCCAGCCAAGCTCTACCACCTGTTCGATCGCATCATGAAGAATCCCGAGGGAACCAGCTACTTCAATTACTCGAAGAGCAACATCGTCGAGATGCAGGCGCTGTTCGAGCGTGATAACCACGAATCGTGGCCGGCCTTCAACGACCAGGAAGGCGAGGAGAAGCCCGGCGATATCGAGGAAATCGGCGAGGAGGATGACAACGCTGACGAGGTGGCGGATACAAGCGACCAGAGCCTGCAGTCGACGAGCGAAGCCGAGACGAGCCAATCAGATTCCGCCGAGCAGAAGATGGAGGGCTCCGATGACGGTGACGACGAGCAGGCCTCCGAGGATGACGAGGGCGAGGCCGCAAGCTCGAATATCGACGGCGCGGGCCTGGACACCGCCAACGACGAGCTCGAAGGCTCAAGCAGCGAGAACGACGCCGACGAGCAGGTCAATGACGAGACCGCCCACGAGGAGAAGGAGTGGGAGGAGATCAGCCGTCAGATCGAGATGAATCTCGAGACCTTCTCGAAGGAATGGGGCGACGAGGCCCGCGACCTAATCTCGAGCTTGGCCATCGCCAACCGTAAGACCTATGACTACAGCGACTTCCTGCGTCGCTTCGCAACGGTGTCCGAGGACATGCGCATTAACGATGACGAGTTCGACTACATCTTCTACACCTATGGGCTGGAACTTTACGGAAACATGCCGCTCGTCGAGCCGCTTGAGTACAAGGAGACGAAGAGCGTGCGCGACTTTGTCATCGCCATCGATACCTCCGAGTCCGTGAGCGGCAACCTTTGCAAGCGCTTCATCGAGCATACCTTCGACATCCTCATGCAATCCGAGGAATTTGGCAGCAAGGTGAACATCCACATCATCCAGTGCGACGCGCGCGTGCAGTCCGACACCAAGATCACCAGCCCCGACCAGCTCAAGGACTACCTCGCGAACTTCTACGTGCGCGGCTTTGGGGGTACGGACTTCAGGCCCGTCTTCGACTACGTGTCCGACCTGCAAGACCGAGGCGAGCTCGAGAACCTGCAGGGCCTCTTGTACTTCACGGACGGCCTGGGCTACTACCCCGAAAAGATGCCGCCATATGACGTGGCATTCGTCTTCATCGACAATGGCGAGACGCATCTTCCGAACGTGCCGCCGTGGGCCATGCGCGTCGTGATAGACGAGGACGGCATCAACCGATTCAAGAGCGCCGAGCGCGCCCATTCGTAAGAGACGGTCCCGACAGAAAGGATCCAGGCCATGAACATTGCCGACGCGAAGGAACAGATCAAGGACACCGTCGAGGCGTATCTGCTCAAGGACGATGCGGGAATGTACAAGATCAACCCCGCACGACAGCGTCCGGTTTTCCTCATCGGCGCGCCGGGTATCGGCAAAACCGCCATCATGGAGCAAATCGCGCAGGAACTCCAGATTGGCATCGTGTCATATTCCATGACGCACCACACGCGCCAGAGCGCGTTGGGCTTGCCGCGCATCGTCCACAACGACTTCGAGGGCTTCGAGTACGATTCCTCCGAATACACGATGAGCGAGATCGTCTCCTCGATCTATGACTACATGGACGAGACGGGCTTGCGCGCGGGCATCCTGTTTCTCGACGAGATCAATTGCGTCTCCGAGACGCTGTACCCTTCCATGCTCCAGTTCCTGCAGTTCAAGACCTTTGGCCGTCATCGTATTCCGCATGATTGGATCATCGTGTGCGCGGGCAATCCGCCGGAATACAACAAGTCGGTGCACGAGTTCGACATCGTCACGCTCGATCGCCTGCGCGAGATCGAGGTCGAGCCCGAGTATGCCGCCTGGAAGCGCTATGCCGCCCAGAAGGGCATCCATCCGGCTGTCACCACGTTTCTCGAGGCCAAGCCCGACTGCTTCTACCTCGTGCAGTCCAAGCCTGGCGGTGGCAAGAGCTTTGTCACCGCGCGCGGCTGGGAGGACCTTGCCGAGGCCATCGCGCTCTACGAGGAAATGGGCAAGACGATTGGCCGTGACCTCATCGGGCAGTTCCTGCGCGATGATGACATCGCCGACAGTTTCTCGGTGTACTACAACCTCTTCGACAAGTACCGCTCCGACTACCAGATCATGAACATCCTTGCCGGCGGGGCCGGGCTCGACATCATCAATCGCGCTCGCGGTGCCGAGTTCGACGAACGTGTCGCCTTGCTGGGACTCATGCTCGATGCGGTGGCGAATTCATGTGCGCATGCCCTCGAACAGGAAGAGGTCGTCATCGAGCTGCGCGATATCCTGCGCGATGCCAAGCCGAAGTTGCTTGAGGGAGCGGCGGTGGATGATACCGTTGGGGTCGTCACTTCGGCACGCGAGCAGAGCCTGGCGCGCAAGGTCGCCTCCGGTACCGCCAAGCCCAGCTTCGAGCGTAAGGAGGGCCTCGTCATAGCCAAGCTCAAGCGCCTCATGGAACAGTGCAGGCTCGCGAACACGGTGGTGGGCGAGGTGGCCTTCGAGACCATCAGCAATGCGTACCGCGATGAGGTCAACGCGATCGATCCGCTCGTCAAGACGGCAGATGCGCAGATGACCAACGCAATCAAGTTCATCGAGGAGGCCTGGGGCAACGGACGCGAGATGCTCGTCGCGATCGCCGAGCTCACGACGCGACAGACGACCACCCAGTTCATCGCCCACTACGGCAACGAGGAGTACTACGCGCACAATGACGAGCTCCAGGTCGACGAGCACAGGCGCAGCCTGTCCGAGCGCGTTCGCACGCTCGACATCAATGCCGAGGAGGCAATGCAGCCCGGCGAGACGAAAGCCGTGGACGCGCAGACGATCGCCGAATACTACGGTGGCAAGCAGTTCGAGTATGGCTTTGCGTCCATGAGCAAGATGACCCTGCCCGATGCTGCACGGCTCAAGGGCAAGACCGTGCTCGACGTGGCGTGCAGGCGTGGCAAGGGCTGCTTCAAGTTTAGCGCGAAGGTGGGCGGTACTGGTCACGTCATCGGCGTTGACTGGTCGCCGAGCTACATCGAGGAGGCCATCGTCGATTCCGAGAAAGCCTGGCGCAAGAACGGCCTCAAGGCCAACAACATGAGTTTCAAGGTCGCCTACCCCGAGGATCTCATGCAGGCCGGCATCGGCGAGTCCACGGTCGACGTCGTCTATATCAACAACGTCATGACGTTGCTCTACGACCAGGGCAAGGCGCTCGAGGAGTTTTGCCGCGTGCTCAAGCCGGGTGGTCTGCTCATCTGCGAGACGATCGTCTCGGATGTCACGCGTGACGATGCGGTGGTCCAGAAGGCCCGTGGCATCGGGAACAGCATTCAGGCGGCGCGTCCCGAGGACGAGCTGCTTGCGCTGATGAAAGCGGCTGGGTTCAAGGACGTGGAGGTCATCGACTCGTATTCGGTCGAAGCAGATCGTGGCTTCACCTCGAGCACGGTTGTCGAGACCGTTCCCTCGACCGAGACGGTCCGTTTCGAGGCAATCGCCCTCAACGCCCGCAAATGAGACAATGATCGCCGGGGCGCCTTTGTCTGGTGCTTGACTTTGCCGTCTATCCTGGTTGGCTGGGGGAGATCTTTGACAGGCGTATGGCATGCGTTGCCAGGCGCAGCGCGGCACGTATGTTGGGATCGTCGAGATCCATGCCGGATATCTGCTTGATCTTGCGCAGTTTCTCGAAAGCCGTCGTGCGCGAGCAGAACTCCGCCGCGACCGTCGGCTTCATCTGGAAATCGTTCTCTATGTAGGCATGCAGGAAGCGCACGAGCGACCCGCTGCGGGGATGGGTGTGTTCGTAGTTGCGCAGACGGCTGTAGCCTGGCGGGAACAGGGTCGTCGGCGGACATGCCTCGAGGCAGCGAAGTGCCACGTAATCCAGAAAGCGGTCATGGAAGAACGACACGGGCTCGCTCACGCCCAAAGCGCTTCCGATTTGCAGGGCACTTTTGGCTTGCTGGCCGTAGTAATACAGGTCCTGCAGCTCGCTGAAGGGGTTGCTCGCTCCGACGGGCGCATCGCGCGAGAACTTGTGAAGCTGCGTGGCGATGTCAGTTGCAGCCTCGCGGTAATCGGATGAGGATCGCGTAAGGTTCATCACCACGACGAGGTATTCCTCCTGTGGCAGGCAAACCCGCGTTGGCGATGCGTCGGATGCCTCGATTTGCAGCGTGGGGAGCAACAGGCGAGCGCTCCTGTCGGGTGCCGCAACCGTCACGCAGAGGTACTCGTCAAGTAGGTCCCAGCCCCAGTCGGCGATGGTGTCCTCGAGAAGCTGCCATGACGTGATGTTGCGATGGAGCAGCAGGTCAAGTTGCTCGGCAAGCGCGTTCGGATCGGCACTTTGCGCTCCCTCGCGGTCTGCGCAGTACTGTAGCAAGGCGGTGACGCGTCGCATTGCCGCTTGGTCACCTTTTTCGGCCGCTTCGGTGAGCCGCGTGAACCCATCGGCATACCAGGCAATCGCCTCGGCGCAGCTCTTGAGCACCTCGTCGAATTTTGCCTCGTCGACATCTAGCGAGAGCACGTTGAGCATGTCACATGCTCGCATGGAGGCATCATCGGGATTGCCGATGCATAGCACGTTCGTCGCTTTCGCTGCCCGCGACGTGCAACGCGCAAGCTGGCTTGCGGGTATGGCGTATAGGGCAGACGGATCGTCTAGCATAAGCGATCCCGCGGGGGTCACGTAGCGTATGCCCCTGCTCGCATCGGCGTCGGCGATGTACACGCTCGGATCGAATTGCGCCAAGTCACTCGCCAGGATGTCCATGCTCAGAAACATATCCGCCTCCCGATTGCCGCACGGCGTACCCATAGTACGGATTGCATCGCATTCATGTCATCGAGAAATTATATCCCGGGGACTATTTGCTTCTGACCAGCCGCACCAAGAGACAGGGAAACTCGTGAAAACCCGTATGCTCAGTCCGCATCTCATGGAAATTGACCCATGCGTCCGCGTGGACCCTCGCATGCGGTACCACGCGATAGCTTCTGCCCTCCCGTCGTGCTTCGTATGCTCGGAGCATGGCGAAACTACGTCCAAATGCTTGGTCGAGAGGAGTGGGACATGGCACTGAGAAAGACAGCATCGCCGGCCGTGAAGCTGGACAGTCTCTCGGACGTGAACGACTTGGGAAAGCCCTGGCGCTTCACCGACGAGGACACGGGGCTGACCGTGACACGCAGCTGCGTGTGGTCACCACCGGGATGTCATCCGGTCGGCTGCGGACTCAAGCTCTACACCGACGAGAGCGGAAGGCTGGTCAAGGTGGAGGGCGACGAGAACCATCCCGTCACCCAGGGGCGCCTGTGCGTGCGCTGCATCGCCCTGAAGGATTACGAGTACAACAATTCCCGCATCCTGCATCCCATGAAACGCGACCGCTCCCAGCGCGGAAACGCGGATGCCTGGGAGGAGATCACGTGGGACGAGGCCCTGGACCTGATCGAGGAGCGCTACACCGAGATTACCGGCAAATACGGCAAGGAAAGCTTCGTCAACTTTGGCGGCACCGGACGCGAGGGCGGCGTGTCGTGCATGACCTACACCGCGATGGTGTGGCAGACGCCCAATGCCTGCTACACGCAGTCGGGCTACGCGTGCTACTTCCCGCGGCTGGCCGCCGGGACCATGTCGGCTGGACTCGTGTATCCCGAGATGGACTACGCCGGCTGTCTGCCCGGACGCTATGACGACCCCGAGTACCACGTTCCCGAAGCCGTGGTGCTGTGGGGCAAGGTGCCGACCGTCTCGAATCCGGATGGCGCCTTTGGGCATGCGGTCATCGACCTCATGAAGCGCGGCAGCAGGCTCATCATGGTCGACTCGCGCGTGAACTGGCTGACGACGCGCGCGGCCTATCATCTGCAGCTGCGCCCCGGTACCGATACGGCCATTGCCATGGCGATGCTCGACGTGATCATTCGCGAGGGGCTCTACGACAAGGAGTTCGTCGACAAGTGGTGCTATGGCTTCGAGCAACTTGCCGAGCGCGTTGCGACGATGCCACCCGAGCGCGCGGCCGAGATCTGCGGCGTGAAGGCGGAGGACATCATCGGCGCCGCCCGTCTGTACGCGAATGCGGAGGCCGCCACGATCCAGTGGGGGCTCGCCACCGACCAGAAGACCAACGGCATGCAGCAGGCGCAGTGCATCATCGCGCTCATGGCCATTACGGGCAATATTGACCGTCCCGGTGGCCAGATAACCACCGGAGGCGCGGTTGCCCTCGATGCGGACACCGAGGAAGACGACGAGTACATGCCCTATATGGCGCTCGACGATGACGAGCTGCGCGGCAAGATGATCGGCCTGAAGGAGTATCCGGCCTATTGCGGCATGAGTCAGAACTCGCATGCCGATCTCACCCTGCGCTGCATGGAGACCGATGACCCGTATCCGTTGTGCATCGGCGCCTTTGCGGGCAACAATCTGCTTGCGTGCACGTCCGCCGAGCCCAGGCGCTGGGAGGCGGCCATCAACCGCTCGCTCGAGTTCGTCATCGGCTTCGACTGCTTCATGACGCCTTCCATCCAGGCTGTCTGCGACATCGTGCTGCCGCTGGCCACGGTGGTCGAACGTGACAGCACGGTCGCCGCTGCATATGGCTCCGCACCCCTGTACTTCGGCACGCAGAACAAGTGTGTGGACGAAGGCGACTGCCGCGGCGATCTGGAGCTGCTTTACATCCTGGGCAAGCGCCTGAATCCCAAGCGCTTCGAGGAATTCGACAGCTACTATGATCTGCTGCAGTTCCTGCGCTTTGGCAAGAGCCGCACGTTCGAGGAGCTGCGCGAGCAGGTGTGCCTGCAGAGCAAGAACGAGTACTACAAGTACGAGAAGGGTCTCATGCGGCCGGATGGTGCTCCGGGCTTCAATACTCCCACGGGTCGCGTCGAACTCTACAACCTCGGGTTTCAGCAATTCGGGGACGATCCGCTGCCCTATTACGAGGAGCCCGACTTCAGCCCCATCAGCACGCCCGAGCTCCTGAAGGACTACCCCTTCGTGCTCACGACCGGCGCACGCACCTACGCGTTCTTCCATTCGGAGCACCGCCAGATTCCGCGCCTGCGCGAGCTGAACCCCAACCCCCTCGTGGAGATCAATCCCCAGACGGCGCAGAAGCTGGGCATCGTCGATGGGCAGTGGTGTCGCGTGTACAACCAGTTTGGCGAGGCGTATCTCAAGGCGAAGCTCACAGTGTCGGTGAAGCCCGACGTGATCCACGCGCAGCATGGCTGGTGGTTCCCGGAAGAGGACGGTAACGCGCCGCATAACTACGGCGTCTACCGTTCCAACATCAACAACCTCATCCCGAACTTCCATGTCGGCAAACTGGGCTTCGGGGCGCCGTTCAAGTGCATGCTCTGCAACATCGAGGGGACGAACGAGAGCTTCGATACGGACATGCAGCTCATCCAGGACAAATTCGGGGAGTTGAGGTAACCATGGAGGCAATGGGACTGCTTATCGATTACGAGCTTTGCACGGGGTGCCAATCGTGCGAGGTGTCATGCAAGGAAGAACACGATTATCCCGTCGGCAAGTGGGGCATCCGCGTCTTCGACGACGGGCCGTGGGAAATCGAGCCAGGACACTACAACTGGAACAAGATTCCGGTCCCCACGGATCTGTGTGACCTGTGCGTCGAGCGCACGGCCCGCGGACGTGAGCCCATCTGCGTGCATCACTGCCTGGCCAATGTGATGATGTACGGACCGGTATGCGAGCTTGCCAAGAAGATGGACGGTGAGAAGCGTCAGGTGCTCTTCACGCCGGTCTACAAGCCTTACGAGAAGTTGAGGGACTAAAGGGGAGGACGGGGCGTCGCGACGTGCGACGCCCCGTCGTACACGAGGAGGCAAACATGGCGTTTCCGAATACCGAGCGTTCGGGGAAGATGGCGCACGTTCGCTATCGTGGCGGCGTGCAGGGCCAGCCTCCCGAGGATGTCTGCTGGGAAGAGCCCACGACCATTCGCATGGGAGTCGGCGAGGTCATACGTGGCATCGACGAGGCGCTCTACGACATGCAAGTGGGTGAGACGCGCACCGTCGTGTTGCCTCCCGAGAAGGCGTATGGCGAGCATGACCCGGCGGGCGTACAGCGCTTCTTGCGCCGTGACTTTCCCAACGGCGACGAAATCTACGAGGGATTCGTGGGCAGCTGGGTCAATCCGGTGTCCCGGCGCAGGATTCCGGCTATATGCACGAAGACGACCGAGGATTTCATCCAAGTCGACTTCAATCATCCCTTTGCTGGCAAGACGCTCGAGTACGAGATCGAGCTACTGTCGATTACCGACGAGTGAGGCAGCCGTCTCGCAACCAGACAATAGCCGCTGGGGAACTTTTGTCTGGTCACTTCTCACCTCGTATCCGCTTTCGCGCTTCCGCCCGCTCTCACTCCTCCAGATATCGGGCGACGAGCGGGTTGTTCTTGATGACAGTTCGCAGGTTGTCGATGTACGCCGCAAGCAAGCCGTCGAGCACGCGATCCTTGTGGATGAGGTAGCCCACGGTCATGGTAATGTCGGTATCAAGCGGGATGGTCACGATGCCGTCTTGCATCTCGGGGGTGAGGATGCCCGTCGAAAGCGTGTAGCCATCGAAATCGGTGAGCAGACTCGTGAGCGTGGCGCGGTCCGAAATGCGTATCTTCCGCTTGTGTGGCACTTCCGAGAGCGGTTCCTCCGAAAAGAAGAATGAGTTGGCGACGCCCTGTTCGAACGAATAACGCGGATAGCCCTCGAGTTCGTCAAGCGTGAGTAAATCGCGGCCGGCCAGCGGATGATGCTCTCCCACGAACACGTTGACAGGCGCCTCGAAGAGCGGATGGAACACGAGCTGGGCGTCTTCGAAGGCGCTTCGAAGCACGCGGGCGTTGTGCCGATCGATGTAGAGGATACCGATGTCGGAACGGTGCGTGCGCACGTCATCGATGATCTCGCCGGTGGCCGCTTCGCGCATGATGAAGTCGTACTCCTCGTCCTCGCAACTGTCCACCGTGTCGATGAACGCGCGAACGCAAAACGCATAGTGCTGCGTGGAGACAGAGAAGCGTGCCTCATGGCTCTTGCTCGCGTAATGCTCTTCGAGCATGTTGGCCTGTTCGACGATTTGCCGCGCATAGGCGAGGAGTTCGTTTCCCTCGTTGGTGAGCGCGACGCCGCGGTTGGTGCGCGTGAAGATCCCAATGCCAAACTCGCGCTCGAGCTCCTTGACCGCAATCGAGAGATTCGATTGCGATGCGTACATGCGCTTTGCCGCAGCGCTCATGGACCCGGTCTCGGCTATTGCGATGAGATAGCGAAGTTGCTGGAGCGTCATATTTATCCTTCGATTGCATATATTACCTGGCAATCTATTTTATCAATAGCAAGGTATGGAAACTACGCATGGTCAAAGTTCTATGCAAACGTTCGAAAGAGTGGTGAAATAGCGGACGTCTATCCGAGAGCAAGACCGATACCACACGAAAGGAGCTCGGCATGGCAAAGAAGAACGTTCCATATGACCAGGAGTACTACGACAAAGAGATCGAGACCATGCCGCGCGAGCAGCTCGAGGAACTGCAGCTCGGCTACCTCAAGGACGAGCTCAAGTTCGCCTACGAGAATTGTCCCTACTACAAACGCGCCTGGGATGAGGCGGGCGTCTCGCCGGAAATCGATAGCCTCGCTGACCTACGGAAGTTCCCCTTCATCAACAAGCAGACGGAGCGTGACACGCAAGGCGTCGGCAGCTTCTTTGGCGAGCTGTGCGGCGTTCCCGAAGACGAGGTCGTCTACATGGCCACCTCCTCGGGTTCGACCGGCGTGCCCACGATGAGCCCCTTCACCCAAGGTGACTTCGAGGACTTCATGAAGGCCGAAAGCCGTCTGTTCTGGCAGGCGGGCATGCGTCCCAACGATCGCTACCTGCATGGCATGAACTTCGCGCTCTACGTCGGCGGTCCCTGCGTCATCGGCGCCCAGGAGCTCGGCGCGCTCGGCATCTGGGTCGGCGCCGTCCCGAGCGATCGCCTGCTGTGGGCCATGAAGCAATACCAGCCCACCTTCTTCTGGTCCTCACCCTCCTACGCATGGCAGCTCGGCCAGAAGGCCCTCGAGAAGGGCTATGACCCCAAGACGGACTTCGCCTCGCTCAAGCACATCATCATCTCGGGCGAGCCGGGTGGCTCCATCGAGTCGACGCGCAAGGCCATCGAGGAGATCTGGGACGCGAGTGTCTACGACTTCTTCGGCCTGTCCGACATCTACGGCGCCTGCGCTGCCATGTGCGATGCCAAGGATGGTCTGCACATCATCGAGGACCAGATCCTCGTCGAGGTCGTCGACCCGGTGACGGGCGAGGTACTTCCCGATGGCGAACGCGGCGAGATCGTCTATACGACGCTCAAGAAACGGGCACGCCCGATGATTCGCTTCCGCAGTGGTGACATCGGTCATGTCAATCGCGAGACCTGCGAGTGCGGACGCACGATGACCCGCATCTACATCCAGGGCCGCAAGGACGAGATGTTCATCGTGAGTGCCGTCAACGTCTTTCCGAGCGACATCGAGTACATCGTGCGCAACGACAAGGGGCTGTCGGGCGAGTACCTCATCCGCGTGTACGACGAGAACTACACGACACGCTACGAGGTATCCGTCGAGCGCGTTTTCGGCTCCGATGAGCCGTATGATGAGATCGCGAAACGCGTCGAGAACGAGCTCAAGACGCATACGGGCGTGCGTCCGGCAAAGGTCCTCGTGTTCGATACCGACAAGCTCGGCACGTCAAGCGAGCACAAGGCCAAGCGCTTCATCGACGAGCGCAATCAGAACGCATAGGAAGGCAAGGGAGATATCATGACCAAGAAATTCGCAGTATCGGGACAGCATTATCTGTTCGACGTCCAGTCCTTTGCCGCCGTCGTGCTCTCGTTGGGTGGGGACGCCTACGAGTACGCCCTGCGTGACCGCACCACCAAGCGCGTCATCGAGGATGTCGCCAACGGCGAAAGCGAAATCGGCGTGCTTGTCGAGACCACGCGCTCGAAGGACGGCCTCGAAGAGGCCTTCGCGGAGGCGGGCGTTGAGTTCGTTGAGCTCATCGAGTCGACGCCACGAGTGGCGCTGCCCAAGAGCCATCCGTTCGTCAACGCCGAATCGCTCACGCTCGATCAGCTCGAGGACTTTCCGTATATCTATTTCGAACAGGAGGAGGGAGCGCCGGCGTACTTTGCCGAGGAGGCTCTCGCCGACGAGGCACGTCACAAGAGCATCGCCTGCACGGACCGCGCGTCGCTTTCCGAGCTCATCGTCGCACTCAACGGCTATACGGTGACGAGCGGCATCCTCGTGGGCATCTCCGATGGGTCATCGCTTGCCACGGTGCGCCTCGACACCGACGTGACGCTGCACCTGGGCTACATCGTCAAGAAGGGTGTGGAGCTTTCCGAGGCCGGCAAGAAGTTCGTCGAGAAGCTCGAGGGCAATCTCAGGAAGTACGCGAAGTTCTAGGAAGCCGGTTCGAGATTGGCAGTTGCTGTGGAAGGGGCGGTCCAGGCGGATCGCCCCTTCTTGCTGTCGACAGGCGCTGCGGGTTTTGCCTATCACCAGAAGAGGCCAAGGATTCGACGGCGTGCAGACGTGCCGGGTGTGCCAGGGGGTTGGTGTGTCAGGGGGTCAGACCCCTTGACACATTGTCTGGTCCTTCCCGGCGGGTGGCTTTCCTGACTCTGGTATACCGGTCTCTTTCGCATGCCTGTCGGCAGACAATGCGGTACCATGGGAAGCTACCATTATCACCGGCGAATGAGGCTGCCATGGACGACCAATTCGACAATCGCGAACTAATCATCGAGTACCTCGAATCGGGGTGCAAGGGCGGTGACATGGGCTATATCGGCGTCGAGATCGAGCAGTTCGTGCTCGACGAAGACGGTGACCGCGTGCCCTACATCGAGAAGCACGGTCGTCTGGGCGTGCGTGATATCCTCGAGCAGCTGAGCCCCTATTATTCCGAGGTCGTGCGCAACGAGGAGGGTGACATCCTGTCGCTGTTCCGCCTCGATTCCAACGTCACCATCGAGCCCGCGGCGCAACTCGAGCTCTCCATCTCGCCCATGCTCTCGCTGGCTGATGTCGAGCACGAGTACGATAACTTCGCGCTGCGCATGAAGCAGATTCTCAAGCCCTATGACTACAAGCTCGTGCCGTTGGGATACGATCCCAAGAACCACGCGGCCGACCTCCCCATCATTCCCAAGCCGCGCTATCGCTTCATGGACGAGTACTTCTCCAAGCTGCCCGGCATGCATGCCGAACGCATGATGCGCGCGACCACCTCGATGCAGGTTTCCATCGATTTTGCCAGCGAGGCGGATGCCGTGCGCAAGCTGCGCATTGCCACTCTGCTTGGCCCCGTTTTCTCGTACCTGCTCGATAACGTGCCCGTTTTCGAGGGGGAGCCAAACTCCACGCCGCTTCGTCGCATGAAGGTGTGGCGCGAGGTCGATCCCGCACGCTGCGGCGCCATTCCGGGTCTTTTTGACGAGGGGTTCGGTTTCGCGGCTTATGCTGACTGGCTCCTGTCCACGCCGCCCATCTTCATTACGCGTCCCGATGCGCATCCCACCGGTTCGATGACCGCGGCCGAAGCATATGCCGACGCGCCCATGGACAAGGCGGATATCGAGCATCTCATGAGCATGGTGTGGCCCGACGTGCGCCTCAAGCGCTACGTCGAGATCCGACAGGGCGATTCGGTGCCCTTTGACGTCGCGCTCGGCTATGCCGCGCTTATCAAGGGCCTTTTCTATGGCGAGACCAATCTCGAGATCATCGAGCACGCGCTCGGAGTGGGCGAGGACGGTATCTGGCCTTACACCGAGCAAAGCGTGGAGGACGCCATCGACGCCGTCATTGCCGATGAGCTCGATGCCGTGCTCTACGGTCGTACGCTCGAGAGTTGGATCAGCCTGCTCTTCCAGATTGCCCCCGACGGCCTGGGCGTCGAGGAGGACTACCTCGAGCCGCTCATGGACTTCAAGGGAATCTGACATGGCAGGGACGTTCACTGATCAGGTTCGCATACAGGTCAAGTCCGGTAATGGCGGCGCAGGCTGCACGTCGTTTCGCCGCGAAGCGCATGTTCCCAAGGGCGGTCCAGACGGCGGCGACGGCGGGCGTGGTGGTGACATCGTCATCGTCGCGGACGCGACCGTCTCCACGCTCATCGACTATCGCTACAAGCATCACTTCAAGGCGCAGAAGGGCACCCACGGCCAGGGAAAGCGCATGCACGGCGCAAACGGCGAGGATCTCATCCTGCGCGTTCCCGTGGGCACGATCGTGCGGCTGCTCGACGAGGACTTGCAGCCCTGCGAGGAAATCGCAGACCTCACGCATAACGGCGAACGCGTCATTGTCGCCAAAGGTGGGCGCGGGGGACGTGGTAACACCCATTTCGTGACACCGACCAGGCGCGCTCCGTCGTTTTCGGAGCTAGGCGAGCCGACAGACCCGTTCTGGATCGAACTCGAGATGAAGCTCATGGCCGACGCCGCGCTCGTGGGCATGCCGTCCGTGGGCAAGAGCTCGCTCATCGCCTGCATGTCGGCCGCGCGTCCCAAGATCGCCGACTATCCCTTTACCACGCTCACGCCCAACCTCGGCATGGTGCGTTACGGAGACCTGAGCTTCACGGTTGCCGACGTACCCGGTCTCATCGAGGGGGCGGCCGAGGGCAAGGGGCTGGGCCACGAGTTCCTGCGCCACGTCGAGCGCACGGCGCTCATCTTGCATGTCGTCGATCTGACGGGTGGCTTCGAGGGGCGCGATCCCGTGGAGGACTACGAGATCATCAAGCGCGAGCTGGCGCTCTACGCGCCCGAGCTCGCCGACCGTCCCGTCATCGTCGTGGGCAACAAGGTCGACGTTCCCGGCACCGAGGAGAATCTCGAACGACTGCGCGCTCACGTGCGTGCGGAGAGCGAGGAGCTTTCCGAGCGGTTGCTCGACGACGGCATAGACATTCCCAATCCCATCCCGTTCTTCGCGGTGAGCGCCGTGACCCACGAGGGCGTAGATTCGCTCATCGCGGCGACGGCGACCGAGGTCCATCGTCTGCGCGAACAGGCGGCCGAGGACCCGGTGCCCGAGTACGACCAGATATGGGAGCACAGGCGCCTCGAGCGCGACCGTGCCATCGAGGTCGAGGAAGAGGAACCGCATGCCTGGCGCGTGCGTGGCAAGGGCATCGAGCGCATGGTCGTCCAGACCGAGTGGGACAACGACGAGGCCGTCGCCTTCCTGCAGCGCCGCATGGAACGCGCGGGCGTCGAGCGTGCCCTGACCGCGGCCGGTGCCGTCGCCGGCGACGAGGTGCGCATCATGGACGTCGCCTTCGAGTTCGAGCCCGCTGGCTGGGGTGACGAAGAGTACGACAACATCATCGACCGGGAGGGCTAGACGATGAGACGCGTTGTTATCAAGATCGGTTCGTCCACCCTCGTCAGGGACGGGAAGGTCGATGCCGTCTTCGTGGGGCACCTCGCCGCCGAGTGCGCCAATCTCATGCACGACGAGGACGTCCAGCCCATCATCGTGTCTTCCGGCTCCATCGCCCTTGGCCTCGAGGTGCTCGGCATGCACGGGGACCGTCCCGATGACATGCCCACGTTGCAGGCGGCGGCCTCGATAGGCCAGGTGGGACTCATTCGCCAGTACACCGATACCTTCGCGTGCTTTGGCGTGACGGTGGGACAGATCCTCATGACGCGCGCGACTACTGGCCAGCGTGAGTCGTATCTGCATGCGCGCGACACGATCGAGCGCTTGCTCGAGCTGGGCGTGGTTCCCATCATCAATGAGAATGACACGGTTGCCGTCGAGGAGATTCGCTTCGGCGATAACGATACGCTCGCGGCCATGGTTGCGACCTCGATTCATGCCGACCTCGTGGTTTTGCTGAGCGATATCGATGGCCTGTACACGGCCGATCCGCGCAAGAACGAAGACGCGGAGTTACTCGACACCGTGAGCAAGATGAGCGAGGAAATCGAGAACGGCGCCGGCGGCGTGGGCAGTCGCAGTGGCTCGGGTGGCATGATCACCAAGATCGCGGCGGCGCGCGTGCTCATGGCCGCCGGTATTCCTATGGTCATCTGCGAGGGTCGTCGACGCGGTGCCGTCACGGATGCCGTGCATGGCCGCCGGGTGGGCACGACCTTCTTCGACGAGAGCTCGAACGGCCTTGCGGCACGCAAGTCCTGGATTGCGCTTGGCGGCAAGGTCAAGGGATGCGTTTCCTGTGACGACGGCGCAGTCGACGCGCTTCTGAATCACGGCGGGTCGCTGCTTCCCGTGGGCATCGTTGCGATCGAGGGCACGTTCAAGGCGGGGGACCCGGTCGACGTCGTCGATTTGCAGGGGCGTATCATCGGACGTGGCCTGGCCGGATACTCGACCATGGAGCTCGCCCGTCTTCTGGGCGAACATGGTGCCCGCGAGTTCATCAACCGCGACGAGCTTGTCATCTTCTAGATGAGACAGTTGCTCAGAGCAACTGTCTCATTGTTTTCCGCACATCCGAAACGGGCTTCCTCCGGTATACTTATGTCGTTATGTAACCTTTCAGGGAAGGTGAATCTGGAATGTCTCTCAAAATCGGCATCAATGGCTTTGGCCGCATCGGTCGTCTGGTCTTTCGCCTCGCGGAGCTCGATCCGGACGTCGAAGTCGTCGCCATCAACAACCCGAGTGACCTCGAGTGCGCGGCGTATCTGACCAAGTACGATTCCAGCCAGGGCCGTGTCTTCGAGGAGTGCTATGCCAAGGAGGGTGCGCTCGTCGTCGAGGGCCACGAGATCAAGGCGTTCCAGACGCGTGAGCCAAAGGAGCTCGACTGGGCTTCCGTCGGTGCAGAAGTCGTCATCGAGTCCACGGGTCGTCTCAAGACGGGCGAAGCCTGTCAGGTGCACCTCGATAACGGCGCCAAGAAGGTCGTCATCTCCGCTCCGGGTACGGACGTGGACGCCACCATCGTCATGGGCGTCAACCAGGATGTCTATGACCCGGCAACGATGAACATCGTCTCCAATGCGTCGTGCACCACCAACTGTCTTGCTCCGTTTGCCAAGGTCCTCAATGATTCCTTTGGCATCAAGCGTGGCCTGATGAACACCATTCACGCATACACCAACGACCAGAAGATCCTCGACGTGCATCACAAGGACTTCCGCCGTTCGCGCGCCGCCGCGCTTTCCATGATTCCCACCTCCACGGGTGCTGCCAAGGCCGTCGGCCTGGTGCTTCCCAGCCTGCAAGGCAAGCTCGACGGTTTCGCGACGCGCGTCCCCACCCCGACGGGTTCGATGGTCGATCTCACGGCCGAGCTCGAGCGCGATGTGACCGTCGACGAGATTAACGCCGCCATGAAGGCCGCAGCAGAAGGCCCCATGAAGGGCATCCTGGAGTACTGCGTCGACCCCATTGTCAGCTGCGATATCATCGGCGACCTGCATTCCTCGATCTTCGACTCCAAGCTCACCAAGGTGCTTGGCGGCGAGGGCAACTTCGTGAAGTGCATTTCCTGGTACGACAACGAGATGGGCTACTCCGCACGTTGCATTGATCTTGCCAAGTTCTTGGTGGCGTAAGTGCCATAATCGATTGCGATAAGGAATGAGACAGTTGCTCAGGGTAACTGTCTCATTCCTTTGTTAGACAATGATGATGACCGGAAAGCTGATCATAGTGCCCACGCCACTGGGCAACCTGGGCGATATGACCGCCCGTGCGCTCGAGGCGCTCGAGCAGGCCGATGTCGTCTGCGCCGAGGACACGCGCGTGACCGGCAAACTGTTGGCGCACTTCGGCATCGAGAACCGGCTCGAGCGCTGTGACGAGAACGTCATCGCCGCTAAGTCTCCTGCTCTCGTCTCCCGCATGCTTGACGGTGAGGAAGTGGCGTTTTGCTCGGATGCGGGCATGCCGGGCATCAGCGATCCGGGCTGCGTGCTTGTCGACGCCGCGCGTGAGGCGGGCGTGCCGGTGGATGTCTTGCCGGGGCCGTCGGCCGTGACGACCGCACTTGTTGCCTCGGGGTTCAAGTACAACGCCTTCTACTTCGGAGGCTTTTTGCCACGTAAGGAGGCCGAGCGCACCGCGCTTCTCGAATCGCTGGCAAACCTCGATGCTGCGCTGGTCTTCTACGAGTCTCCGCATCGTGTCACCGCATCAGCCGCGTTCATCGCGCAGGCCTATGGCGCCCGTCCGGTTGCGCTGTGCCGCGAGCTCACCAAGCTGCACGAGGAGGTTCTGCGCCTGCCCGCAGACGGGCTTGCCGCAAACCTCGCCGCCCGCGATGCCATCAAGGGCGAGATCGCCCTAGTTATCGCACCACCGGATGTCCGAGCGCAGCGGGTAGCATCGCTCGATGATCCCGCCTTGCGCGAACGTATCGTTGCTGAGCTGGCCGCCGGCACACCCAAGTCCGCGCTTGCCAAGCAACTCGCTCGCGAACTTGGCCTTCCCAAAAACAAGCTCTACGACCTCATTCTGGAGATGTAGCAACAACAGTTGCCTGGCAGATAGGGTATAGCAAATGATAAAGCTCAAAACCATAATCATGCAGCTCATAAACAGCGACCCCGAGGGCATTCGGATTTGTCGTGTTGAGGGCGAATCGCTTATGACCATTGTCATACCGCGATCTATGGTTCCCGAGGCTAAACGACTTCCCGACATCCCGTCGCGCGGCATCTACTACCTGCTCGATGAAGATCATGGTGTTATCAGTAGCGTGTATGCCGGGCAGACCGTGCAGGGTATCAGACGTCTCGATGACCATAAGGCGAAGAAAGACTTCTGGAACAAGGCCGTCATGTTCCTGACAGACAACCAGAACCTCAGCCAGGATGCTCTCAACGGGCTCGAAGCAAAAGCCATCGCATATATTCTTGAACATGGTTCGTACAGCTCGGTGAATTCGGAAGTTCCCAAGCCTTACGTGAGCCCATATTCCGAAGACTACATCGAGAGATTACACGATGACGTGTTGTTCCGGATGGCCGCCTTGGGTCTCGACCTTGATCGGGTTTATGCTGGGCCCGAGATTAGCCCGGTATTCCATACGCGACGCAATGGCATCAAGGGCATTGGTAAATACGATAAGAACTCGGGTCGGTTTATGGTTCTAGCTGGTTCCCAGATTGACCTTACCCATGCGATAACGAAAAACACCGGTGTGGATGAGAAGCGCAAACAGATTTTCGGCAATGCGGACGAAGTTGTCATCCTCGATGACGATTACGAGTTCCCTAGTCCGAGCGCAGCTGCCGTCTTCGTGCTCGGCGGAAGCCAGAATGGCTGGACGGAGTGGGTGAACGATCAGAACCAAACGCTTGACAGCGTGTACCGTACCGAGGAGAAGTAACGAATAGCTGCAGTACTCTTCGTTTTGAACTTGTGCAACAGGTTGTTGCATGAGCTCAGAACTCGCAGGACCTAAAGTGGCATCATCTTTCTTCAACTTGGGAACAGCGTAAGTTCTCGGATTTGTTCAGTTATGAGCGCCCAGACGCTTATATTGTCAATAATGACGAATACGATGACTCAAACCCAACACCTGTACTCACCGCAAACAAA
>ERZ857480.90774-NODE-140720-length-162721-cov-42.2155_pt1 | contig 162721 bp, 181 predicted proteins | sample MGYA00519767_ERZ857480 | MGnify/ENA primary metagenome ERZ857480 (study PRJEB31778, sample SAMEA3449210) | human gut metagenome | biome: human gut; feature: human-associated habitat; material: faeces | place: United Kingdom | collected 2010/2012 ...
TCACTTGAAGCGCTTTTTTCGTTGTAGCCGCGGCAGCACTTTACGCATGCACAAAAGCCGCTCATGTTCCCCCAATGGGGCTGAGCGGCATTTTAGTTCGTGCTGCTTTAATTCAGGTGTGCGCCTTTACTGCCGGATGCTGCTGCGCAGGGTCACATCGTGGGCGCCACCTTCTACAATGGAGGTGGAGGACACTAGGGTCAGGCGAGCTTCGCGCTGGAGAGACTCCAGATCTATGACGCCTACGTTGCACATGGTGCTTTTGACCTTATACAGGCTGATCTCTACATTATCGTGAAGCGTACCGGCGTAGGTAACAAAAGAGTCAACGCCTTCTTCAAAGGTTAAACGGGTTTCACCTCCCAGATCATATCGCTGCCAGTTTCGGGCTCGGTTGCTGCCTTCTCCCCAGTATTCCTTCATAAACACGCCATTGACCAGTACTTTGTTGCTGGGGCTTTCATCAAAACGAGCAAAATACCGGCCCAGCATGAGAAAGTCAGCGCCCATGGCCAAGGATAGCGTCATATGGTGATCATGCACAATGCCGCCATCGGAACAGATGGGCACATAGATCCTTGTTTGCTTATAATACTCGTCCCGGGCCTGCGCCACCTCAATAAGGGCGCTGGCTTGCCCGCGGCCTATGCCTTTGGTTTCCCGGGTGATACAGATGCTGCCCCCGCCAATACCTACCTTTACAAAATCGGCGCCTGCTCGGGCCAGGAACAGGAAGCCTTCCCGGCTGACCACGTTTCCCGCACCAATTTTAACTGTATTCCCATATTTTTCCCGCACCCATGCAAGCGTTTTTGCCTGCCAGCAGGTATATCCTTCAGAAGAATCTATGCACAACACGTCTGCACCTGCTTCCAATAAGGCGGGGATGCGCTGTTCGTAATCCCGTGTGTTGATGCCTGCGCCTACCCGATAACGCTTTTTGTCATCCAGCAGCTCAAGAGGATTATCTTTATGAGAGGCGTAGTCTTTGCGAAACACAAAGTATTGCAGGTGGTTTTCACTGTCAATAATGGGCAGGGCATTCAGCTTATGGTCAAAAATAATATCGTTGGCTTCGGAAAGACTGATCCCAAGAGGAGCGGTGATGAGTCTGTCCATGGGCGTCATGAAGGAAGAAATCTTCTCCTCTCCGCTCATACGAGAAAGACGGTAGTCACGACTGGTGACCAGACCTAAAAGCTTTCCGTTGGGGGAGCCGTCCTCCGTAATGGCTACCGTGGAAAAACCATTCTTTTTCTTCAGGGCCAGCACATCCTTCAGCGTGTGTTCAGGCGTCAAATTGGAGGCAGAGACCACAAAACCCGCCTTGTAAGCTTTAACTTTGGCTACCATGGCAGCTTCATCTTCGATGCTTTGAGCGCCGTAAATAAAGGAGATACCGCCTTCTTTGGCAAGAGCAATGGCTAAAGTGTCATTGCTCACAGACTGCATGATGGCAGACACCAAAGGAATATTCATTTCCAAGGGGCAGTTCTCTTCCCCCTTGCGAAACTTGACCAGGGGTGTGCGCAGTGAAACATTGGCGGGAACACAGGTTTCATCCGTATATCCGGGGATAAGCAGATATTCACTGAAGGTGTGGCTAGGTACCTGATAGTAATAAGCCATGGGCGGGTACCTCCTTGTTGCTGGATGCATGAAATTGTCTTATTATAGGCACAGATATGCTTTCTGTCAAATATAAAAAGGGATTCTGGTTGAAAAAAACACCTACACATGATAGAATGCCCCTATGAATACGGTCGTGGCCGGAACAAGGAGAGCTTTATGTATCGCAACATTGAAAAATCTACGGTTATGGTGCTCAAGGATCAGATCCATTATCAGGATGGTCAGATCGTCAGCAAGACTCTTGTACAGAACAATAAGATCAGCATGACCCTGTTTTCTTTTGAAAAGGGAGAAGAGATCAGCACGCATGCAGCCGGCGGCGATGCCATGGTCATCGTGTTGGAAGGCACGGGCCGTTTTACCGTAGACGGTGTGGAGTATCTGGTTTCTGAAGGCCAGAGCATCATTATGCCCAAAGATATTCCCCATGCCGTTTATGGGCAGGAGCGTTTCAAAATGCTGCTGCTGGTTTCCTTCTAAAAGTGGATTTTTAACTCGAAGCCGGAGAACGTATGCAAGGCGGCAGAAGGCCGCCTTGCTTTGTGAAGCGGGAGAAGCATATGTTCCGGTGCGTGCTTCTCAGGGAAGCCGAAAAAAGTGACAGATGTCGTTTCGGCAACGAAGGCACTCATATCTTCTGCAGGCCGGATTCCTTTCGGGAAAGACCCTTCAGGCACAGGCATACCGTCAGGGTAAAGAACAGGGCGGCAGCGGAAGAGAGACTTAGGCCTAACAGTCCGGCACTGCGGCTGACCAGCAGACGGCGGGGGGCAAAGGCTCCCTGCACGGTGTCCTTCAGGAACCAGGGGCAGGTCAGATAGCATACCAGCCCCGAAAACAGCCCCATAAGCGCCTTGCAGCCAAGATATTTACCGGGCCGGAGGGAAAGAAAACACAGGCTTTGCAGTCCGACGGACAATCCCCCGAAGGACAGGATCCCCGCACACAGGGTCAGCTGCCAGCGAAGGGGAAGGCCGGAGCAGGGCATGGCAGCACAGCCACCAGTAGCTTCCAGTAATCCAGTCAACAGGGCCTTCCACATTAGGGACAGGGGCAGCAACTCGCCCAGAATATGCCCGATGGCTGTACAAAGAATGATGCAGCCTCCTGCACACATAAGGCTTTCCACGGCCCCCAGAATACTTTTTTGAAATGCTTGTGGGAAAGACATGGACTTCCGGGGTGGAAGGGAAGGGGAAGCCTTTTTAGGGGCTGCTAACAGCAGGTATACCAATGCTGCTCCATAGTGACCCAGTGCCATAGGATAAAAACAGGCGGTTTGGCCGTATTGCCCAAGAGCAACTGCGCCCAACAGAAAAGCGGGCCCCAGCAGATTGATCCCCGGGCACAGCCTCCAGGCAGCAGGAGAATCTCCATACAGGGCGCTCAGCAGACGGGCTCCGCCGGGAGCACCGCTGCACCAGGCAAACGCACCGCTCAACAGGGCAGCAGAGGCAGGCAGCTTTTTTTTCAGAGAAGAAAAGAGTCCCAGAGCATCCAGCAGATTCAGGCAGAACATGCAGGGAAGCAGTGCGGGGGCTGCCTGCCTGCCAAAGAGATACAGCCCTTCCCGTGCTCCTTCCAGAGCCGGTTGCGGGCATAACAGCAGGGCCAGGGTCAGCATAACGGCCAGGGCCATAGATAAAGGCTTCATGCCAGACTATATTCCGGATAAGGAAGGGACTATGCATGATTAACGGAAAATGTATTGGGCTGACACTGGGTTCCGGAGGGGCCCGAGGGTTGGCGCATATCGGCGTATTGCAGGTACTGGAGGAGAACGGCATCCGGCCGGACATGGTGGCAGGGTGCAGCGCAGGGGCCATCTTTGGGGCCATTTATGCTGCAGGAACGGATCTGTATCTGCTTGGCCGCTTTGCCGAAACCCTGGTGGCAAAGGATCTGGTGGATCCGACCTTGCCCCAGAAGGGCGGCCTTCTTAACGGAGAGAAGGTGCGGGAGCTGGTGCGTATTCTTACCCATAATCTGACGCATGCGGGCACCCGCATCCCCTTTTACTGCACAGCCGTAGATCTGCAAAGCGGAGAGCAGAAGGTATTCGATCGGGGACTGCTGTGCGATAATGTACGGGCCAGCATGGCCGTTCCCGGCGTCTTTACGCCTGCCCGGGTGGAGGGCCGCTGGTACGGAGACGGAGGCATACTGGAGGAACTGCCCGTAAAGTGTCTGCGGGAACGAGGGGCAGATATCGTACTGACATCGGATCTGGGCATCAAAAAGAATGAGTTTGACGGAGATCATCTTTCTGCGGTGGATGTGCTCAACCGCTCCTTTTCCATCATGCAGGAGCATATGACCGCCGCTCAGACAGATAAGGGGGATGTGGTCATGCGGCCTGACGCATCTTTTATGGGACTGCTGCTGACCAGTAATGCAGCGCATTCCGTAGAAGAAGGGCGTAAAGCGGCAATGGAAGCGCTGCCCCGGATACGCACCCTGCTGCAAATGGAGGCATAGGGATTGAATTTCGCTTTTTTGCCCACGTTTGCGAAAAAAAACTTGTGCAGATGGCATGGTCATGGTATAATATCTTGCATTATTGTGAGGGCTCATACTGCCGGGAGACGGCGGAGCTCTGGCGCAGATACAATCGATCCATATAAAACCAAATCGAACGGAGGAAACTGAGTATGTTGATGGCAGGCGATTTTCGCAAGGGTATGACCTTTGAATATGAGGGCGGCGTGTGGTCCGTGGTGGACTTCCAGCATGTAAAGCCCGGCAAAGGCGCTGCTTTTGTTCGCACCCGCTTGAAGAACGTTATGACTGGCGCTGTGCTGGAGCGCACCTTCAGCCCCACGGATAAGTATCCCGAAGCCAAGATCGAAACCAAGGAGATGACCTACTCCTACAATGACGGCGATCTTTATTACTTCATGGATTCCGAAACCTATGACATGATCCCCCTGGATAAGGAACATGTAGAGGATGCCATCGACTTCATTAAGGATAACGATACCGTTACCGTCCGCTTCTTCAAGGGCCAGGCTTTCTCTGTGGCTGCTCCCAACTTTGTGACCCTCACCGTCACCGAGACTGAGCCCGGCTTCAAGGGCGACACCGCTACCGGTACCACCAAGCCCGCCGTGCTGGAGACCGGCTATCATATTGCCGTGCCTCTGTTCGTCAACGAAGGGGACAAGATCCGCGTAGATACCCGTACCGGCGAATACATGGAGCGGGTCTGAGCCATACTGGAACCATACAACACCAAAACAAAACACATGGGAGGTATCAAATGAGCAAGATCTCTGAGAAAGTCGCTTATCTGGATGGGCTGATGGAAGGACTGGATCTGGAGGATGTAAAGCTTAAAAAGCTGTTCACCGCCGTCATCGACGCTCTGGACGAGATCGCAGAGGAGATCTCCGATCATGAGGATGCTATTGCCGAGATCGATGAGAGTCTGGACGAAGTATACGACGCCATGGATGACTACGATGAGATCCTTTTCGGCGAAGATGATGAGGACGAGGAAGAAGAGGACGACGATTTCTTCGAAGTCGTTTGCCCCAACTGCGGTGAAACCGTCTACTTTGATGAGGATATGCTGGACAATCCCGAAGGTCTCCTTTGCCCCAATTGCAATGAGACCATTGATCTGAGCATCGCCCATAAGGACGAGGAGTAAATCCTCCTTTTATAATCATCTGTCTCCCCGTGCAGTGCGCACGGGGAGTTTTTTGTGCTTCTGTATAAGCAGATCCGGAAGAATGTGCCGGGAAAAAGCATAAGAGGAACCGCTTAAAGTGCATTTATATATGACGACGATTCTGCCTCAAAGTAAAAGGATTTGCCTCGTTCAGGAGCAGATCCGGTGCATATTATAGTCTATGGCCTGTTACCGGCTTTGACGGCGAATGTAATCGCCTTTTTCCAGTGGAATGGGACATGGAATCCGAATCATCATGCCCGGGTGAGGGGCAGCGGTAATGGGCTGACCTTCTTCATCTTCCATGGACGACAGGATAAAATGTTCTCCGGCCCGGCCGGGAGAGAGGGGATAGAGCACATCTCCCAACTGCATATGGTTCCGCTGGCGCAGCAGCGCATAGCCTTCGTTCCAGTTTTCCACCGTGGCGCAGAAGGTCCATGGCTGCTCATACAGGCCGCTGTTAAAATGCCCGTCCGGCAGTTCTCCAAAATAAAAACCTGTGGTGTAGGGCCGATGACTGACTGTATCCAATTCCTGCCGGCACAGAGACAGGTCTTTTCCATCCATAGCCATGCGGTAGGCATTGGTGACCACGGCGGCATAGTAATCGGATTTCATCCGGCCTTCGATTTTAAAGGAAACCACGCCCGCTTCCCGCAAGGCGGAAAGATGTTCCACCATGCACAGATCCCGGGAACTGAGAAGCATGGACCAGTTTTCTTCCTGCTCAATGGGGAAATACTGACCCGGCCGTTTCTTTTCCATCAGGGCATATTCCCAGCGGCAGGGTTGGGCGCATTCTCCCCGGTTGCCGCTGCGCCCCAGAATAAAGGAACTCAACAGGCAGCGGCCGGAATACGCCATACACATGGCTCCGTGTACAAAAGCTTCCAGCGCCAGTTCCTTAGGAATCCGAGTGTGAAGTGCAGCTATGTCCTCCAGTGTCATTTCCCGAGCCAGCACCAACCGTCGAATACCCATGTCAAAATAGGCCATGGCCGCTTCATAATTCATGACGCTGCATTGGGTGGAAAGGTGCAGCGGCAGCTCCGGAACCACCCGGCGCAGGATACGTATGGCACCTATGTCGCTGACAATAGCCCCATCTGCGCCCATAGCTGCAAGAGCCTGCCCATAATCGGACAAAGCCTCCGTTTCTCCGTTTTTCAGCAGAGTGTTCACAGTAACATAGACCTTTTTGCCCTGGTCGTGGGCATAGTGCACGGCGCTTTGCAGCGCTTCCAAAGAGAAGCCCGCAGAAGCGGCCCTCATTTGCAGCAGAGGGCCTCCCATATATACAGCGTCGGCACCAAAACGAAGGGCGGCTTCTAGACTTTCCCGGGAGCCGCAGGGGGAGAGTAATTCACAGGCAGGCATAGACATTGGTTCCTTTTTGGGATCACTTTTTTGTGTCATTGAGCACGGGGGTAAATGGAGTAGTGAGCTCCAGAGAAAAGGCCATGAGCTGCACATCCTTTTCCGAAAGGATTTCTGCATAGATGCGGTTCTCTCCGGGCTGAAGAGTCATATCTCCATCCGCGGTATATAAGTCTCCCTGACCGTAAACGCTGCCATCGCTGCTGTCCCGGAACAGGATCCGTACTCCGCCGGTTAGGGGGCGGCTGTAAGAGTTGGAGCAGATCCCGTCCAGAAAGGTGTAGCCGTTTTCTTCATAGATCCGAATATCCGTAAACACCAGATAATATTGGAAGTAATGGTTTTCGGCATCCAATATGGGCAGTCCCTTTTCGTCCATGGAAAAGGTGTCTCCGGTTATGGGGGGAAAACTGACCACCTCCGGGGTAGCCGTAGGGACTGGGGTCACCGCAGGGGTGGGGGAAGCCTCCAGCACCTCTCCCGGGCCATAGATGAGATAGGCGTCCTGCTTTACGCACCCGAAAAATGCCCCCGTCAGGAGGCATAGGAGCAGTATGACAATACCTTTCTCAGCGGCCTTCATAAATGCCTACGTTCTCATTGATGAGCTGCTGCTTCAGGGCATACAGCCGGTCGGAAAGGTCAACCTTATAGGTATGGGGGTTCAGCAGCCGCCTGTACTCTTCCCACATGGAGGCCATTTCCTTCTTTTCATATGCACAGATCTCATGTATATCGGGGGATTCATACACCTGCTTGCCATCGATGAACAGGGGCACCAGCAGTTCTCGCATATGATAGTCCGTCAGGGTCATGCGCTTGAAGGTGTGCTCCGGATCAAATATGGTCAGGGGTTCCCTTTCATCAAAGGTTTCGTCGTTCAGGCAGATCAGATCCGCCGTAGCCATGCCGTATTTGTCATAAATGCGGTAGACCTTCTTGTAGCCGGGGTTGGTGATCTTTACGGTGTTATTACTGAGCTTGATCTTGGGGATGATCTTTCCATCCACGATCTCCGCCGCCAGTTTATATACGCCGCCCAATGCAGGATTGTCTTCGGAAGTAATGAGCCGGGTGCCTACGCCCCAGCCGTCAATGCAGGCGCCCTGCATCTTCAGATCCCGTATGACCGTTTCATCCAGATCGCTGGAGGCGGTAATGGTGGCCTTGGGGAAACCTGCTTCATCCAGCATTTTCCGGGCCTGCTTGCTCAGGTAAGCCATGTCGCCGCTGTCCAGACGGATGCCTATGGGCTCATGGCCCTGTTCCCGCAGCTCTTTGAAGACTTTGATGGCGTTAGGTACGCCGGAACGGAGAGTATCGTAGGTATCCACTAGCAGCAGGCAGCTGTCGGGGAAAAGTTCCGCATAAGCCCGGAATGCCGTCAGCTCATCCGGGAAACTCATGACCCAGCTGTGGGCATGGGTGCCGCAGACGGGGATATTGAAGTACTGGCCTGTATATACGTTGCTGGTGCCGGTGCAGCCGCCGATGACCGCCGCTCTGGCCCCCAGAATGGCCGCATCCGCTCCCTGAGCCCGGCGCAGACCGAATTCCATAACGCCGTCTCCCTGAGCCGCCTGACATACCTTGCTGGCCTTTGTGGCGATAAGGGTCTGATGGTTGATAAAGGTCAGCACGGCTGTTTCAATGAGCTGTGCCTGGCAGATAGGCGCCTTGACACGTACCAACGGTTCATAGGGGAAGACCACCGTGCCTTCGGGCATGGCATAGATTTCCCCGGTAAAGCGCAGCTCCCGGAGAAAGTCCAGAAATGCTTCGCTGAACAGGTGCAGGGAACGCAGATAGGCGATATCCTCTTCATCAAAGTGAAGGTGGTTGATATAGTCGATAACGCTTTCCACTCCGCACATGATCGCATAACGGGTCTGCTCCCGGGGCCGGAAAAACACATCGAATACCGCTTCATTCTTATACATGCCCTTGGAGAAATAGCCGTACATCATGGTGAGCTCATAGAGGTCCGTCATCATGGTAAGATTTCGTTTCTCGTGATACATTTGGATTAGCCTCCCTCCGGGGCAGTGATCCGCCCGCGTTTATCTGCAGTATACCATACCCCGGCAGCCTTTGCAACCGCACCGACTCCATTGCCGGTACGAAAAAAGCTCCCCGCAGGGAGCCGTTTCAGCAGGTTACAGACTTTGTATCAGGTCCCGTTCTTCCCGGGTCAGCGGAAGAAGAAGACTGTTTTCCATGGAAGTGTCCGCCCGTTCCGTCAGGGCCATTTTGCCGCCGGGGATCATGAGTACATTATGCCAGGTACCCTTGCGGACAGAATAGATGCGGCCCATCTCCATAGATGCATGGCACAGGGAGCCGCCGTCCTGCTTGTACAAAAGGATGCTGCCCTCTGTCAGGGGGATAAAGAGTTCATCCGTAAGCAGATGTTTTTCCAGACTGTCCATTTGCTCACGGCTGCTGGCGGGCTTATAGTTTTTTATGCCTACCAGCCGGTTTTCACAGGCATAGGAGCGCTCCAGCCCCTCGCCATCATAGTTGTAAATATCGATGCCTTGTTCCATAGGTCTGTTCTTCTTTCTAAAAAATATCAGGCAGTGCCTCGGTGCACCAGTTTGGCCGAAAGGATCCGGTTGTGTACGTTCTCTCCGGATTCCAGCACTTTTTCCAGCATATCCACGCACAGACGGCACATCTCTTCCAGTCGGTTATCGATGCTGGTGAGTTCCGGCTCGCATATCTGGGCGATGGAGGAGTTGTTAAAGCCTATCACACGCAGCTGCTCCGGTACTTTAAGTCCCCGGAGTTTGGCAAACTTCAGGGCGCCTACGGCCAGGTTGTCATCCGCCGTGATAATGGCGTCAAAGGGGAACGCATCCGGATATCGGGCGGAAAGAAAATCCACAATGGCAGAAACGTTCTGCACTTCGTTGGGGATCTTCAAGCTGCTGTTTTGCCATTCCTTGCCGTGCCGCCGGGCGGTTTCATGAAACCCGGCCAACTTGCAGATGCCGGAATAAGTCTCCTGATTGTAGAAGAAAAGGACATTTTCCGAACCTGTGCGGTAAAGCCATTCGGCCGCTTCGCTGACGGCTCGCCGGTCATCACAGGCGATGGAATAGATATTGGGATGCTGCAAGAAAGCGTTGATAAGGATCACGGGCACCTTGTTGGCCGCCTCCCGAATGTAATCGTTCATGGCGTTTTCTTTATATACATAACCGGAGCCTACCAGAATGATCGCATCCACGTTTTTGGAAAGCAGAAAGCTGACACGATTCTTTTTTTGCTGGTAATCGTAGCCCGTGCAGCAAAGAAGAGTGCCGTAGGATTTGTCCCGCAGGAAATTTTCCAGATGATGAATGGCCATGGACAAAAACACACTCTGGCAGTCCGCCGCCAGAATGCCGATCATGTTCATGGTTTTCAAACTCAGCCCGCGGGCAATAGCACTGGGCTGATAGTCATTCTGGCGGATAACATGCATCACCGCCTGACGAGTTTCTTCACTTACGCTTTTGCCGCCGTTGAGCACCCGGGATACCGTGGCGGTGGATACCCCTGCCAGCTTGGCAATATCGTATATGGTCAATGTCGTTCTTCCCCGTTCCTCAAATTTCTACCAAATATAGTATACGGAAATAAATATTAACTGTCAATGTTTCTTAGGGCTGCCAGCTGGGTCCGTCCAACTCTCGTACAAAGTGTTCAAACCAGATATAGTAGTTCAGTTTTCCTGGTAAAGAGATCAGGGAGTGAGGCGCACCGGCCGGAACATAGCTGAAATCTCCATACCGGTGGGGAACGGTTTCTTCCTCCACGGTCAGTTCAATATCAGACCCCGGGAGCATAACATTCCACTGAGCCACATTGGGGTGTCCAGTTTCACTGGTGCCTTCCCGGCCGGGGCCCTGTGCCCGCACCACCCCCATGATCGTTCGGGGCAAAAGCTTACGGCAGATCACATACCAGCTTTGCGTATTTTCGCTTTTGCAGCTTTGCCAGTAGGGTTCGGAGGTCTCCAGAGTCTTGAACCAGGGGAGGATGCAGTGGGTCTCGTTCCATTCCCGCAGATCGCTATCCAGCATATATACTTCAAAGCGGGTGTACTCCAGAGTCTGTACAGCCGCCAGGGAGAATCCCTGGGTAGGGTCGGGGACCAGAAAACAAAGCCCCTCCAGTGGAAATACACGCTTGGAGGTAAGGGCGCAGCCCAAACCTTCAGTAAAGCAATATACGTGAAAACAGCGGGCATCTGCGGCAGCAAAGGTATGATTTGAGCCGGCAGTCAAGCGGCCCCGGAAGGCTCTTACCAGAGGATAGCTGCCGGGCAGCAATTCACATTCATCAAAGGAGGCCAGAGAGGAAAGGGGAACATCCTCCCGGCGAATCCAGGTAACTGACATTTTCTTCTCCTTTCTGAAAAGGGACTTTCGGTGCATAAAGAAGGGCCGGCTGACGGGCTATGGGGTCAGACAGCCGGCCGCTGTCAAAGGGGAGGATAAAACGTGCGCAGGTTACTTGCCGGCTTTGGCAATGCGCTCGTTGGAAGCGGCGATCTCGGCGTCTACGTTGCTCTGATCAATGTAGGATACACCGGCGCTGATGAAGGTGGGGAAGGGTTCGTCGCCCAGCAGGCCGTTGGCCTCTACATACAGGCCCAGGCAGGCCCACCAGCCCATGTTGAAGCAGCCCTGTGCGATGGAACCGATGACCTTGCCTTCTTTGACCAGCTCAAGCTGAGCGGGGTTGCGGTCAAAGCCGAATACGGCGATGTCGCTGCGGCCTACCTGATCACAGCCCTGAGAAGCGCCCACGGCCTGGATACCCAGGGAGCAGAAGATGGCGTCGATTTCGGGGTTGGCGGTCAAAGCGGCAGCGGTCTTGGAAGCCTGGTCGGCGATCTCGGCGGTAACGCTGATCTCGGTGACTACGTTCATGTTGGGGTACTTCTCAGCCAGGGTCTCTTTGAAGCCGTTTACACGCTGTTCGCTGTTGTGCTGGCCGGCACGGATAAGGATCAGTACATTGCCTTCGCCGTTGAGTTTCTCACCCAGGATCTTGGCACCGAAAGCACCGGCATCATAGTTTTCTACGCCGATGTTGCAGATACGCTTGGAGTTGGGGGAGTCGGGACCAGTGGTGATCACGGGGATGCCGTTGTCGGTGGCCTTGTTGATAACGTCTACATAGGCATCAGCGTTGAACACGTGCACAGCCAGACCGTTGGGCTTCATGGAAATGGCCCGTTCCACAGAGTTGATGTACTCGGTCAGGTCGTTCTGGGAGGTACCCACGTGCTGGGTCTGTACGCCCAGCATCTTGCCGCAGGCTTCAAACCCTTCATACACCATAAGCATAAAGTCGTCGGTAGATTCGTAGGAGCACCAGAGATAGAGCTGGTCGGCGGGATTTTCTACGCCGCCAAAGGCAGCGCTGGCTACCTTATCGGCAGAAGCAGCGGGGGCGTCGTCAGTCTTCTTTTCGGCCTCGGCGGGTGCGTTGGAGCAGCCAACGAGAGCGGGCAGCAGCATGGCCAGGGCCAGCAGAATACAAGCGAGCTTTTTCATCAGTGTAATTCCTTCCTTTTTGGTTTAGTTCTATCGATCGCCGCATATGCGGTGGGATCCTGGAAAATGGGCCGGGCTCAGATCTTTTTCAGCTTGAGCTGGCCGGAACGGTTGCGCTTGCTCAGGGTATCAAAGACGATAACCACGATCAGCAGTGCGTAGCTGGCAAAATCCTGCCAGTATACGGAAACACCCCACTGAATAAGCGCATTGGTGAACAGGTGGATCATTACAAGACCCAGCATGGTGCCGACAATGTTGCCTTCGCCGCCGCTCATGGTGGTGCCGCCGATGACCGCTGCCGTGACGGCACGGCTTTCAGCCTGCAAGCCCAGCGTGGGGGAGGAAACACCGAAACGGGCGGTGGAGAGCACACCGGCAATGGCGGCCAGCAGGGCGGAGATCATATACAGCATGATCTTGACCCGCTCGACCCGCACACCCGCCATTTCTGCGGCTTTGGTGTTGCTGCCGATGAAATAGACCTTGGCAAAGAATCGGGTCTTGGAAAGGAGGATCTGGCAGATAATGGCGGCTGCAATGAGCAGAATAAAGAAGATGGGAACACTGCCCAGATATCCGGAACCAAGATTCTTAAAGCCGCGGACGGATTCTCCCGTGATGGGGATGGAGATGCCGGAGGAGACCACATAACACAGGCCTCTGACCACGCCCTGCATACCCAGCGTGATGATGAAGGGGACAATATTCAGCTTGGCAATCAGGCTGCCGGTGATGGCGCCGCATACCACGCTGACGATAACGCTGATGAGTACCGCCAGCCAGATGTTTACACCTTTGTAAATATACAGCGTGCCGATAAGCATGGAGGCAAAGCACTGTATGGCTCCCAGAGAAAGATCGATCTGGCCGGAGATAAGGATAAATGTCATAGCCAGGGCCAGAAAGCCGTCTGCGCTGAGGCCAAGGGCAACGCTCATGAGGTTGTTGACGGTGAGAAAGGTCTTGGTAGTGCAGGTCATGACGATCATGATCAGCAGAATGACGCCGGCTACCAGTATCTCCCGCTTTTTGAGGAATGCAAGGTTCAGCTTACGCATTTTTGTTCTCCTGTTCCTGGTCAAATGTTTTGGTCGCGTACCGAATGATGGTGGTTTCGTTGATATCCTCGCCGGAGAGCACTCCGGTGACGGAGCCTTCGTGCATGATCACGATCCTGTCGGCCAGACCCATGATCTCGGGCATTTCCGAAGAAACTACGATCACGCCCATGCCTTCCTGGACCAGCTTGCGGATCTTGCGGTGGATCTCCGCTTTGGCGTTTACATCAATGCCGCGGGTGGGCTCGTCCAGTATCAGTATTTCCGGTGCCACCCGCATACAGCGGGCAATGAGCACTTTTTGCTGGTTACCGCCGGAAAGACTGCTGATAGGAGCGTGGATGCTGCTGGTCTTTACGTTGTGCACCTTGACAGCTTCCTCCGCCAGGCCGTCCTCTTTGGAACTGTCCAGCCAGAAACCGCCCTGCTTGCACATGTTGGAGACATAGATATTCTTACATACGGACAGGCCGGGGAAGATACCCGTAGCTTTCCGGTCTTCGGTCAGGTAGGTGATGCCGCTGCTCAGGGCGTCCTGATAGGTGTGGATCTTCAGTTCCTTCCCATCCAGAAAGACCTGCCCGCCTGCCCGGTGGTCAATGCCGCACATGGCGCGAAGGATCTCGCTGCGGCCGGCACCGATCAGACCGTAAAAGCCCAGTATCTCGCCCTTGTGCAGTTCAAAGGAGACCTTGTCCGACTGGGGCGTCAGCTGCAGATCCCTGGCGGAAAGCATCACATCTCCGATGGTTTCTGCTTTGGGAGGATAGTAGGTAGAGATCTCTCGGCCTACCATGCTGTTGACGATCTCCGTCATGGTGATATCCTCCCGCTTATCCGTGCGGATGAGGCATCCGTCACGCAGAACGGAAACGCTGTCGCAGATCTGGTAGATCTCACTCATCTTGTGTGTGATGTAGATGATGCTGATGCCCTGGGCCTTCAAAGTGCGGATAATGGCAAAGAGCAGTTCCACTTCCTTCTCCGACAGGGAGCTGGTGGGCTCATCGAAGATTATGAGCCGGGCATTGAGGGAAATAGCCCGGATGATCTCGATCATCTGCTGGTTGCCGATGGTCAGATCGCCGGCCCGGCTGGAGGGATCAATGGTCAGGTGAAAATTTTCCAGGAGCTTGGCGGCGTCGGCGTTGAGGTTCTTTTTATCTATGGTGCCCAAAGGTGTTTTGGGCAACCGGTCCACAAAAATATTGTAGGCCACGGAAAGATGGGGAAAGATGCTCAGCTCCTGATGCACAAAACCGATGCCGGTCTGGATAGAGTCCGTGGGGGTGCTGAAGCTGACCTGCCGTCCGTCAAACCAGATCTCCCCGGGGCCGGGATCGGAGGAAAATACACCGCCGATGATATTCATCAGGGTGGATTTTCCGGCTCCGTTTTCTCCGACCAGGGCCCGGACTTCCCCCTTCTCCAGGGAGAGGGAAACGTCCGTCAGGGCCTTGGTACCGGGAAAGGTCTTGGAAATATGGCAGAGGCGAAGCCTTGGGGAATTGTTTTCCATGGGCAAAGCTCCTTTCTTGGCGCATGCAGACGGGGAAATGGCCCGCCTTTATTTGGACATGGTGACCACCAGATTGCCCCAGGCATCCACTTTGGCGCTTTGGCCGGGATACAGGACAGTGGTGGTGTCAGACTGCTGGATGACGGCGGGGCTCAGAATACACTGATCCGCTACCAGCACCTTGCGGTCGTATACATCGCAGTCTGCCCAGCCGCCGTATTCATCAAAGAAAGCGCGGCGGGTGCTTTCCGGCTGGCCCCACGGGCCCGTGGGAGCCTTGCGAATAGAGGGTACGGCGGAGGGAGCCTGGGTAAAGAGGACACGCAGGGCGATGAGCTCCACCGGCACTTCCCGGAAGGCCTGTTTGTAAGCGCCTTCGTGAATGTGGTGGAAGCGTTCCTCCAGAGAACGGAGGGATTCTTCGCTGAGGGCCTCGCCTGCCTCCGGGAAGGGGACTTCCAGCTCGTAGGACTGACCCACATAGCGCATTTCTGCCGAGAAGGAAACCTTTACCTGCTGGCGATCCATGCCTACCCGTGCGCACTTTTCGTTGCACATGGAAAGACCCTTTTCAATGCACTTGCGCAGCTGCTCCAAGTCTCCGTCCTTGGTGCGCATGGAGACGGTGACCACCTCTTCGTGTTCAATATTGGCGGAGAGCAGGCCGATGGCAGCCATAACGCCGGGCGTAGGCGGAATGATAACCTCTTTGAAATCAATAAGGGACAGGATCCGGCAGGCAGCAATGGGACCGGCTCCGCCGAAAGCGATGATAGAGAAGTTCCGGGGGTCATAGCCGCGCTTTACCGTTGCAAGACGAAGCTGGTCGGCCATGCGGTTGTGCATGATCCGGTGGATGGCGGCAGCGGTGTCATATACATCCATGCCCAGGGGCTCGGAAATGGTCTTAATGGCATCCAAAGCCAACTTGTCGTTAAGCTGGATCTCGCCCCCGGCAAAGGAACCGGGCTTAAGATATCCCAGGGTCAGGCTGGCATCCGTATAGGTTGGCTTAGTGCCGCCTTTGCTGTAGCAGGCAGGGCCGGGGTAAGAGCCGGCACTCTGGGGGCCTACCCGAAGCCAGCCGCCATCATCCACCCAGGCGATGCTGCCGCCGCCTGCGCCGATGGTGCTGATATCCATCATGGCCTGCCGGCAGGGATAAGAGCCGATCATACCGTCGATGGAAAGGGAGATCTTGCCGTCACGGATAAGAGCTACGTCATTGCTGGTGCCGCCCAAATCTAGAGTGAGCACATCCTTGCGGCCCATGAGGTTGGCAATGGTGCGTCCGCCGATAACGCCGGCAGCAGGGCCGGAGAGAAGGGTAAGCACCGGACGCTGGGCACACATGGCTGCGCTGGTGATGCCGCCGCGGGATTGCATCAGCTGCAATACCCGTTCGCCGATGGTCTCTTCCAGCCGGTTTTCCAGCTTGGAAAGATAAGAATCCATTACCGGGCCGATGTAGGCATCAAAAGCCGTGACTACCGTCCGCTCATATTCCCGGAAACGGGGGTTAATGCGGCAGGAAAGGGAAACACGCACTTCGGGGTAGCGTTCCTTGATAATTTCATAGGTGCGCTCCTCATTGGCTGCGTTGAAGAAAGAGAACAGATAACAGACCGCAATAGAGGTAACGCCCTGTTCCTTGACCAGAAAATCTACTTCCCGGAGCACGTCTTCTTCGTTGAGAGACTCCTGGATCTCCCCCTGGGCATTCACCCGTTCGCCTACCTCCCGGATAAGCTCCCGGGGGCAGAGAAAGTCAGGGGTCTCACTGTCAAAGTTAACGTTATAAAGGATGCTTCTGGTACCGCGGCCGATGATAAGCACATCCCGGAAGCCTTTAGTGGTCAGGATCCCGATGCGGGAGCCCTTCTTTTCCAGGATTGCGTTGGTGGCCACAGTGGTGCCGTGAACCAGACGCAGGATATCATGGGGATCAATGTCAGCCATGCGCTGGATCTTTTCCAGGCCATGGAAGAATCCGTCAGAGTATTCGGAGGGGGTGGAGGGTACCTTGGTAACGGTGACGGCACCGGACTGTGCGTCCAGAGCCACCACATCCGTAAAGGTACCGCCGATATCAATGCCGATCAGTGTGCTCATAGTGTGTATGTCCTCCTGCTCATTCTTTACCCATGACGCCCCGGTCATAGGTCCAGGTCTCCATGCCACGCTCCATCTGCTTCTGCTTCCGGGTGGCAAAGGTCACGGCTCCGTCCACGGTTTTGGTAACGGGGTCGATGCATACGCCGTAGTCATCCAAAGCGGAGCTGAGACTGACCCGCTCATCCAGCACATCCCGGAGAACCCTCTGGGGATCCCGTTCCAAAGGATCGCCATAACCGCCGCCGCCTGCACTGTCATATCCGATCTCATCCCCGGCATAGAGCATAAAGTCGCCCTTGGAGGGGATAATTTCCCGGCTGCCATCGGCACGAAGAATATAGCCGGAACCAACCTTGGCAGGCATGCCGCCGAACAGACCCCACGGGGGCACGAAGAAACCGTCGCCCCGGAAGGTGAAGGAAACCTCGCCGTCCAGAAGTTTGATGGCTTTGCTGGAACCCAGACCGCCGCGATATTTACCCGGGCCGCCAGAATCGTCTGCAAGGCCATAGTGCTTGACCTGCAGAGGACCGGACATTTCAAAGGCCTCTACGGGAATGGCCAGCACGTTCTGGCTGTCGGAAGAGATGGCGTCGATGCCGTCCTTACCCAAACGGGCACCCAGACCGCACATACCGTTGTCGTTGGAAACAAAGGGCTTGTGACGCTTGTTGTCATACCCACCGATGTACAGCAGAGGCGCATAGGCGCCGGAGCAGGCATTGATCAGTTCAGGCTTGGCCTTGGCCAGTGCACCCAGGCAGGTGCTGGAAAGAAGCTGTACCGTAAGACCCCGTCCGCCGGTGGGGGCGGGCTTGGTAGCATTGACAATGCTGCCTTCGGGCAGGATGTACTTCATGGAGCGGAAGCAGCCTTCGTTGGTGGGGATGCTTTCGCCGCCGGTAACGACCTTTACCGCATATTCCATGGTGGAAAGGGTAGAGGCAAAAACGCAGTTGATGGGGCCCTTGACCTGCTGGCTGCTGCCGGTAAAGTCAAAAAGGATCTCCGAACCGGAAATGGTCACGGCCAGCTGCAGACGGATGGGGGGCTTGTCCAGCTCCAGACCATCGTTATCGATATAGCCGGTGAAACGGTATACACCGTCGGGGAGTTCTTCAATGGCCTTACGGGTCAGGGCTTCGGAATGATCCAGCAGGCCTTCGATGGCACTGAGGAATACATCTTTTCCGTATTCCCGGCACATATCCGCAATACGGGAGGCGCCTACTTTATCACAGGCAACCTGCGCTTCCAGATCTCCCATGACTTCATCGGGGATACGGACGTTTTGACGAATGATCTCATGCACGGCCCGTACCTTTTGTCCGGCGTCATAGAACTTGACCGGAGGCAGGCACAAGCCTTCCTGATACATACAGGTGGCCCGGGTGGAAACGCCGGGGGTGATCCCGCCGGTGTCGGCCAGGTGCACCATGCTGGCGGAATAAGCTACTACCTGCTTGTCATAGAAAACAGGCATGACTACGGTAACGTCGGGGATGTGGCTGCCGCCGTTGAAGGGGTCGTTCTGCATGTAGACATCCCCCTCCCGGGCTGTTTCCGGAGGAAATTCCTTCAGGATCGCCGGAACGGAAGCAGAAAGAAATCCCAGCTGGCAGGGCATAGCTGCAGACTGGGATATAGTGCGCCCCTGTGCGTCAAACAACGCGCAGGTGCAGTCTTTCATTTCTTTGACGATCACCGAGAAGGACATTTTCAGCAGGGCATCCTCCATCTCGTTGGAGATGGATTGCAGACGGTTGTTGATGACTTCCAGTAATATGGGGTCCATGTTTCTCACTCCATCTTATGCATTTTCTCGATTTGGTAACGCTTACAAACAATTATGTAAGCGGTTTCGTAGCTTTAGAATACGATACGAAAAGCAAGTTGTCAACTACTTTTTTAATTTTTTCTGCAAGATAATACATTTTGCATACCTTGCGTGCGGTTCCTGTAGACAAAAGGCAGAATATACGCTCCGCATCATTGACCGCTTTGCATCTATGCGGAGAAAGTGGGGAAGATGTTTGACCGCTGCGGGCAGGCGGCGTTGCTATTTATATGAAGAATGTCTGGGAGGATCGGCGCTGCATCTGTGTGCTTCGTACTTGTTTCCAATGTTGCCTGTGCAGAAACACTGCGCAAAAACGGCTGAGAAACGCATTTTTTTACTCAGACCCTTCCATTTTGCGGCGAAGCCTGCTATAATACCTTAGTTTAGATGTATAAGTATAAGACAGGAGCGGATATCATGGATTTCAAACAGCAGATCGCCGGGGCTTTGAGTCCTCTGTGCGGTATCGAAGCGAAAGAACTGGCCAACTATTTGGAAGTACCCAAGAATACAGAGATGGGGGATTACGCTTTCCCCTGCTTCAAGCTTTCCAGAACTCTGCGTAAAGCACCCCCGGCTATTGCGCAGGAACTTTACGGCAAACTGGTTCTGCCCCAAGGCATCACCCGGTGTGAGGCTGTGGGAGGATATCTGAACTTCTTTGTGGATCGGGGGCAGCAGGCTGGTCAGCTGCTTTTGAAGGTTCTTCAGGAAGGGAAGGCCTATGGCTCTTCACAGGAGGGGCAGGGCCGCCATGTGGTGCTGGATTACTCGTCCATTAATATTGCCAAACCTTTTTCCTTCCATCATCTGCCTACTACAGCCATCGGTAATTCCCTGTATCGCATTTATCGGCATCTGGGCTATGCACCTGTAGGCATCAACCATCTGGGGGACTGGGGCACTCAGTTCGGCAAGATGATCGTGGCCTATAAAAAGTGGGGTACCAAACCCGTAGAAGAGTATGCCATCCGGGAACTGGTGGATCTTTATGTCCGCTATCATAAAGAGGCAGAGGCCCATCCTGAAATGGACGATGAAGCCCGGGCCTGGTTTCATAAAATCGAAACCGGGGATCCGGAAGCGGTACATCTCTGGCAGAGTATGAAAAATGCCACCATTAAAGAAGTCACCAAGACTTATGAGCGGCTGGATATCCACTTTGACAGCTGGGCTGGGGAAGCTTTCTATGAAGACAAGATGCAGCCCGTTATCGACGAGCTGCGGGAAAAAGGCATCAGTCGGGTAGACAACGGCGCTACCATCGTGGATCTTTCCCAGTGGAACATGCCTCCCTGCCTGATCCTCAAGTCCGATGGCAGCACAATCTATGCCACGCGGGATCTGGCAGCTGCCTGCTACCGGAAGCAGACCTATGATTTTGTAAAGATGCTTTATGTGGTGGCCTATCAGCAGGATCTGCACTTCAAGCAGATCTTTAAGGTGCTGGAACTTATGGGCCGGGATTGGGTCAAGGACTGCGTGCATGTAAACTTCGGTATGGTCAGCATGGAAGATGGTTCCTTCTCCACCCGGGAAGGACGGGTGCTGTATCTGGAAGATGTACTCAACGCCGCTGTGGAAAAGACCTACGAAATCATCTGCGAAAAGAGTCCCGATCTGGAAGATAAAAAAACGGCGGCAGAAGATGTGGGTATCGGCGCCATCCTGTGGGGCGTGCTGTATAACTCCCGGATCAAAGACATTTCCTTCAGCTACAATAAGGTATTGAATTTTGACGGGGAAACAGGCCCTTACGCTCAGTATACCCATGCCCGCTGCTGCTCCGTGCTGCGGAAGGCCGGCGGTTATGATATAAACAAGGTGGATCCTTCCAGATTAAGCGATCCTTATTCCATGGCCCTGCTCAAGACTATCGGAGCTTTTCCTCAGGCCGTTAAAGCGGCGGCGGAAAAATATGAGCCTTATCTGGTGGCCCGCAGTGTCATGGCTGTGTGCACTGCCTGCAACAAATTCTATTATGAGGTGCGGATCATGGCAGAGGATGAGGCGGACAGAACCGCTCGCCTGGCTTTGGCCGATGCTGCCCGGATCACCATTGCCACCGGTTTGAGCCTGCTGGGGATCAAGGCCCCCGAGCGTATGTAAAACAGGCAGCCGGCATCAGAAAATAACAAAAAGATAGAAGCATAGAAGAACAGGAGAAAAGCCATGCTGGATATCAAGCTTATTCGCAACGACCCCGAGCTGGTCAAGGAAAACATCCGCAAAAAGTTTCAGGACGCCAAGCTCCCTCTGGTAGACGAGGTGCTGGAACTGGACAGAAAAAACCGTGCCGCCATTCAGGAGGCCAGTGACCTGCGTGCTGCCCGAAATACCCTTTCCAAAAAGGTGGGGATGCTCATGGGACAGGCTAAAAAGGATCCTTCCAAACTGACGGAAGCAGAGGAAGTAAAGGCGCAGGTAAAAGCACAGGCGGAGCGTTTGGCAGAACTGGAGAAGCTGGAAGGGGAGTATGCCGAGGAGATCCGCCGGCGGATGATGCTCATTCCCAATATCATCGATCCATCCGTGCCTATCGGACCGGATGACAGCTGCAATGTGGAGGTCGCCCGCTTTGGAGAACCTGTGGTGCCGGATTTCCCCATTCCCTATCATACGGAGATCATGGAGCGCTTTAACGGCATTGATATGGATGCCGCAGGGCGTGTTTCCGGTCAGGGATTCTACTATCTGCTGGGGGATATTGCCCGGCTGCATGAAAGCGTGCTGGCCTATGCCAGAGATTTCATGATCGATAAGGGATTTACCTATTGCATTCCCCCCTTCATGATCCATGGCAACGTGGTGGAGGGCGTCATGAGCCAGAACGATATGGATGCCATGATGTACAAAATAGAAGGTGAAGATCTGTACCTGATTGGCACCAGTGAGCATTCCATGATCGGCCGGTATATCGACCAGATCCTGCCCGAAAGCGCATTGCCTCAGACTCTGACCAGCTATTCCCCCTGCTTCCGCAAGGAAAAGGGATCTCATGGTCTGGAGGAGCGGGGCGTATATCGTATTCACCAGTTTGAAAAGCAGGAGATGATCGTGGTCTGCAAGCCCAAAGAAAGCATGGACTGGTACGAAAAGATGTGGCGCTGGAGCGTGGAGTTGTTCCGGAATCTGGAGATCCCCGTGCGGCAGCTGGAATGCTGTTCCGGTGACCTGGCAGATCTGAAGGTGAAAAGCTGCGACATTGAAGCCTGGTCTCCCCGGCAGAAGAAATACTTCGAGGTGTGCTCCTGCTCCAATCTGGGGGATGCCCAGGCACGGCGGCTGAAGATGCGTGTGAAAGGCGAAGACGGAAAAACCTATCTGCCCCATACTCTGAATAACACTGTAGTGGCTCCGCCCAGAATGTTAATCGCATTCCTGGAAAATCACCTGCAGGCAGACGGTTCTGTGACCATTCCGGAAGTGTTGCGGCCCTATATGGGTGGAAAAAGCCTGTTGAACTGAAAAACTGCGTCAGGGCGCTGTGCGTTGCTTCAGCGCCCCACCTTCCGATTTTCTGCCGGCAGATTGCCGCCGTTCAGTCTGTAAAAGCAGTTGACTTTTTTGTGGCATTAGTGTGCATAGTAAACAAAAAGTCCCCGCAGGGACTTGTTTTTGTTTGGGTATGTGCTAAAAAATACTCAGATATAGTTCACGGGAAAGCTTTTCCAGCATACGGATGCCCGCAACAGAATTGCCTTTGCTGTCAAGCGCAGGGGAATACAGCCCGATGCTCATGCGGGTGGGCGCTACCGCCATGATCCCGCCACCTACGCCGCTTTTTGCCGGTACGCCCACCCGTACGGCGAATTCTCCGCTGCCGTCATACATGCCGCAGGTCATAAGCACGGCATTGACAAAATAAGCATACTCGCTGGCATAAACCCGCTTGCCGGAAATAGCCAGCCGCCCATGATTGGCCAGAGACATACCGATATAGGCCAGGTCCCGGGCGGTAACATTGAGAGAACAGGCTTTGAAATAGCAGTCCAACACCTCTTCCACATCGTCCTGAATCATGCCGTAGGCCTTGAGCAGGTAGCCAAGGGAACGGTTTTTATTGCCCGTGAGCTTTTCGGAGCGGTAGACCTCTTCGTTTAACTGGATGGTGGGGTTGCAGGCCAGCTTCCGCGTGAAGGCCAGCAGCCGGTTAAAACGTTCTTCATAGCTGTTTCCACGGAGCATGGTGATCATTACAATGGCTCCCATGTTTACCATGGGGTTCAGGTGCTGGCTGAGCAAAGCCTGATCGGTAACGTTGATGGCATCAAAAGGCTTGCCGGTAGCTTCCACACCTACCCGGTGCTGCACAGCTTCTGCACCGTTATCCATAAGAGCCAGCAGCAGAAGCAGGGGCTTGACCACGCTTTGGATAGTAAAAGGCTTTTCGTATTCTCCGGCGGCATACAGTTTGCCATCACAGTTGAGGATGCAGGCACCGAAATCCTGCGGGTCGGCTTTCTGCAGTTCCGGTATATAAGAAGCTACCTTTCCTTCCTGTATGCAGGGGCGGCAGTCCTCCATGAGTCTGTCCAGCAGCTCGTCCATACCCAGCCTCCTTTAAATAAAATAGCACGCCTTATAAATATTTATTGTAGAGAGGCAGGGTAAGAATGTCAAATATATAATTGCCTGTTTCAGCACTTTTCCTTGCATGCGGGGAAAGTTTGCATTATCATACTTTTTGTGGATTTATAAACGTTGGGAGGTCCCATGATTTTCGGGAAAAACATTAATCGCTATTATCTGAAGTATCTGCCGTCTCTGCTGCTGGGGCTGCTGGCATTGCTGGTGGTGGATTATATGCAGCTGCAGGTGCCCCGACTTTACGGTATGGTTATCAACGGGGTGAACAATGGTTTTGTAGAACTGGATGGGTTGTCTGTACCCTTTGATATGGCTTTTCTGCTGGACAGGATATGCAATCCCATGCTGTTCATCATTCTGACAATGATCATCGGCCGTTTTTTATGGCGTGTGTGCCTGTTTGGCGCAGGTATTAAAGTGGAAACGGACATTCGCCGGCGGCTGTTCAGTCATGCCAAGGATCTGTCTCAGGAATTTTATCAGGTCAACAAGGTGGGAGAATTGATGTCTCTGTTCACCAACGATCTGGAAACCGTACAGGACTGCTTCGGCTCCGGCATTCTTATGATGGTGGATGCCGTGGCCCTTGGGGCCATGTCCCTGGGTAAGATGGGCGCCATGGATCTGAAGCTGACCCTTCTTTCTCTGATCCCCATGGTGGCCATGCTGGCCGCCGCATTGATCGTGGGCAAGTATATGACCGTCAAGTGGGAAAAGCGGCAAGAGGCTTTCTCCCGGCTGTCCGATTTTTCTCAGGAGAGTTTTTCAGGCATCGCTGTTATCAAAGCCTTTGTTAAGGAGGCCAAGGAACTCAGCTGTTTCCGAAAGTTGAATAAGGAGAATGAGCAGATCAACGTAGCCTATACCCGCCTGTCTGCCGGGCTTAATGCTGCCATTACCCTGTTCATCGGTTCTGTTATCTGTATTATCCTGGGATACGGCGGATATCTGGTATATCGGGGCGTATTCAACGCAGGGCAGCTGCTGGAGTTTATCAGCTACTTTACGGCCATTATCTGGCCGGTCATGGCCGTCAGCGAACTGATAGAGATGCATTCCAAGGGAAAAGCGTCCATGGGGCGCATTGATGAGTTTCTGACTGCCCGGCAGGATGTGGCCGATCGTCCTGCCGTGACAGATCCCGGTTCACTCTCCGGAAAGATCCAGCTGAAGCATTTGACTTTCCGCTACCCCGGCACTGATCGGGATGTGCTGAAGGATATCTCTTTTACTATCGAGCCCGGAGAGCAGGTAGGACTCATCGGCCGCACCGGTGCAGGCAAGACCACCCTGGTGGATCTGCTGCTGCGCACCTATAACGTACCCGATGGCACCGTATTTCTGGATGATACGGATGTGAATGACATGCCTATTGCTGCCGTGCGCCGCAGTGCGGCTTATGTACCGCAGGATAATGTGCTGTTCAGCGAGAGCATAGAAAAGAACGTGGCCTTTGCCGTAGATGGAGCTTCTCATGAACAGGTGACCCAGGCGGCTGCCCTGGCGGATGTTCATGACAATATCGTATCCTTCCCCCATGGGTATGAAACCCTGCTGGGAGAGCGTGGGGTCACTATTTCCGGTGGACAAAAGCAGCGGGTATCCATTGCCCGGGCCTTAATGAAGGATGCGGCCATCCTGATCCTGGATGATTCCGTTTCCGCTGTGGATACGGCTACGGAAAAGGTCATCCTGGATAATCTGCGTACCACCCGCCGGGGAAAAACCACCATTTTGATTGCGCACCGGATCTCCACTGTAGAGAATATGGACAAGATCCTCTTCCTGGATGAAGGCAGACTTTTGGACATGGGCACCCATGAGGAACTGCTGAGCCGCTGCAAGGCGTATGCCAACATGGTTGCGCTGCAGAAGCTGGAAGAGAAAAAGGAGGACTGACACTATGCACGAATATTATCCTCTGCTGCTCTGCGGCGGCGTTATCGGATTGTTTTCCGCCATTTTCATCTTTGCCTATGCCACCATGAAGGATAAAAAAGAGACTATCGGCTTTGACCGGAACATGAAGGACGGAGAACTGATCCGCCGTATGATCGTGTATGCCAGGCCGCATTGGAAGTCCTTTGCACTGGCTGTGGTATTGATGCTCCTGTCGATAGGCTATGATGTGGCGTCTCCGCTGCTGGTAGGAAATATAGAGGAGATGATCAAGGGCGAGTTTGCTCTTTCCGGCCTGTTCAGGCTGGTGGCGGTATACGGAGGCATTCTGGTGGTGTCCACGCTGTGTACCTATGCTCAGCGTCTGATCCTGCAAAAGACGGGACAGAAGATCGTATCTGCCGTCAGGGAAGATACCTTCACGCACATAGAGAGCCTGTCCCATAACCAGCTTCATCACATTCCCGTTGGTAAACTGGTCACCCGGGTCACCAACGATACCAATGCCATTTCCATGGTGTTTACCAACATATTGGTACAGCTTTTTCGCAATATTTTCGTGCTTCTGGGCGTGGTCGGAGCAATGTTGTGCCTGAACTATGTGCTGACATTGATGGTGCTTTGCTTCGGGCCCTTTATCGTGCTGTTTACCGTGATCTTCCGCAAGTTCAGCCGCCGGGCTTTCCGCCGGGTAAAGGATGGCACTACGGATATAAATACCTTCCTTTCTGAAAATCTTTCCGGCATCAAGATCATTCAGATCTTCAACCGGGAACAGCGGAAGCAGGAGGAGTTTGACGAAAAGAACGAGAAACTCAAAAAGGCCAAGCAGAATCAGATCTTCGTATTCGGTATTTTCCGGCCCATGGTATATATGCTGTATATCTCCTCGGTGCTGTGCCTGCTGTATATAGGCGGCAAGGGGTATATAGATGGGGCCAGCTTCCTGGGGCAGACCATTACTGCCGGCACCATTGTTACATTTTATATGTATGTGTCCAAGTTCTTTGATCCCATCCAGAGCCTGGCAGAGCAGTTCAACTGGCTTCAGAGTGCTTTTGCTTCGGCAGAGAAGATCTTCTCCATTATGGACATGGTTCCAGAAGTAGTGGATGCGCCCGATGCCATAGACCTGTCCACCGTGCGTGGAGAGATCGAATTTAAAAACGTCTGGTTCGCCTATGAGAAGGATGATTGGGTGCTTAAGGATGTAAGCTTCCATGTGGAGCCAGGCCAGACCGTGGCTTTTGTGGGGGATACCGGAGCGGGAAAGACTACCATTTTGGGTTTGCTTTGCCGGAATTACGATATCCAGAAGGGTATCATTACATTGGACGGCATCGACATCCGGCATATCAAGCTCAGCAGCCTGCGCCGGCATTTCGGGCAGATGCTTCAGGATGTATTCCTGTTTTCCGGTACAATCCGTTCCAATCTGCTGCTGCATATGGATGGCGTCAGTGATGAAAAAATCATGGAGGCCTGCCGGTATGTAAATGCCGATTCCTTTATCAACCGCCTGCCTAAAGGATTGGATGAGGAGGTAAGGGAGAGGGGCAATAACTTCTCCGCCGGGCAGCGGCAGCTGCTCAGCTTCGCCAGAACCATTCTCCATCAACCGGAGATTATGATCCTGGATGAGGCTACCGCCAATATCGACACGGAGACGGAGGTGCTTATCCAGAATTCGCTGGAGAAGATGATGCGCATCGGTACCATGCTCATGGTGGCCCACCGGCTTTCTACTATTCAGCATGCAGACAATATCCTGGTGCTGCAAAACGGACGGATCATTGAATCCGGCAGCCACTTTAATCTGTTGGAGCAGAAGGGGCGGTATTATGAGCTGTACACCTTACAGCTTCACAAGCAGAGCTTGGAAGCAAGACATTAAGCCGTTAGTTAAAAGGAGGGCCTCAGAGCTCTCCTTTTTAAGCATATAAAAAAACGATCATATTTCTGCATCATGGAATAAAACAATGATTTTTCCCTTTCCCCGGGCTGCACATATGGAGTATACTGAGGCACATGGGGAAGGAGGATAAAGTATGGCATATACCGTGGGCATTGATATCGGATCCACCTGCGCCAAGGCCGTGGTTCTGGAGAACGGGGTATTGGTCTGCCGCCTGCTGCAAAGCACCGGATGGAGCAGTGTGGATACTGCCGGAGAGCTGAAGGAGGCTCTGACACGGGCGGGATATGCGCCTGAAGGAGGGCGCACCGTGGCCACCGGGTATGGGCGGATATCCGTACCTTTTGTAGATAAAACCGTTACAGAGATCACCTGTCATGCCCGTGGTGCTGCTTTTATCCATGGCCTTTCAGAGCTTACCGTCATTGATATCGGTGGGCAGGATACCAAGATTATTACCGTAGAAGGCGGTATGGTGGCAGACTTTTTGATGAACGACAAATGTTCCGCCGGTACCGGACGGTTTTTGGAGGTCATGGCCAACACCCTGGGAGTACGGCCGGGCGAGCTCACGGAGCTGGCGGCCCGGGGCGGCGGCGTATCCATCAGCTCACTGTGCACCGTCTTTGCCGAAAGTGAAGTCATCAGTCTCATCGGCCGGGGAGAATCCAAAGAGAACATTGCCTTTGGTGTGGTGGATTCCATTGTAAAGAAGGTAGCCTCTCAGGCAGGCCGTACGGCCCTAAAACCCACCGTAGCGCTGACCGGAGGCTTGTGCGAATGTCCCTATATCAGGGCTTCCTTGGAAAAAGCTTTGCATTGCCCTGTTTTGGCGCTGCCTGATGGACGGTATGCAGGCGCTATCGGTGCTGCCCTTTGCGGATAAGTTTGCATTGTACAACCGCCGCTTATGCGGCACAATATTATATTATTGGAGGAAAAACATGTCTGAAGTATTGGTAAATGCCGTGGGCGATGCCTGCCCCATTCCCGTAGTCAAGGCCACTCAGGCCCTCAAACAGTTTGCAGAAGCCGGCACGCTGGAGGTGCAGGTGGATAACGAAACTGCTGTCCAGAATCTGCTGCGTCTGGCCAAGTCCAACAACCTGCCTGCCGCCAGTCAGAAGCTGGGTGAAAAACTTTTTTCCGTGAAGATGACCGTTTCCGGCCCCGTGCATGTGGGTGAGCAGGAAGCCGCATGCCAGCCCGATGCCCGTGGAAACCTGGTGGTAGCCGTGGATACGGATGCCATGGGGCGTGGGGATGATACTCTGGGTCACACCCTGATGAAGGGATTTCTTTTTGCACTGACCCAGCTGGATACGCTGCCCAAGACTATTCTGTTTTACAATGGCGGGGCAAAGATCCCCTGTGAAGGTTCCGTCAGCCTGGAAGATCTGAAAAATATGGAGGCTCAGGGTGTAGAGATCCTTACCTGCGGTACCTGTCTGAACTTCTACGGTCTTACGGAAAAACTGGCTGTAGGTTCTGTGACCAATATGTATACCATTGTCGAGAAACTGGCCGGAGCAGGCAAGGTCATCAAGCCGTGATCTATCTGGATAACGCCGCCACTACCCTGCATAAGCCACCTCAGGTGGCGCAGGCCGTCTTTTCGGCCATGCATACCATGGGCAACTGCGCCCGGGGTACCCATAAGGAAGCCCTGGACGCTGCCCGGGGGGTATACGCCGCCAGAGAAAAGCTGGCGGCGCTTTTCGGTTGTCCTCGGGCAGATCATGTGATCTTTACCTGCAACGCCACAGAGGCTCTGAACATTGCTCTGAATGGATTGTTTGCTCCCGACGATCATGTGATCACTACGGATCTGGAGCATAATTCCGTTCTGCGGCCGCTGTATCGGCTGGAAGCGGAAGGAAAGATATCCCTCTCCTTTGTTCCGGCGAATGCAGATGGATGCATAGCATATGAAGACTTTGAACGTCTCATGACATCCAGAACGAGGGCGGTGGTCTGCACCCATGCATCCAACCTGACGGGAAATGCGCTGGATATCAGCCGCATTGCATCCATAGCCCATAGGCACGGGGCATTGTGCGTGATAGACGCTTCTCAAACGGCAGGATGCCTGCCCATAAATATGGAAACCATGGGATTGGATGTGGTGTGTTTTACCGGTCACAAGGGGCTTATGGGACCGCAGGGTACCGGCGGCCTGTGTATTCGCCCCGGAGTAGAGATCGCCCCCTTTAAGGTAGGCGGGACGGGCGTGCAGTCTTACAGCCGCACACAGCCGGAAGCCTATCCAACCCGGTTGGAAGCAGGTACGCTCAATGGCCATGGTATTGCCGGGTTGGGAGCTGCACTGGATTTTATTCTGGAAACAGGGGTTTCGGCCATACATGCAAAGGAAAAGGCGCTGATGGAACACTTTTATACAGGGGTGAGAGAGATCCCGGGAGTCACAGTTTACGGGGACTTTACCCACGAGCGGGCGGCCATTGTCTCGTTGAATATCAGAGAGTATGATTCCGGCGAGGTAGCAGATGCATTGAGCCAGGAATATGCCATTGCCACAAGACCAGGGGCGCATTGTGCCCCCCGGATGCACTATGCGTTAGGGACACAGGAACAGGGAGCGGTACGTTTCAGCTTTGCCTATTACAATACGGAGGATGAGGTGGATACTGCCATCGCCGCCGTAAAGGAGTTGGCACAATGAGAGAGAAAAAGCTTTGGTTGATCTTGACTTTTCCTACCACCACCGCCGCCATGGCCATGGAGACCTTGTGTGCAAAAGAATCTCTCCCAGGGCGGCTGATCCCCGTGCCAAGAGAGATCACCGCCGGATGCGGCATGAGTTGGCGGGCTCCGGTAGAAAGCCGGGAGGCCTTGATTGCAGCCGTTCAGCAGGCAGGGCTGCCTTTGGACGGAACGTACGAGATTCTGCTGTAAATGCTGCGCATAGGGTCTAAGGCTCCTTCGGGAGCCTTCTTTATTTTTCAGCGAGGTTTCGAAGCAACATGCGGAGGAAATGCTGCCGGTGAAATTAACACATTGAATAATATATAATAATGCATATTCGATCGATTTTGAGAATTAAATTCCTTGTAGTATTTGCTTTATGAATTTCCTACATATGCAAATGCATGCTATTATTAAATAAATAAGAATTGACACGATGCGACAGGATATTTTGCGGACAGGTTTCAAACGGCTTTAGCTTGCTCAAGCGACGTATTCTTTAATAACAGAGCGCAGCTCTGATTAAAAAGGAGAACATTATGGAAACTGCAATGGAAAAACTGGCACGTGAAAAGGAAAAGTGGGGCAGATTTGCAGAGCTTAGCCCGGATGTTATCGGCGCATTCGGTCAGATGCGTGCTGCAAGCTGCAAAGAAGGCGGTGTACTGGATTTCAAAACGCTGGAGCTCATCAGTGTCGCGGTGGCTGTAGCGCGTAAATGCGAGCCCTGCATGCTCTCCCATGTAGAACTGGCGGTAGAGGCCGGCTGCACTCGTGAAGAACTGGCGGCGGCACTCAATACCACTATCCTGCTCTGCGGCGGTCCCGGCTGGGCTTATTCCGCCATGGCTTTGGATGCATTTGATCAGATGTCTGCAGCAAAAGGCAAGTGAGCTGTTTGCCCAATAACTGAGCCTTAAGAGTAAAACGGAGGAAAAGACATGTCGGATTATGTTGCATGATTTTCCCTGCTTTTTTGTCTACAATTTATCAGATTTTGTGCTATGCTATCTTTGGCATCAGTATCCAAGTAAGCAGTTTCCATGTCTTTCTCGGCGGTGATATGGTTCTCCGGGCGAATGATAAAAGAAATAAATTGCCTAGTGCCTCAACCTGCAGTTACTTCTTTTAGTTATGTGTGGAAACTAATCTGCTGGTAGTATCTTTAACGTTTATACGCCCCAGTTTGGCTCTTTTGTCAACCGCCCAGCTTCTTGGTGGAGTAGGAAAACATTCTTGATAAATCTCGTCTCAACAAGGCGTTTCTACATAAGTCGTTTTGTATTTTGAGAGAAAATTGATTGTTCTGAATACAGAAGTAAGGAAAATTTTTGATAAATCGGCGCAGGAATGTAACATAAAACAGGGAGTCTCCTTTCGGGAGACTCCCTGTGTGCAATTTCAATAAAATCAGCTGCGCAGGGGGGCGCCGCAGTTTTTCAGGGCTTCAATGATAGCGTCAAAGGCTTTGCGGATCTCTTCCTCACTCAGCGTATGGTCAGGAGACCGCAGAGAGAACGTAAAAGCCAGGCTCTTTTTGCCAAGAGGTACGCCTGCTCCGCGATACACATCAAAGAGCTCCACATTTTCTACCAGCAACTCCGACTGTGCCTTGCGGATCACATCCATAAAGTAAGCGGCTTCCTGTTCGTTATCCACCACTACGGCCAGATCCCGGTTCACCAGCGGGAAGCGGGGCAGGGGTTCAAAAGTCAGCTCTTCCTTTTCCGTCCGGTGAAGCGCTTCAAAATCCAATTCCGCCATATATACTGGCTGCTTGATGGAGAAGCTGCTCAGCACATCCGGGTGGAACTGGCCCATCTCCCCCAATTTGGTGTTTCCGCTGTAGATCTCGGCACCGCGGCCGGGCTGATAGCAGGGCGCGCCTCCCTTTCTGAAGGAGACCTCCGGTACCCGGAGCTTGTATAGCAGAGTTTCGATTACACCCTTGAGGGTGAAGAAGCTTTCACTGTCGCCAAAGAAGGCCAGACCGACTTTTTTATGTTCCTCAGGCAGTTCTCCGCCCAGATCCAGATGAATGTTGCCTACCTCCATAAACCGGCCATACCCTGTTTTGCGGTTAAGATTTCGGGCTACGGAATCCAGCATGCCCATATACAGAGTGGTGCGCATAAGGCTCTGATCCTCTCCAAACGGGTTCAGCAACCGCACGGCCTTATTGCGGGTATCCTCAGGAGCGAAGCAAAGGTTCTTCAGGGATGTAGGACCGGTGAAGTTGTAGTTGTACATTTCCAGACAGCCGCAGCTTACCAGAATGTCCTTGATCCTGTCTTCCAGCAGATACACCGGTGCAATGGAACCCTGGAAGGTATCTCCATGCATAAGTACGGGCGGAATATTTTCAAAGCCATAGACCCGGCCTACTTCCTCGGCAATGTCATGGTCGGCTTCAATTCCCTTCTCGATATCCGTCCGGTAATGAGGCAGCACGATATCCATGGTTTTGCCCTGCGGGGTGCAGCCCAGGTGAATGGGAGCCAGCAGCGCGGCCATCTGTTCTCCGGAGAAGCGGGTGTTCAGCAATCGGTTTACATGGTCTATATCGACGGTAACCACTTTTGGGGAAAGGTCAGCGTTGCAAACGTCAATGGGTTCTCCCACTACTTTGCCGGCATGAAGCTTGGCCATAAGCTCTATGCAGCGTTCCAACGCCAGATATGCATTGACGGGTTCCACACCCTTGACAAATCTGGCGGAAGCATCCGTGCTGTGACGGAGTTTTTTAGCAGTATGCCGGATATTGCTGGCTTTGAATACAGCGGATTCAAAGAATACGGCTTTGGTTTCGGGAGTGATTTCGGAGTTGAGGCCGCCCATGACGCCCGCTACACCTACGCCTTTTTCCGGGTCGGCAATAAGGAGCATATCCTTGTCCATGATCCGCTCCTTGTTATCCAGAGTGGTTACCTTCTCTCCTTCTGCGGCATTACGCACCACAATGTGTCCACCACTGATGCAGCTCAAATCAAAGGCATGCATGGGGTGGCCATATTCCATGAGCACATAGTTGGTGATGTCTACAATATTGTTGATGGGCCGCATGCCCATCATTCTCAACCTACGCTGCATCCACACGGGGGCAGGTTCGATGACAATGTCCTTCATAACGCGGCCGCAGTACCGGGGGCAAAGCTCTGTATTTTCCACGGTGACAGAGGCATAGTCTGCTGCATCGCCCTCGCCGGGGATGTGGGGCAGGACCGGCTCCCGCATAGTCTGCCCCAGGGCCGCAGCCGCTTCTCGGGCAAGGCCGATAATACTGTTGCAGTCGGGGCGGTTGGGCAATACCGCAAAGTCAAAGATCACATCGTCCCGCCCCAGAGCCTTGGCAATATCCATGCCCAGGGGCGTGTCTACCGGAAGGATCAGGATACCGTCTACGCCGGCTCCGGGGAATTCGGATTCCGTCAGGTTAAATTCCTGACCGGAGCAGAACATGCCATAGCTTTCCACTCCGCGGATGTTGGCCACGGTGAATTCCTGAGAACCGATTTTGGCTCCGGCATAGGCAACGGGCACCACGGCGCCCTCAAATACGTTTTTGGCATTGGTCAGGATCTGAGCGGTTTTGTCCCCCAGGTCCACCTGGCACACGGTGAGTTTATTGGCATTGGGATGGGACTCCATTTTCAGGATCTTTCCGGTAATGACGCCGGAAACCCCATTGAGCTCCCTTTCATAACCGTCCAGTTCAAAGCCCCGCCACATCATTTTTTCAATGAATTCCTGGTCGGTAACGTTAAAGTCTATATATTCACAAAGCCATGATTTGGGTAAACGCATAAATAACCTCTCTTTCTGCTTCTTTTAGAACTGGCGGAGGAAGCGGGCGTCGTTTTCATATTCGTAGCGGATGTCGCTGATACCGTATTTCAGGCTGGTCACCCGATCCACTCCGATGCCAAAGGCAAAGGCGCTCCATTCCTTGGGGTCCAGACCGCAGTTTTCCAACTCGTGGGGGTTGGTCATGCCGCAGCCCAAAATCTCTATCCAGCCGGTGCCTTTGCATACCCGGCAGCCCTTGCCGCCGCAGAGGGTACAACTCATATCCAGTTCGGCCGAAGGCTCCGTGAACGGGAAGTAGGAGGGGCGCAGCCGGGTCTTCACGTTTTCTCCAAACAGGGCTTTAATAAAGGTATCCAGTGTACCCTTCAGGTTGGCCAGATTCAGGTTCTTATCCACTACAAAGCCTTCAATCTGCATGAACACGGGGCTGTGAGAAGCATCTACCTCATCCACCCGGAATACCCGGCCCGGCATCAGGAAGCGGAAGGGAGGTTTAAAGGTTTTCAGCGCCCGTATCTCGCAGGGGGAGGTGTGGGTCCGCAGGAGCACCTTGTCATTGATGTAGAAGGTATCCTGCATATCCCGGGCTGGGTGATCCAGGGGCAGATTCAAAAGGGTGAAATTATTGTCATCCAGTTCGATCTCCGGGCCGTCAAACACTTCAAACCCCATGCCAACCAGCGCATCCCGAATAGTCCGATATGTCTGGGTCATGGGGTGCAGGCTTCCCAGGGGCTGGGGCATGATGCCCGGCTCCGTTACGTCCAGGGCTTCCCGCTTAAACTTCAGCTCCTGCGCCTTGCGGCGGAAGGCTTCTTTCTTTTCTTCCATGGCGGCTGCCAGCTCCGCTTTGGTTTTATTCACCTCGGCACCCATACGGGAGCGCTCTTCCTTGGAGATTTGCCCCATAGTGCGCAGAATAGCCGTCAGTTCTCCGCTTTTGCCAAAGAGCTGCTGCTGCAGGTCGCTGAGTTCCTGCTCTTCCTTCAGGCCGCTGAGCTTTTCCAGAGCCGCTGCCTTGATCTGTTCCAATCGCTTGTCCATGCTTGTCCTCCTTACATATGAATCCAATACTTTTTCATGTGCCAACCCCAAGAGAGGAGGCGCTTGTATTTTCGGGTATATAAAAGCGCTCCGTCCAAAGGGACGAAGCGCTCGTGGTACCACCCAAATTCGTTCGGGCGCAGGCCCGAACCTCTCTGCGCTGTAACGGGCGCCCCCGTTGCCGACTACCGGAACAATATCTGTTCTTTCCCCGGCACCGCTCACGGGTGAATCTGTATCCCTTTCCCAGCGCTCCTTTTCACCTTGCGGAGCTCTCTTTGGCAGAGTCCGGGTACCTTTCCCGTTCGCAGCGTGTACGTATCCAATACAAAATTATTTTACCACCCGGCATCCTGTGCCGTCAAGCACCAAATGCACGGTTCCTGCTTCTGCCGTGGAAACATAGGGGATATCCGCTTCCCTCAGTCGTTGGAGCAGCTGAGGAGAAGGGTGGCCATACCCATTGTTGCGACCTACGCTGAGCAATACCAGTTCCGGGTCTGCCGCTTGGAGAAACCATTCCCCTGTAGCCGTGTCGGCTCCATGGTGCGCTGCCTTGAGCACTGTGCAGTCAAGAGCGGAAAGGGGATAAAGGCTCAGCAGCAGGTTTTCTGTTTCCAGAGTGGCATCGGCGCAAAGCAGAAGGGAACTGATCCCATATTCCACACGCACCACTGCGGAAGCATCATTGTCATCCCCCATGGCTCGATCTGAGAAAGGAGAAAGAAACTTTACCATTACGCCTGCATCAAAATCGGCCGTATCCCCGCTCCAGGGACGTAAGGGGGACAGATTCTGTCTCTTTAGCTGGCGGAGCAGGGCAGGCGGATAGCCCGATTCTCCGCCGGTAAGGTACACCTGCTTCACGGGGAACTTCTCCAGCAGGGCAGCTGCGCCGCCGGCATGATCTGCATGGCAGTGGGTCAGCAGCAGTATGTCCAACTCTTTTATGTCAAGCGCTCGTAAGGCGGCGATCAGAACACCGGATGTATCCTCGCTGCCCGTATCCACAAGAAGGCTTTTTCCACCCGGGGAAAGCAGCAGCAAAGCGTCTCCCTGCCCCACGTCCAGCATATACAGGTTCAATGCGCCGGGAACGGCAGGGGAGAGAGCGGGGATGACAATCTGTTCCCGGGGACGCAGCAGAAAATACCACAGCCCCAGCAGCAACAGCGCCACCGCCAACAGGGCGGCAATGGCCAGACCAAAGCTGCGGCGGACTCTTTTCTCCATGAGGGCCTCCTTGTGCAAAAATGGTTGCTTGAAGAAAGTTTTTTTGTTATACTCCAAAGAAAACGGAGGGCATCGGTATGGGCGGAAAGATCAAAGGATACAAAACCATATGCTGGATCGTATTGGGCGTTACTTTGGCGCTGGGATTACTCAGCTGGCTGCTGCTGCCGGAAAGCTGTCTGGCTCCCTTTGCCTCCCCCGAGGATCCCGGGGCGTATATGGATAAGCTTTCGGCGGTATTGAGCCTGGCGGCAGTGGGGCTGGGCTTTGACGCGGCTTTTTACTTTACCAGAGGCCGCTCGGTCTATTTCCTGCTGAGTCTGGCCGGACTGGTGCTGGAGGTTTGCCTGCTGGTGGCCAACCTGTTTTGAATCTGCATTATTCCATAAAGACGGCAGAGTACCAGTTTTCTTCCGGCTTGCCTTCGTTATCCAAAGTGTACAGGGGCAGAGAAAACTTCTTTACCGTGGCAAAAATATCTATGCCCACACTGTGGAAGGCAGGACGGGCCATGGAACGGTGGCGGCAGGGTACGCCGGTTGCGGCGCCGCATTCCTCACACAGGTTGCAGTCACTGAGGGAAAAGGCAAAATAGTACCCTTCGTGGAAGGCTTTGACTTCCAGAGCATAGGAGACCTGTTGGGAAAGGTGCCGGTCATGGGTATGGACAATAAGTCCCCATTTATACCGGGAAAACATCTCTTTATACTGCTCCATAGTCACGTTGCTGGCCGAAGGACAGGTATAATTCTTTCCCCATTCCGGGCAGCCAAACATGCATTTGAGCAAAGAACGGCTGTCAAACACGATATCCTCGATGGAAAAGGCGACTACATGCGCGGCTCCCTGTTTCAATCCTGCTTCTATATAAGGCAGTGCCTTTTGCTGATACTCGTTCATTTTGATCTCCTGTGCGTATTGTGAAAAAAGCGCCCCAACGGACGCTTCTTAATTTTGCTGTGATTCTTCCATTGCCAAAGAACGCAGCCGGTGGGAAACGGCCTGCATATCCTTGGCGGAATAGGGGGTCTCCGCTTCCTTCTCCTGACGGCAGCGGAGCAGCTCCACATAAAGCACTGCCTCCACCGTATGGCGGCCAGGTCATCCAGGCGGCTGTACCCCTCCAGCAGCTCCCGGCGGCTCCTATCCAGAAATACGCTCAGATCCGAAGTGACCGCCTGTATGTCCAGAACCTTGCACATGGCTACTACGATCTCATAGGAAGAACCTTTCAAATCGTTGTTCAGAGCCGTTACCACCGTGGATAGGGGAATACCTGCCTGTAAGGCAAACTGCCTTACAGAACGGTACTGCCTATGGATCTCCTGGCGAATAAGCTGCGTTAGTTCGTTTAAATTCATAATATGTACGATACCACGTTTATGAGAAAATGTCAATTATTGGGGAAAGATGTCTCACGCTTCTGCTGTTCATACAACAGGGCCTGGATCACTGCATCCATGGAGCGCACTCCGTGATCGTCCAGCTCTTTGAACTTCTGCGCCGCGGGCAGATCCTGTGCGGCCAGCGAGCGGTTCACTATGGGCAGAGGTACCCCCAGCTTGGCATAGATAGCCGCTACAGTTTCAAAACGGGCCGTTTCAATGCCATGATTCAGGATGCTGTTGAGCGTGGATTGGGGAATGCCCAGCTCTTTTGCCAGCCGGTTTGCCGAGCCGTATTGCTCAGTGATCCGCTGCAGCAGCAGTAAGGTTTCGTCTTTCATATCCATAAATCCCATAAAAAGTTATCACATATATATAGCTGAGTATAGCCGATTGCACGGTATAAAGTCAATATATAAGTTGAATTATCTCCTTACCGATAATCATAATCGAAAAAAACGGCCGTTTCCGGCCAGGGGTAGTTGATTTACTCGGGCAGAATGTCAAAAACAGTCAACAGCCCGTCTTTTACATAAAAGCGAACGTCAAAGCCTGCATAAGCAAAACCGTAGGGACAATCCTTGTCTTCCAGATAGGCGGGGCGTGGATCCAGAGCCAGGGATTCCAGCAGCGGGCGGCGCTTTTCCGCTGGCAGGCGTTCCAGTAATGCTTCCGGGCAATGAACCTGCACCCGGTCTTCCTGGTGGGCATCGGCAAAGCCGCCCTTAGCTTCCGGGTGGCTGTCTGTAAAGGGCAGATAAGGCTTGATATCGAAGATGGGGCTGCCGTTCATAAGATCGGCGCCGCCTACCAACAGTACACAGCCTTGCCCGGGTCGCTTTTCTATGGCCAATAACTCTACGGAGCTAAGTCCAATCGGATTGGGGCGAAAAGGGGAACGGGTAGCAAATACACCCATGCGCTTGTTTCCACCCAGCCGTGGGGGCTTTACCATGGGAGACCAGCCCTCCTGGTGCACCTCACTGAAGCCCCACAGCAGCCAAAGGTGGGAATATCCGTCCAGCCCACGCAGCGCGTTTTCATCCCGGTAGGGGGGCTCAAAAATGATGACGGAACGTTGCTCAGGCACTAACCCGCTTTGCCGGGGAATGCCGAATTTAGAGGTAAAGTCGCTTTGTATCCGGGCGATCACCCGCAGAGTCATATCCATACCGGTCTCTGAAAATCAGGCCGGGGCAGCAGGCAAGCCGACCCCGGCCTGAATATGTACGGTTTACTTTACGGCAATGGCTTCCACTTCCACCAGACCGCCTGCGGGCAGAGCAGCGACCTCCACACAGGAACGGGCGGGGCAATCCCGGGGGAAGTATTCGGCATAAATGGCATTGACAGCCTTGAAATCACTCATATTCTTGACGAATACGGTGGTCTTGACCACGGTTTCCAAACTGGCGCCTGCGGCCGTAAGCACAGCTTTCAGGTTTTCCAGGGCCTGACGGGCTTGGGCTTCCACGCCTTCAGGGAGCTTGCCGGTGGCCGGATCGATGCCCAGCTGACCGGAGGTAAACACCAGACTGTCGGTAGTTACGGCATGGCTATAAGGGCCGATGGCAGCGGGGGCATTGGGGGCGGTAACGGTTTTCTTCATAAAACAATACACTCCAATCTTTTTCTTTCAGTATAGCATAAAAGTCCGCCTGCGGGAACAGCTAAATTGAAATATACCGCATGGGGGTATTAAAAAGAGAGAACTTGGAATTGCCTCCGGTAGGCATCTGGGCCCCTGTGTTCGGACGATCTGGCCGGAGGAACTCTACATATTTAGTATAACAAGTTAAATGACCTGTGTCAATCTCGTAACGACACTGTAAGAAGGTTTAATGATTGGGGCACACTCTATACATGATACGGAACGGGGGTGCAGCCATTGAAGAAGGAATATAAGCCGCTGTATGAAAAATTCGGATTGAACGTGGTATATTACCGGAAACAAAAAAATGACACAATTACAGCTGGCGGAACTGGTAGATATTGACCGCAGCCACATAAGTGCCATTGAACTGGGGAATGTGGGCGTATCCTTTGATGTAATATTTAAGCTTTGCGAGGTGCTGGAGATCACACCAAAGGAACTGTTTGACTTTCGGTAAATACGGAAGGGGCTCTGCTGTGCCGAGAATTCCCGGCAAACGGAAAATGAGTGGGCCTTTAAGTCCTCAACGTCCTACAAAAAGAACTTAAAAGCATATAGTGAACAGAAAACAGAGCGGTGCATATGCCGCTTTTTTGCGTGAAGTGAATGTCAGACTTTTCTTAAAAGGCAAGCAAAAAGCCATCCCTTAAGGAATGGCTTTCGTTGGAGCTGGTGATGGGAGTCGGACCCATGAACCTCGTCATTACCAATGACGCGCTCTACCAACTGAGCTACACCAGCGCTGCGAGAGTTATTATACTGGCAGGGAGAAGAAAATGCAAGCTTTTTTTTGAAAAAAGAGAAAATATTTTTAAGAAAAAAGAAAGCAGCTTTTTTCTCCCCGCAGTTTTCAAGCAAAACAGGCTTTTTATTCCATAGCAGCGCCGATGGCTGTAATGAATCCGGCGTTTTCGGGCACGGTGAAATGTACGTTGTGCAAAGCGCTGACCTGTTCCAAAATGGCAGGCACTCCGGGGAAGGAGGCAATGGTGCCTACAATGAGCACCTTGCGGGTGAAACTGCCTTTTACCGCAAAGGCGGCCATCACACCAATGCTCTGGAACACCAGATTATAAATACCCAGGGCTCTGTCCTCTGTAAGTGTCTGCGCATTGAGCTTGCCGAAGTTGGCTACGGTGGTCTCTGGCTTCAGGTTGGAAACGGTACCGGAGGAAACATCTTTCAGCACCAGATCCACCCGTGTCAGATCTCCCTTGGAAGCAAAGTCGTAAAATTGCCGCATGTTGTCAGTACCGCACATAGCCCGGCTCATGCCAAGAAGCATGCCGCCGCCCAAACCGGTGCCGCCCAGATGCCGGGAAAAGAGGGGATTCACCAACAGGAAAGAAGTGCCCGTACCAACGCTCACCACCAGACTGTTGTGTACATGAGCATACTTTCGTGCTCCGCGTGAAAGAGCGTTGAATTCCTCTACACGGGTGGTAGGAAGACCGCGAACGTTCCCGTCTATGCCAAAAGCGCCTACACCGGTAAGGGCGACCCGTTTTACACCGTTCAGACCGATCCGGTCCAGGGCTTCGTCAAGAGTCTCCGTGTCTTCTTTTTTCAGAGTACGAAGCACCTTGCCGCCCTTGACCAGAGCCAGTTTGGTGGTGCTGCCGCCAATGTCAATGCCCAGCACCAGTTCCCGGGGTTCCAGAGCAAAGTAAACGGCGGGTACCAGCACTACGGCGGCAATGATCTCAATGATGCCGTTCAGGGCGGCAATAGCAGCTACAATGCTTTGCAGAATGGTCAGTACGCTGGCTTGCTCATACCCTTCCACACCATGAATACGGCAGTAAATCGTCATGGCGGAAAGCACCAGTACCGTGTTGGTCAGAGAACCGGCTACGGCAGCAATGCCGATGGAAAGATTTCTGGTCAGGCGGGTCTTTTTCAGTGCAGCAAAAACCAGACCGCTGACGGCTCCTACCAGCACCCGGGGGAACAGGGCAACAAACACGTTGGCAAACCCATAAGGCTGGAACCACGGCATGGCCAGCAGACAGCGGAGAATGCAGGTAAGCCCCCAAACAGCACCTACCACGGCGCCGTATTTCCACCCCAGCAGCACACCGGCCAGAATGGTGACGATGTGCAGGGTGGTGATCTCCAGGGTACCTCCTACGGTGATATAACCTGTATAAGGCACAACGGTCATGACAACGACCAATGCGCAAAGAACAGCGGCCAAAATCAGGTCGCGGAGAGACTTACGGTTTTTCATCGAAAAACTCCTTTCCGTGAAGTACCCTGATTATAGTAGAAACTTTTGTATATAGCAACCTGAAAATGGAAAAGTTCTCCCAGAAAAAGAATAGAAATCACGGAAAAGGGCATAGTATCTTCATCAATACCGAAGGGAACCGTGTTATGAAAGAAAAGCTGTCGGATAAGGCCCTATGGGCCATTGTGGTGGGCATTCTGGCCGGAGCAATTATTCTGGTGCTGTGTCTGGCGGCGGGGGAGGGAGCCGTTTCCGGTAAGGCTTTGCTGCCTACACCTTTCGTTCATCCGACTCAAACGCCGGAGCCGACCTCTCCCGGCCCCACCGGAGTTCCGGCGGGGTACAGGCTGCCGCTGGTACCCATATGGGAAACTCCCAGTCAAACAAACGTCCCCTATTCTACCCCCGGTTCTGCACCGGAAGCCTCCGGAGCACCGCCGGTATTGGGAGTCTATGACGATACCACCCGCACCCTCGCGGCGGCAGGCCTTCTTGCAGGAAAGCCCGTCGCCGTTTTTATGATACAGCAGAGGGAAGAAACGCTCTCCGTTCTGGGAGTAAGCCGGGAGGATTTTTCTGCGGAGGAAACACCGGCCATGACCATGGAGCTGTTACTGAATAAGCTGGCAGAGAGTACGGGTGTGCAGCTTCAGGAATATATATATGTAGAGATGGAAGGATTGGAAGCTCTGATCCGGGAAACAAAGGCAGCGGATGCGTACCTTCTTCAGGAAAAAGCGGCTATGGAAGCCCAGGGAGAGGCCAGAGCCAGAGCCATGCTCCTGTTAGGAGCAGAACTTTACAGGGATCTGAAGGATATTTCTCCCTTGAAGGGACTTCTGTTGGAACGGAAGATGCGGGGGCTGTGGGGCAGCAGCCTTAACAAAAGCCAGGTATGGAAGCTGGGAGGCGCCATAAAACGCTGCAAAAACATGGAGCTTTTGTTGATCCCAGCCAACATGGAGGAAGACGAAAAAAATATTTTGAAGAATTTTTTCTCAGCCGGTTGACAGATGCGGAAAAGTTTGCTATTATAATCCTCGCGTCAAGCCTTTCGGGAGCATAGCTCAGCTGGGAGAGCACTTGCCTTACAAGCAAGGTGTCACAGGTTCGAGCCCTGTTGTTCCCACCATTCGGCCCGGTAGTACAGTTGGTTAGTACGCCAGCCTGTCACGCTGGAGGTCAGGGGTTCGAGCCCCCTCCGGGTCGCCATGTGCCTCGGTAGCTCAGTTGGTAGAGCAAGGGACTGAAAATCCCTGTGTCGGTGGTTCAAGTCCACTCTGAGGCACCATTTTTTTATGCGGGAATAGCTCATTTGGTAGAGCGCGGCCTTGCCAAGGCCGAGGTGGCGGGTTCGAGCCCCGTTTCCCGCTCCATTTGCTGGCACCATGGCCAAGCGGTAAGGCACGGGTCTGCAAAACCCTTATCCCCGGTTCGATTCCGGGTGGTGCCTCCAGAAAAAAGAGCATTGCAAAAGCAGTGCTCTTTTTTTAGAAAAATAAGTTCATTTTGGCGGTAGACAGGTAGTTCGCACTTTGCATGGCAAGGATCAAATAATATACGTATCACGAAAGGCGGAGGTTTTATGACTACAAGACAAATGGATCTGTTTATTCGGCATTGTGATAAATACTTTGGGCAAAAAAACGAACAAGTGATACATCCGACCGCCATGAATGAATTCCATATAGACATTCTTCTCTATGGCCCGACCGATAAATTTCCGTATTGGAAAATGGTCACCATGGGAGCAAGCGACTATAAAATGCCATCGGCAAAAGGCGCAATCGCCAGGCAAAACGAGTATATTATGCTCATCGATAAAGATGCGGATATGAATGATAAAGATACCGCTCTCTGGTACTGTCAGAAGCTTTGGATGATTTCCCGCTATTCCTTTGCTAATAAAACCAATATTACTTACGGGCATAGCATTGAATGGAAAAACGAGGATGAAGCCGACGAAATGGTTGCTGCTTTTATTGAATTTCCTCAAATGTTTGATTACGGTATATTGCATTACAAATCAGGGCTGTTTACAGATATAGCTTGCCTTTTGGTTGTGCTCTTGAACAAAGATGATTTGGATCGGTTGATGAAAATCGGTCCGCAGCAATTCAGTGAATACCTGTTTCCGGAAGATGGAAATGCGCGTAAGCATTTTCTGTCTGAAAGAAATCGAAGCAAGAAATTCTGAATATCTTTTAAGGGGTTTATACTCAGAAGGAAATTCTTTGGATGTCTCAGCAAAAGCTCAGAGTAAATCTGGGCTTTTGTTTATCTTTGTTCTGCCGTGCGTTTTGACGTAGCGGTCAACGGCATCCACGGGATAATGCAATGCATATTTTCACGGCTTTGCTGTTTACAACGAAATGGTTCCATGGCATACTGAAAATGTTCCGGGCATATCAGGAAGCAGCAGGAGGAGAAACATGAAGGTTGCTTTGGCAGGAAGCCGGTTTGTAAACGGTGACATGGCATTCAATCTGACACAGATAGAACATTGGGCGCGGGAGGCCCGGCGCCGCGGGGCAGAGCTGATCTGCTTTGGAGAGGCCTTTCTGCAAGGGTTCGATGCCTTAAACTGGTCTTATGGGACAGACACAAACATAGCTGTCAGGACAGATTCTTCCGTCTTTACCCGGCTGAAAGCACTTTCCGCCGGACTTGGCATCGACCTGCTTTTGGGTTATATAGAAAAGGAAGGGGAGAGCCTGTATTCCTCCTGCGCTCTTATTGAAGGTGGAAGGCTGACACAGAATTATCGCCGGATTTCCCGGGGTTGGAAGGAATATACACGAACGGATGGCCACTATCGTGAGGGAGTAGAACCGATCGTGTTCTCCTACCGGAACAAGAAGTGCCTGATAGGCTTATGCGGGGATCTTTGGGACTTTCCGGAACGGTTTGCCCTGGGGGAGGATTTGCTTTTCTGGCCGGTGTACATTGATTATACGCTGGAGGAATGGGAGGGCAACGTAAAAGACGAGTATGCCCTTCAGGCGAAGAAATGCTGTTCTCTGGTTCTGTTGATAAATTCTCTTTGCCGGGAGGCCGGGGCCTCAGGCGGCGGCTGTTTGTTTGAGAACGGCAAGGTCCTCCGGGAATTGCCCATGGGCCGGGAAGAATTGCTGCTGGTGGAACTCGACTGAAATATTGCGGGAGGTTTTATGTCTGAATACATAATGGATCTGAGAAAACTGTTGGGCAATCGCCCATTGATGCAGGCTGGAGCCAGCGTCATGGTGGTAGACAGTCAGGATCGGGTGCTGCTGGAAAAACGCCGGGATAACGGCCTTTGGGCGTATGCCGGAGGTGCCGTGGAGCTGTATGAATCCGTGGAAGACGCCGCTCGCCGGGAATTGTTGGAGGAAACCGGACTTATAGCTGAAAAAATGACTTTGTTCGGCCTGTTTTCCGGACCGGAGATGGCCTATACATATCCTAACGGGGACAGAGTTTCCAACCTGGATGCGGTGTATCTGTGCCGGGAGTACCACGGGGAGCTTCGTCCCCAACCGGACGAGGTCACAGAGCTTCGCTTTTTTGCCCGGGAGGAACTTCCCAATGAGGAGGAGCTGATGCCCCCTAATCGTCCTGCACTTAAAAAGTGGCGGCAGGACGGGTTTGATTACAAAGCGTATTGGCGGGCTGTCCTTGCCCAGGATGCCTCCGCCATGGAGCCCTTTTTCTGGCCGGAGGCACTGATAGACTGGCCTAATACCAATGAACGGTTCACCTGGCGGGCATTTATCCGGGCTAATTGTGAGTATCCCGGCCGATGGGAAGGAGAGATTCTCCGGGCAGAATTCCTGAAAGATCGGCTGGTCACTGTGGTGGCTGTCCGGGGTAGGGAGGGGGGACCCGCCCTGCATGCGGCATCCTTTTTTACACTTCGGCAGGGACGTATCCTGCATTTAGAAGAATACTGGGGAGATGACGGCCCGGCGCCTCGCTGGCGGCAGGTCATGGCCATCGGTCAACCCCTGCATCCGGAAAAATAATACTTTGTGCGGCGGCTCCCTATGAGCCGCTTTTTTTCCACCGGGGTATCCCCCGTGCAGTTTGCCGAAGCGGAAAGGAGCAACTTCAAGTCCCGTACCACCATCCAGTCTGACGGGGTGGAGCTCCAGTTATCCTTCATGGATATGGACGGACGCTTCACCAACGAGCAGAAGCTGGAACGCGCCCGTAAGGCCATGACCGCCCAGGCGCAAAGAAAGCTGGACATGATCGGTAAGATATCCAAGGCACTGGGTATGGACGTGGTGGTCCATGACTACATGAGAGGATCCAACGGCTACTTCGGAGAGGACGGGAAGATCCACTTCGTGCTCTCCGGCCATATGTCCGTGGCCAGAGTCGCTGCCCATGAGCTGACCCACCAGATGCAGTCCGTAGCCTCCGAGAAGTATACCGTGGTCCGTGACCAGCTGATCGAGGACGTAGGGCAGGACCGCTTTGACAGATTGCTCAAACGCAAAGCAGCCCAGTACGGGTACAACATGGAATCCGAGCAGGGACGGCTTGCCTGTGATGAGGAAGTCATAGCCGAACTGTGTGAGGGCATGCTGTCTGACAAGGACAGACTGGAACGCTTTGCCGAGCGTCACACCGACACCGCCCTTACCTTAAAGGAACGTTTGACCAAGATCCTGAACGCCATCCACGCCACCCTGAAGGATACCTTCGGGCAGAACCAGAACCGGATCTCCGACATGATCACAGACGAAAGGACCGCAGACAAATGGCTGGACGGTCTGGATGAAGTGCTCAAAAAGGTGCAGGAGAAGCAGCAGGCAAAAGAGTTTGGCGATGCAGGCACAAAATTCTCCATCTTGGAAATAGTGGACGGGAAAAAAATTGCCTGGGTAGAAAACAGCGGACTCAGCCGAAAGGATCTCCAGAACTACAAAAAGGTAGCAGAGTATATTGGGGAACATATAGGCGAAGCGTACACCATCATTGAAAGCGGAAGCAGAGTGTATATCGGTGAGGATCTGCCCAGGGAATACACGCAGTCTGAATATACCAAAAGACTGTTTGCCAAGAATCGGTCTGCTCTGTTTGCAAAAAATAAAGCGACAGACTCCATCGGAGACATGATCGAGATCGCAGAAAACCGCAGATGGGAAAAGACGAAACATACCCATAACAAGGACGCCAAATATGGAATGTACCGCTATGATACCTGCTTTGCGTTCGCTGTAAAAAATAACGCCGGGAAGGTGGTTGACGTAAAGGCCTACGATGCAGAACTGCTTATTAGGAATGCCTCAAACGGAAAGAAGTACTTGTATGACATTGTGAACATAAAAGAAAACACCGACTATCAGGTTGAACTTCAACAAAGGAAGTCCAGAAAGGGGGGAGCAATGCTCCCCGCCGATAGCGGTGTTTCCTCTGGTACTATGACACAAAACGGAGAATCTGTCAAGGGGAAATTTTCTCTGGATGAAGCGTACCGGAAGGCAGTGAGCTCCGGCAACGTGCAGGAGCAGCAGAAGCTGGTGGAGCAGGCAGCCAAAGAAGCAGGGTATACGAAACTGTTTTACCACGGTTCCAAAAAGGGCGGCGGGTTCACCACCTTTAAGAACTGGCAGTACTTTACCGAAAACAAACAGTATGCGCAGCGGTATGCCGGCGGTGAGAACGGCCTGTACACAACCTATGTCAAGATGGAGAACACCTTCGACACCAGGCAGGCGGAAGCCCGTTCCCTGTTTAACGAAGCCCGGCAGGAACTGGGATTGAGCAAGCTTCAGGAGAACGGTCTGCCCGACTGGACAGATGGGTATGATCTTTCTGAATACATAGAGGAAAATGACCTTCCGTATGACAGCATCATACTGGATGAAGGCGGCGACATGGTAAACGGAAAGCCCGTAAGCCGTGGCCTGTCTTATGTTATCCGGAATCCGGAACAGATCAAGTCCGCAGATGCAGTGACCTATGACGATGCAGGAAACGCCATCCCCCTGTCTGAGAGATTCAACATGGAAAAGAAGGATATCCGGTATTCTCTGGATGAAGACTACAAACAGTATGCTGCAACTACCGAGAGCCAGCAGTTCAAGCAGTGGTTTGGAGACTGGCAGAACGATCCTGCCCATGCCAGTAAAGTGGTAAACGAAGACGGCACACCGAAGGAAATGTATCACGGGACCTCCAAGGGCGGATTCAATGTGTTCAACACTTACGGCAGCAACTTCGGACTCTTTGGCACTGGAAGCTACTTTACCGACGATCCGGATGTGGCGCAAAGCTATACGCAAAAGGGAAAGGGGAATAACCCGCAGGTATACGCCGTGTATCTGAATATCCGGAATCCAATCGACATGGATGCAGACGCCAATATCTCCGAGTGGAAAAAGACGCTGCGGGACGCCTCCAGCTACTTCAACGGCTGCAAGACCAACGAGGATTGTTTCAAGGCGCTGAAGGAATACTGCCAGGATGAGATGATGTACAAATACGAAGCGGAAGAGTACATCACCGATGCCATCAAGGCTATGGGGTATGACGGCATTACGCACATCGGCGGAGGAAGGTACAACAAGAACGATGCCACAAGGCACAGGGTATTCATTGCGTTTGACCCGGAACAGATCAAGTCTTCCGATTCAGTGACCTATGACGATGCGGGAAAGCCAATCCCTGTATCCGAGCGCTATAACAGGGAGAAGGGGGATATCCGTTACGCTCTGGACGAAGTGGACGGCACCTACTTTGTACGTGCGGAACAGAACCTGTTCGTCAAGGAAGACGGCACTCCCTATAGTGAGCGGGAGATCTTTGACTCTCTGGTAGGAAAGACTATCTCTCTGCCGGATGGAGATGTAAAGATCGTAAAAAGAATTCCAGGAAAGGATATGTACAATGAATTGTTCAGACGCCGTCCTTCAAAAAGCGGCGGTGTGCCAGATGTGGGAGCATTAAGCAAAAATGTAAACCGCAACATAGAAGAACTGATATCCAACTCCGAGACTACTATAAGCAATCAGGCTGATAAAGGAGAACGACATAAACAGAATGGCATAAAAGGGTTTAATACAAGAAGAGTAAAGTTCTACGATGGGCAAAGAGCATACAATGTCGAGTTCTCCATCGCGAACATGAAGAACGGGGAAAAGATAGCCTATGCCAAGAAGTTCTTCGGATATGATGCGGCATTAACGAAAAAAATTCAGACTGCTGAAGCCGCGAGTAGCCAATCTCGCGTGAATCAGCAATCTGAATCTACAGATACTATGACACAAAACGGAGAATCTGTCAATAGGAAATATATGGAACAGACGGAAACCCGGCAATTTAAGCGCTGGTTCGGCAACAGTAAGGTGGTGGACAAGAAGGGAGCACCGAGAAAACTGTACCATTATACGGATGGAGAGTTCACTGTTTTCGACACAGGCAAAAGCGGAAGCAATCAGGGCATGCGCCTGGGAGACGGTATTTACCTTTCCACCAGCCCAACGGAGTTTTCCAGTTACGGGAAAAACCGTATGGAACTGTATGCCACCATTTCCAACCCGTTCGAAATGCAGCTTACGGATGAACAGGCCAATGCGGTGCTGGACAAGTATGCTTCTACTAAGCATGACCTGAATGCGTATGACGGAGTATACCGGAACCACGCCTTTGCAAAGCTTACCAATCCGGTCCGTGTCATGGACTATCTGCAGGAGTACGCAAAGGACAACGGGATAAAGGTAAGCGATATCCTTAAGGACCTGGGATATGACGGTGTGCATGACGGCATGGAATGGGTAGCTTTTGAATCCGGACAGGTAAAGTCTGCCACGGATAACATAGGCACCTTTGATAGGAACAACCCTGACATCCGTTACTCCCTGGATACGGAGCAACTGGAAAAGACCGTCCGTGCCATTGACACAAAGGCGCTGGAAAAAGGCCTGCAGAGCATGAATGCGGTAAGCAATGTCAATAACTTCACCATGAAGGACCCCTCCCGGTTCTTTGACGCCATCTCCAAAGGCAATGAGTCCCTGCGGAATGAGCTGCATGACATCTTCGAGAAGCCCCACTCCGAAGCCACCGGCCTGTATGCCCGTAACCTTGAAAAGATGCAGGAGCGTGTAAAGAACATCGCCAAGGAAGCGGGGGTCATCTCTCAGGACGGAAAGAAGTTCGACAAAGCGGCCAGTGCGGCGGTGCAGAACATAGGCGAAGGGATCGCGCCCATTGCATGCAGCGTAGAAGCCAAAGTAGTGGAAGCAGACACCATATCTCTGAAGGCCACCCGGAAAGACTCCGAGATCCTGTCCGGCGACTGCACATTGGAAGCACAGTTCTTTGAAATATGGAAGAAGTTAGTAGAACGTCAATCAAACATAAAGCCGCTCACACGGGAGCGGCTTTTACCGGAATACCGGCGTATCTTATAATTCCGGCAGGAAGCGATGTACCAGAGTCGGGATCTCTCCGCTGCGCATAAGGGCGTTCATAGCGGTTATATCTACCCGAAGCTCATGATCCTCTGCCATAAAGGGGACGTCCCGACGCACCAGTTGGAATAAAGCCTCATGGACGGGGGAAAGGGCTTCCTGCTCGCCACGCAGCTCAATACCCTGCACGGCAGACATAAGCTCAAAAGACAGGACGGAATACAGATTCCCCACAATGACCTTCAGCTTTCGGGCGGCGGTGGTGCCCATGCTTACATGATCCTCCTGATTAGCGGAGCTGGGGATGGAATCCACGCTGGCGGGATGGGCATGCACCTTATTTTCCGATACGATGGAGGCGGCGGAATACTGGCAGATCATGTATCCGGAATTCAGCCCGCCGTGAGGGGTCAAAAAGGCAGGCAGCCCATTGGAAAGAGCCGGGTTCACCAGTCGTTCCAGACGCCGTTCGCTGATGCTGCAAAGCTCGCTGGCCGCGATGCCCAGATAGTCAAAAAGCAGTGCCATGGGCTCGCCGTGAAAATTTCCGCCGGAAATGACGCTTTCATCCTCCGTATACAGGATAGGATTGTCCGTAACGGAGTTGATCTCTATTTCCAGCTTATCCTTGGCATAGTCTATGGCATCCCGGACGGCACCGTGCACCTGAGGCACGCAGCGCAGGGCATAAGCATCCTGTACCCGCAGATCCCGGCTGGCTTCCATGGTAGGACTGCCGGCAAGGAGCCTGAGCAGGTTGGCCGCCGTGCGCATCTGCCCCTGATGGGGGCGAACGGTATGAAGACGGGGTTCAAAAGCATTGGTCAGGCCGTGAAGCGCTTCCATGGTCATGGAAGCAGTGACGTCCGCCAGTAAAGCACCTTCATTCAGATCATGCCAGGCCAAAGCCCCGATAGCCGTCATGCACTGAGTGCCGTTGATGAGAGCCAGACCTTCTTTGGCCAGCAGGTGATAGGTGGGCAGGCCTGCCTGCTCCATAGCCTGGGCACCGGGCATCCGCTTTCCTTTATAAAAAGCTTCTCCGCGGCCCAGCAGCACCAGAGCCATATGTGCCAGAGGGGCAAGGTCGCCGCTGGCACCCAGGGAACCCTGCTGGGGGATCACCGGGTGTACTCCTGCGTTGAGCATATCGATCAGGCACTGGATCAGTTCCCGGCGAATACCGGAAAAGCCTTTTGAAAGGGCATTGGCACGCAGAAGCATCATGGCTCGCACCACATCCTCGCTAAGCGGGTCTCCTACGGCTACGCAGTGGCTGAGGATCAGGTTTTCCTGCAGCTGACCGCTCTGTTCCCGTCCGATGGAGATCTTGGAAAATTCCCCGAATCCGGTGGAAATGCCGTAGACACGGCGCCCCTCCGCCAGAATTTTTTCTACCAGCGCACGGGAGCGGTCTATCTGCTCAAAACAATCCGGGGAAAGGCGTACTTTGGCGCCCTGCCGTGCCACCGCATATACGTCCTCCAAAGTCAGATGCTCGCCGTCAATAACAATTTCTGCTGTGCCATGAAATGCTTCCAATACCGTGCCTCCCGTATAAGTTTTATTCGTTTATAGAGTATCATTTCCGGTGGGGCAAGTCAAATAATATATTTTGCAGGCAGCGTTCGGGGCTGGCAGTGCTTTGCAATGTCCACTTGAAAGTTTTGTTTTGTCTGTGATCTCGCCGGTGCAAGCTCGGTCATCATTAATCTCTTATCTCTGTAAAATAAAAGGACGAGCCGTCAAAAGACCCGTCCTTTGTTTTTCTTGGAAGGAATATAAGTAAAACAGAAGTTCCCTTGCCGGCCCGTAAGCTTTACAGCGCCAGTTTCATGTCCCCCTCTTTGATCAAGCCCAGTTCCCGCATGGGAAGGGCAATGGCCCAGCTGAGCAGGGCGGGAAGTACAAAGCTGATCAGCAACAGCCCGATCCAGTCCATGGGGGTGATAGCGGTCTTGATCCCAGCTGCAATATCGTTGACCCAGCCGGTATATACACCTATTTGTCCCACCAGGCCGCAGGTGCCCATACCGGAGGATACCGCGGCTCCGTTCATCTCCAACTTGAACAGGCAGGTGGCCATGGGGCCCGTAATGGCAGAGGCCAGGGTGGGCGGGAGCCAGATCAAAGGATTACGGAGTATGTTGCCCATTTGCAGCATACTGGTGCCGATGCCTTGAGCCACCAGACCACCCCAGCGGTTTTCCTTGAAACTTATGACGGCAAAGCCGATCATCTGCGCGCAGCATCCGGCAACGGCAGCGCCTCCAGCCAATCCTTGCAAAGACAGAGCGGCGCATATGGCAGCAGAACTGATGGGCAGAGTCAATGCAATGCCTATGAGCACAGATACAACGATCCCCATGAGGAAGGGCTGCTGTTCTGTGGCCCACATGATGGCCTTGCCTACGGCACTGGCGGCAGTACCGATGGGTGCTGCTACCAGGGAAGCCAGCCCCACTCCCACAAGAATGGTAACGATGGGGGTCACTAACAAGTCGATTTTGGTTTCCTTGGAAACCAGCTTGCCACATTCACTGGCCACAATGGCTACCACATATACGGCTAAAGGGCCTCCAGCGCCTCCCAGCAGATTGGTGGCATATCCTACAGGGATCAGGGAGAAAAGCACCAGCAGGGGACTGTGAAGAGCGCACCCAATGGCTACGGCCATGCCCGGTCCCACCATGGCGGAAGCAAACTTGCCGATGGTATAGCCGGTTTCTCCCAGAGTAAAAAGAACTTGGGTAAGGAAGCCTATGTGAAGCTGGGTCCCCAGCGTATCCAGGATCGTTCCTACCAGAAGTGTGCAGAAAAGCCCCTGAGCCATGGCGCCCATGGCGTCTATGCCGTAGCGTTTGCCGGAAAAAATAATGTCCTTCCGCTGCAGGAAGGCTTTGAACTTGTTCATGACGGAATGGATCCCCTTTCATGTATACACGACAATACGATCTATACATTCAGTATAGCATGTCTCTTTGCGGGGCGCAAGCTGAAAAGGTTTTTGCAATGCTCACTGCAGTGAGGTATATAAAAAAGCATCCCGAAGGATGCTTTTGCTTTCTTGCAGAACTCATAGAACTCAGCGAAATTAATACTTACGCTTACGGGCTGCTTCGGCCTTCTTCTTACGCTTTACGCTGGGCTTCTCATAGTGCTCACGGCGGCGAACCTCAGCCAAGACGCCGCTCCTGGCGCACTTGCGCTTCCATCTTTTCAGAGCGCTTTCCAGGGATTCGTTTTCTCCGACTCGAATTTCCATCTTTTTCCCCCCCCTCTTGAGCCAACATCATGCGATGGGGGTTGAGATTCCCATACGCACCTTGCCTATTATACCCGAGACGCTTCCTTTCGTCAATGACTTTCTTGAAGAAAACTTTCAAGTTCTTTTGGCCTCTGCGTAAACTCCATCTTTGCAGCGGCTTTGACAGATGGTGGAAACTCCGTTATACTGTTGCCAAATGGAGAAAGGATACTCCCTGAAATGGCAAAGCTGTATTTTCGCTACGGGGCCATGGGCTCCAGCAAGACCGCCAATGCGCTGATGGTGCGCTATAACTATGAGGAGCGGGGGAAGAATGCCCTCATGCTCAAACCTTCTACGGATACCCGGGACGGAGTGCGGACCATTCGTTCCCGCTGCGGCCTGGAAGCCCCCTGTGAGCTGATAGAAGAGCTGGATATAGAAAAGGTAAAGGCTCATGTCTATGATTGCCTGATTGTAGATGAAGCACAGTTTCTCACCAGGGAACAGGTGGAGCAGCTGGCCTATATCTGTGATGAATATAACGTGCCCGTAATTTGCTACGGATTGAAAACGGATTTTCAGGGCAACTTTTTTGAGGGGAGCCATTGGCTGCTGGCTCGGGCAGATGCCATCGAAGAGGTCAAGACAATCTGCTGGTGCGGTCGAAAGGCTACCCAGAATGCCCGGCTGGATGGTTATGGCCATGTGACCAAGGTGGGAGAGCAGGTAGTGCTGGGAGCCAATGATACCTATATCGGCCTGTGCCGCCGTCACTGGCGGCAGGGGGACCCGGGGCCGGGTTTGCGGGCGCCGGAGCAGGAGCATAAGGGTGAGTAAAGGCGCAGGTTACCGGGTATATCTGACGGTAGTGTTTTGCATCATCGGGGTTTGTTTGCAGATCCTGTACCTGTGGATCTACCCCACGGGGGATACCAACCGGCATTTGCAATATGCCCTGATACTCCTGTGCCTGTATTATGTCATGCGCACGCATGGAACCGGCCCGGATGGATTGCTGAGCCTGTGGGCTATTGCATGCACGGCGGGCGCGGATTTTTTTCTGGTTGCACTGCGGCAGGAACAGCGGCTCCCGGGTATGGCGGTGTTTATACTGGCGCAGGCTCTGTGGGCCATACGGCTCCTGCGAATGGAAGGCGGCCGGAGAGCGCTGCTGCACGGGATCAGCTGGTTGCTGATGGCGGGAGCTTTGGCCGTGGTTTCGGTGATAATAGCCCGGGGCGTAGATGCAGTACTGCTGCTGACAGCGGTATATGGAGCCTTTTTGCTGACCACGACAGTCTTTGCCTGGGTCGGTCGGGAAAACTTGCTCTTCACTTTGGGGATGAGCCTGTTTGTGTGCTGCGACATGTTTGTGGCCGCCAACTGTGCCGGGAGTTATATGGATACAGGCGCATTGCCCTTGGTGGAACAGATGAACGGTATACCTTTTAATATGATGTGGGCTTTTTACGGCCCCAGCCAGATGCTTCTGGCCCTCAGTGCCCGGGATGGCGGGGAGAGAAAAACATAAAAAAGGGTTCCGAAAGACAGACTTCGGAACCTCTTTTATTTGTGAAAATGCAGAAATCAAGGATGGAGGCCGTATTCGCTTTATGCGGCGTCAGCGGGTGTAAGTTTCTTCCAGATGATGCAGAAACTTCTCTTCTTCCTGAATACGATGAGATACATATGCCTTGGAGACCGGTTCCTGCCTGAGTTCATTTTCCTGCTGTTCCTGAAGAAGGGAGCAGCGACGGGCATGCAGAACCTGTGCGGCGGCTTTTTTATCCATAAGGGGGAAATGCTCTACACGGAAAAGAAATTCTTCGGATTCCAAAAATTCTTCCGGCTCTACCTGCCCCAGCAAGGTGAGAAAATAGGCTCGTCCGGCGTTGGTCAGAGAGTACACCTTTCTGCGGGGGCGGCGGCTGACGGACTGTTCTTCCATGCTTACCAATCCCTGCTCCTGAAGCTTCCAGAGCAGCGGATAAACCCGGTTATGATTGGGCTTGTAGCGCTTCAGGCGCTCCATCAGCTGATACCCGTATTGCGGCCCCTGATTCAAGTAGGCCAGGATCATCAGCTCCAGCATAGGCATCCTCTCCTTTATATGTAAAATGCATTCCATGACACTTTTAATATGCTTTCCTTATTATAGAACATTTTTTCCAGTTAGACAAATAGGTTATTTATAATTAACATGAAAATGCATATTTCGCACAATTTAATGGCCTGTCGTTTGAACATAAATAAAGGCTTTCATTTTTTTTCTGTTTGAAGTATACTGTAAACAGAAAAATGGAAGGCATCAAATATGGTAGAGGTTGTGGCAGCTCTTATCTGGCGGGGCGACAGATTCATGATCTGTCAGCGGCCGGCTTACAAAGCCCGGGGACTTTTATGGGAATTTGTAGGCGGTAAAGTGGAGCCCGGCGAGACCCGTCCGCAAGCTCTTGCACGGGAGTGCATGGAGGAGCTGGGTGTGCAGATAGAGGTGGGGGATCTGTTTATGGATCTTACCCATGTGTATCCGGATATTACGGTGCATTTGAACCTGTATACCTGCACGCTGCCGTATGGACAGGAACCCCAAAAGTTGGAACATGCAGACATACGTTTCATCCCCATTTCGGAAGCGGGAGGATACTCTTTCTGTCCGGCAGATGCGCCCATTCTGGAGCGTATCAGGGAGCTGTACGGAGAAAAACAGGCATAAGCATACAAAAAAGAGCCTTGACAAGGCCCTCATTTAAGAAGTAGGGGAGAAACTCAGACTTTTTTGGACCAATCCCGCATGACCAGAAACTTGTTTAGCGGGAACTGTACTAAAAAAGAAGCAAACTGGCACAGAAGCTTCACCGCTACCGCTCCGAGCGTTTGCCCCAGAACACTGCATACCGGCTCACTGATAATCGTGGGGAGCCACAATACCAGTACATAAGTGCCCAGCACCACGGCTGCATACAGAATGCCGCTGAGCAGCACATTGCCGGAGGCAGAAAAAGTGGTTTTGCGCTGAACGAAGAAGTTTACTGTCTGACTCACGGCAAAGCTGATTCCAAAGGAAAGCAGCGCGCACAGTCCGCCGTTGGAGACGGAATAGTCCAGAAGCCACCAGTGAACGGGAATATTCTTTAATCCGGTAAAGAGCACGTAATTGCCCAGGGAAAAGACGGCCAGATCCACTACAGTGGCCACAGAGCCCATGAGCCAGAAAAGGAGCATCTGCCCCCAAGTGCCGGTTTTTGCTTTGAAGCGTTCCAGAAAATTTTGTGTACCCATGAGAAAGAGTATAGCAGAACCGATGACTACGGGCAAGGCCGGCATGGGAATGATTCAGAACGTATTCAGAAGAAAAAGGAGATGAAAGCATGAAAAAAGGAGAAGGCGCCTGCCTGGTGTGCGGAAAGCCCCTGATATATTTTCAATCGCCGCAGAAGCTGGTATGCATTCGCTGCGGAAATACTTTTAAGGCCCGGTGCAGCTGTGAAGACGGACATTATATTTGTGATAAATGCCATTTGGAGCAAGGAGTGGACCGATGTCTGGACTTTTGCCTGAGCTATGAGTCAAAAAATCCTATAGAGATATTGGAAGCCATGATGGCTGATCCCTATGTGCATATGCACGGGCCGGAACATCATGTGCTGGTGGGTATGGCGCTGCTGACTGCCGTGCATAATGCCGGGGCAGATACGGATTTGAAGAGCACTTTGCTGCAGATGCGTGCCCGCGGGCGGGAGTATCCCGGTGGTTCCTGCGGATTCTGGGGTTGTTGCGGGGCGGCTGTCAGCGCAGGTATGTACATGAGCATACTCACGCAGGCTACGCCTCTGTCTAAAGAATCCTGGGGGTGGAGCAATGCTGTCACCGCCCGGTGCCTGGAGCAGATAGCAGCTTTGGGCGGCCCACGGTGCTGCAAGCGCAACAGCTATACGGCCATCCTGGCGGCGGCCCAATATACCCGGGAGGTTCTTGGAATAGAACTGCCTCTGCCGGATAAGGTGCGTTGCAGTTATTTTCCGGAGAACAGGGAGTGCAAGGGGATGTCCTGCCCCTATTTCCCGGGAAAGCGGAACTGAATTTAGAGTAATCGCAAAGTAAGAGAGCTTCTTTGCGTTGGGAGTTTCGTCATTCTCATATGAATGAGAGCGGCAGCCAGAGAAGTAAGTGTTTATGCAAACCCTGCACAGATGGGGTAAACGATGGACAGATAGGAACGAAAATACAAATTGCCGGTCATCAGCCAGTGGAGTTATGCCAATCTTAAATCTGCACCCTGCCGGTACAAGGGGTCGGCTTATTTGGATACTCTGATTCTCTGTGACCATAATTACAGATCCCATTTTGGGAAGCTGAAAAATGCAGGAAGGAGATGAGGTTTCCTTTACGGATATGGATGGCAACGTGTTCCTATATGAAGTTGCTCTGGCAGAGACTATGATGCCTGCCGCTATAGAAGAGATGGAAAGCGGCGGTTGGGCATTGACCATGTTCAACTGCTTTGATTAAGTCGAAAGAGAAAAGCTCCCCTCGAGGAGCTTTTTTGATGCAAAAGACCACGGGGTTAATCCGGATATTCCACAGAAAATCCACTTCCCACGGGCACATACCCGGCAAGCTGGCTTAAAGCTGCCAGACCGGTTTCTCCAGTGCAGTGACAGACACCGCAGCAGCCTACATGCCTGGATAGATACTCAGCCGTAGCTCGGATACGTTCTTCTTCCGGGGGCACCAGATGCGTACCGCCGTATACACTCAGCAAAGGCTTTCCAGGAAAGCGTAAGCTCACTGTATCCAGAATGTTCATGATGCCGTTGTGGGCGCAGCCCGTCAATACAATCAGGCCGGCGGAGGTATCGATCACACAGATCTGCTCCTCCCTGAAATCATCCAGTGTTAATTCTCCCAAAGAAGTTTCCCGGCAGGAGGAAGGATGCACGGTTTCCACGCCTGTGGGAATGGGAAAGTTCCCGAGCAGATAGATCCCATCCCCCAGATAAAAGGTATCCTGGGGCAGCATCCGGAAACGGGGCAGGCCCATGCGAAAAGGATACTCCGGGGAGAAGGGAGGCCCCACATGCTCTACGGCATCTTCATAAGTGGATTGCTCCGGAGGATCCATCCGGTGATCCCACCATTTATTTACAAAGAATCCCTGATGCACATATACCGGGCACTGGGGGTGAAACCTTTCGCAGTAAGGTAAAAATCCACCGCAGTGATCCCGATGATTGTGAGAAAATGCTACCGCCGTAACGCCGTTTAGATCTATTCCCATCGTTACGGCATTTTTCAGAGCGGCGCCCCGTTCTCCCAGATCAAAAAGCAGACGCGTGTTTCCTTTTTCCACATACATGGAAAGTCCAAACTCTGCTTCCAACTCTGGGCGCAAAGAGGCATTTTCACTGAGAACAGTTAGCTTCATAGCACGTTTCTTTCTGCACAAGAAGGGGCCCCGGCATGGAGTCCGGGGCCTCAAAGAGGGGGGATGGGGATTATTGCACGGTAACGGTCCGCTGGAACACATCGATCCACTCAGCCTTGGCGTTGGTGATATAAGCATCGTCAAATTCCTTCAATGCCGCCATAGAGGCTTCTCCGAAGGCCAGATGGCTCTTGAGCGCATCGGGCATGGAGGCGTTTTTATTGACAGGTGCCTCATTCAAAACTTCCGCTACCTTGTCCTGGGTATCCTTGCAGATGAGATACTCTACAAACAGCTGGGCCAGCTCCGGATTCTTGCAGCCCTTGACCACATTCACCGTAGCGGGAGCGGCAAAAGAACCTTCCTGTGCGTCTACCCATACCATATCCAGACCACTGTCGATCAGGCCGGGCATATTGATATCCATAAATACGGTGATGTTGGCTTCACCGGTGGTGAAAGCGTTGACTACATCGGAGGAAGTGCTGTACCAGATGTGGATATTGTCCTTTTTCTGCTGCATGAGCTCCATGGCAGGAGAAACATCTTCCTGGCTGCCGCCCATGGCTTCGGCCATGGCTACCAGCATGTAGGGGCCGGCGGTGGAAGTCATGTCGGGCAGGGCTACCATGCCGGCATACTTGTCGTCAAACAGATCCTGATAGGAAGTGGGAGCGGGGAGCTCCAGATCGCTGAGAGCCTTGGCATTGTACATGATGCCGTAGCGGCACAGGGAATAGCAGGGGCCGTAACCATCCTGATTCGCAGCAAAAGCATACAGATCGCTCAGACTTGTGACAATGGAGGGATCCAGCTTTTCAAACAGATCCTTCTGGTTGCCGGTTTCGGCAAAGCTCTTGGTCAACAGAGCCACATCGGCGGTGGGGTCTTCCTTTTCGGCCATAAGTTTATTGAGCCGATCCCCGTTGCCGCTGGTTGGATCCACCACGATGGTGCAGTTGTACTTGCTTTCAAAGTTTGCAGCCAGCTTTTTCAGACCGGCCTCGGCCCAGCCCCAGGTAGCTACTACCAGTTCTGCGCCGCCAAAGTCTTTGCCCTGCTCGGTCTCGGGCTGCTGGGCATCCTGGCTGTTCTCCTGGGGAGCGGCAGATGCATCCTGCTTGGGGACATCGGGCTTTTCTTCTGCGGGCTTGCTGTCCTGAGCGCAGGCGGCCATGGAAAGAAGCATGACCAGTGCCAGCAGCATGGCGAGCATTTTCTTCATCATTGTTCATTTTCCTCCTGATTGGTTTTATATACACAGATCCCTTGGGATGGTATATGCACATATACGTTCTGTCCCACAATTTGGGGGATATAGCCGTGAACAGCAGGGTAAAGCGTTTCTGCAAAAGCACCGCTGAGCTCCAATCGGGTGGCGGTGCCTTTATAGGTCAGGGCATCAATGCGGCCAAGATACGTGTTTTCGCCCGGCTGCTGCACCAGGTGCAGGTTTTCTGAGCGGATGCCCAGCAGCACCGATGCACCATCTTCTATGGAGCGGGCACTGCCGGAGGATACCAGTACTTGCCGGCCGGAGCAAAGCACAGGGCGCAGCTCTCCCTGACTTCTGGGCCCCATAATCCCGTGAATAAAGGTGGAAAAACCCATGAAATCCGCTACGAACGGACTGTTGGGCCGATCAAAAACTTCTTCAGGAGTGCCGATCTGCAGGATGCGTCCTTCATGCATGACAATGACCCTGTCCGCCAAAGAAACGGCTTCTTCGTGGTCGTGGGTAACAATAATGGTAGTGATGCCCAGTTCCTTTTGAATACGTTTGATCTCAACCTGCATTTTCGTGCGCAGTTTGGCGTCCAAATTGGAAAGAGGCTCGTCCAGCAGCAGTATGGAAGGCCTGGTCACCAGAGCTCGGGCCAGAGCGACCCGCTGCTGCTGGCCGCCGGAAAGCTCCCGGGGATAGCGCCTGTCAAAGCCCACCAGCTTAACCAACTCCAGAATATCCTTTACTCTTTTTTCGATTTCAGGCTTTTTCAGCTTTTGCAGTTTGAGTCCAAAGGCGACGTTTTCAAAAACAGTCATATGGGGAAACAAAGCATAGTTTTGAAAGAAAATGCCTATGTTTCGCTTATAGGGAGGGATTTTGCTTACATTCCGGCCGTTGACCAGAATAGTGCCTGCATCCGGATCCAGAAAACCGGCGATCATTCGCAAGGCGGTGGTCTTGCCGCAGCCGCTGCCCCCCAGCAGGGCAATCATCTCTCCGTCAGCAGCCTGCAGTTCCAGTCCGTTGACGGCGGTAAATGCGTCGAAGCGCTTGGTAAGATGGTTTAGTTCCAGCGTTGCCATGGGTGATTCTCCTTATTTTACAAACATGTCCAGGCCTACAAACTTCTCCATGAGAACGATCAGTCCCAAGGAACCCAATATCAAAAAGGTGGATACCGCTGCCAGCGTGGGGTCGAAAGTCAGTTCCATATAGTTCATGATCCGTATGGGCAGGGTAATGAATTTGGGAGTAGACAGCAGGCTGCTGAGGGCAACCTCGTCAAAACTGTATAAAAAGGCCAGCAGGCCTCCGGCCAGTATGCCGGGTTTAGCCAATGGAATGGTGATTTTAAAGAATACCTGCATGGGGTTGGCCCCAAGAGAAGTAGCCGCATCCTCCAGTGTCCAGTTGAATACATGCAGCACCGAAACCGTGTTGCGCACGATGTAAGGCAATATGATGACAAAATGCCCGATAAAGATCCGCAGTGCCCCGGGAATGCCTCCTATCTGGCTGTATACCTGCAAAAGTACAAAAGCATAGGCTACAGAGGGTACATACATGGGGGAAGTAAAGTAGTTGAGCAGCAGATTTTTCCCCTTGAAGTCATAACGGCAGATGCTCAGTGACGCCGTGACCCCCAGCAGTATATCCAGAGCCGTAGCCAGCAGACCGGTCTTAAGGCTGTTGACCAGGCCGCTCATGAACTGGGTAGAGGAAGAGAAAATATTCTTATACCACTTCAGGGAAAAGCCCTTTGGCGGGAAGGTCACTACCGCCGTGGGAGTAAAGGAAGCGATGATGATGATCACCAGCGGTGCCAGCAAAAAGCACATCACCAGTACCGCAATCAGCCTGCATAGGAAGTTTACCTTCTTTTCACGCATTTTTACCGCCCCCCAATCGTTTCATATATCCGGAGGTGATCAGTACCACCAGCACCTGTACCAGCAGAATGACGCCCAGCAGGATATAACTGATGGCCGAAGCTGCCTGCCAGTCAAAGTTCACATTGATCTCCTGTACCACCATGGTGGCCATCATGCGGAATTTGGAGCCGCCCAGCAGCTTTGGGGTCACATAAGAAGTCATGCTCATGGTGAACACCAGCACGCAGCCGGAAATGATTCCCGGCAGACTCAAAGGGAATATGACCTTGCGGAACACCGTAAGGGGCGCAGCCCCCAGACTGTAGGCGGCATATTCCACATTGGGGTCGATACTTTGCAGCACGCCTACCAGAGAAAGCACCATATATGGGATCAGCAGGTGGATCATACCAATGATCACGGCTGCTTCCGTATGCAGGATGGACAGCGGCTTTTGTATAAGCCCAAGGGCCAGCAGCAACTGGTTGAACAAGCCGTTTTTGCCCAAGATCACCATCCAGCCGTAAGAGCGTACAACGGCGCTGACCAGAAAAGGGAAAAGGATGATGATCATCATTACCGTTTTCATCTTCGAATGGGTCCGGGCCATGTAATAGGCTGTGGGATATCCCAGCAACAGAGATACAACGGTAGACAGCAGGGAGACCCGCAAGGTCGTCCACAGGATCTTCAGATAGAATTCATCCGTAAAGAACTTCAAAAAGGCACCACTGCCTCCCTGTGCAAGCGTGCGAATAAGGATATAGACCATGGGGCCTATGAAAAACAGCAGCAATGCCAGCACCGTGGGCAAAGCCAAAAGCAGGGAACGGGTCTTTTTCTTCATGCAGTCACCTCACAGAAAGGCTTTGATCAGGGGAAGAAGTTTCTTTTGGGCAGTATCCGCCAGCCCCATATCCGTGCACTTGACTTCAGGGGAAACGGCCAGTGCCATCATGGTGAAAAACACAAGGGGAGACTGGTGCACAAACCCCATATCCCGGCAGCAGTCGAGAAAAGCGCTCATGTCCTCTTGCAGTTCAGGGGCACTTTTTAAGCTCATAAGTCCTGCCAGAGGCAAAGGTATGCAACAGAGCAGCTGTCCATTTTGGGCAGCTGCCAGCCCGCCGCCGGACTCTATAACGGCATTGGCACAGAGGGCCATATCCGCATCGTTGGATCCGAATACGGAAAGATTATGGGCGTCATGCCCATAGGTCAGGGCCACCGCACCGGAAAAACTTTCCAGCATATCCACAAAGGCGGTGCCATGACGAGGGATGCCGTAGCGATTGAATACGCACATCTTTACAAAACCGTCATTGCTCAGAAAGCAGCCGTCCTCCTGACGGATCAGAGGGAGCTGTGCCTCGCGCAGGGTAGTGCGCATATGCACGCCGTCCTGGTGGATGGTGTTTACCAGCGCAAACCGGGCATCATCGGGGGCATTTGCACGGCAGGCAAAGTCTTCGTTCTTCAGGGGCGGCAGATGCATGGAATGGGCGGTCAGCTCCGTTAAATTCGGAGCAGGAAGGGAGACTTGTAAAGCACCTTCCTTCACGAGACACTGCCCATTTATCCAGACCTGCTCCGGTTCGGGGGCAGATATATCCCGAATCAGCTGAATATCTGCCCGCATGCCCGGTCCCAGAGCGCCCAACTCATATTGACGCAGGCAACAGGACGGATTCAGGGTGGCAAAGCGAATGGCCTTCATGGGGGAAAGCCCCAATTCTATGGCCCGGCGTACCACATAGTTCAGGTGTCCCTTTTCCATAAGCCGGTCCAGCGGCACATCGTCGGTGACCAGGCAAATTCGGCTGTCCAAAGAAATTTCTTCCATGACCCGGCACAAAGCGGGAGTGAGCATACTCAATTGTATCTGAGCGTAAAAACCCAGTGCTAGAACTTCCCGGAGTTTTTCGGCAGAATCTACCGTATGATCCGTGTGGATCCCTGCTGCCCGGAAGGCCTGAAGCCGCCGCCCGGTCAGCAGGGAGGCATGTCCATCGATGAGAACACCCCGGCGGGTGCCTTCTTCTATAATAGAGAGAATATCCGGCTCGGCGTCGGCTACACCGTTAAAATGCATGACTTCCCCTACGCCAAAGATATCGGGGTTTTCCAGCAGAGAGGCCATTTCTTCAGGGCCGATCTCGGCTCCGGAGCCTTCTAATCCGGGGGCCGAAGGCACTGTGGAAGGAGCCATCAGCAGCACACGCAGGGGCAGGTCTTTTGTCAGTTCCCGCATTGTCAGCACGCCTTTTGCCCCAAGAACGTTGCATATCTCATGGGGATCGGCACACACCGTGGTGGTACCCCGCTGAAGAACTTCTGCGGCAAAAGCGGAAGGAGAGAGCATGCTGCTTTCCAGGTGCATATGTGCATCCACAAAACCCGGCAGTGCATACAGCCCATGACCATCTGTTTCCGAAAGACCTGAAAGCCCGGGAAGTTCCGGCCCGGCATAGGCGATGAACCCATTCATAAGGCCAAGGCAGCCCGGCGCAATGGATCCGTCAAAGACGTTTACCAGCTTTAGATGACGGATCAGCACGTCAAATGGCCGCTTACCTGCCGCAGCCTGTACACGTTCCCGGATCATGCATACTCCTTTCCGTGTATCCGTATTTTACGGACAAGTATTTTTAGAATGGGGACAGTATAGATGCTGTCGCTTCCATTGTCAAGAGAAAAAGGAAAAGAAAAACACAAGCTGCATTTCGTTTTCCGTGGGAGAACAGGGTACAGAAAATGTATAAATATTTACGAAAAGATGCGCAGAAAGGGCTTGCAGGATGCACTTTCCTTATATAGAATACTAGACATATATTGACAAATCAAGAAAAAGGATTTTTTTTATGAATAAAGAAAATTTGAAGAAATTATGCCTGCAGTCCATCGATGCCCACAAAGAAGATATCATCGCTTTGGGAGAGGATATCTTTCGCCATCCGGAACTGGGCTTCAAGGAGCGGCGGACCTCCCAAATCTTTTCTGATGCGCTGGAAGAGCTAGGCATCCCCTGCCGTAAGGGGATTGCCCGAACGGGAGTCAAGGGACGGCTTACGGGTGCCGCGCCCGGTCCAAATGTTATGCTCATGGGAGAACTGGATGCAGTGGTCAGTCCCCTGCATCCCTGCGCCGATCCCGAGACCGGAGCCGCCCATGCCTGCGGACACAACAGTCAGATCGCAGCGGTGCTGGGTGCCGCCATGGGGCTGGCGCCTTTAAAGGGGCTGTTGGGTGGAGACGTGACCTTTGCGGCAGTACCTGCGGAAGAGTATGTGGAACTGGAGTTTCGCCAAAGCCTGCAGGAAAAGGGCGAAATAGAGTTTATGGGGGGCAAGCAGGAGTTTGTCCGTCTGGGCGTGTTGGAAGATGTGGATATGGGGCTGATGATCCACTCCCATGCCGGAGTCACAGAACGGCGTTTTCTGCTGGATTGCTTCAGCTCCGGCTTTATAGGAAAGGTCATCCGTTTTACGGGAAAAGAAGCCCATGCCGGCAGCCGCCCGTTTGATGGGATCAACGCACTGAATGCCGCCGCCCTTTCTTTGCTGGCCATAGGGATCCAGAGGGAAACCTTCCGGGAGGCGGACAGGATTCGTATACATCCCATTATCACCAAAGGCGGGGATCTGGTAAATATTGTACCGGCGGATGTGCGCATGGAGACTTATGTTCGGGGTATGTCCATGGAGGCTATCCTCAGCGCTTCAGAAAAGGTAAACCGCTGCTTAAAGGGCAGCGCCTACAGCATCGGCGCCGGAGTGAAGATCGATGAATTACCGGGATATATGCCCCTGCATCAGGATAAGACGCTTTCCCGGCTTTTTGCTGAAAACGGAGAGCGGCTGCTGGGGCCGGATACGGGCATATGGGGAGAGGAACTGCTGGGCTCCACCGACGCCGGGGATCTGAGCGCTCTGATGCCCTTTATCCATGTATCTACCGGAGGATATGCCGGGGACGCCCATGCCAAAAACTTTACCATCTGTGATAAGGAAATGGCCTATGTCATGCCGGCCAAAGCCATGGCACTGACGGTTATTGATCTGCTTTATGATAAAGGAGAGACGGCCAGAAGCATTCGGAAAAACTTTGTTCCCCGGTTTACCCGGGAAAGCTACCTGACATTCTGGGATAAATTTCGCCGGGGAGAAACCTGCGGCGATGGATTTTAAGAGGGAAAGGGAGGCGGAAGGATATGAACCTGAGCCCGAAAGTACAGAATATATTGCCTCAGTGTATCGCCTGGCGGAGGCATCTCCATATGCATCCGGAGCTTTCCTTTGAGGAAGTAGAGACCACGGCCTTTCTGCTGGAGGAACTGGGGAAGATCCCTGGACTGGAACTGCATACCCCCACCCGGACAGGGGTGGTTGCGGTACTCAAAGGGGCTTATCCTGGCCGCACCATTGCCATAAGGGGAGATATAGATGCTCTGCCCATTCAGGAGGAGACGGAACTGCCTTTTGCTTCCCGGGTGCCGGGAGTCATGCATGCCTGCGGCCATGATGGCCATACGTCCATGCTTCTTTGTGCAGCCAGACTTCTGGCGGCGCAGCGGGAAGAGCTTCACGGCGAAGTACGCTTTTTCTTCCAACACGCCGAGGAACTGCCTCCGGGCGGTGCCATAGAGATGGCTCGGGCCGGGGTTATGGAGGGGGTGGAGGAGCTGTATGGCCTGCACTTGAGCTCCAATTTTCCCACAGGGACCTTCGGTGTTCGGCCAGGGCCCCTGACCAGCGCTACGGATCGCTTCGACATCACCATACGGGGCAAAGGCGGGCATTCTGCCTTTCCGGAAACCTGCGTGGATCCGGTAGTCATCGCTGCTCAGGTGATACTGGCTTTGCAAACGGTGGTGGCCCGGCGTATCCGAGCGGTAGAGCCGGCGGTGGTTTCCGTATGCATGGTAGAAGGGGGGAGCGCCTATAACATTATTCCCGGTGAGGTAAAACTTACAGGCTCTACCCGCACTTTTGAAAAAAGCACCCGGGACGCTTTGCCGGGAATGTTGGAAGGAATCGTGCAGGGCATATGTGCTTCTGCTGGAGCGTCATATGATTTTGCTTTTTCCCGAGGCTATGCATCCGTGGTTAATGATAAGGCTCTTACTGAACAGGCCAGCAGACTGATTGAAAATGTTTTTGGCAGGGAAGCGGTGCTGGATATAGATCCCCTCATGCCCGGAGAAGACTATTCCGCCTTTTTGGACTATGCGCCCGGATTCTTTGTGGAACTGGGGGCACGAAATGAAGCTAAGGGCTGCGATATGCCTCATCATAACAGTCGGTACCTTATGGATGAGGATGCTCTTGGATACGGAGTGGAATACCTGTATCGATTGGGATTGAACCGTTTAGGGGCAGAGCAGGCATGACGTGACGCAGCCTCTGCTTGTGAACGTGACTTTTTATTTGTTTCGGGGGCTGGAAGGCTCCCTTTTTCCTTTTTGGAGGATAGATTTGAAAGAGGGTGAAAGCTGTCAGGAAACGTTGGAAAAGAGTTCTGTCTGCATACAAAAGCGCAGCATTTGTCCGTCCGGCATTTCAAACTCCTCATTTTCAGAATGTAAACCGGTATGTCTGCGGAGGCAGACCTTTTCTGCACGCTCCCACCTGCCTTTGCATAGGATGGGGTATATTTGCCAGGGAGGAGAGGAAGTCATGCAAACAAACTATCAATCCGGGGACGCCTGCTGCTTTACCGGCAGGGAACCGGGGCTGGATCCCACCCAGGAAAGCAATGTGGTGCTGGCCGGAGAGGTCTGCACCAGTGAAAGATGCGGCGAGGAAGCCGTCAGTTCCGGGGGCGGCTGTCGTCTGGCACAGACCTATTTCCCGGATCAAAGCTATCGGGCGGGCTTTTGCCCCCGGGAAACCATGGAGAAGGGAACGCTGTTCCCGGAACTGGTTTCCGCTTACAGTCCCACAAACTGTGGGCAGGAGAGCTGATAAGAGAGGTGCTGCCATGAATACGGATATGCAAGCTTTGAAAGAGGCCATCGGTCAGGCACGGTTTGCCTGCGTAGAACTGGGCCTGTATCTGGATACTCATCCGGAGGATGAGGACGCTCGCCGGGATTATAACTGCTACGGGGAAAGGCTCTGTTCTTTGCTGGCAGCCTATACCCAGGCAGAAAACAATCTGCTGAACTTTGGTCAGTGCCCCATGGAGAATTCCGGGTATATCCTTCAGCCCTGGCCCTGGAACGTTGGATAAGGAGGACGGTCTATGTGGATCTATGAAAAAAGGCTGGAGCATCCGGTACATATCACACGGACGGACCTGAAAATGGCTAAACTGCTCATGGCTCAGTACGGCGGGCCGGACAGCGAGCTGGGAGCGGGCCTTCGATACCTGACCCAGCGGTATTCCATGACGGATCAGCGGGTCATCGCCACTTTGACGGATATCGGCACGGAAGAAATGGCGCATAGCTGATGGATATAATGGGCGTGAAAATTACACCTTCAGTTTAACATCAAGTATGATCTCCGGCGCTGTCCAGTTACCACCAACGTTCAGCGGTGACTTGCAGCGTGTACGTTTTTGTTCCGGATCATAGTATATGACCTTCTGGCTGCGGATTCTCTGCGGCGCATCTCGGTAATATTCAATTCGGTCAATACAGGCTTTTAACAGACGGTTTTTTGTAGCTGCATCCACTTTAGGATTCTTCAAAGCATTTAGAGCTTCTGTAAACAGGGCTATTTTTTCCTCATAATTGACGGGTTCAGGCATGGATTCGTAAGCTTTACAAAGCGCCTGCCGGACTTCTTCTTTCTCCTTCAGTAGACGCTCGTTGAGCTGTTGGAAAACATGCTGCGGCATCCGCTTGGCCGGATCAGGATCGGCTTGTGCTTCCCATTGGGCCAGCTCCTTTTCTTCCAGTTCTTTCTGTCGTACTTCCAGTTTCTTGATTAACCGCATATGTTGTTTGACGGAATCGCCTTCATTGTTCTGCAAACGGATTTCAAAGTCATGGATGCAATTGGTCAGAATACTGCAAACACGTTCATTCATTTCTGAATACAGGCACGAACCGGTTTTACAGTGCGTTTGGCCGTCACACAAAAGGCGTGGAGCTGAAATATTTGATTTATAAGCTCTCAGTGACATTGCACGTCCACATTTACACCACAAAAGACCTGCAAACGGATTTCTAATCTTCGTATTCGGCTTCTGCCGGGTGTGTTTTCCTTTTTTTGCTTGTGCGGCGTTGAAAAGCTCTTCGGAGACTATGGCTTCGTGCTTTCCATCGTAGATCAGATATTCACCGGCCTTCGCAATGGGGCGTGTTTTCTTAAACTCACCTTCTTCAACGATGGTCAGTGTCTTTCGGTAATTCCACTTTACTTTACCAATGTAATGGATATTTTCAAGCATCTTCGCCATTGCGGATGGCGACCAATGTTCACCTTTAGGCGGCTTTATGCCCATTTCATCAAATCTGTTGCAGATGTTCTGACACCCCATATCTTTATTGACATACAAGTCAAACATCATGCGAACAACATCCGCTTCTTCCTTATTTGGAACAAGAATCGGATACCTCCGCTTTCCTTCGGTAACAAACGTTTTGCTATAGCCGTATGGCGGCACATTTCCGATATAGTTTCCCTGGCTTACGGAAAGCAAACGGCCACGGTTCAGGATCTTCTTTGTGTATTCCAGGTAGTCATTACCACGCTTTAATTCTCTTTCAAAAGTATCCCAATCATATTCGTCCCGCAGATCATAGATGCGCTGCGGAGTGATAACAAGCGTGCTGGTATGCTTCAGCAGCTTCATTATCCTGCCTATATCTTCAAGGTCACCACGGGTTAAGCGCTGGGGTTCTACCACAGCAACAGCTTTATACTTTGGTGATTCTATTAAGCGCAGAACTCGGTTGATTTCCGGGCGTTCAGCTATGGTTTCGCCGGACACAACTTCCCTAAACTTATTTTCTTCTGGTACGGCAGCGCCAAGGTTTTTTTCTGCCCATTCGTCCAGCATAGTTTCATGTTTTGACAGAACTTCTTCCACGGTCAGGAGTGGATCATCTGACCGTGACTTGCGCAAATATGCTATAACTTCGTTGGGAGAGAAATTAATCTTTGGCTGGTAGTACAAATAAAATCACCTCATTGCACGTTAGCGGATATCGCTTTGAAAGGCAACAGCACGGCCCAGAATTCGAATATGATTCAGTTCCTCACCGGTATAAACCAGATCTTCATATTTTGCGTTTTCTGCCTTCAGTATCAGCAAGTTCTTTTCCGGGAAATAATTGACACGTTTCAGCGAAGCTTCATCCTCAATAATTACGGCGGCGATATCTCCATTATCCACCATTTCCTGCTTTCGAATGAAAACGATATCCCCATCGTAGATTCTTGCGCCTACCATGGAATCACCCTTGGCCCGCAGGCAGAAATCAGCGTCAATGGTTGTTCCGGCTTCTACATACAGTTCTTTTTCTTCGTTTGCCATAATTGGTTTTCCACAGGCAATATCCCCGAGTACAGGGAAACGCTTGGTTGCAACAGGCATGATACCTAGGTCAGATGCGGATCTTCCGTTTGGTATGACCGTTGGAACATCGATCCTTTCTTCTATAAGGTCAGATTTTTGAATTCCGAAGTAATCAGCCATTATTTCAATTTTGTCAATTCTCGGATACTTTCGCCCGTTTATCCACTCTGTAACCGTGGAATAAGGGAATCCCCATGCTTTAGCAAGCTCCTTGCGATCCTTTCCGCTTCTATCAATGTAGAAGCTAAGATTCTTTGCTAAAACCTTCTTATTACCTAAAGAACTCAAATCGTGTTCGCCTCCTTTCACATTCACTCTACACCTAAAGCGTAAAAAAATCAACCTAAAAAGAAAAACATTACGCTTTAAGTGTTGACAAGATTATTTTAGGATAGTAATATATAGACATAGAAACGCTTTAAGCGTTACGAACGTGAAACACTGAACACAGAAGGAGAAACAATGAAACTTTTTGATTATGAAACCAGAGATGGACGAATCAACAACGACAAGCTTCGTAGCCTTTGCATCGAACACAATTGGTTCGCCTGCGGAACAAACAGCCAGTACAGCAAACTGTTTGAGATGAACGAACATGGCGCTGGCATCGAGCAAATTGCAACTGTGATCTGGCTTTGCAGCGATAGCGACATTCCGGAAAACTGCCGCCGTGATATTATCCTTGCGCTGCATGAAGCCGGTTTTACCGAACGACAGGACAAGAGCGAAGCGGAACATCTGATGGACTGGCTTGAAATTTGAGGGTGTGCCGAATGAACTGTCACGGATGTAAGTGGCTGGACGAAGTAAAAAGCCAGCCCGAAGGAAGCGGCTACTGCTGCATGGTGGTGAGAAGCAAAACGCAGTCCGATAAAGTACGGCGGCCATACTTGGAACGCTGTGAATTATACAAAGCTGGTGACTGGAAAACACGCTGGCAAACAGAAAAAGCCGAAACGGTCTGAAAAGGCCGTCCACCGGAACCGCCCCACCGGTGCTGATGATGGCAGGGCAATACAATAAGAAAGAAGGTACAATAATGAGCGCAAATTATTCAAATTGCCCCACTTACCGCCTGGCGCTTGTTTGGCACAAGCTGAACAGCGGTGAGTGGGACAAGGAAACCTTGGGGGAAATGCCGGAAGGGGTAGACCCGTTTTTGGTTCGGGCGAATGCAGCCAACGCGATCGAAGAGATTGTAGGGGTTGCGACACTTGACCGGATTTACCACATGGAAATTCTGAATGAAACAGAAGCCGAATGGTTTCGGTGGTACGCCGTAGACAGATTCAGGTATGAGCTTCGGAAGAAGGAAGGAAGACTGCGTAAGTGTTGGGCTATTGCAACGATTGTAACCATCTTATTAGCCATTGCAGCCCATACAGCACGATATTTGTTAGGACTGTGACGGTTACGGGAGTTACAAGCCTGTTGAAACGGTCTTCCCGTTTGGCAATTCTGAAACGGGTGTATTCATCCGTCAAGCTGAAAGTACCGTCCCAAATGACACAACCGAGTTCGTCCGCTTCGGGTAGGTAATTCCGTTCAATCAGTTTGAACCTAAGCAGTGAATCTGCATCGGATTCTTTGATTTTTGATTTCTTCTTGAAACGCATGAAAAAGAGAGTTCGCCTTTCTTTGGCGGTTAAGTAAACACCAACCATTTTAATTCACCTTCCTTTCAGTTTAGGCGCTGGCACACCTAAGGGGATTATAGGGTGGAAAAACCACGAAATCAACAATAGGAGGTAACACAATGCCACGAAAAATCACTCCGGAAGAACTGGTTGACGCAGAGATCGAGCGTCTGAAGAAAACGGAAGCCGTCAAGCTTGCACAAAAGGAAAAACGGCTTTTGTACCGCAAGCGGAAATACCTTGCTGATCTGCGCTGGTTGGAAAAGCGGGGCATGGCGCTTATGGCCGAAGGCTGGACAATGGACACACTGGAACTTCTGTTCAAAAACATACCGGAAGAAGATGGTGAATGACATGGAATACATAGTGGGGGCAATCCTGCTGTCCGGATGTTCTATTGGTGGAAGCCTGTTGTTTATTGGAGTCTTGAACGATTCCCGCAAAAGACGGCAAATGGAAGCGCATCGGGCAGTTATGCGGGATAAGCAGCGCCTGAAGGAAGAAAAGGCCGCCTGGCGTGGGATAGATCTGGATATGAAACAGGAAAACACAGAGTTGCGGATGGAAAACGAGAGCTTAAGACGAAAAATCACTTCTATGGAAGCGCTGATGGCAAGAACCAAAGTCAAGGATGCGTAAGAAATCAAGAAAGCAGGTGAAACAATGGTAAAAATGTCGTTGAAATCGGCAAGGGTGAACGCTGGATATACGCAGGAAAGCGCTGCCAAGGAGCTGAATGTCTCCAAAAAAACAATCTGGTCATGGGAAAACGGAAAAATTATCCCCAAGATTGACAAAATTAATCCCATTTGCAATCTTTACGGACTAAAATACGATGATATTTCCTGGCTGAGCTAAATTTTTTTAAGTAATAGTAACGCTTTAAGCGTTACTTGCAAAGGCAGGATTTGTTTCATGAACAGATTTCTTCGACATGCGGACAATCAGTGATCGAATAGGCTGAAATATAGCAGAAAGGGGAGTGGTTGCGTGAAAAGTCAGGATGTATATGGTGAACCAATAATTTTTCAACGGTCAAATGGAATTGACAGGGTTTACAGGCCGATCCTGACTGACGAAGAAAGAGCCAGGCGCATGAAATGCATAGAGCAAGCCGCAGCAGCCTTGATTATCGAGCAAGAAAAGCTAAAGAAAAGGCAATAGACAGCATGGAGAAAGGAGGAATCAAATGATAGAAAAAACGATCCTGTCAAGCCGTGAAGAATGGCTGAAACACAGGATGCAGGGTATAGGCGGCAGCGAGATCAGCGCCGTGGTTGGCCTGAATCCCTATATGTCCAATGTGGACTTGTGGGAACTGAAGACCGGGGCCGTGGAGCCGGAAGATATAAGCGATAAGCCCTATATCAAGTACGGCACACAAGCGGAACCGCTGCTGAGGGATCTTTTCAAGCTGGATTTTCCACAATATGAAGTTTTCTATGAGGAAAACAACAGCTTTCGGAATTCAAAGTTCCCCTGGGCGCTGGCTTCCCTTGACGGCTGGATTCGGGACGAAAACGGGCGTGTTGGCGTGTGGGAATGCAAAACCACCAATATCCTGCAATCCATGCAAAAAGAGAAATGGAACCATCAAATCCCATCCAATTATTATTGCCAGGTACTTTTCTACATGGCGGTGATAGAAGCAGATTTTGCCGTTTTGAAAGCACAGCTGAAAACCGAATTTAACGGGATTCCGTATTTGCAAACACGGCATTACTTCATTGAACGGGCCGATGTTCAGGAAGATATGGATTATCTGATGGGAAAAGGCGCTGAATTCTGGGAAAGCGTCAAAAACAAAGAAAAACCGGGGCTTTTGCTTCCGGAAATATAAGTAAGGAGAAAGAAAAATGCAACTCAAAGTGAACGAAGTGAAGCTTCCCGCCCCTATCACCTTCAATTATGAGGAATTGAAGCAGGAATTGCTTCTGAAGGCTGAAACCTATGCAAGCCTTGTCTATACGGAGGATCAGATTCAGGCGGCAAAGAAAGACCGGGCTGACCTGAACCGACTGAAGAAGGCGCTGAATGACGAACGTATGAAGCGTGAACGTGAATACATGCAGCCGTTCAGCGAATTCAAAGCCCAGATCAATGAAATTATCAGCATCATAGACAAGCCCTGCACCGTGATTGACAAGCAGGTGAAGGCATTTGAAGAGCAGAAAAAGGCCGAAAAGCTGAAGGCCATTGAAGAATATTGGCATTCGGTTCTTGCGGCTGACAAGGTTCCTGAAGCGGTTTCTTTCAAGCTGATTCTGGATTCCCGGTGGCTGAATGCGTCAGTCAGCATGAAATCCATCCAGGATATCATTGACGGCAAGCTGGAACAGATTGCTAAAGACCTTGCTGTGATTGATTCTTTGCCGTCTTATTCCTTTGAAGCCAGGGAGTGCTACATTGATACTCTTGACCTTGCAAGAGCCGTCAGCGAAGCCCACAGGCTTCAGGAACAGGCAGAAAAGAAGGCCGCATGGGAAGCGGAGCAGCAGAAGCGCAAGGAAGAAGCGGAAAAGGTTGCTGCCGCAAGTCCCGCAACCACATTTGAAAACGAACCTGCAACGGAAGTTGTAAAGACCGTCACCAGCGTTGAAAAACAGGAACCGTGCCGCCAATGGATAGGTTTTCAAGCCTTTCTGTCTGTCGATGAAGCAAAAGCCCTCGGCGCTTGGTTCAAAGAAAATGGTATTCGTTACAAATCACTTTAATCAAATTTTTTGAAAGGAACGTGAAAAAAATGGCAGTAAGCAACAGATTACCACAGAATCAGGCGGCAAAGAAAGAACCCTCTGCATCCTTCAGCGTGAACGGCATGGAAGTCACCCTGACCCCATCCCTGGTGCGCAACTATCTTGTATCCGGTGATAAAGACCGTGTAACCATGCAGGAAGTAGCCATGTTCATCAACCTTTGCAAGTTTTCCGGCTTGAACCCATGGCTGAAGGAAGCCTATTGCATCAAGTACGGAAACGAACCGGCCACAATGGTTGTAGGCAAGGAAGCCTTCCTGAAGCGTGGCGAAAATAACCCCGCTTATGATGGCATTGATTCCGGAATTATCGTTTTCAACGATGAAACCGGGGAAATCGACCACAGAACCGGGACATTCTATCTGCCGGGTGAAAAGCTTGTCGGCGGTTGGGCAGAGGTATTCAGAAAAGACCGTTCCCACAGTACCCGGATTGAAGTGGGCTTTGATGAATATGCCGGACGCAAGAAAGACGGCAGCTTGAACAGCCAATGGAGCAAGAAGCCCGCAACCATGATCCGCAAGGTTGCCCAGGTTCAGGCGCTTCGGGAAGCATTTCCCGGTAACATGGCGGGACTTTACACGGCTGAAGAGCAGGGACGGGAGGAACCGGCTGACTTTGTTGCAGATATCCCGGCAGAGCCAGTCCAGGAGCCGGAAGCAATGCCGGAACCCGCTGCGCAGGATGTTCAGGCGGCGCTTTTCGGGGGTGAATAACCCATGAACCTAGTGATTCTTACAGGGCGCTTGACGGCAGACCCGGAATACAGCACTTCCAGCACCGGCACCAACATTGCCAAGTATTCCTTGGCGGTGGATCGCCAGGTGAAAAAGGACGGACAGGCTACAGCGGACTTTCTCCGCTGTACCTGCTTCGGCAAAAATGCAGACTTTGCCGCAAAGTATCTGCACAAGGGCATGAAGATTGCCATTGAAGGCAATCTGCGAACCGGCAGCTATGAGAAGGACGGCGTGAAGCACTACACAACGGATGTGATCGTTGCAAGACACGAATTCTGCGAAAAGGCTTCCGGAGATCGAGCAGCAGCGCCCACCGGGGAACCTACGCCGCCGCCTGATGAGTATGGATTCACCGAAATTCCGTCCGATGATATTCCATTTTGAAAGGATGAATGAGGATGGATATGGAGCTTAAACTTCCGAAAAACACGATTTGTGCATTCATCAGCTACGTTTACTACGACATTACCGGATCGCTGCAAATGGGAACTACAGCGATTTGCACGGACGATCTGAAGGCCGGGAAAAAGATTTGCAAAGGAGCAGACGGATATGCCGAAGAGTAAGTATGGAAGCAGGAAAGTCAAGAAGGACGGCATGACCTTTGATTCCATCCGGGAATATAACCGCTGGCGAGAACTGAAGCTGCTGGAAAGGGCCGGAAAGATTGAGGATTTGAAGCGTCAAGTCCCCTTCACCCTGATCCCGGTGCAGAAGGACGAAGAAGGCAAGGTGATTGAAAAAGCGTGTAAATACTATGCTGATTTCACCTATATGGAAAAGGAAAAGGTCAAAAACGGAGCGCCGGAATTCGTTGTAGAGGACACAAAAGGCTTTAGAACGCCTGAATACATCGTCAAAAGGAAACTGATGCTGAAGGAATTTGGAATCAGAATTAGGGAGGTTTGAATGTCGATTATTGCAGACAGCGGTGACCGCACGGAATTTGCAACCGGGGCCGTCCGTGACATGCACGAAGGCAAGGGCAGGATGGATTTGCTGCCCTGGGCGGCAATCATGGAGGTATCAAAACACTGCGAAGCCGGGGCGGTTAAGTACGGTGAACACAATGTTGACCGTGGCATACCAACGCATAGTTTGCTGGATTCTGCCGCAAGGCACCTTGCCAAGCATATTGACGGCCAGACAGATGAAGCGCACCTGGTAGCCGCCGCATGGAATCTCCTGTGGGCAATCCAAATGGAGCTGAAAATGCCGGAAATGGTAGATACACCGTGGAGCAACAAGGAGGAAAAACAGCATGATTAAGATTGAAAACGTTGAAATATACGGCTGGGAAACGGCTATCCGGGGGATGCGGAATCCCATGAATAGCTGGGAAAAGTCAGACAGTTATCCGGCTGTTGATTGCGGCAAATGCGGCAAAATTGAACGGGAAGGATGTTGCACGGCAGAAGGAAGAGATTGCACCGGATTTTATTGCTATGAAATTGGCAAAAACGATTTTGCCCTGATGAAATCACTTGCCGCAGCTGGCCCGGATCACGGGAAATTCCTGCGGATGATAACCGTCACGGCAGACATAACCGCCCCGTTGTACTGGTACAAAGAGTACGATACATACAAAGTAGGTACGGTTGCCAACTCCTGCTCGACTATGCACAAAATTCATGCCAAGGAATTTACACTTGATGATTTTAGTTGTGAGCATCTGTATGCCCCTCTTCAAGACTTGAGACCTACAATTGATTTACTTAATGTATATCAAGAAAGATATCTTGAAACTAAGGATAAAAACGATTGGTGGCAGATGATCCAGCTTCTCCCTTCGTCCTACAACCAGCGGCGCACGGTGCAGCTCAATTATGCGGTGCTGAAAAACATCTATCACGCACGGCGAAACCACAAATTGGACGAATGGAATCTGTTCTGCGGATGGATAGAAAGGCTTCCATATTCTGAATTGATTACCGGCTGAAAAGCTGAAAAACAGTATCACCCGCCCTGCTGCGGTGGGGCGGGTGATAGAAAGGACTGATAGCATGAAGGCAACACAAACGGAAAGGGTGCTTGTCTACATTGAAGAATTCGGAAGCATCACACAGCTTGAAGCACTGAAGGATTTGGGCGTTATGCGCCTTGCATCACGGATATCTGATCTGAAAAGGCAGGGATATCCCATCACAAGCAGCAGGGAAGCCGTAAAAAACCGATACGGGGAAAGCTGCTATATCAAGCGGTACAGTATCGCACAAGCGGAAGGCGGCGTGGAAAATGGCTGATGTGAAGTGGATCAAGATCACAACGGACATCTTCGATGACGAAAAGATTCTGTTGGTTGAAAGTATGCCTGAAGCGGATTCCCTTATTGTGATTTGGTTCAAGCTTTTGTGCTTGGCCGGGAAGATGAACAACAGCGGCGTTTTTATGCTGAATGACAAGATTGCATACACAGATAAGATGCTTTCGACCATCTTCCGGCGAAAAGAAACTACCGTCCAGCTTGCCCTTCAGACATTTGAACAGTTTGGAATGATAGAAATAATTGACGGAGTTATTACTATCCCGAACTGGGGCAAGCATCAAAGCCTTGACCAGCTTGAAAAGAAAAGGGTAAGTCAGCGTGAATACATGCGTCAATACCGTGAAAAGCAGAAACTTCTTTCCTGTAATACTAACAGTAAGGCTAACAGTAAGGCTAATGTTAGCCGCCCAGAAGAAGATAAAGAAAGAGATAAAGAGAAAGAAGAAGATAAGAATAAGAGTGTAAGAGAAACCACCCACACACTTTTTCAACGTCTACTTCCAGATTATGTTCTTTCTCCTGATCTTCAAGACAAGATGGGCGAATGGATCACCTACAAGACCGAACGCAAAGAGCCATACAAGGAGCAGAGCATGAAAACGCTACTGCGCCAGGTTGAAAACAATTCCCTGAAATACGGGGATCAGGCTGTTTGCAACCTGATTGATGACAGCATGGCCAATGGTTGGAAAGGCATTATCTTTGACCGGCTTCAGAATCAAAAGAACCAACGGAAACCGGCTTCAGGCGGCTATCAGCGGCAAACAAAGGCTGAAGAACTGGATGATTTCTACAAAATGGCCGATGCCTGGGCGAATGGGGGCAATTAGCATGGACTTCAGCTGTAAAAACTGCAAAAAACGGGCTTCCGGGTGCCATGCTGATTGCCCGGTATACATCGAAGAAAAGGAACGGCTGGACGCTGAGAAAAAGAAAATCAGAAAAGAAAAGGCGCTTTCGTTTTTGATTAAAAGCTACGAAGGCGCTATGCGAGAAAAGCGCAGACGAATACAACACACAAGGGGGTTCAACCAATGACAAAACAAGAGTTTTCAAAATGGGCTATGGCCCTGCGGACATTTTACCCGAAAGAAACCCTGCTGCCAAATGACATGGCTATGGAGCTGTGGCACATGGAGCTGCAAGATATCCCATACAAGGTTGCCGAAATTGCCCTGTGGAAATGGGTGCAGACAAATAAATGGTCACCTTCCATTGCAGAAATCCGTGAATTGTCTGCATCCATCCAGAATCCAGAAATTCCGGATTGGGGCGAAGGGTGGCAAAAAACGGTTAAGGCGATCCGGCGTTACGGCCATAATCGGCAGAAAGACGCACTGGATAGCCTTGACCCCCTCACAAGGAAAGTCGTGGAACGGCTTGGATTTATGGATTTGTGCATGTCTGAAAACCCAACGGCTGACAGGGCGAACTTCCGCACGATCTATGAAGCACTGGCCAAACGGGAGCAGACGAAGCAGCAGGTATCCTTACCTTTGCAGGAAACTATCCTGAAGCTGCGTCTGGATCAGAAAAGCGGGATGTATTTGCTAGGAGGTAAAGAATGACGATCCGGCGAGATTACACCAATGGCAGCGGCTACATCTGCCCGGCAGAAAATGAAGCCATACGGAATCTGGACAGGCCCAAGGAAAAACCCGTAACGCCAAGACCGTATAAAAACGTGCTGCGGGAGCAGGAAATAAAGCGGATGGACAAGCCCACGCCCATGCAGGCCCTTGCACAGATAGCGACACGAGGTGCGCAGGAAGCGAAGGACGCAGAGAACCTGAAGAAGGCCCGGCAGCTTATGAATGTACTCACTACAATAGCGCAGATGGTTGATTTCAGTGTTACCGGGATTGAGTTAAAGCCCAAAGGCAGCCCAGATACCTACTATAAGGACACAAAGACACAGACGATGAAAAAGAGGTGCTGAAGATGGCTGAGTGGAGGGTATATGAGTATGACACTCCGCAATGCACAAGCTGCGGGATGTGGATGCCGTTTGCACGATACAGGCGTGGACGGGGTACGAATGCGAGAAAGATCACGAACTACTGCCCACACTGTGGGGAAAAGGTGACCGCAATGCCGATGTGCGGAAACTGCAAATATGGTCAAGGTAAGTGGAAAGAAGACGGGATATGCTACGCCTGTCGTGAGCAGGTATGGATTCCGGGAGCGTCACACAGAAAAGCCGGAGAGGAGGGCTGACAATGCCTGAATACATTGACAGGGAAGCGTTTAAGAAAAGCGTTGAGGAGAGGTATTGCAAGCCGTGCAAGGCGGAGGGAAAAGACCACAACGGATGCCGGTGTCGTGCCTGTTGGGTTGACGATATGCTCGATGAGGTAGATTGTTTCCAGCCCTCTGATGTTGTGCCGGTGGTGCATGGGTGCTGGATTGTATACGAAACAATGTCGTGGAGACATGAGAGCCCCAAACGGCGTAAATACTATCGATGCTCAAATTGCCGGACTGCAAGCGCTGTTAGGCATAAGGCATGCCCGAACTGCTTCGCGAGGATGGACGCAGACACGCAGGAGCGGGAGGAGACAAAATGACAATTAGGACGGCGGTTGATAAAGACCAATGGTTTCTGACCCCGTGCATCGGGATCATAAACGAAACCCATTATTACGGATACCCGGTGGTATCTATAGCTTTTGCGTGGCTGATCTGGCGGGCAAAGATACAGATCGGAGTGAAAAAATATGATTAAGACGGACAAGAAAATTCTCGACTGCACCTGCGGCAGTAGAAGCATCTGGTTTAACAAAGAACACCCCGACGCGATATACTGCGACAAGCGAAAAGAAGAACATTTTGGTATATGGGCAAGCAATTCAGAATGCAGCTGTACAATCGACCCGGATGTCCAATGCGACTTCACGGATCTTCCGTTTGAGGATAACACGTTTTCCTTGGTCGTTTTTGATCCGCCGCACTTGACAAAGGCAAAAGAAACAGCATGGTTGGTGAAGAAATACAGCAAATTATCCGAAAACTGGCCGCAAATGATCCATGATGGATTTTCGGAGTGTATGCGGGTCTTAAAACCTGATGGCGTACTTATTTTCAAATGGTCAGAGCATGATATTCCTGCCGCGGAAGTCTGGGAAGCTATCGGGCAAAAACCGTTGTTTGGGCATCATTCGGGCAAAAAGATGAACACGTTCTGGGCGTGCTACATGAAATTGGAGGAAAACGCATGAGCAATATGCTTAGGAAATACCGCAGAGCACAAAAAGAGAAAATCCATTATTGCTGCGGGCAGAAAATGAGCAGGAAGTCTGGATACGACACCGACACACATGACTTTTATTTTTGCGAGGTGTGCGGGAAGGAAAAGTACGTTGCAAAGGGGGATCGGGCATGATTTTATACGGCAAACCAGTAGCGGATGCCCTGCGGGAGCAGTACGCAGAGCGGATAGATGCAATGGCGTGGAAACGCACGCTGGCGGTGATAAAGGACGATACATCGGACAAAGGATATCTGGCGGCAATCAAGCGAGAGGCTGAACGATGGAAAATAAACTTGATGTACGCATACGGTCCTTTCCGGGCAAAAAAGATGGGAGCGAACAGGGCGATTGACATACGCAACCCCGCAAACATAATCATGACCGCATTTTGCAGCGTGGATGGTCAAAACGATAGAGGGCGGGAAACGGTATATGCCGGGAGAATGAGCAACGAGACCCCCTGCACCGCCGAGGCGATCATCTGTATGCTGGACTACTACGATATCCCCATAGCGGGAAAACATGCTGTAGTAATCGGGCGGTCGGATAGAGTAGGCAAGCCCACGGCCATGCTCTTGCTGGCTCGGGATGCAACTGTGACGGTGTGCCACAGCAAGACGGAAAAGGCAAAACTGATAGAGCAGGTAGGCAATGCGGATATTGTCGTATGTGCATCCGGGCAAAAGGGACTGATAGACTGGACGTGCGTACCTGGCGGCTGTACGGTCGTTAACGTAGGAGGGGACTATATTAGCGATGGGTACGATGAGTACGATCCTTGGATCAACCTCATCCCCTTCAAGGGCGGCGTGGGGCCGGTCACGGTTGCTGTGCTGATGTCCCATGTTTTGACGTAATATGACGCTATCAAAATTGCGGTCTATGACCATGGATGAATTGTGGCGGGCGGCAATGCGCAAAAACGGAAAAGGCTGCGCCACCCGTGACGCTTGCCAGGCGCAAGCTGAGATACAGCGCCGGGCCGATGGTGGAGTAAAGAGCCATGAAGACAGAAACAGAATTGCAAAACGTGACATGTATGAGGGGTGACAACATGACTGATGTAAAGGCGTATTTGAAACGTGTTAAGCTATACGATACGCATATAAACAACAAGATGGAAGAACTGGATCGGCTGAACGCCATGGTAAGGAAGATCACGCAAACGCTGCGGGATGATGCCGGTGGCGGTTCCCGGTCACAGGATAAGATTGGGGATGCTGTTGCAAGGATCGTTGACTTGCAAAAGGAAATCAACAAAGAGATTGACAGATTTGTGGATTGCAGAAATGAGGTCTGCGAATCGCTGAACGTGATCCAGAACCAGCGCTATTTTGATGTTTTGTACAAGCGCTATGTGCTGTTCAAAACGTGGCCGCAAATAGCAGAAGAGATGGATTTCAAAGATGAGCGTGGGGTTTATAAGCTTCACGGACGGGCGCTGCAAGCATTTAATAAAATTCTTTGTAAAAATGGCAAAGAGAAAGAGGGGATGGGCATTGAAGTTCAGTATAAACGTGTGATATCGTTATAATTGAAGAATAGCAGATGGGGTGTGAAGCCACGACCGATGAAGGTTGTGGCTTTTTTGCTGTTCTTCCTTCCTCCTGGATAGGCCAGACAGGGTTATTGTTCTCCTTACCTGTCTGGCTTATTTTGCTTGATGTATCTCGCAGAACATGATATATTTAATATATTCAATGTGTTTTGCATCTGGTTGAAGGGAGGTTTGTATTCAAAATTCTTCCTCGCCGAGAAGCGTACAGATTAAGGTAATTGTGTAATGCGCTACAAAACAAGAATCACTACTGACCAATCTGTGAGGGAGGATTAAAAAATGTCAAAAAACAACAAAGACTTTTTTAAGGAAAAGAAAATATGGTCTATAGTTAAAGATGAACTTTTGGGGTGTTATCTTGTTCCTTATTTTTGCAAACTGATTTCAACTCAATTACCTATTCTTTACGTAGATTGTTTTGCTGGAAAGGGGAAATTTGATGATGGGAAAAATGGTTCTCCACTTGTTGCTATTGAATGTTTGAATCGTAGTCTGGAAATGTCATCAGAGAAATCAAGCGAAAAAAAAGAACCGAAAGTTTTTCTGCGTTTTATAGAATTGTATCATGCTGATGCATTAAGAAAAAATATACCAAATGAGCACAAAAGAGAAACAGAGGTCATTGAGGGGGCTTTTGAAGAAAATATCGTTGACTTGTTAGGCACTTTTGTTCAACGTTATAAAAAGCTCAATGTGTTTTTGTACGTTGATCCATATGGGATAAAATCACTTAACATGAGCGTGTTTCGTCAGCTTCCGGAAGTTTTTTCTTCTGCAGAACTTTTGATCAATCTGAACTCGTTTGGTTTCCTTAGAGAAGCATTACGTGTTCGGAAAATTGCGCTCCGAGAAAATGAAGATGAATTACTTGCGGAACTGGATGAATATGAGCCATCTATAGTGCAATCAGTGGAAGATCTTAATCGCATTGCTGGAGGTGATTACTGGAAAAAAATTGTTGACAAGTACAAAACGAAAGAAATAGATATAGATGCAGCAGAGAAGCAGTTTGCTGAGGAATATAAAAAGGTATTGCGCAAAAGTTTTAAATACACGTTAGATATGCCGATTCGGTTACATGCAGCAAATAAACCTAAATACAGAATGGTTTATGCTACTAATCACCCTGATGGATGTGTTTTAATGGCTGATAACATTTCAAAAAGAACCGAGTATTTGGTTATTGACATTCAGCAGCATGGACAAATGTCATTGTTTATGCAGACAGCTGAAAATGAATTAATCACTCCTGAATTGATTGATGATCAAATGGAGAAGCTTATTCAAAGCAAATATAAGTCCCAAGCGGTTTCGCTTTCTGAGCTGCAAGCTGACTTTTTCAATACATATGGGGTCATATGTTCACCGAAAGACTTAAGCTCAGGACAAAGTGGATCTTCACTAAAAAGGTTAGAGGAAAAGGGGAAAATTGAAGTTAACCGAATACCGTCAACAAAAAAAGGAAAGCCCACTCGATTTTGGTGTGTAAAGAAAAATCAAAAAATTTCGATAAAGGGAAAGTAAGACGAATGGAGACAATAAAAAGGAAAACCATGTTATACAGAACAGGGGTAGAGTATGGTGATTATACAATGAACCACGTTCAGGGATGTGCACATGGTTGTTTATACCCATGTTATGCATATATGCTATCCAAACGATTTGGAAAAGTAAAATCACAGGATGAATGGTGTGATCCCAAACTCGTTGAAAATACGTTGGAGTTATTGGATGCAGAAATACCAAAATTGAAAAAGAGAATACGATCTGTTCAACTGTGCTTTACTACAGATCCATTTATGGTTGGATATCCAGAAGTTGGAGCGATGAGTGTTGCAGCCATTCAGAGACTAAACGCAGCAGGAATAAAATGCACCGTTCTGACTAAAGGAATTTTGCCTTCAGAACTCTTACATTTAAGCCGCACGAATGAGTATGGCATTACCCTTGTTTCTCTTGATGAACATTTTAGAGAAGAATACGAACCACATACTGCTCCACTTTTAGAGCGGTTGGCTGCGCTTCGCAATCTTCATAACGCCGGATGTCGCACTTGGGTTAGTATAGAACCATACCCAACGCCAAATTTGATGCAACAAGAACTTGATCCATTATTGGAGGCAGTTTCTTTTGTGGATAAAATCATCTTTGGAAAAATGAATTACAATAAAAATGTTACGGCATATCCTGGACATCAAGCATTTTACAATGCCTGTGTTGATAAAGTTGTAGAATTTTGCCAAAGAAACAATATTGACTATCACATAAAAGAGAGAACTTACTGCAAAAATGTGGAATGATTTAGACTTCGCAGCGTATTGATAACGCTGCTTTTTCTTTGCAGAAATAAAGAAAGGCGGGGATGATTGTGGCGAAGCTAACAGCGAAGCAGCAACGTTTTTGTGACGAATGAATAAAAAATATTGCTTGAATAAAAGCCGGATATGTGATATAATAACACCGCTGAAAGGCGGTGCTGAAATATGGGAAGAAAGCCGGTTGACTTGACGGGTCAAAGATTTGGTTACTTGACAGCATTAAACGTGGATTCGTGCAAAAACAAAAATGCAATGTGGGTGTGCCGGTGTGATTGCGGAAAAATAGTTTCCGTTGAAAGCCAAAAGTTAAGAACCGGGAACACACAAAGTTGCGGTTGCAAAAGAGGGAAAATCAAGATCGAAACTTCCGGTACACACGGGAAAACAAAAACAAGACTTTATAGAATATGGCATTCAATGAAATCAAGATGTGATTATGATTTCAAAGGAAGTGAAAGATACCACGGCAGAGGGATAAAGGTTTGTGACGAATGGAAAGATAGCTTTGAAGCCTTTTATGAATGGGCTACGGCAAACGGCTATTCTGACAAATTAACTATCGACCGCATAGACAGCAACGGAAACTATGAACCTTCAAATTGCCGTTGGACGGACAAACTTACACAAGACAATAACAGAAATTCAAATAAGAAAATTGAAATTAATGGTGAGTGTCACACAATTGCAGAATGGGCAAGAATAAGCGGCGTGAACTACCAGACAATCAGATCAAGAATCCTTAGAGGGAAAACGGGAATAGATTTAATTAAGCAAGGGTGAACGCTCTTGCTTTTTTATTGCGAAAGTGTGGTGCATGAAGTGAATGAAAGGCAGAAACGGTTTGCTGACGAATACCTGACTGATTTGAATGCGGAAGCGGCGGCAATTCGCGCCGGATATTCGCGGAAATACGCAAGGGGAAATGCGCACAAACTAGTTGCAAATAGTTGCATAAAAGCATACATCCAGCAGCGAATGGCCGAAAAAGAAAGCCAGCTAATTGCAGATCAGAATGAAGTCTTGAAATATCTGACTTCCGTCATGCGTGGGGAATCCCGTTCTTCCGTTGTGGTTGTGGAAAGCACTGGCGACTTTATGAGCGCCGCACGGGAGATGGAAAAGGCCCCGGATGAAAAGGAACGGCTGAAGGCTGCGGAGCTTCTGGGCAAGCGTTACGGCCTTTATACGGACAAGGTTGACCAGGTGGTTGACATGGATTTGAACATTACGGTGGACTATGGTGATGAAGATGGAAAGTAAGAAAATCAATGTGCTTGGCACCGAATACACGTTGACAGTGTGCAGTGATGATGAATGCTCCCGTCTGGATGGATGTGATGGCTTTTGTGATGAAACCACAAAGGAACTATTTGCAGAATCATACAGAAAAAGCGAGGATGATCCTACGTGTAAATCAAATTTGCAAGTTCAGACAAACAAAGTGAAGCGGCATGAGATCATTCATGCTTTTCTTTTTGAAAGCGGCTTGGCCGAGAATTCCACCTGGGCGCAGAATGAAGAAATGGTTGATTGGATTGCAATTCAGTTTCCGAAGCTGCTTGAAGCGTTCAAGGCGGCTGATGCTTTGTGAACATAAATTAAAGAAAGGTGGTGTTTTCAATGGATTTTGAAAACGAACTCTGGAAAGAGATCGAAGGCTATGGCAGACGGTATCAGGTGAGCAATTGCGGCAGGATTTGGAATGTCGCAACGCAAAGCATGATGAAGCCACAACTGAAGAAAACAGGTTATTTGTGCCTTAATCTGATGAAGCCAAACAAGAAGTTGGTTTCTGAAAGGGTGCATAGGCTTGTGGCACTATATTTCTGTGAAAAGCCGGACGGTTGCAATGTGGTGAATCACATTGATTCAAACAAGACAAATAACCACGCTGAAAACCTTGAATGGACAACAGTCAGCGGAAATACAAAGCATTGCTTTGAAAACAATCCGGTGTTCAGAAAACAGGTTCTTGCCAATTCAATAAAGGCTGCAAGCAAAGTCGTTCTTACTCTGGAAGTTAGAGATAAGGACGACTTTTTAATTGGCGTTTTTCGTGGCTACAAGGAAGCTGCTGAAGCGTTAGGCATAAACGAAAAGACGGTCAGAAACATTCGGTTCAATCAGTTCCTCACAAATAGACACGGCTTCACTGTTACAGCCATTGAAAAAGGTGGTGATGCCGTATGAACATTTCAGTCAAGATGAATCCTTGCTTCAAAGAAGTTGACAGAAGCGAAAAAAGATACATTGTGATGAAAGGTTCAGCTTAGCTGGTTCTGGGAAATCCGTTGACACGGCCCAGAACTACATCCTGCGTCTGATGCAGGATAAGGGCCGGAACCTGGTCTGCATCCGGAAATCCGATATTACAAACCGGGACAGCACCTTTGCAGAGCTGACCGGCGCTATTTACCGTATGTTTGGCGATAAGGCAGAACGGTACTGGCAAATAAACATGTCCCCGCTGAAGCTCACTTGCAGGGCCAACGGCAATCAGATCATCTTCCGGGGCATGAACGATGACAAGCAGCGTGAAAAGCTGAAATCTATCACCTTCCAGAAAGGCAAGCTGACTGATGTCTGGTGCGAGGAAGCAACGGAACTGACCCAGGCCGATGTTGAAATCATAGATGACCGTTTGCGTGGCGAACTGCCGCCCGGCCAGTTTTACCAGATCAGAATGACCTTTAATCCCGTGAATAAAAATCATTGGATAAAGAAGGTCTTTTTTGATATCCCTGATTCTAACGTACTGACCCACCATTCAACCTACCTGATGAACCGTTTCATTGACGATGCTTACAAGGCCCGTATGGAGCGCAGGAAGGCCGTTGATCCGGAAGGCTATCAGATATACGGCTTGGGGGAATGGGGCGAAATCGGCGGGCTGATTCTCCATAATTGGGAACCCGAGGACGTTTCCCAGAACTTGAATGACTATGACGATATAGCCATAGGGCAGGACTTTGGATATAACCATGCCAATGCCATTTTGCTTTTGGGTATCAAGGACGATGACATTTATATTCTGTCGGAAATCTATGTGTTTGAAAAGGACACGTCAGAGATCATCCCGCTTGCCAAGGACATAAATGTCCCTACCAATAAGCAGATGTGGTGTGATTCCGCAGAGCCAGACAGAATCAAGATGTGGCAGAAAGCTGGGTTCCGTGCCAGGGGCGTGGACAAGGGCGGTTCTGCCGGATCAGTAAAGGCACAAATTGACTGGCTGAAGCAGCGGAAAATATACGTCCATCCGCATTGCGTGAATACCATCAAGGAATTGCAGCAATGGAAATGGAAAAAGGACGAAAGAACCGGGGAATACCTAGATGAGCCTGTGCCATTTCAGGATGACGCTATGGCAGCGCTGCGGTACGGCGTGGAAGGCTGGCGCAAGATGAAAAAATGGCTGACTTAATATAAATACAACACAGAATGTAGGTGATTAAATGCTTACTGTTTCAGAGATCAAAACATTCATTGACAAGGACGCTGCCAGCATGAAAAAACGCCGGGCAATGGAAGGGCGGCGCTATTATGAAGCGGATCACGATATCAAAGACTATCGGATTTTCTTCATTGATGCTGATGGGAAGCTGCGTGAAGATACCACGAAAAGCAATATCAAGATTTCCCACCCATTTTTCCGGCTGCTGGTGGATCAGCAAGCGCAGTATATGCTTTCCGGCAAAGGCGGTTTTGTCAAGTCTGATATACCGGAGCTTCAGACGGAGCTTGACGCATATTTCAATGAGAACGAAAGCTTTGCTGCAGAGCTTTCAGAACTGCTTTCCGGGGCCGTTTCCAAGGGTTTTGAATATATGTATGCCTATAAGGACGAAAGCGATAGAACGGCCTTCCAGACGGCTGACAGCATCGGTGTTGTGGAAGTCCGGGAGAAAGAAACGGATGACGGCTGCGCCTATGTGATCTTCTGGTACGTTGACCGGATAGGCAAGGACAACAAGAAGATAAAGCGTATCCAGGTTTGGGACGATAAGCAGACCTGGTTCTATTGCCAGGTGGATGACGGGGCCATTGTGCCGGATGAATCCGTGGATCATAACCCCCGGCCCCACATCATCTACAAGAAGGACGGAGACGAAAGCACCTATTATGACGATTACGGCATGATTCCCTTCTTCCGGATGGATAACGGGAAGAAGCAGTTTAGCGGCCTGAAGCCTATCAAAGCACTGATTGATGACTATGATTTGATGAATGCGGGGCTGTCCAATAACATCCAAGATACGAATGAAGCCCTGTATGTTGTCCGAGGATTTCAGGGTGACAATTTGGATGAGCTGATGGTAAACATCAAGACGAAGAAGCACATTGGAGTTGATGAGGACGGCGGCATTGATATCAAGACCGTGGATATTCCCGTGGAAGCCCGGAAAATCAAGATGGAAGTGGACGAAAAGAACATTTTCCGCTTCGGTCAGGGTGTGAACACGGAAGCACTGAAGGACACCAGCGCCACCACATCCATTGCGATCAAGAGCGCCTATGCGAACCTTGATCTGAAGTGTGACGGCCTTCTTCCGTTCCTGCTTCAGTTCATGCGGAAGCTGCTGAAACTGGTACTGAAGGAAATCAACGATACCCAGGGCACGGACTATGAGCAAAAGGATGTCTATTTTGACTTTGACCGGGAGATCATCACCAATGCCCAGGAGAACGCCCAGATTGACCTTACAAAGGCCCAGGAGCAGCAGACGAAGGTGACAACCATCCAGAATGCCGCAACACTGCTGGGTCAGGAATTGACCATGCAGCTGATATGCGAAGCGCTGGAACTGGACTATGATGATATAAAGGACAAGCTTCCAACGCCTGAAGAAGATCCTACGGCGGCAGCACAGGCGGCGCTTGGGGGGATTCAGCCGGAAGGTGATGTGATGTGAACCGTTGGGAGAAAGAAGTCCTTGAATCCCTGCTGGGATCTGAAGAAGAAGCACTGAAGGAGCTTGAAAGGCAGTATGCCAGGGCGCTTGCGGACATCAATCAGAAGGTCAAGCTGTTCCAGGCAGATATTGATCTTCTGGATCAGGCGCTGTCCCAAGATGGGCTTGACGATGCCACAAAGGCCCTGCTACAGTCCCGGAAGCGGTCAAAGGTCTATCAGCAGCAGTACCAACAGGCTTTGCAGGGGCAGGTGGGCAGCATCCTTGACAAGATGCACGGTGACAATTATGCCACCATTGACAAATACCTGCATAGCTGCTACGAAACCGGATACATCGGCACCATGTACGACATAGCCAAACAGGGGATTCCGGTCATCGTGCCCATTGACCAGGCGGCGGCGATAAAGGCCATTCTGACGGATTCCAAGGTCAGCGGCGGCTTGTATAATCGTCTGGGCGTGGATGTTGGAAAGCTCAAAAAGACGATCACCCAGGAGATCAGCCGGGGCATAGCAACGGGCATGGGCTATGGGGACATTGCCCGGAACATCCGCAACGTGTCCGGCGCTCCAATGTCCAGAACAAAGACCATTGCCCGGACAGAGGGCCACCGGATACAGCAGACTTCCGCAGTCAATGCCCAGCAGAAAGCAAAGGCAAAAGGCGCTGATGTGCTGAAGCAATGGGACGCTGCCCTTGATGGGCGCACAAGGGATTCCCACAGGCAGGTTGACGGGGAGATAAAGGAGCTTGACGAAAAATTTTCCAATGGCCTGATGTTCCCCGGCGATCCAGACGGCGGCGCTGCCGAGGTGGTAAACTGTCGCTGCACTTCCAACACACGGGCACGGTGGGCGCTGGGGGAAGAAGAACTTCAGACCTTGAAAGAACGGGCTGAATACTTTGGGCTGGATAAGACGGAGAACTTCAAAGAGTTTGAAGAAAAGTACCTGAAAGCGGCAAAAACGCTTGAAAATGACGGAAAAAGTGGTACAATAAAATTATCAGATATACTGTTCGGAAAAAGTATTGGTGCAAAAGCAAAAAACTATGAAGTGATGGATTTGGATACCGGGGAAATGTTCCGTTTTGCTGAAGGGACAAGGTTGCAAGATGTTGAAGTGTTTGCAGGGAAGGGCACTAAATCAATACTTAACATAGCGGGTAAGTATGCTAAAGCTTACGGTGGAAAGCCTGAAGACTGGCAACATGTTAAAGGGCACGGAGTTCTTGACACACCTGATGGGTATAGAAACGCAGAAGTGCATTGGATGCAGTGTGAAGGCTTTGGAAAGCATGATTTCTTTGTGAAGAAATGGGAAGATTGAAGGTGAGAAAATGAAAGTCAAATATATAGGGAAGCATGAAACACCTGCCTTAGATCGTGATAAGGTTTATGAAGTCATGTCAGTTGAAAAAGGATGGTTCAGAATCATGACGGAACTTGATGATGACTATCTTTTCCCACCTGATAGCTTTGAAATTGTCGAAAAGTAACAAGCACCCTGCACCCGCACGGTGCTTTTTCTATGCCAGTCGCAAGCAGGTTGCAAGTAGGTTGCAACTAAAACAAACATCGTAAAAAGCAACTTGTCGGGAAATATGACAGGTTGTTTTTTTATGCAGAAAGGAGAATTGAAACATGGATACACACCGGGGCATCAGGATCAAGCAGTTGAAGGCGTGCGCCGAATCAATTATGGATATGGCAGAAGACATCATAGGGCAGGAAGGATTGCCAATAAGCTGGCAGATTATAATTGATATGCAGTGCAAGCAGCCGCCAGAAATTATAGTGAAAAGGTCAGTAATAACGGAAAAAGTTATAGATTCGTTAGGATAAAGTATCCTGAAAAAATGCTTTTTTCCATGTTCTGCAAGTTACCAGCAAGTGAAATAATGCCCAAAAGACCGCGTTTGCGGTCTTTTTTCATGTCTTGAAAGGAGTGATGCACATGTGAAAAAGATGGAGTTCAGTAAAAAGCTGCTGATTGCCGATTATGCGATCCTTGCCTTGATGGTAGCAGCGTTCTTTGTGTTCAACCTGAACGGACACGACACCGGGAACTGCTCTATTGTGGTCAGCGCGTGGATTGCGCAGGTCGCGATCAGTACGGGGGCTTACTACTGGAAGGCCAAAGCCGAAAACCTTGTGAAGCTTCCCCTGCTCCTTCTGGCCGAACTGCCAAAGGACATGCGGGAAAGAGCCGATCCGAACGCGATCATTGAAGCCGTGTTGGGGATCGGCACACATAACGATTAAACAGAAAGGGAGAAAACAATGTTTGATATTACACCTATTGTAAAGGCTCTGTTCGCGCTGATGGGCGCTGTCGTGGTCTACATCCTGATTCCGTATATCAAGAGCAAGTCCACGGTTGAACAGCAGCAGTCCATCAACGGATGGATCAAGATCGCGGTTTCCGCTGCCGAGCAGCTTTACGCGGGAAGCGGCAGGGGCGAGGAAAAGAAAACATATGTCCTGAATTTCCTTGCGGACAAGGGCTTCAAGCTGGATGCGGAGAGCCTTGACGCGATGATTGAAGCCGCTGTATTTGAACTGAACAGCGGACTATTCTAAACATAGGAGTGATGCCGAATGGCGGTCGGAATTGCACATGCAGTGATGTCCGAAAACAAAGATAAGTATGGCGAGGTTGGGGATCAGCTACAGACCAGCTCCACCAATGACAGAAAGGGAGAAATCCGGCTTGCCGATTGGTACAACCGAAGCGGCGGCTGGGATGAATACCTGGAATGCACGGATCGTGAGCTTGCGGCAAATGCGGCGGCATGGGCCGTAAAAATTGCCAACAGCAAGAACTATGGGTATTCCCAGGGCGGCGGTGTAAAGGATGGCCGTTGGAGCGGATACAAGTCCATTAAATCCGTTGGGTTTGACCAGGGCAAGGGGAACTTTGACTGTTCTTCCCTTGTGATCTCCTGCTATGTGTTCGCAGGGTGTCCGAACCTAAAGCCCACAGGCTACACCGGGAACATGGCGCGGCTGCTGATGGCAACGGGGAAATTCAAAAAGCACACGGATGCAGCGCATATCCGTTCTGCTGCATCGGCTAAGATCGGCGGCGTATACGTTGCAAAGGGTGCGCACACGGCTATTGTGGTTTCAGGCGTTCCGGCTCCTGCTGCTGCCCCGGAAACCGAGGAAAAGAAAAAGCCTTATGTGCTTGTGTCTGGCTCCGTTTGGGTGCGCCAGAAGCCCGGCATGGACGGTGCAAAGCTGTTTGTTGCCAGAAAAGGTGACAGGCTGGACTATTTGGGCGTAACCGAAACGGATAACGCCGGGAACAAGTGGTACAAGGTTGATACGGCTAAAGGCATTGGATATATATCAGCTTTTGCGAAGAAGAAAACGAAGTACACCGAGCTGATAACCAATGTCTGACGCTGTTTCAGATACAAATCACAACAGGGATGTTGTCAAACATCTACTTTTTTGGTGACGCAACCACGGTAAAAGCGTAAGAAAGGAAACAAAAAATGACTATTGCAGAGATCTTGAAGGCAAAAGGTGTCAGTGACGACATCATCAAAGCGGTGCAGGATGACATGAAGGCAAATAAAATCTACACGGCATCCGAAGAAAACCTTGATATCCGGTATGGCAAGCTGAAAACCCAGCACGAAAGCACCACCCAGCAGCTTACCGAAGCGAACACGCTTATTGAAGAGCTGAAAAAGGGCACCAAAGGGCAAGAGGGCTTGCAGCAGAAAGTAAGTGACTACGAAGCGCAAGTAGCACAACTTCAGCAGCAGCTTGCAAAGACCCAGTTGGATGCGGAAATCAGGGTTCAGCTTTTAAGCGCCAAGGCGCTTGATGTTGACTACATGACATACAAGCTGAAGGAAAAAGGCGAACTTGCGCTTGACGAAAACGGCAAGATCAAGGGATGGGATGACAAGCTGGCCGGACTGAAAACGCAGTTCCCACAGCAGTTTGAAGCATCCGGGGCGAAAAAGATTGTGGAAAACAGGCTCCCGGATAAGCCGGACACTAACGGAAACACAGAACCCAAGACCCTTGAAGATGCGTTGAAACTGGCTTATGAGCCGAAAAAAGAATAAAGAAATGAGGTAATTATATTATGGCTATGACACTTGCAGAAATGAAAGTCGGTATGTCCGACAAGGTTTCCCAGCAGATTGTTGATATCTTTCTGCGTGAATCCGAAATCCTTCAGCTGCTGCCCTTTGACAACTGCGTTTCCCCCCAGGGCGGCAGCACGCTGACCTATTCCTACATTCAGAAGAAGCTGCCTTCCGTGGCTGCCTTCCGTGCGCTGAATGCGGAATACACTGCGAACCAGGCAACCGTGGAAAAGAAATCCGCTGACCTGAAGATTTTCGGCGGTAAATTCCAGATTGACCGTGTTCTGAAGGCGGCTGAAGGCCCCTGGAACAACATGGCATACCAGATTCGTGAAAAGGTGCTGGCCGCAATCAGCCTGTTCCATTACACCCTTGTAAACGGTGATGCAACCACTACCACCACCGAATTTGACGGCCTGGACAAGCTGCTTGCCGGTACTTCCACCGAGTACAACACCGGTTCCGGTTCGGCTATTGACATCAGCACCATGACCAACCTGAAGAGCAATGCGGATCAGCTCTATGAGCAGATTCAGCTTCTCATCAAGAACACCAATGCTGACGCTCTGCTGATGAACAGCGCCATGATCGCCAAGATCCAGACTATGGCGCGTCTGCTCGGCTACAAGACCGAGAGTGAGGAAGCTTTCGGCAGAAAGGTAACTTCCATGGACGGTGTGCGCTTCATGGATCTGGGCAAGCATTACACTGTTGCCAGCACCACTGTAACCGGCAACGACTGCGTAAAGGGTGATATCAGCCGTAACATCGGCGCTTCCAATGCCGCCGTTACTGGCCTGACTGATATCTATGCAGTCAAGTTTGATGTCATGGACGGCTTCCATGCAGCATCCCTGACCGGCAACAGCGCTATCCGTCAGTATCTGCCCGATTTCAACGCCCCCGGCGCTGTGAAGGACGGAGAGGTTGAAATGGTTGCGGCAACCGTGCTGAAGAACACCGCCCATGCTGGCGTTCTCCGCAACATCAAGATTGCGTAAGCAAGGAAAGGATGGATGAAAAATGGCTGCAAAGAAAGCAAAGAAAATCACCGGCTATGAAATCAAGGTAACGGGCAATCCCGAATTTTGCGGAATCGGTGCTGGCGGCGTTCAGTTTGCTTACGGAAAGGCCCAGATTGCGGAAGGCCGCATGGTGGAATGGTTCCGTGAGCATGACGGCTATGAAGTCACCGAAATTGCTGAGGATGAGGAAGCACCCAATGCACCTGCCGAATAAGGCGGTGTAACTATGATTATGACGGTTGCCGAACTTCGGCAGTACATCACAACCGAGGAAACGGATCAAGCGCTGGAAGCCAAGCTTCTGGCGCTTGAACTGCTTATCCGGTCATATACCAATAACAACTTCCAGGCCAGGGCATTCCGGGCCGTTGCCGATGCTGCCGAAACCGGAAAGACGCTTTCGCTTGTGCCTGGCGTGAACAGGTTCAAGGCCGGAGATACGTTGCAGGTCACGGATTCGGCATTGAACGCTGGATTGGTCAACGTGCAGACTTCTAACGGTAACACGGTAACGGTCAAAGAAGAACTGTACGATGAATCAGCCGTTACGGTCACAAAGGTTGTATACCCTGCCGATATCAAGCTAGGGGTTGCCCGAATGCTCCAATGGCAGCTTGATAACGGGGACAAGGTCGGTGTGCAGTCAGAGACGATTTCCCGGCACTCTGTGACCTATTTCAACCTTGACGGGGATAATTCCACTATGGGATTCCCGAAGGCTTTAACGGGCTTTCTGAAGCCTTACATGAAGGCCAGGTTCGGACAGGGGTTGAGCGTATGAAAGGCATAGGCGGCAACATCACAGCGGTCATCCAGACTTGCACCAGCACCATGAATGACATTGGTGAACAGGTGCAAGCCTGGGCCGATGCCCAGACAATCAAAGGATGGCTTGACCTGTCTGCCGGTGACAGCAAATACACCACCTACAATGCAAAGATTCAGGAATCCACGCACGTTTTCATTGCTGACTATGTGGCGCTTGCTTCCGGGATCAATGCGGAAAATTCCCGGATGGTTGTCAACAGCAAGGTATATGACATCCTCCTGATTGATAATCCCATGGAGATGGGCAGCGGCTCCCAGCTGGAAATCTATCTGAAATACACAGGGGGGCAGTAAAATGTCTGTTGAATTTCAGGATTTCAGCGTTCAGGTGAAAGAAGCCGTTGGCGAAAAGGCGGCACAGTTCCTTGAAGAAGCTGCGGCAGAGATAGAATCTGCTGCGAAGCGTAATTCCAGGGTTGACACCGGGCAGCTGAAAGGCTCCTGGGATCATCAGGTGAATGAATCAGCGCAGGAAGCCACCATAGGAAGCCCATTGCAGAATGCCATATGGGAAGAATTCGGCACCGGCGAATATGCGGCTGGCGGTGACGGCAGGAAAGGCGGCTGGTACTACATTGATTCTGAAGGCAACGGCCATTTCACCCACGGCAAAAAGCCGAACCATACGCTTCAGAAGGCATTCGACAGCACGAAGGCCGCTATCATCCGCAGGGCAAAACAAATTTTCGGGGAGCTGGGATCATGACAACGAAACCTTTATCCATCGTTTCCAATGCCATGAAGGCGCTGGGCCTTGAATACGGCTTTGGTTCTTACGGCAAAAAGCCCATTGTGTACCCATATTTTGTAGGCGAATACACGGAAAGCGCCCCCTTGAACGAAGACGGGCTTCAGACGGCAACAATCATGCTGACAGGCTTTCACCGGGGTAAATGGCTTGACCTGGAAACGGCAAAAGCAAAGATCGAGGACTATTTTGATAAGGTATCCGGAAAAACGGTCATGGCTGACGATGGATCAGCCGTGGCCATTTTTTATGAAAATACCCTTATCGTACCGAAAGAGGATGCAGAACTGAAAAGCATCCAGATAAATCTATCTGTACAAGAATGGAGCGTGAAATAACATGTCTAAAGAAGGCAAGAACGGCGTAACTGCGAATACGCCTAAAAACATTTTGTTTGGCGCTGGCACCATCCACAAGGGCCTGAAGTATACGGCGGGGCAGAGTGGCGGCACCGGCTCCTGGAACTTTTCCGCTTCCATCGTGGGCGCTACTTCTGGCGGCTCTAAGCTGACCATTACCCCCGAAGTGACGCAGGTGGAGGTTGACGGCGCTTTGGTAAAGGTCAAGGGCCTGAACGTAAAGACCGGCGAAGCTGCAAGCATGGAGGTCAATTTCATTGAGCTGACCCCCGACATCATCAAGGCCGGGACGCTGGGCAAAGCTGGCACTTCCGAGGATTCCACCTATGATGTTATTGTTCCCAAAGCGGACATTCAGGAGGGTGATTATTGGGAAAATATCGCCTTTGTGGGGAAGACGCTGGAAGGCAAGAACATCATTGCCATCCTGGACAATGCCCTTTGCACTTCCGGCTTTGAGCAGGAAGGCAAGAACAAGGAAGGCGCTGTGGGCAAGTACACCTTTGAAAGCCATGCGGAACTTGATTCCGACCTGGATACCTTGCCCTGGAAAATCTACTATCCCAAGGCGAGCAGCTAAAAACCAAAAGGCAGGGTTGCCCATGCGGTGATCCTGCCTTTTTTCAATCTGACTAAAATTTGAAAGGAGAAAAACCATGAAAAACTATGAGCTGAGAAACCTTACTTCTGACGATATCTTCCCCATGTTCCAGATCATTTCCAAGATCGGGATCAGGGAATTCAAGTCCTGCTTTGAATCCCCGGATGTGAAAGCTGCGATTGCAAAATCGGAAGGAACTGACTTAAATTCGGTGGGCCTTGCGGTGATGCTGGATATCGGCGGGATCGTGCTGGCCAACGTGCCAAAAGCAAAGGATGACATTTACCTGCTGCTGTCTCAGCTTTCCGGGCTTACTAAGCAGGAAATAGGGGCGCTTCCCATGGCTACCTTTGCGCAGATGGTCATTGATGTAATCCGGAAGGACGAATTCAAGGATTTTTTTCAGGTTGTCAGCAGATTGTTCAAGCAGGGGACTTAAAATTCATTGACCTTCTTTTCTCCCGGTATGCTGATCCAATGACACTGCTGGATCGTATGATCCGCACAAATCGCCTGTGCGAATTTGCACGGGAGGTCATCCAGACACACAACGAGGAAACAAAGGAAAAAACGCTGTGGGAATACTATCTGCACCGGATATTTGATATGTCCTTCCAGGAATTCAAGGATTCGTTGCCGCAGGAAGTGGATATTCCATCCGATGAGGAAATAGCGGAAACAATCTGCCATTCGTCCGACATGCTGAACGGCTTCAATCCCTGTCAATAAACAGATGGATACCCGGTATCGACATGCAGTTATCCGAAAGGCTGAATCACAGCATGAGGGGCAATACAAGATAAGGCCGTGTTCAAACGGCCTTTTTACTTTCCAATGAAAGGGCTGATGGACATTGGAGATATTCAAGATATTCGGAACTCTTGCCCTGAATGGGCAAGATAAATTTAACAAGGACATCGACAACGCCACGGGGAAAGGCGCTGCCTTTGCGTCAAAGCTCAAAAGTGGCCTTACAACCGCTGCAAAGGTGGGCGGCGCCGCCATTACCGCCGTTGGTGCAGGGATGGTGTGGCTATCCAAGCAAGCTATTGATAGCTATGGAGATTATGAACAGCTTGTAGGCGGCGTGGATACGCTTTTCAAGGAAAGCAGCGCAACGGTTCAGGGGTATGCGCAAAACGCCTATAAGACCGCTGGACTGTCTGCAAATGAGTACATGGAAACCGTTACAAGCTTTTCTGCAAGCTTGTTGCAAAGCCTAGGAAATAACACGGCGGCGGCAGCTGAAATGGCCGATCTTGCAATAACGGATATGTCCGACAATGCAAACAAAATGGGCACGGATATGACCGCTATCCAAAACGCCTACAACGGATTTGCGAAGCAGAATTACACCATGCTGGACAACCTGAAGCTTGGATATGGTGGCACAAAAGAAGAAATGCAGCGCCTTATTGACGATGCAAACGCCTTGAACGCCGCACAGGGAAGGCTTACAGAGTACAGCATTGACAGCTATGCGGACATTGTTTCCGCTATCCATGATGTTCAGACGGAAATGGGTATCACGGGCACAACGTCACTGGAAGCGTCCACAACCATTCAAGGTTCTCTTGCATCCATGAAGTCTGCATGGAAAAACCTGCTGACCGGGATTGCCGATCCGGATCAAGACCTTGGTATGCTGATAAATAACATGGTTGATTCTGCCGGAATTGCGCTTGACAATCTTGTTCCGCTCATTGTTAATCTGCTTCCCCGTATTGCAACAGCACTGGGAACCTTGGGAAAGAAGCTGACCAAAGAACTTCCCGGCATTATCCGCACACTTCTTCCGGCCTTGATATCCGGTGCAATAGGGCTTATAACCGGGCTGGTCACAGAAATACCGGCCATTCTGGCGGCGCTGTGGGATGCGGTGATTGCCACCTGGTCAACACTAACCGCACAATTCCCCATTCTGGGAAACATAGAAAGTGCGGCTGTGTCCGCTATGGGAAAGGTTCGTTCAGCGCTTGAACCGCTTAAATCTGTGTTTCAAGATGCGTGGCAAAAAATCAAGGGCATTTGGGACACGGTGGAACCGTATTTTGCCATGATGTGGGAATCCATTAAACAGGTCTTTTCAACGGCATGGGATGCAATTAAGGCGGTATGGGATGTTGTCGGCCCGTACTATGAAGCAATTTGGGAAGGTATAAAAAGCATCTTCTCTGCCGTGCCGAGTTGGCTTCCCGGAATATGGGAAACGGCATGGGCGGCCATCAAAGGTGCCTGGAACGCCGTCACCGGGTATTTTGCCAACATCTGGAACACTATAGCGGGGATATTCTCCGTTGTCGAAGCCGTTTTCAAGGGTGACTTTGAAGGAGCATGGGAAGCAATTAAAGGCATTGTTAGCGGATGGGCCAATTACTTCAAAAGCGTTTGGGAAAGCATCAAAGAGGTATTTTCTGCCGCTGTGGACGTTGGCACAAAAATTGTAAATGACATTAAAGAGGGCATTTCCAAAGCCTGGGACGGAATAAAAGCATGGTTCCGTGGGCTTTGGGACAGCCTTTTTGGCAATCTGACAGCGAATGTAACTGTCAACAAAAGCGCTTCTGGCGGTGGAACAGACGGTTCCCATGCAAGGGGCCTTGATTTTGTACCCTTTGACGGCTATGTGGCCGAGCTGCACAAGGGGGAAATGGTTGTCCCGGCTGCGGAAGCAAGGGCTATGCGGAACGGATTTAGCGGCTTCCAGGACGGCGAGGTTGCAAACCTGCTGAAGCAAATCCTTTACGCTGTGCAGGACAGCAACAAGCAGGAAACCGTGCTGAAGATAAACAACCGGGAGTTTGGCCGGGCCGTTAGGGGGGCTGTAAATGCTTGAAAAACTGATTTACAAAAACCATGTTGGAGAAGTGTTTGACTTTGGCAAGGACGGAATCTTTGTAAACGCAAGCGATCTCCACGATTACGAATGGGCCGTTGCCACCAAAGGAAACAAAATTAGTGCGCTGACTAAAGCGGTCAGCGCACGGAACCTACCTGTCATAATCATTTGTGACACGGAGGAAAAGGGCATTGCCACTCGGAATCGGCTGTTGGAAGTGGCTGAAAAAGATGTGCTTGCCATGCAGCCGGGGAAGATTATCATAGGCGGCTATTATTACAAGTGCTATGTCACGAAGTCGGCAAAAGCCTCCTATCTGACCAGCAAGCGGCACATGTCGCTTACGCTGACATTGACCACCGATTATCCGTATTGGGTGCAGGAAACAACCTTTTCATTCCGGAAAAGCGGGGATAGCAGCGGCGAAATCACCGAAGCTGAATATCTGGATTTTGACTTTGATTATCCCATCGACTACTTCGCAAGCACCACCATCGAGCAGGTCAGCAATCCCGGCTTTGTCGGATCAAACTTCCGGCTGATTATCTATGGCGCTTGCACCAATCCTGCCGTGTACATCAGCGGCCACAAGTACCAGGTGAATTGCGATATTGACGAAAATCAATATCTGACCATTGATTCTGTCGGAAAAACCATCACCCTGACGCAGAATGACGGAACCGTTTTGAACAAGTTTTCTTCCAGAGACAAAGACAGCTATATCTTTGAAAAAATACCCGCTGGCAGCAGCATTGTCACCTGGGAAGGGGACTTTGGTTTTGATATCGTCATCATTGAAGAAAGGTCTGAACCGAAATGGACTTGATTTACACGAACGCAAACGGGGAAGATATCGGGGTGCTTTTTGCCTATGAACTGGATTTAGCATTCGGGGAAAGCGAAAATGACTTTGAATGCACCATATCCAGCAATGCGCATTGCTGCTCTCCCGGATCATACCTGTACATGGAAGGCACGGAATACGGCGGCATTGTGGATGCTGTAACATCCAACACCGGGGCCGAGGAAGTCACTTATTCCGGGCGCACCTGGCATGGCATCCTGAATTCAAAAATCCTTTGCCCGGATTCCGGCCAGAACTATCTAACGGTAAGCGGGGACGCAAACACGATCCTGGGATCACTGATAACCAGGATGGGCCTTGCGTCCCTTTTCCGTGCGGATTCCGCTGCATCCGGCATTACCATAAGCAGCTATCAATTTGCCCGGTATATCTCCGGTTATAACGGCATCATGAAAATGCTGTCCAGCGTGGGCGCAAAGCTGAAAATGGTGCATGACGGGGAAAATGTTGTGCTGTCTGCTGCGCTTATTGCGGACTATTCCCAGGATGGTATTGACAACGATCAGACGGAAATGACCGTCAAAAAGACAAAAAACAAGGTAAACCACCTGATTTGTCTGGGCAGCGGCGAACTTGCAGACCGGATGATTGTGCATCTGTATGCTGACGCAAGCGGGAACATAAGCCAGACGCAGACTTTTACGGGCTTGTATGAATATACAGATGTATACGACTATTCAAACGCTGAAGATGAAGCCGAGCTTATCCAGGGCGGCACCGAGCGATTGAAGGAGCTGCTTCAGCAGGATGATTTGTCCGTTGACTTTGATGAAACGGATGATCCGTATGATATCGGAGATATCGTGGGGGCATCCGACAACGTGACGGGGGTCAGCATTGCCGTGCCCGTTACGAAAAAGATCGTCCGTGTTCGGAATGGGATGATCACCATTGATTTTGAAACGGACACAACGAAGGCCACAAGCTCTAATGGCAGCACCGGGGGCGGCGGTGGAAGTACCGGAAACGAAATATCCCTTGAAAATGTGTATCCCGTGGGTGCAATCTACATGTCAACGGTGGAAACAAGCCCTAATACGCTTTTCGGATTCGGCACATGGGAGCAGATCAAAGACAGGTTCCTTCTTTCTGCCGGTGACAGCTACGAAGCGGGAGCCACGGGCGGCGAAGCAACGCATACGTTGTCAAAATCCGAGCTGCCATCATACAGCTTGGGTAAAATTCCGGGTATTGTTCCTGCGGCCCATGCGAATTGGAACAATGATAATGTATCGGCCACAAGCCTGGGGGCAGTGTCCAGCAGCAAACCAGGTGTAGAGAGAGGCAGTGCAAACGCTATAACAAGCGGCACTCAATTTGGATATGCAGTTGGAACAGGGGGCGGTGGCGAAGCCCATAACAACATGCCGCCCTATCTGGCGGTTTACGTTTGGAAAAGAACAGCATAAGAAAGGGATGAACGAAATGGCAAACATGCATTTGGTGACAGGCTATGCAGGACAGGCCCATGTAACGGCAGCGGATCAAGGCTCCTTGAACGCTGCCATGTTTGGCAGCGGGTCGTATGTCCTTGACCGTGGAAGCAAGCTGGCGGCAACCATCGTGTCCAACAACAAAATAGAGGTTGCAGACGGTGATCTGATGATCCAGGGCCGTCATGCAAGGCTGGATGAAGGCAGCACGGTCAATCTTACGATTGAAAACGGCCAGCAAGGTTATCAGCGGAATGATTTGATCGTTGCACGATACACGAAGGACGGAAGCACAGGCGTTGAGAATGTGAACCTTGTTGTCATAAAGGGCACACCGGCTGCAAGCAATCCTTCCGATCCGGCGTATACAAGCGGGGACATCATCAATGACCACGTTTTGACTGCTGATTTCCCGTTGTATCGTGTGCCCCTGAACGGGCTGACGGTGCAAACGCTTGTACCGCTATTTTCCGTATTCCCGGCCATGAAGAAGATCGTTGTCGGCTCCACGTCCCCCGGAAGCGTTACCGGGCTTGATGTTGGGGACATATACATCTATCTGCAAAGCTAATTAGGAGGTGGTGCAAATGGCAACCACACTGACCTTTTCGCCCTCCGCAACCTATGTGGGTAGGGTAAAACGAACTGACAATTACGGCTTTGAAAGCCAGGCAAAATGGCCTGGCGATCTGACACTCTATACAGAACAACCATCCCGTATTGGCGCAACTGGTTCCAACATGGATGCTATGTGCTATTCTGAATCACAGTTTTACGGGAAAAGTGACAATGGAATCCCATTATCCGTTTGCCGTGGACATCAAACATCCGTCAGCATAACGGTCACAAGCTCCGGCGTTTCAAACTATCCTGCGCTGGCATATGGTACAAAAAACAATACCACCACTACAAACTTTGACTATAGCAACCGTATAGAGTGGGACGCTACCAGCTGGCGCACTCCAAACACCAGGACAACGCTGACCCTGAATAATTTGATCCCGGAAAGCTGTGCTTATGTCTTTGGCGGGTTCCTCAAAAACGTAACCTACTGCGCCTTGTATAATCCGGTATTAACCGTTGTGGTCAATGACTACACGCTTTCTTACAACGCCAACGGCGGCAGCGGTGCGCCTGATGCGCAGACCGCTACCATCGGAAGCACCGGGTACAAGGCCACCATCAGCAGTACAAGCCCCACCAAAGCCGGGAACACCTTCAAGGGCTGGGCCACAAGCGCCGGTGGGGCAGTAGCCTATCAGCCGGGGGACAGCATCACTATCACCGGTAATACCACGCTGTATGCCGTGTGGGAGCTGCTGACATACACTGTGGCTTACAATAAGGGTGCAAATGGCAGCGGTACGAACACCAGCGATACAAAGACCCATGACACGGCTTTAACCCTTAAAGGGGCCATTTTTAGCCGTAACGGATATAAGCAAGTCGGCTGGGCCACAAGTGACGGCGGCGGCAAGGTCTATGACCTGGGCGGCAGCTATACGGCAAATGAAGCGGTCACGCTGTATCCCGCCTGGGAAGCATCGTCCATCATTCGAGTGCAGACCGAAACCGGCCTACAGACCGCCCAGGTGTACGTTAAAACGGAAACCGGAATGGCGCTGGGCATCGTGTATGTGCAAACCGAAACAGGGCTGAAGCAGACGAGTTAAAAGAGGAAAAAAATATGGGTCTTGATGTATCATCTATCGTAGTGGGCGCAATGGCGCTTTTGGGCACTCTTGTTGGATCGTATTGGAGCAACAAAAAGACAACCGCCCTGATCGTTTACAGGCTGGAACAGCTTGAAAAGAAACAGGATAAGCACAACACGCTGATAGAAAGAACCTATAAGCTGGAAGAAGATGTTGCCATCCATGATGAAAAAATCAAGGTGGCAAACCACAGAATTGATGATTTGGAAAAGGCCGTGGAGTGATCCACGGCCCTTGCTTAATAGCCTTTATTCTACGGCTGTTTTTATCGCACGGACAAGCAAGTGCAACGTTGTTGTGCTATCCATTTGTGACGGCTTCGTTTTTTTGTTTGACATATATGCTGTATACCTCTCATCTGCCATTTTAAGTGCCTTCTGTTCATTGCCGTAAGCAGTGAGCTTTTTATATATGTCACGAGACGACTTAGTATATTCGATTCCGGTTACTTGCCTAAACTTATTTTTGAATGCAGAAACACATTGAATAGATTCTGCATAAGTGCTCATACTGCCAAAGTAAGCCAAAAACCATATTTCGATGCATGGATTAGACCAGCCAACTTGAATATCCTTTCCTTTAGCTTCTTCGATTATTTTATCGAAGGGAAGTACTTTATCTCTGTCAAAGAGAAGCCAAACCTCGCTGTACTGAGCAGTTCTAGCCCTTTCATTTTCAGCAGTTTCGATGAGCTTTGAGGTTTTAACACTATCAATAATTTTAATTTGAATTCGATTACGAACTTGTTCGGGTAAAGATCCTTTTAATCCTCGGATATAGTTTGCTTCTGTTTGCTCTGTATCCGTAATGATTAAATAATTCGCCAGTAAGTTTTTTCGGTGTATGCTTACCTCGTTACGAGTTCTTCTGCTCTCCAACGCTCTTGTCATTCTGGCTCTCTCCTTCCTCTATGTTAAATAGATGCATTTCCGGGATTGCCCCATATTTTCCTAGTAAATAGTTTTTCTCGAAATTCTCATCCTTGCGTATTTTCGAACCATCTTCATCACTAAAATCAGCCAATGAGTAAAGTGTAGAAATACCCTTGGAGTCTTTTTCGACAAACCAAATTTCGTCTCTTCTAAGCGCATCACAATTAAGCAGCCAAGCATCGTGTGAGGTGAACAGCAATTGTGCATGATTCGGGTTTGTATCATGTCGAGCGAATGTGATAATTAACGCTCTAACCAACAAAGGGTGGAGACGGGCATTAAGTTCGTCTACAAAAAACACACCGCCGTTATTTAGTACCTCTTGAAGCATGGGATACAAAGCAAACATTTTAAGTGTGCCGGCAGATTCTTGCTTTAACGGTATGGTGGTAGTACCCTCCGAATCAATCATTTTATGAATTGTATCAATTCGATAAGATACACTATCATCATCGTCCTTCTTTTCTTCTATCTCAAAGCCAATTATAGATGGATCAAAAGCCGAAAAGTATCGGATTACATCGCTTTGCACAGTTTTTTTATCCACAAAGCCATAGGGTAATTGGTTGGAGAGAACATAGTTTTCAACAGGAATGCCAAAATCAGCAATTTCATTATTGTAAAACCAATTCCACACAGCCGATAACTTTTCGTTTTTTAGCTTTTTACCTAGAGAAACAACCAGCGTTTCTTTTTGCAATGCAATTCTTATGTTTTCCTGGTGTTTTGTGGAAATGCCCGGCATATCTAGCTGGTTGCCTTTTCTATAGAAAATCGGCTTAAAACTTCCTCGTGACGACTTCGCTGCTGAACTTAACCATTCTTCGGTGATGCCATCTTGCCCAATGGAAAAACCGTATTTGAATTCTTTTTCTTTTTTATCTTTTTTATCAACAAAAAATATTTCGAACGTGGACTCCGCTGCTCTACTTGAAGCATCAAAAAGGAAGGGCGTAGGCCTAGTAAATCTACGCTCGGAACGTTTAGCAGAGTCTTCTCCTCCATAAGAGAAGGAATTTATGACATAATTATGCATGTAGCGAAAAGCTTCCTGCACATTAGATTTGCCGCTTGCATTTGCACCATATATAGCTGCAACTGGCAAAACTCTATTGTTAGCAATCGTAACAACATGTTCGTCATACTCTGCTATTTTTGTAGCTGTTAAATCCAGGGTTGCTTCATCTCTAAACGATTTGAAGTTTTTGAAGTTGAACTGAAGTAGCATAACCTTACCTCCTTAACGATACAATTATATCCTAAAAATTAAAAAAAACAACATCAAAATGAGAAAAAATCACATTACACGTTTACTCATTAAACGTCAGGTATAAAAACGATTATTTTTATCAATCTCGTTCTAATGAAATGGCGCATTGGGAAATGATCGCCGCTATGATCCATCAGTGTATGCAGGGGGCCACCTGTGCCGAACTGGATGCAGCCGGATTGGGCGGATACTATGTGATCCATGATCATGGGGTGTTCCCGGTGGATCCAAACGGCGTGCCCTTTACCACTTCTTATATCGCCTGCACCGGGGATCCCATTGCGGACCTGACAGAGGATATGGCGGCGGAGCAGAAGGCGCGGGTGACATATGAGCACCTGATGAACATGACTGATAATCCCCAAATACTGGAGCCTCTGTATTTTCTCCGGGAGAGGGAAGTGGTGCATTTCCAGCGTTTCGGTGAGTGTTTGGAAATCGTGCAGGGGCGTCAGAACGGCTGTGCCTGCCGCAGGAACCGCAGCTGCCGGTAAAGTAAAATCGGTCAGATGGAAAAATTAGTAAGGCACCCGGCTTGCCGGGTGCTTTTTTGTATTTGGGCGCCTGTGACCGGCACGTTTTATCCTACGGATAATTGTAATGTGATCTATCGAAGCTCCTGACTGTATGCGCGTAAAATGCAAATAAATGGCATGAAGAAGCAGTATCAGAAAAAACGATAAATAATCATGATTACAAATTAAATCTATTGACATTTGGGAAACCTGTAGACTACAATGAAACTCGAAGAACATAACATTATATAATGACTTATAGAGAGGACGCCAAAGCTATGGAACAGATCCTGAAAACATCTCCGTTGATTCTGGCAGTTCGGGAAGCGGAAGTGCCCGAACCTTTTACCGGCAAAGTGCGGCTGTATTCTATCCGCTATCGTTCCGATGCGTGCGAGGTGGAGGGCTATGCGGCTTTTCCCTTGGAGGGAGATGGCCCCTGGCCGGGATTGATCTTCAATCGCGGAGGCAACCGGGAGTTCGGCACTCTGCGCACAGTGGTTCTTTGCCGCTATGCCTCCAAAGGCTTTGCGGTATTTGGCAGCCAGTATCGGGGCAACTGCGGCGGTACCGGACGGGAAGAATTTGGCGGCCGTGATGTATATGACGTGCTGCATCTGATGGATCTGGCCTTGGGTCTTCCCTGTGTAAAAAAGCCCCAAATGTATATGCTGGGCCATTCCAGAGGCGGTATGATGACATACCGGGCCTGCGCTTTGGACAAGCGTATTCGGGCGGCGGCTATTGGTGCAGGTCTGGCAGATGCCTTTATCATGTATGACCGGTTCCATGACGGGGAATATGATATGCATCAGGACTGTGTGGAGCTGATCGGCGGCACTCCCGAAGAACTGCCGGAGGAATACAAAAAGCGTTCCGCCGTATACTGGGCCGATAAGATCCTGCCTCCCGTACTCATTTGTCAGGGTACGGCTGACTGGCGGGTGGTGCCGGAGCAGGCATACAAAATGGATCGGGCCCTGACCGCTGCCGGAAAAGAACATAAGCTCATCGTGTATGAGGGGGCAGATCATTCCCTTCAGGGCACCAGTTATGTAAAGGATGTGCTGGACTGGTTTGCGGCCCATCCCCTGCCGGAAGAATAAAGTATCTCTGCCTTAATGGGCATTATAGAACAAATAAAAAGCAGAAAGGAAACAAGTAATGAAAAAGATCCAAAAGTACCTCTCTTTGCTGCTGATGGTGTTGCTGGTGGCCGCCGCTTTTGCCGGCTGCACAAAGAACCAGCCCCAGGCCGGGGGGGACGAGCCCTCTGCCGATGAAACCAAGGCGCCCGAAGCCACCGCCACTGAGGAGCCCAAGCCTCAGGAGACGAACATTCAGGATGCCGATGCAGACAGTTATCTGAATGTGCTGCTCAAGAGCGAGCCCTCTTCCCTGGATGTGGCCAAGTTTCTGGATACCTACAGCCGCAGCGTCATGTACAACATTCTGGAGCCTCTGACCCGGGTGCAGAATGGTGTAGTCACCGGTGCAGGTGCCGAAAGCTGGGAGATCTCTGAAGACGGTCTTACCTATACTTTCCATCTCAGAGACAATCGTTGGAGTGATGGGCAGGCCGTAGTAGCAGGGGATTATCTGTATGCGCTCCAGCGTCAGGCAGACCCCACTAACGCATGGCCTCTGGCTTCCGATATGTACAGTATTGCCGGGTTTGAAGATGTATTCAGCGGTACTGCCGCAGCCGACGCTTTGGGCGTGACGGCTCCCGATGATAAGACTCTGGTCATCACCCTGGGCAATGCGGATGCCGGCTTTTTGACCAACACCGATATCTTCCCCTGCAGACAGGATTATGTAGAAAAGTATGGCGATCAGTACGGCGCCGATGCGGATAAGATCATCGGCTGCGGTCCCTTCGTGCTCAAGGAGTGGAATCACAGCAGCTCCCTGGTCTTTGAAAAGAACGACCAGTATTGGGAAGCCGATGCGGTAAAGCTCACCAAGTACACCTCCCATATTATGGAGGATGTGAACGCCATGATGTCTTCCTTTGAGAATGGTTCCCTGGATTACGTCAGCGTCTCCAATATCGACTATATCCACAAGTTCTCTGCCGACAGCAACCTCACCAGCAAGAAGATGAGTGCTGCCCGTACCTTCATGATCGTGTTCAACTGTGAAGATCCCGTGTTCTCTAATCAGAAGATCCGTCTGGCGTTCTCTCTGGCGCTTGACAGAGAAACCATGGCCGAGATCATCACCGGCGGCACCGGCACTGTGGCAACAGGCTTGATCCCCAATGAATGCAATGTAGGTTCTCTGAACTTCAGAGAAGCTGCCGGAGACGTCATCGGCAAGCTTCAGAACGAGAATCCCGATCCTAAAGCCCTGCTTATCGCCGGTATGGAAGAAGCCGGGTTGGGCAGCGATCCTTCTGCCCTCACCGTAAAGTTTGCCTGGGGCGCCACCACTGCCGATGCCAGAACCTATTCCGAGCTGATCCAGCAGATGTGGCAGGAGACTTTGGGCGTAAAGGTCGAGCTTGAGTTCAACGACAGCTCTACCCATATGTCCAACGTAAACACCGGTAACTACCAGATGGCCTCCACCTCCTGGGGCGCCAATCCCGAGCCCTGGTTCCAGCTGAGCCGTTGGGCCAACAAGAAGGGCGGCCAGTCCCGCTGGGCCAACAGTGAGTATATGCAGCTGGTCAAGCAGGGCGTGTCCACGCAGGACGAAGCCCAACGTCTGGAGCTCTACCGTCAGGCCGAAGAAATGCTGCTCAGCGAAGCTGCCATTGCTCCCTGCTACTGGACCGGCAGCATCCGCTTCTCCTATGGCTATGTAAAGAATTTCAGCGATAACGTATTTGACACCACCGGCATGAAGTACCTGTACACGCAGGGCCGGTAAAACTGGATAAACAAGCGTCGTATAGGCGGCTCTTACATGGGCCGCCTATATCCGCAGAAAACCAACCAAGGAGAGGTCTCTATGTGGAAATATATCCTCAAGCGTCTGGGCTATATGCTGCTGACGCTCCTGGCCGTGGTTTCCATCACCTTTTTGCTGGTGCACTCCATTCCCGGGGATCCCTTTACCTCCATGGTAGAGGATCTTCCTGAGGAGACCCGCCAGCTGTATATGGAAAAATACGGCTTTGACCAGCCCCTTATTGTGCAGTATGTCCGCTATATAAAGCAGCTGCTTACCGGGGATCTGGGCGCTTCGCTGCGCTATCCCGGCCGCAAGGTAGGGGAGATCGTATCCCAATATGCCCCTGTTTCTGCCAGCATCGGCGGTCTTGCTCTGGGCTTTGGCATAGTGCTGGGGCTGACCTTGGGCATCGTGGCGGCGCTGAAGCAGAACCGCTGGCCTGACAGACTGGTCATGGTGCTGGCTCTTATGGGTACGGCTATTCCAACTTTTGTGATCGCGGCAGTGCTGCAGTATGCCCTGACGGTGACCTGGCCTGTTTTTCCAACCACTGGCTACGGTACATGGAAGCATCTGGTCCTGCCGGTAACATGCATGTGTGTTTCACCTCTTGCCTCTTATGCCCGGTATATGCGCTCCAGCGTGCTGGATACCGCCGGACAGGACTATATTCTCACTGCCGAGGCAAAAGGCGTCAGCCGCTTCCACATCGTTACCCGGCATATTTTGCGCAACGCTATTCTTCCCTGCATTACTATGATCTGTGTCAGCGTGGGCGGGATCTTCAGCGGTTCCTTTATCATTGAAAAGATTTTTGCCATTCCCGGGTTGGGAAAATATTTTATCAGCGCCATTAACGACCGGGACTATTCCGTGGTTCTGGGGTTGAACGTGATCTTTACGGGGATCTATGTAATGGCCATGCTGCTTTCAGACATTCTGCTCATGCTCTGCGACCCACGTCTGCGGCTGAGTAATGAGAAATAGGAGGCGTTTATGGAAAATCTGCCTTTGAATAAGCAGGATTTCATTCCCCTGGGGGCACCTGCCGGGGACGGCGAGATCCTGGCCGGAAAGCCCATGACCTACTGGCAGGATGCCTGGCGACGTTTCTGCAAAAATAAAGTTGCCTTGTGTGCGGCGGCCTTGTTGCTGCTTATCGTTTTGTTCACATTGCTTGGGCCGGTGCTTTGCCCTTATGATTTTTCCACCCAAAATGTGAAGATCCGCAACCAGCGCCCCAGCGCAGCCCACTGGTTCGGTACGGATTCGTTGGGAAGGGATCTGTTTGCCCGGGTGGCCGTAGGCGGCCGGGTATCCATTGTCATCGGTATCTGCGGCGCCTTGATTGTAGGGGTCATTGGCTGCCTTTATGGCGGTCTGGCTGCTTATTTCGGGGGCCGCGTGGATATGATCATGATGCGTATCGTGGATATCCTCAGCAGCGTACCCAACCTGCTGCTGGTGATTCTGCTTTCCGTAGTGCTGGAAAGCAGCAGCATTCCCACACTGCTTTTTGCCATGACGGTGACCAGCTGGTGCGGAGTGGCCCGGATCGTACGGGCTCAGATGCTTCAGATCAACCGTTCAGAGTTTGTTATGGCGGCCAGGATCATGGGCGTTTCTCCACTGAAGATCGTGCTGACGCATTTTATTCCCAATACCATCAGCGTCATCATCGTCAACCTGACCTTTAGAATACCGGGGTTTATTTTCAGCGAAGCGTTTTTAAGCTATGTGGGGCTTGGCGTGGCGGCGCCGGATACCAGCTGGGGCGCACTTGCTTCTGCAGCCCAGAGCACGCTGCTCTTTTATCCCTATCAGATGCTTTTTCCCTCGCTGCTTATTGCCCTGACTACCCTGTCCTTTACCCTGATGGGGGATGGCCTTCGGGATGCTCTTGACCCCAGAATGCGGAGGTAAAAGAATGAATCCGTTGCTGAAAGTTGAAAATCTGCATGTACACTTTGATTCCTATGCAGGGGCGGTTCATGCCGTTCGGGGCGTCAGCTTCACTGTGGAAAAGGGAGAAGTGCTGGCCATCGTTGGGGAATCCGGCTGCGGCAAGACAGTTGCGGCCAAGGCTGCCATGCGGTTGCTGGATAGGACCAACGGACGGGTGGATCCCGCCTCAAGGATCGAACTGGAAGGGCAGGATATGCTTCATATGCCCAGGCGCAAGCTCAATACCCTGCGGGGCAAAGATATTTCCATGATTTTTCAGGATTCCATGACTTCTTTGAATCCTACCATGACCGTGGGCAAACAGATCATGGAAAACCTGCTCACCCACACATCCATGACCAAAGGAGAAGCCAGGAAACGGGCCAAAGAGCTGCTGGAACTGGTAGAGATCCCCGATCCCGAAGAGCGTCTGGATTGTTATCCGCATCAGCTGTCCGGCGGTATGCGCCAGCGGGTAATGATCGCCATTGCACTGGCCTGCGGACCTAAGCTGCTCATTGCCGATGAGCCTACCACTGCGCTGGATGTGACTATACAGGCACAGCTGCTGGATCTGTTGGGCCGTATCCGGGAACAGAGCGGCATGTCCGTTATTCTGGTGACTCATGATCTGGGCGTAGTGGCCAGTTTTGCCCAAAGGGTGCAGGTTATGTACGCCGGGCAGATCGTGGAACGGGGCACTGTGGAAGATATCTTTAAACGGCCCCGGCATCCCTATACCTGGGCACTGCTTTCTTCTATTCCGGGCCGGGCTCTTTCCAGTAAGAGCGAGTTGTATGCCCTTCGGGGCACGCCGCCGGATCTCAGGCTGCCGCTGAACGGCTGTCCCTTTGCAGACCGGTGTGAATACTGCATGGGTATCTGTAAAAAACAGTGTCCGCAGGAAACACAGCTGGAGGAGGGGCATTCTGCCGTCTGCTGGCTCTGTCATCCGCTGGCTCCCAAAGTACAGCCCCCCGAGGGCATCGGAGGTAAGGAAGAATGAACGATACCGAGATCCTGTATGAGGTGCAGGGCCTGAGCCGGTACTTCCCCAGCAAACGGGGAGTGGTAAAGGCTGTAGACGATGTCAGTTTTCAGATCCGTAAGGGAGAGACCTTTTCTCTGGTGGGGGAATCCGGCTGCGGCAAAACCACCTGCGGCCGCACCCTGCTGGGCGTATACAAGAAGACCGCCGGAAAAGTGCTTTATCACGGGCAGGACAAGGATACCATGACCAAGGCGCAGCAGCGGGACTACCTGAAAATGAACCAGATGATCTTTCAGGATCCTTATGCCTGTCTGGATCCCCGCATGTCCATTTCTTCTATTATAGAGGAGGGCATGAAGGTGCATTTTTCCTATTCCGCCCAGGAGCGTACGGCTATCTGCGCCGAACTTCTGCATAAAGTGGGTCTTCCGGCGGAGTTTCTGAGCCGGTTTCCTCATGAACTTTCAGGAGGACAGCGACAGCGTATCGGCATTGCCCGGGCTCTGGCTCTGGAACCGGAGTTCATTGTATGCGATGAACCTATTGCCGCTTTGGATGTTTCCATTCAGGCACAGGTAGTAAATCTGCTTATCCGTCTGCAGCGGGAGATGGGGCTGACCTATCTGTTTATTTCTCACGATCTGTCCATGGTCAAACACATTTCCGATCACATTGCCGTCATGTATTTGGGCAGTATCATGGAGCTTGGCACACCGGACGCCTTGTATGGCCGGCCTTTGCACCCTTACTCCAAGGCATTGCTTTCGGCTATTCCCGTGGCAGATCCGGATGGCGGGTGGGCAAGCAGGCACATCCCTCTGAAAGGGGAGGTGCCCAGCCCCGTGGATGCGCCAACGGGATGTAAATTCTGGAGGCGTTGCCCTTATGCCAGGGAATGCTGCAAGGAACAGCGTCCGCAGCTCAGGGAACTGGAACCGGGCCATTTCACAGCCTGCCATTTCGCAGAAGAATTGTAAGAAAGGAATATAATCCATGGGATATCATATCAGCCAACTAACATATGAACAGCTGGGCCCTCTTCTTAATGAGGACAGCGTAGTGGTACTGCCTATCGGCGGCGGTTCCAAGGAGCACGGGAATCACCTGCCCATGGGCACGGATTACTATGTAACGGATTATGTGGCAAACAAAGTCACAAAGCGCTGCAATGTGCTGACACTGCCTACACTGCCCTATGCCTATTTTCCTGCCTTTGTGGAGTGGAAGGGTTCTGTCAGCGTGGAACACGCTCATTTTACCGCCTATGTGCAGGATATTCTTTTAAGCTTTGTGCGCTTTGGAGTACGAAAGTTTCTCATCATTGACGGCGGCGTATCTACTCATCCGCCTCTTTGTCTGCTGGCCAGGGATATGGATAACCAATATGGCGCCAAAATCGCGGTAACGGATATAAAGTATCTGGCTAAGGAGACAGAAGATACTTTGTGTATCCAGAAGCGTGGCGGCCATGGGGACGAAAGCGAAACTTCAACCATGCTGCATATCCACCCGGAGCTGGTGCATATGGACCGGGCGGTGGAAGAGTATTGCGACATATTCCCCGGTGCCGTGGTCAATGGCCTGTCTAAGGTGACATTTGTATCCCGCATGGAAACGCCTCATGGTATTAACGGCAACAGTACACTGGCGACTGCCGAAAAGGGAGAGAAGATACTGGAAGCCATGGTGGAGAGCATTTGCAATTTCCTGGAGCATTTTATCCCCTGGACACCGGAAAAATAAGGAAAAAGAAGGATGGGTTTGCATACAATGCAGGAAAATATAGAAGCCTTTGATCTTCTGTCTCCCCTTTCCATGGGGCATGGACACCATGCCGTAAGCGGCAGCGGTGCACTGCTGACCATGGAGAACGGGGAGACAATGGTGGATCTTAACGAAATGCGGGTGGTGCTGGGGCAGCAAAATACCGCCTTTATTCAGGCTATGGAACAGGCTGTGACGGGCTTTACCGCCCCCAAAGATGGACGCTCCGGCTCCAAAAAAAGACTGCTGCAGTATCTTTATGATACCACAGGGGGGAGTTTTCAAGGTGCTTTCTTTACTTCGTCCGGTTCCGAGGCTGCGGAATGGGCAGTGCGCCTGGCTCGAAAAATGACAGGAAAAGAGGAGATTTTTTCCTTTTTCAACAGCATCCATGGACGAACATACCTGAGTGCATCCATGTCCGGCCTGCCCAAAAGAAAGGCAGGCTGCGGGGCTCTGGCTCCCGGAGTGGTGCTGCTGCCCTATCCCTGCTGTGCCCGGCGGCCCCAGGGAGTGAGTCGGGAAGAATGGGGAGACAGGTGCCTTGCACAGGCCGATGACATTTACCGTTTCGGTTCGGCTCAATCCGGTGCAGCACTGATCGTGGAGCTGTGTCAGGGAGCTGGGGTAGCAAAACCGCCAAAGGGATACCTGAAAAAACTGCAGCAGTGGGCCAAAGAACGGGGAATGCTCTTTATTGTGGATGAGATCCAGAGCGGCATGGGCCGTACAGGAACCATGTATCTGTATGAACAGGAAGGGCTTGCACCGGACATGCTCCTGCTGGGCAAGGCCTTGGGCAACGGAATGCATATCGCAGCGCTGTTGGTAAAGAATCTTCCCTCGAAAGAGGATCTGCCGGCTCTTTCCGGTGGCTCAGGAGATGATCCGCTGGCCTGCGCGGCGGCTTGCGAGGTGTTTCGTCAGCTGGAAGAGGGATTGCTCACTCATATAAAGAGGGTAGGAGATGTTCTCCGCAGGGGACTGGAATCTATTTCCGGCAGCAGATGTGTTCTGGAATGCCGGGGCGCAGGCTTGATGGCCGCAGTGGAATTTATATCTCCGGAAGTTTGCCGCCGGGTAGCTACCCGGGTGGAGAAAGCGGGGTATCTGCCCGGCTGCGCGGGAAGCGTTCTTTTCTGTAAACCGCCTTATGTGATCACAGAGGAGCAGGTGAGAGGATTTCTTACATCTCTTAAAGAGGCCGTATCCATGGAGGATACGCTGTGAAGAGCCGGGCCCTGCGGGATATGACCCAAGGCAGTGTTCCACGGCACATGCTGGCCTTTGCCCTTCCGCTGCTGGCAGGGAACTTCCTGCAGCAGTTTTACAACATGGTAGACAGCTGGGCTGTAGGCAATTTTGTAGGGGACGGAGCTTTGGCCGCCGTGGGGGCGGGGGCTTCGGTCATGTATTTGTTTGTATCCCTGTTTTCTGGTGTGGGCGTGGGGGCAACGGTGTGCATCGCCCAGGCTTTCGGCGCAGGCCGGCGGGAGCAGGTAAGTACCGTGGTGGATACGGTATACCGGGCCATCCTCATATCCGCCTTGCCGGTAATGCTCCTGGCCTTTCTGGGGGCGGAAAAGCTGGTAGAATGGATGCAGGTGGAGATGGAGATCGCTCCCGGGGCCTGCACCTATATCCGCATCCTGGGTTTGGGGCTGGTGGCTACCGTAGGGTATAACATTAATGACGGTATCCTTCGGGGGTTGGGTAACAGCCGGGCCTCGCTGCTGTGTCTGGCGGTGGCTACGGTCGTGAACGTGGCTTTGGATCTGCTGCTGGTAACGCTTATTCCCCTTGGCGTTGCGGGAGTAGCCATAGCCACGGTCATAGCGCAGCTGGTTTCCTGGATCTGCGGCGTGATATATATACGGCGTACCTATCCCTTTTTATCCATACGCCCTTTCAAAGGAGAATTTGATAGGACGCTGCTCAAGAAAGTACTGGGTATCGGTCTGCCGGCAGGCTTGCAGATGGCTACTGTTTCCTTGGGCGGAATGGCGGTCATGCGCAAGGTGAATACCTTCGGCCGCAGTTATGCAGCCGGGTATACCGTGGGATTAAAGATCGATAATCTGGTTTTTCTGCCTATACAGGCCTTATCCAGCGCTGCTACGGCTTTGGTAGGGCAGAACGTAGGTGCAGGAAACTGGGAACGTGTCAGATCCGCTGCCCGCTGGGTAGTAGGCTGCTGCCTGGGTTGGTGTGCATTGGGCATCTTGTGTATCTATCCTTTCAGGGCTGAACTGGTGGGGGTGTTCACTCCCAGTATGGCTACCATAGAATGCGGCGCCCTGTTTGTGGGTTGGGTATTGCCGGCTTACAGCCTGCTTTCGGTTATATTCTCGCTGAACAGTGTGATACGGGGAGCAGGGCAGAGCCTGGTGCCCATGCTGGTGGCCGTTATCGGGCAGATTTTCGTCCGGGTGCCGGTGGTGTACCTGTTGGCAGACAAGTTTGGGCCCCGGTATATGTACGGGGGATTTGCCATAGGCTGGGCAGTAGGAGCTACGCTGGCCGTTTGCTATTATGCTTCCGGACATTGGAAGAAAAAGGCGCTTGCACAGGCAAAGAACGATCCTGCTGTTTGACATTTTTGCCGGTTTTTGCTATCTTTACCATATGAAAAGCCGCTTATTCCGGCGAATACTGCTGCCCCGGAGGCAAGGGAGAACCAAGCATGGTAGACAAAAACGTGATAACCCCATTGTATGCGCAGATTGCCAACGAACTGCGTAAGGAGATACTCTCCGGCAAGTATGGCTCACATGGATGTATTGGCACCCATAGCCAGCTGGGCGAACGCTTCGGCGTCAGCCTGATCACCGTGCGCAAAGCGGTACAGGTACTGGAAAAAGATGGCATAGTAGAGATCTTGCAGGGAAAGGGCACTTTTGTTCGCCAGACGGCATTGGTAGACCCGCTGCGGGATCTGACAGGGATCAGCAACATGATGTCCTCCATGCAAATGGAAAAGCAGGTGAGCGTCCCGGTGTTCGAATTGCGGCCCGCTCCGGAGACGCTGGATCGGGATACGGCCGGCGCTTTGGGGGATATGCCCCTGTTTATCCGGCGGGTGGTCAGCGTGGGAGGAGTGCCCATGGCCAATGCGGATATGTATCTGCCTGGTCGGTTCGCTTCGGCTTTCACCAGAGAAGAGGCAGAAAAACGCACTATCTACCAGATCTATCAGGATAAGCTGGGGATGAATCTGGGCTTGGGCAGGCAGATCATCCGGGCGGCAGGCGCTTCTGCAGAGGTCGCTCACAGCCTGGGCATTGCGCCGGGCAGCCCGGTATTGCAGATAGAGCGCAGGGCCTACGACGATAGGGAAACCCTGATAGAGTACATGATCCTGACCTATGAAGCCAGTAAATACTGTTTTGAAGTGGAACTGGCGTTGAACAAAGAATAAAGAAATGGTATAGGGGAGGTCATACTTTTCTCCATACAGCCCAACGATCTGCGATCGTTTCGGGTCTGTGTAATTGGGAAAGATGCGCCTCCCTCCTGTGTATGAAAGGAGATATTATGGAAAAGGACAGCCATGCGGAAGTATTCAGCAGGGGCTATAAGACATTTTTGAATGCATGCAAAACCGAACGGGAAACGGCATCCAGAGCAGTGGAAATGGCTAGAGAAGCAGGCTTTCAGCCTTTGGGAGAGAAGCAGGCATTACACCCGGGGGACAAGGTTTTTACCCTGTATAAGAATAAAGCAGCCGCACTGTTCGTGATTGGTCAGAAGAGTCTGAAAACGGGAATGCGTCTGCTTTGCGCTCATACGGATGCCCCCAGATTGGATCTGCGCCCCTGCCCGCTGTATGAAAAAGAAGGACTGGGAATGCTTCGCACCCATTATTACGGCGGTATAAAAAAGTATCAGTGGGCGGCTTTGCCTTTGGCCCTGCATGGTGTCATTATAAAGAAGGGAGGAGAGAGGATCACCGTTTCTCTGGGCGAGAAAGAAGAAGAACCTGTGCTGTACATAAGTGATCTTCCCAAGCATCTTTCTGCAAAACAGGCCAAAGAGCCCATGGGGGAGGGCATCGACGGAGAGGATCTGAACCCTGTTGCGGCTTCATTGACCGCGGAAGAGAAACAGGCCGGTCTGGCACTGCAAAAAAAGATCCTGTCTGTTCTGAAAGAAAAATATGATGTTGAGGAGGAGGATTTGCTCAGCGCAGAGTTGGAGATCGTCCCCGCCGGAAAGGTCCGGGATGCCGGGCTGGACGGCAGCCTTATCGCCGCTTACGGGCATGATGACCGCAGCTGCGTATATGCCGGATTGCAGGCCATTCTGCAGTTGAGTACACCGGCCCATACTGCGGGACTGCTTTTGCTGGATAAGGAAGAGGTGGGCAACCAGGGGGCCACGGGCATGCAGTCCCGTTTTCTGGAAAACCTGACGGCCCGTCTGCTGCATCTTTCCGGCGAAGAAGGACCGCTTGCACGGGAGGAAACTCTGGAACATTCCCAAATGCTTTCTGCGGATGTGGTGTTGGCTATGGATCCCAACTATCCGCAGTGCTTTGCTCCCGGCAACACCGCTCATCTGGGACGTGGGCCTGCTTTGGTCAAATATGCAGGGCATTTTGGCAAGAAGGACGCCAATGATGCCAATGCAGAGTTTCTGGCGCTGCTGCGGGATGTGTTTGATGCTGCGGGGGTGTGTTGGCAGACGGGAGAATACGGCATTATGGATCTGGGCGGCGGCGGCACGATGGCGCCTCTTCCGGCTGCCTATGGCATGGAAACGGCGGATTGCGGGATTCCTCTGCTGAGTATGCATGCTCCCTATGAATTGGCCAGCAAAACGGATGTATACGAGGCCAGCCGGGCATATGGGGCTTTCCTTGCTTCGGACAGAGCTATTGAGCAATATCAGTAACACATAAAAGCGGAAGGCTTGCGCCTTCCGCTTTTATATGTAGATCAGTTGGTTTTCTTTTTGGGCCGCTGCGGGCGTTTGATCTTTCCGTTGGCTACTTTGCCTCCGGCAAAAGCTACCGCCAGAAAGGCCATCAGCGCACCCGGCAACAGGTAACTTATAAGGCCGGGCGTGTCACCGGTATCTTCCTGGTTTTTCTGCTCGGAAGGAGAGGGCACGGTGGAAGGAATCTCTGTGTCGGCGGGAGAGTAAGTCGGCGAAGGCGTAGGGGCAGCTGTAGGAAATGGAGTAGGAGTGGCATAGGTCAAAAAGTCTGCTGTATCCATTCCATCCAGCAGGCTGCCTTCTCCAATCAAAGGGGTAAGCGCCGCTTCAACGGCTGGCTGCTGTTTATACAACTGCTGGGAACGCTGAAGCGTCCAGACTTCTTTCAATGCAGTCACAGCGGTTTCTTCCATGGCGCATAAAACACTTCCATAGTCATCCAGGGCATACACCTTTTCGGGTGTCAGTCCCTGTTTTTGCATCAGCTCCCAGATATAGGCACACATACCACCCTTGCCGAGTACCAGCAGCCGGGGTGCACACGACAGTATGACATTCAGCTGCATATTTGCCCACTTGTTTTGGGCGGCATCCCGGGTATCGGCTTGGGGCTGCTTTAAGGACAGGAACACAGGCTCACGGAAGATCCCCAGGGCAGACAGGTATTCCATAACTTCCCCCATGCGATCCCTGTCAGAGGAAAGCAGATAGACCAGCTGTATGGTCAGTCCCTTTTGCCGGAGTTCCTCCAGCACAGGGGAGGCCAAAGAATACTCTTCTCCTGGTTCCCTCAGAAGTATCAGTGCATCACAGGGAGCTGCAGGAGAAGCAAATATCGTTTCCCCTGTCTGCAAGGTACGCAATTCTGCAATTTTCAGGTCATTGCTTCCGGAAAGCCGCAATTCAGCGGCATTCTCCGTATGCAGGTATTCATGAAAAGTACTGCCGCTGCGTTCCTGACGGGAGAGTATTTCCCCCTTTTTGTCAAGCAGCTCCAGCGTATAGCTTTGAGGCAGTTCACGCCATTCCAACAGCAGAGGTTCCCCCGGAGTATCTATCCGGCAGGTCAGATTATTTCCCCTGTGAATGGTCAGATAAGTTCGGTAATCTCTATCACACAGTAATATTTCTCGTTCGGTCTTGTTCTCCGGGAGAGTATAGGGGCTGCTTTCTTCACCCATGGTTAAAAGAGGAAAAAGCAGACAGATGCCCATTAGCAGGCATAGAATTCTGTTTCTTTTATGGATGTGCATATGATCTCCTTTTCAGTCAGCGTTCCTGGTTTCCATTATGAAGAAGCGGGTCTTCCACTCCGGGGACCAGAGAGGAATAGCCCCACAGCAGGGCATCGGGCCATCGGCGCTGATAATCGGCACTGCCGGCGCTGCCATCATGACGGTTGAGGTGTTCACCCATAAAGAGCATGCCTGTGGAACACCCTCCATCCATATTGTAAGCCTGCACACAGCCTGCCTCCAAAAACAGATCCCTGAATTGCTCCAGAGTTAGTCCATAGCTGTAGTTGCTCTGACGACCATCACAGACAATGGCAAGAAAGTGTCCGGGAGCAATCATGCCAAGGCCTACACGGGGGTTCACCCGGTTTACGGGGGAAAGCTGTACCTGATCGTTGCCTTTTCCATCCCGAACCAGCCATGGACCGAAGCTTACCGTTTCCCGAATGCCCTCCTCCAGTAATTCTTCCGCATTGCGCTCGCCACCGTTAAAAATTTCCATGGTCAAATCGTCCTTCAAGGCACAGAAGGAAGCCGCTTTTCCATCCAGATATACACGACCCTGCCGAAGAATAACGCCTTTGCGTTCCTTGTCCTGCTGGGTTATATTGTCACCGGTGATGGCCAGTACGGCTTTGTTCTTCCGAGCAATTTGCCAGGCGGGAGCCAGAGAGATGCCATCTTTTGCTTCCGTGGCAAAACCGGAGTGGTAGCTGTTGAACTGACGCATATAGATATGTGCGTACAGGCTTACCTGGGGGTAAGGACGTCCGTTTTCGGAAAGCACCGTTGTCTTGTGTCGGCGTATAAACACGGCCAGTTCCGGGCTTCTATAACTCCATAGACCGATTTCTTCCTGCTGAAATACAACTTCCTCTTCATAAAAGAAGCGATCCTCCGGTTCTATGGCCGTTTCCGGGTTGAATGAAAGTCCCGTTTCTTCCCAAAGGGCTGCAGCAGTCACTTTCGGGGTAGGAGAGGGAAGAAGTGCGTCCTTTCCGTTGAATCCAATGGGCAGCAAGAGCAGTGCACTGCATATAAGTCCTGCCAACTGTTTATGTAACATGTGCGGGGGATTCTCCTTTACTGAATAGAGAATTTGGAGCAAGAGTAAGATAGAATATACACTCCATACAAAGATTCTATCGCAATGAAACCATACCGTCAAGGTATTATGGCGACGGCTGGAGAATAAGGTAAAAGGAGGAAGAAAAAGGAGGACATGGTCATGCATAAGGACGGGGAGAAAATCGGTAATGTCATAGGCAATCGAACAACATTTTCAGAACTTCGCTGCCGGGAGGTCATCAATATTCAGGACGGGGCCAGGTTAGGGCAGGTCAGTGATCTGGAGATAGATCTCTGCACAGGGACGGTGATGGGACTCATGGTACCGGGAGAACGCAGGGGATTGGGACTGCTGCGAAACAGGGAAGGACTGTGCATCCCGTTTGCCCGGATAAAAAAATTTGGCGAGGATGTTATTTTGGTGGAGCTTTGTCCCTGAGTATGCTATACTAATCTAACTAGAAATTGCGTTCAGGGGGAATAAACATATATGAAGTGCCGCTATTGCGGGAATACAGACAGTAAGGTTATCGACAGCCGTCCCAGCGAGGATGGAACAAGCATCCGCCGCCGGAGGGAATGCACCAAATGCGGTAAACGGTTCACAACCTTTGAACGTATTGAAGAAAATCCCATGATGGTGGTCAAGCGGGATGGGCGGAGAGAGCCCATGGAACGGGAAAAGATTGCCGCCGTGATCCGAAAGGCCTGCGGCAAGCGTCCCATTTCTGCCGATGTGCAGAACCGCATGGTAGATGATATCGTCCGGGAGGCCAGCAATACCCTGGCTTCTGAAATTCCGTCTTCGCAGGTGGGCGAACTGGTGATGAAGTACCTTCGGCAGGTGGATGAGGTAGCTTATGTGCGCTTTGCCTCTGTTTACCGGGAATTTAAGGATACGCATACCTTTATGGAGGAATTGCAGAAGCTTCTGAACGAAAACGAGAAAGGACGGGGCGCATGAAACGGATCACTGCCCAGTGGCAGTTCAAAGAGCTTTATGAAGCTATCCCAAGGGGCTATGTGTTTGAAGAGAAGGATGGGATAGGGCTATATCGACTGCCAGCTCTGCAGCAGGAAAGAGGAGTGGAGCACGGTTTTACGGCGCGTACCGGCGGCGTGAGCAAGGAACCCTATGCATCGCTGAATTTGAGTTTTACCAACGACAGCCGTTCCGATGTACTTGAAAATTATCGGCGCTTTGCCCGGGCGGCAGGATTTCCGGCCGATTCCATGGTCATGGATACATACGAGCATGGTGTCAAGGTGTTCATTGTGGATCAGGAGGACCGGGGAAAAGGGTATACCCTGCCGTCGCTTCCTTCCTGTGACGGGCTGGTGACTAAAGAAAAGGGACTGACCCTGATCACCGGGCACGCCGATTGCATGGCTTTTTATTTTTATGACAGGGCAAAAGGGATTGTGGGCTTATGCCACGCAGGCTGGCGGGGTGCCCTGAACCGCATTGGTTTGGAGGTGCTTTCCCATATGCATGCACTGGGCAGCGACTCACGAGATATTCTGGCAGGGGTCGGTCCCTCTATCTGTCCGTCCTGCTTTGAGGTGGGGGCTGATGTGGCCAAGCTGTTTGCGGATTCCTTCCCCGTGTGTCCCCTTATCGGCCGAAATGAAAAGGGGAACCCTACGGTGGATCTGTGGCAAACGGCGCTGTGCCAGTTTATGGAGGGGGGCGTGCTGCCGGAGCACATCTCTTTTATGGGCGTGTGTACCAAAGAAACGGACAACCTTTATTCCTATCGGCGGGAGGGACGCACCGGAGGCATGGCTGCCTATATTCGGCTGGTTTGAAAAAAGTAGAATCGAAACATAATTGTGTCATTCATTGACAATACTTTGATTCCATATTATAATTTATAAGAATGTGCCATGGCAGAAGTGGTGTACTTTCAGCGTAAGGGAGAAGAAAATGAAAAACAAAAAAAGAACGATCCGTATCCTTGTCATCGCCCTGGTTGCGGTGATCGTCGTTGCGGCGGCAGTGGTGCTGCTAAAAAAGGACAAGGCTGGCTACAATTACTTTGAGCGCCGGCAGCAGATCGCTTCGGTGGGCAGTGAAACCATTACCAAGGGCGAATATTCTACTGCTTTCAATGAGTATTACAGCAATATCAGCACTTATAACCTGTATGCTCTGTATTATGGCTACGGCAAATACTATGATGTGAGCACCGAAGCAGGTGTGCAGGAACTCAAGACCGATATGCTGGACAGCCTTATCCAGCAGAAAGCCTATCGTCAGATTGCCAAAGAACTGGGCATTACCCTGACGGATGAGGAATTGGATGAGTGCAGGAAAACCGGCCAGGAAGCTTATCAGCAGATGTATGAAAGCTGCGTAGAGAGTGCCAAGAATGCCGGTTCCACTACGCCGGAAACGTATGCCGATACCTTGATCGCTACCTATTTCAGCAACATGGGTTTGACCAAGAGCGGCTTTATTGCCTATAAGACCGAAGCGGCTCAGGCTTCCAAGCTGGCGGATAAAGTGGATCAGCATTATAAAGATGAAAAAAACATTACCGAAGAAGAACTGCCCGCTCTGTATGAGCAGTATGTGCAGGACAACTATGTAAAGGCCTATGCCGATGGTGCTTATGCGAATTATGAGCGCTACCGCAAGCAGGGTTCCGTTACCCTTCCGTATCTGTATATTCCTGAAGGCTTTGTATTCATTCGGGATATTGAGATCGAAGATGAAGCGGTAGCAAAGGAGACCATGACCAAAATCGAAGAAGGCGGTGTAGCCGCTTTCGAAGAGGCTCTCAAGGATGAGAACGTCAATCAGGATACTTTCCTGTCTACGTTGGGCGAAGATGAAGGCTACGGCATCGGCGATAAGGACAGCCTGTTCAGCTCCGAGATCTACGATGCCGCCAAAGATATGGCCGTAGATGAGATCAAGCTGGTAGAGGTAAAGGTTACCACAGAAAACGACGGAAAAGAGGAGGAGAAATCCACTTGGTATATCATCCGCCGTATTGAAGGTATTGCGCCTGGTGTTCTGCCCTATGAGAAGGTTGCAGAGGAGATCAAGGATGATCTGGAAAGCTCCGTTAAGAGCCAGTATGCTCAGGAGCAGATACAGGCCTGGATTGACAGCCACAACGTGACCAAAGATGAAGAGGCTGTCAAGGCCCTCAATCCCGTTGCATAAGTTATGAAGCGGGGAAGATTTACCAGAATTGTTTGCCTGTTTATGGCGCTGCTGATGGTGTTGGGGTTGATCGTAACCCTGGTATGGAGTATTGCAGTTGCTTGACAGGTAAAAGAAGAAATGTACACATGGCGCCCGGGGAAAGCATGTTACCGGGCGCTTTTTGTGTGGGTTTGTGTTGCGGTATTGAAGTAGGCCGCAGACGCAGGAAAGAGAGAGCAGCTGCGGGTCGAAACAGAAGAAACGAACCTGCTTTCTTTATGTTGTATCTTTCATCTGTCGAAGGAAAATGCAGAATTGGTTTCATAGTGACTTTTATAGAATTTTTTTCCAACACTTGCGTCTGTTCGTTCGTTTTATAAATGAAAAGCAAAACAGACCAAGGAGGAAATGAGACATGCTAAGAGGAACAGCCTTTGTGAGAGCCGGAGCATTGCTGGATGCCTGCGCCAGAGAGGCGCGCAGTTTCCGGAATGCCCGACACTTTCGGGGAGAGCGGCGGCAGGAAGAAATTCTTTGGGCCCTTAACGAAATTTACGCCAATACGCTGCCTGGATTTGAAGTGCTGTAAAAGAATATTTTCCAAAAAGGAAAAGGAGGAGAGCTTCATGGTAGAAGCACTGTATCGGCTTCACAGGCAAGCCCTGTACGGCTACTGCCTATCCATGACGGAGAGCGGGGCTTGGGCTGAGGATCTTTGCCAGGAGGTTTTTGTGCGGGCCATGGAGCATTACGAGGAATTGGCAGAGCTGCAGGAGAAGCAACGGCGCGCCTGGTTGTATAAAACCGCACGGAATCTGTTTATCGATCAGGTACGGAGGCAAACAAGGGAGCAAAACAAAGCGCCTGTGCTTTTGGAACCGGAGGAATATGAAGAACAGGGATTTTCCAATACGGAAGTATGGGAATTGTTGGGAGCTTTACCACCACTGCATCGGGAACTGTGCCTGAAACGGTATGTGCAGGGCTACAATGCACGGGAACTTGGAGAGATGTATGGAGAGCCGCCTTCCACCATACGCAGCAAATTAAAAGAAGCAAGAAATATATTAAAACAACAGTTAAAGGAGAAAAAGTAATGAAGGATCTTGTTATCAATACCGCATTTTGTGACATGCGCAGCACCAGGGAAGAGACTCTGAAAAAGTATGCCTCTGTTACCGTCAATGCCGCTGAAGTACTGGTGACGCCCAGTGTACAAACCATGCTGGCGGATCATAATGTGCGTCTCAATGCGGCCTATGTGATCAGCGTGCCGGACGGAGTCAAGGTGCAGGTAGAAAATTACAGCGGTACTCACAGCATCAGCGGGGAAGCATTTCCAGAGGATGGAACACTCCATGTTCTCTTTATCAGCGGACTGCTGACCGTGGAACCTTCCGGTATAGAAAAGGCAAAAAGCTACTATGCCATTGTGGTCAGCGGGATGGTGGAATTGCCCAGAAGCTTAATCGGAAGTCTGACCAATCTGCAGGTGAGCGGCTCCGTAGAAGCTTATCCTGATGGAGCGCTTCGGCTGAAGAATACGGCTCAGATTGACAGACTCTTTGCACTCCGTGCCAAGAAAGAGCTATATTTTGCCGGAAAACGCCTTGTATTCCTGGATGATAAGCTGGATGCGGCGGCTTTGCAGGCAAAGGGGGCTCGGTTTGAAAGCCCCAAGGCGCTGGTAGCGGAAAGTCTGACGGAAAGCGTCCTGCCTTTGCTGGATGAGCAATGTGATGTGGAGATCCTTCCGGACGGTACCCGGTTTATCAAAGACGATGCCGTATTGGACGGCCTGTTCCTGCGGCGCAACGGTAAAAAGGCTTATGTGCTGGGAGATGTATCTGTGGAAGATAAGGAAAGTCTGGAAGCGATGGAGTATCTTCATGTACATGGAGAACTGGAACTGCCGGAAAAGTGGGCAGATATTCTGGCAGATAAGCCGGAGATCACCTATGATTCCCTGCGGCTGCAAAAAGAACGAAGCGGAAAAATGCTGCGGGTGGAAGATAAGCTCAAAGCAATGCTCACCCGGCAGATGTTGGAAGAGTATCCCGGCGGTGTGATTCTGGAGGACTGTGCCAAAATAGAGGTAGCAGAGGATGTTCCTGCAGAGTGGATCACTGTGGAGCGGGTCGTCATTCGGGATTGCGCCAAAGTGTGTGGTTCGGCTGAACAGTTGCCCAATCTGTATCTGGTGTGCGAGGATGTAGCCAAGATCACTGACGGGCAGGCGGATCAGGAGGATGAAGACGGAAAAGATGTTTCCGTCATAAACGCCGCCAGCTATACGCTGTAAATCGGGGATCCAGCCAGATGGGGGAGGACATATTCTTCCAATCGACTGGTTTTCAAAAGGCATGCAGATCGTATTAAAGATTTCCCCATAGAAAAAGGAACCCCGCCGGCATTGCTGAGACAAACCGGATAAAGGGTTCCTTTTTTGTGATAAGTTTATGTATCATTGGCTTCTTGTAAAGCCAGTGCCATTCGATACATTTCTTTTTTTGAAAAACCGGTCTGATGGGCCGCCTCAGCGGCTGCATCCTTTATGGACATGGTTTCCAACAGTTGCTTTAAAAGGACTTTCGGATCCGGTGCTTTCGGGCGGGAAAGGGCCTCGGGCACCAGTACACAGAGTACACACTCTCCACGCGGCTCCTCCTCCATTTCGGCCAGTAAGGAGGTCAGAGTTCCTCTCCGGATCTCCTCGTGGAGTTTGGTCAGTTCCCGGCATAAAGCTGCCGGGCAGTCTCCAAGCAAGGCTAACAGTTCCTGCAGCGTATTCTGCACCCGGTGAGGACTTTCATACAGGATAGCTACGTGTCCACAGCGGGCAATTTGCGCGAGCATCTGCTTGCGGGGCTTGCTGTCCCGCGGGAGAAACCCAAAAAACGTAAATGGCTGTATGGGCAGCCCGGAGAGCACCGCTGCCGTCAGTACCGCAGAAGCACCGGGAAGCACCGTTACGGGCAAATTTTCTTTTTGACAAGCAGAGAGAAGCAAGGCGCCTGGATCAGAGATGCCGGGCATCCCTGCATCAGAAACATATACAATGTTCATGCCGCTCCGCAGCTTCTCTGTCAGCAGGGGGCAGCGGCTTTTTTCTGTATGCTCATGGCAGCTGATCAGCGGCTTTTTCAGGCCCAGATACTGCAAAAGCTGTCCGGTTCGCCGGGTATCCTCACACCAGACTTCATCGCAGGTTTTCAGCGTTTCCACAGTGCGGTAAGTAATATCTCCCAGATTGCCGATAGGAGTTGCGGCCAGATACAGCATCAGTATTTCCTTTCCCGCAGGCTGTCACCCGTAAAGAGAATGGCTTTAGTCACAGCAGAGTCCGCAATGCGGGAAGAGACCCGTTCTCCGTACCGGTTTCGGAGTTCTTCCAGCGAAAGGTTGGTAATATACACCGTAGCCCGTCCGGCACTGCGCCGTTCATCGCACAGGGCAAAGATAGATTCCACCGTTATATTGGGTATCATAGGCTCGCTGCCCAGATCGTCCAGAACCAGAAAAGGTACGTTCATATAGGTGTTCAGGGAGCTGATGCGTTCTTTCAGACCATTCATAATATCCTGAATAAAGAAATACGCAGTGATCCGCAAGCTTTCTACGCCCTGTTCCAAAGCCTGATACGCTATAGCGTTGCCGAAAAAGCTTTTGCCAAGTCCCGGCAGCCCGGCCAGTATCAACTGGGGATAGGAAGGGTGAGGCAGGGCTTCAGCATACTGCCGGCAAAGCGTACAGATCTTTTCTCCGCGGACTTTCTGATGGGCATCGGAATAAAAATCGGCGGAGAAATTGGCAAAAATCTCCCGATCGTTGATGCGGCCGCTCTCCATGCGCTCCTGCTGTTCCAAATTCAATCGGCAGGCACATTTTTTTTGTACAGGGCTGCCAACATAACCTGTATCCCGGCAAAGGGGGCAGTCGTAGATCGGATCCAGATAGGTATCCGGCAAGTCCATAGCTTTCAATAGAGATTTCTGCTGCTGCTTCAGTTTGGCTAAAGCAGTCAAGGCTTCTCCTGCAGGCAAAAGAAAGGCTTTGGCTTTTTGCGCCATAACCATTGCCAGTTCCGGACATTTTTGCAGGCATTCTTCCCGCCGTTTTTGAGTCAGACGGCGGTTTTTCTCCCGCAGGGCGGCATAATGCTGATTCAGATCCATCCTGCTTCCTCCTTACAGATCGCTGTCCAGATCCAAGGAAATATCGTCTACGCTGAAATTACTACTCGCATGTTGAGCATATCCGGCGGCATAAGCATTTTTTGTGTTTCGATAAGAACGGGCAGGAGTGGCGGGGGAAGAAAGTGCTTTTTGTGCATCTTCTTTGGTGCGTATCCCTCGATTCATCCAGTCGGAAAGAATGGTTTTCAGCTTGCCAAAGGGGCGGTCGGCTCCCTGACAATCCTCCGCTGCCAACAGAATCACCTCTCGAGGCAAGCCATTGCTGCCGCAATAGGCGGCCAACTGAGCAATTGCGGTTTTTGTGGGCGGTTCAACTTTGCCCATGGCGGCAAACACCTGCCGGGCAAATTCTCTTTCACCGCTTTGATACCCCTGCTGTTTTTCTATATCTATTTTGGTGATCAGGTTCTTATCCCGCAATTCTTCCAGCCGTTCCCCCAATATTTCAAATGTGGGTGTAGAAACGCCGGTAAGCTGCGGACAAACAGCTAAAATCGCTTCCTGATCAAATCCCCAGTCTTTCACCCATTTTTCATAAAGGTCCATTTCATCCTGAGTGGGGGAGCGTCTTTTGTTCCAACGGCGGAGGATCTCGCCTGCACCGTGCTTTTTAGCTGTGGCATCATGTATATATTCCTGTGCTTTCTGAGGGGTGGTAATACCCCTTTCTGCCCAGCTTTTGCCTACGGTAAGGATATACTGGATACTTACATTGCGACCCTTGTTTTCCATGCACCAGGCCACCAGCTCCAGAACCGTGCTTTCCTCCAAATGGAAGGTTTCGATGATATCGTAGATATGCTTCATCTCCCGGAGCGTAAACGTTCTGGGGGCGATCAGGCTGTTGAGGGATCGGACAAAAGCAGCGTATTTCATAGGGGCAGCCGTGGTAGCGGCCGGTTGTTCCACGGTAAGATACTCTACTTCAAGCGGTGCATCCGAAAGGATGCGCACCAATCCACGGCTCTGCCAGTAAACAAAAGCAGTAAGCACCTGACAATCGGTCAGGGACAGGGATGCAGCCAGATCGGCCTCAGCCATGGAGGGAAAATGACATTGCATAAGGCCATATAGATATACCTTCAGGGCGTCTTCCGGGCAATCGGGCATATATTCAGCAATGAACAGGTTATCCAGCGGCGTCTGTTCCCGTTTGGCCGCTTCAGGTGAAAAGTGTATATTCATAACGAAAGTATAGCATGGCCCGGCTGGAGATTCAAGGCTTGTATTCGGTAAAAACGGGAAAGGCCATTCCTTCACTGGGAACAGAGACCAAGCACAGGACACAGAGGAGAAAGGATCATGATATGGGGATGAGACGCAGTTGCTAAAAAAACTTTACGCAGGGACAAAACAAAAGGGAAAACAGATATAAAAACGGCCCGTGCAAGGTGCACAGGCCGTGGATTGCAATACGTGGGCTTTTTATTTTTTGCTTAACTTCCGCTGGAAGAGCTTCACTAATTCTACCAGAGGAATAATGGAAGCCGCCAATCCCATAGCTACGGTATATTCACTCAGAGAGATAGAAGTAAAGCCGAAGGCCTCTACCAGGAAGGGGACATAGATCACCGCCGTGGTCAGCAGCAGTGCGCCCAAGGCGCCCAGCCAGAGCCAGGGATTCTGTTTTTTCAATGAGAAGATGCTGCCTCGCTGAGAACGCATATTGAAGGAATGGAAGATCTCGGCCATGGACATGGTCAAAAACGCCATGGAGACGCCGTCTGGGCTGTTGGTGATGGTCCATTCTCCAAACTCCATATAGTGGCCAATAAAGAACGCAGCCAACGTTAGCAGAGAGACAAGTATGCCCTGATACGCTACATCCACTCCTACGCCGCCGGAGAAGATGCCGTCCCGGGAATCACGGGGCAGGCGGCGCATGGAATCCGGTTCCCCCGGTTCCATACCCAAAGCCAGAGCAGGGAGGCTGTCTGTGATCAGATTGATCCACAAAATGTGCACCGGCTCCAGAATCGTAAAGCCGAGCAGGGTCGCAGTGAAGATGGACACCACCTCACTTAGATTGGAAGAAAGCAGAAACTGAATGGCTTTGCGGATGTTGGCGTAAATTTTACGCCCTTCCTCTACGGCAGAAACAATGGTAGCAAAGTTATCGTCCGCGAGGATCATATCCGCCACATTTTTGGTCACATCCGTACCGGTAATGCCCATGCCAATGCCGATATCAGCTGCTTTGATGCTGGGGGCATCGTTAACACCGTCTCCGGTCATGGCGGTGATCTTTCCACGCCGTTTCCAGGCTTCTACAATGCGGACTTTGTGCTCCGGCTGTACCCGGGCATACACACTGTAACGCTCGATCGCTCTGTCCAGTTCCTCATCAGACATGTCATTGAGCGCCTGCCCCATAATGGCCTGAGAGGGATCGCTGATGAGACCAAGTTCTCTGGCAATGGCTACGGCTGTATCGATATGATCGCCGGTAATCATGATCGCCCGGATACCGGCCTGCCGGCATTCTTCCACGGCAGCCTTTACTTCCGGACGTACTGGGTCGATCATACCCGTGAGCCCTACAAAGGTCAGATCCTGCTCCAGTGCGGCATCGGAGGTATCCGCAGGCAGGACAGCATATTCCCTGCAGGCGCAGGCCAATACCCGCAGCGCCTTATCCGCCATGGACTTGTTTTGGGTCATGATGCGTTGACGGTCTTCATTCGTCATGGGACGGATCCCCTGCTCCGTAAGCACATGGGTGCAGTGAGCCAGCACTTCATCAGGGGCACCTTTGGTAAATTGCATTACGCCCTGCGTGCAGGTATGCAGGGTAGACATCATTTTCCGCATGGAATCAAAAGGAGCCTCCGCCACGCGAGGAAAGTCTGCTTTGAGCGTATCTTTTGGGAACCCCTCTCCTGCGGCAAAGTTTACGAGGGCACATTCCGTAGGCTCTCCTTCTGCATGGCCGGAAGCATTCAGCTCCGCATCGGAACAAAGAGCCATGCCTCGGGCCAGCAGGGCTTTGTCCGCTCCCCAGGCTTCTACTACAGTCATTTTGTTCTGAGTCAGTGTACCGGTCTTATCAGAGCAGATGACCTGAGCACAGCCCAAAGTTTCAACGGCGGTAAGGCGGCGAATGACGGCATTGCGTTTGGCCATGGAGGTAACGCCGATAGACAGCACAATGGTCACTACAGCGGGCAATCCCTCGGGAATAGCGGCTACTGCTAAAGCAATGGCTGCAATGAAGGTGTTCAAAGCCGTTTTGCCAAGGATACTCCAGGAGAAGGGTTCCCCGGAAAGCAGCATGGCCTCCACTACGCCTACCAGAAATACTATGGCACAGATGCCCAGCACCAGCTTCGTCAACAGATGAGAAAGCTCTGCCATTTTCTTTTGCAGGGGTGTTTCTTCGGCCTTGGCCTGATTCAAAGCATCGGCGATCTTGCCCATTTCCGTATCCATACCCGTAGCAGTGACTACCGCCCGGCCTCGACCGTAGACCACTGTGGAGCCTGAATACAGCATATTGGTGCGGTCTCCCAGCGGTACATCGCTGCCCTGGCCGCAGCGGAGAGTATCCACCAGTTTGTTGACTGGTACGCTCTCCCCGGTAAGTGCGGATTCTTCCGCTTTAAGGGAGTGACCTTCCAGAATACGGCAATCTGCAGGTATAGCATCGCCGGCTTCCAGCACGACCACGTCTCCGATTACCAGATCCTCACTTTTCAGGAGTATCTGACGGCCGTCCCGCAGAACTTTAGAGGTGGCAGCCGTCATTTCCTTCAGGGCATCCATGGCAGATTCCGCTTTGCCTTCCTGTACAAGGCTGAGCACCGTGTTAAGCAGGACTACCGAGAGAATGACGATCACATCTGCAAATTCCCGGAAAGAAGGCTGACCGCCGGATTCAATAACCGTGACGATCGCCTGGATAGCGGCGGCGCCCAGAAGCATGAGGATCATGGGATCCATCAGGGAGGAGAAGAACTTCTTTACAAGACTGTCCCGCTTGGCTTCCTGAAGCTTGTTTTTGCCGTTCCGGGTCAAACGTTCTTCGGCTTCGGCGGTGGTGAGTCCTTGGGCACTGGAGTGCAGATCATTGAGTACCTGCTCGCTGGTTTCAAGATAGAATTTCATACCGATTTCCTTCATAAGTGATTTATTTACTATACAGGATTTTCCAAACGGATGCAACCTTCCGTTTTTATCGGTTTTTACACGCTGGAAACGACTATATATGCATAAAGCAATAATACGATTTGCATAAATGGCGGAAAACTGCATAAAGCATGGGACAATATGGGATTTTTGCCCCACAAATGGGAAAATATGAAAAGTAGAAAAACAGAAACAATTTTTTGCGGAAAAATGGGTATTTTTTCCCGTGTAAGCAGGGAGATGAGCGGAAAAGTCAATCCTTTTTAGAAACAGATCTCAGAAAAGCAATTTGAATTGTTATAAATCGAAATGCCGAAGACAACTGGACGTCAGAAGCGGCAGCGCAGAGTATCTGTGAGAGTCAAATGATGTCAAAAAGGCGCCCGGCATAACCAGGCGCCTTAAATTGTTACTCTCTGGCAATATCCTCAAACTTGGTGAACTGCCCCAACCAGGCCAGTTCCACAGTGCCGGTGGGGCCGTGGCGATGCTTGGCAATGATCACCTGGGAGGTATTATCCAGTGTTTCATCATAGACCTGAGGACGGTAGAGAAGCAATACCATATCAGCATCCTGTTCGATGGACCCGCTTTCACGCAGGTCGGCAATGATGGGCTTGTGATCTGTACGCTGTTCCGGGCCTCGGTTCAACTGCGACAGCAGCAGAATGGGCACATCCAGCTCTCTGGCCAAAAGCTTCATGGCACGGGTCATGTCCGCTACTTCCTGCTGGCGGTTGTCACTCTTGCGGGCAGAAGAGCCCGTCCCGGACATGAGCTGCATATAATCGATAATGATCATATCCAGTCCGGATTGTGCTTTCAGCCGTCTGCATTTGGAGCGGATGGAAGCTACGGTAGCCCCGCCGGAATCATCAATATACAGCTTACCGGCCTGAAGCTTATCCGTAACGGAAAGAATGGCTTCCATCTCTTCATCAGAGAGAGTACCTTCTTTGATCTTCTGGGATTCCACTCGGGCTTCCGTACAGAGCATACGCATGACCAATTGCTCTTTGCTCATTTCCAGACTGAAATATACCACACTTCGTCCACCGTGGACGGCGGCATATTGGCCGATATTCATGGCAAAGGAGCTTTTGCCCATGGCCGGTCGGGCAGCGATAATGATCAGATCGGATTTTTGCAGACCATTGGTCACCCGATCCAGCTCCCGGAAACCTGTGGGCACTCCGGTAATCTGGCCGTGACGAGCCAGCAGATCTCCAATCTGTGCAATGGCGTCAGGGACGATTTGGCTCAGGGGCGCCAGAGAATCCTCCACCTTGCGCATGGAAATATCATAGATCCGTTTTTCTGCCTGGTTGAGAGAATCTTCTATATCCTTCCCTTCGTCCATACCGTCGTGGATCATCTCATTGCCTGCCCGGATAAGGCTTCGCTGCACACTGCGCTCTTCTACAATGCGGGCATAATACCCCACATTGGCAGCAGAGGGCACAAACTCCATGAGTTCCGTCAGGTATACGGCTCCGCCCACGGCTTCCAGCTGCCCATGACGCTGAAGGTCGTCCATAAGGGTTACAGCGTCTACTGCATCGCCTGCAAGGCGTACCCGCGCCATGCTTTCAAAGATACGCTGGTGGGCGCCGCTGTAAAAATCTTCGGCCCGCAGCTGTTCCAACATCTGTTCCAGGGCATTGCTCTCCAGGAGCATGGAGCCCAATACCGAGCGTTCGGCATCCAGACTGTTGGGTTGAATAAGGTTCTGTCTCTCTTCCATGTGCTGTCCTTCCCCGCAGGAGGGGGCTTATGCTTCTTTGACAACTACCTTCAAATTGGCCTTGACGTCTTCAAAGAGGGAAATTCTGGCTACATATTCACCGGTAGAGCGGATCTGATCCATAGCAATCTTTTTCTTGTCGATCTCCATACCGTGCTGCTCCTTCAGAGCGGCGGCTACTTCCTTACCGGTAACGGAACCAAACATTTTTCCGTTTTCACCCATCTTTACGGGGATGGTCACGGTAAGTTTTTCAATAGCTCTGGCATCCTCCCGGGCCTTATTGCCGGCGGTAAAGCGGCGGTGCTGGGCGGCGCTTTTTTGAATGTTCATAGCGTTGAGTGCCGCTTTATCTGCCGGGGAAGCCAGCTTTCGGGGCAGCAGAAAGTTTCTGGCATAACCGTCGGATACGTTGACGATTTCCCCTTTTTTTCCTGTTCCCTTTACATCTTGTTCCAATACTACCTGCATGTTAGGTACCTCCTTATGCTGTGAATATAAAATGTGTTTTTCAGGATAGCTTCTCTTCGTTGTCTCTGTAAAGCTGCTCGGTAATGCTTTCACGAAGCTTTTCTACCGCTTCTTCCATGGAAACCCCGGTGAGCTGGGCGCCCGCCATGGTCAGGTGGCCGCCGCCTCCCAACCGTTCCAGTATCAGCTGTACGTTGATACCGCCCAGACTTCTGCCGGAAATACTGATCTCTTCATCTCCCCGGCCCAGAACAAAGGACGCTTTAACCCCTCGGATGGTCAGCAGTTCATCCGCTGCCTGCGCGGCGGTAAGCTTATTAAAGGAACCATCCTCCGGGCAGCAGGAGACGGCTATACCGTTCTCATCAATATTGGCATGTTCCACCACCTTACTGACAGCTACAAAACGGTCAAAATCATTCTGAAAGATGGAACTTACGGCGGAAAGATCCGCTCCATTGCGCCGCAGGAAGCCCGCAGCCTCAAAGGTACGGCTGCCCACATTAAAAGCGAACTGCTTGGTATCCAGACTGATGCCTGCCAGCAGGGTACTGCACACAAAAGCGTTGGGCCGCACACCCTCGGCAAAATATTGTAATACCTCCGTGACCATTTCACAAGTAGAGGAGGAGCGGCTCTCCAGGTAGTGGAGAGTAGGGTTTTCAATATAATCGGCGCTGCGTCGATGGTGGTCAATGAGAACCAGATGCTCAGCCAGATGGAGCAGATCCGGAGCCTCCACTGTGCTGGGACGTTGGGTATCTACCACCACCAGAACGGAGTTGTCACGGAACAGATCCTTAGCCTGTTGGCGGGTAAGGATGAGTTTGTTATACAGTCCCGTGCGGCGCATTTCATTCAGATATTCCTCAATAGAAGGATTCCCTTCTTCCAGCACGATAAAAGCGCGGGAACCTGTATGCTCAGCACAGGTAGCCACACCCAAAGCAGCTCCCAGGCAATCCATATCCGGATTGCGGTGTCCCATGATGAACACATCCCCGTTGTTTTCAAAAAGCTGCCGCAGAGCTTTAGCAAACAAGCGCATTTTGACTCTGGACTGCCGGGCATCCTGCTGCTTTCGGCCGCCATAGAAGCGGTAATCGGCACCGTCCCGAACTACGGCCTGGTCGCCGCCCCGGCCCAAAGCCAACTCCATGGCCAACCGGGCGCTTTCTTCGCTTTGCGCCACTCGCTGAGCCATGCCCACGGCAATAGAAAGGGAAACGGTGGAACCTGTACCCGTTTCAATGCGGCGAGCCTGCTCGATAAGCCGGAACCCATCGCTTTCCAGCTTTTTAAGCGCCTGCGCCTCCAGAAAACATAAAAAGCGCCCGTTTTCGTACCGGCAATAGACACCCCCGGCGTTGCGGATAGTATCGGAGATAAGCCGTTCCACCTCGGCCAGTACAGCCGTACCGTGGAACTGACGGTCCCCGGCCATGTCTTCATAATTGTCTACATATACCAGCATCACGCAGGGAAGCTGCTCGGTATACAGGCGCTGGTAGTGGGCGGCTTCCGTTCTGTCCAGCCAGAATTGCAGCAGCAGTCTGCGCCGGGCATGGGGGCGATTCACCGCCATGGTCATGACCTGATAGCTGCTTCCCTGCCACACGATCTGCTGTACAGCAGGTTGAGCGGGATTGAAAGCAGGCAAAGCTTCTTTAAGCGTATCGGAGGGGTACAGATGGGCCATGGCTTCGTTTCGCCAGACAATGCGGCCGCTCATATCACTGAGCAGCAGGGGGATGGCAATATGGCTGATAAGCTGGGCGGCGGCAGTGCCGTTATCGGCAAAGACCTGATCCATCAGCTTCTGCTGCTTGTGGGCCACGCCGCTGAGCAGCAGAAGGAGTCCACCCATAAGCACCAGAGAGATGCCCAGTGCAATGCAGCCCAGGATTCGGTCATGATACAAAGCCGCACCGGAGGCAAGCAACAGCACAATACCGGTAAACAGCAGGGCAGAACGGTAATTCTTCACGGCTTCTCCTTTCGTATGCGGCCAGGACCGAAGGATGAGAACATTCCCAGCAGAAAGAGCACAAAGCCCCCCAGCACCAACAGGGCCGCTGTCAGCAAAATGGTGATCCGGCGGGCGGATTTCGGGCCCCGCCTGAGCAGGAAAATGCGATAGATAAACTGCGCTCCCAAAAGCATCATGGGCAGCATCAGCATTTCATATAAAAGGTTGGTGGCGGCAGAAAAGGAGGTAATGCCAGCATATTCCAACAGCAGCAATACAAGCACCGCGGAGAAGAGCACTGGTCCATACAGCCGCGGCAGGCTCCAGTTACCAAAGGGAGCCATGGGGCAAAGGGGCATATCTTTATGCCTGCGGTTCATGTGATGAAGAAAACGCACATTCACCAGGGCATAAAGAGCACCCAGTGAATACAGGAAAGACAGAAAGATATCCGGCAGCATTTTCTGCGCCAGTTCCACATTTTCCTTAAGGGCAGCATTTTCGGCAAACGGAGCAGAGATCTGGGCAAAATAGCTGTTTATTTCGGCATATGCGTCTCCGTACCGTTGAAGAGAAGGTACGCAGAATACAAGAAACAGGCCGAATGTCAGCACCACGGAAAGATACAGTACAGAGCGGGTGTTGCCCATGGACTGCCGCTGGAGCACATACAGCAAAATCCCCGCCGGGGCGATAAAACCCAGATTCAGCAGGGAGGGAAGTGCACCGTTTCCTGTAATCAGACCGAACACATAGGTCCATACTGTCAGCAGCAGCAGGGTCACAAATCCCTGGCGGCTCTTAAAGGCGGCTGCTGCCCATAAAGCAGGCACGCTGAGCATAGTCAGGGCAAAAAAAGGATAGTAATAGGAGAGGGCAGCTCCTACTCCGCTCAGTATGACGAGAAACAGACTGCCGGAGTTTTTTTGAGAATTATTACAAACTTCCATATTATTATTCTACCGCCTTTTGGAACCGGAAGCAACAGAAATTTGATACCGGGTGCCGTAGACGTGAAACAATGTTGCTATGCTTTGCAATGCACATGCCCTTTTTGGTACAGGGTATTCCGGCCATGGACATATAGAAAGATCTGGAGTATACTGTTTTATACGTCAAGCAAGGTGGAAGAAAGTATGGGATCCAAAGTATATTATACGGATATGCGGGCCAGACCCGGCAGGAGTCTGCTGGATAAACTACGCTCCCTTATGAAAGCAGCGGGGATGGAAGAGATAGACTTTCAGGATAAATTTGTGGCCGTCAAGCTTCATTTTGGGGAGCCGGGGAATCTTTCCTTTTTGCGGCCGAATTTTGCACGGGCAGTGGCCGACGAGGTAAAACGGCTGGGGGGAAAGCCTTTTTTAACAGACTGCAACACACTGTATGTGGGCCGGCGTAAAAACGCATTGGAACATTTGGAAACGGCGGCAGAGAACGGCTTTAACCTGTATACCTGCGGCTGCCCGTTGATCATTGCAGACGGACTCAAAGGCACGGATGAGGCGGTGGTGCCTCTTACGGGGACAGACTATGTGAAAAACGCCCGCATCGGACGAGCCGTTATGGATGCGGACATTGTTATCTCTCTGAACCATTTTAAGGGACATGAGGCTACGGGCTTTGGTGGAGCGGTAAAGAATCTGGGCATGGGCTGCGGTTCCCGGGCAGGAAAGATGGAGCAGCATTGCGACGGCAAGCCGGTGGTAGATCCGGAGCTTTGCCGCAGTTGTCATACCTGCGCACGCTGGTGTGCCCAAAATGCCATTTCCTTCGAGACAGGAAAAGCCCACATTGATACTGACAAGTGCGTAGGATGCGGCCGCTGCATGGGCGAGTGTGCTTTTGATGCTATTCATAACCCCAACTGGTCCGGCAACACGCTGCTTTGCAGGCGTATGGCCGAGTATGCCTTGGCGGTAGTACAGGGCAGACCCTGTTTTCATATCAGCATAGCCGCTCAGATCTCTCCAAATTGTGATTGCCACGGGGAAAATGACTTGCCGATTATTCCCGATGTAGGTATGTTTGCCAGCTTTGATCCGGTGGCTCTGGATACAGCCTGTGCAGATATGTGCAATCGTATGCCGCCCATTCCCGGCAGTCAGCTTTCTCAACGGCTGGAGGAAAAGGAACATCATTTCTGCCACGATCATTTTGATGATTCCGGGGAAGGCACCCATTGGAGGGATACCATGGAGCACGGTGCAAAGATAGGTCTTGGATCCATGGAATATGAGCTTATACAGATTCATTGAATCAGGAGAGGACTTTGGTTAAATGAAAAAACGTATTGCTGCTTTGCTGCTGGCTCTGTTTCTTGCCTTGGGACTGGCGGCAGGATGCACAAGTGAGGAGGCCCGGCAGGCACTGGAACTGGCACAAAGCCTGGAGGAAGCCCTGCAGGAGCAGAGCGGACCGGTTACGCAGGCGGAAGCACAGCCTGCTTCACTTCAGAATGAACCGGGGAAAGCGGAGAAACCGGTTGATACGGAAGCCCCTGTACAGTATGGGGAGAGTTACGATACCAAAGAAGAGGTAGCTCTGTACCTGCATCTGTATGGGGAACTTCCGCCAAACTATATGACTAAAAAGGAAGCTCAGGAACTGGGCTGGGAGGGTGGAAGTCTGGAAAGGTTTGCACCGGGGAAGTGCATCGGCGGCAGCACTTTTGGTAATTATGAGGGGCGATTGCCCAAAGAGAACGGACGCACCTATAAGGAATGTGATATTGGAACTCTGGGAAAGAGCAGCCGGGGAGCCAAGCGTATTGTGTATTCAAACGATGGGTTGATCTATTATACAGACGATCATTACGAGGCCTTTACGTTGCTATACGGGGAGGAATAAGTCTATGCTGTTGCTGATAGATCCAAACGCTTTTGTAAACAGCAGGGAGGCGTGTCGATACTTAGGGCAGGAACTTGGGTTTCCCGCTTATTATGGGGAGAATCTGGACGCCCTGTATGATTGCCTGACGGAGCTGCAGAACCCGGTAACACTGCTGCTGCCTCCTCATGCGGCCACGGAGAAAGCGGAGAAGCTGGAGGCGGTATTGCATGATGCCGCCGAAGCCAACCCCCGGTTGACCATCCTTGCCTATTAAATGGAGAAAGCGGCCTGCCGCATGGTATCTGGTCAATGGACTGACTCTGAGCAGAGGGATACTGGGATTGATTTTGATGCTCCTGCATCCAGGTACTATTCCTTTCAATGTCGTTTATGTGTTGGCGGGAGTTACGGATATGCTGGATGGTTCCTTGGCTCGAAGATCAGGCGCCGCTACAGAGCCCGGAGCCAGACTGGACAGTTTGTGCGACATGATATTTCTGCTTTGCGCCGGTGGAAAGTTGCTGCCGCTCTTTCCCATGACGATGGGATTATGGGCGGTAACCGGGGTGACTGCCCTTTGGCAGGTGGGGAACTTGGTCTATGCTAAATGTCAATTGGGACAAGCAAAAAGCCTGCATACGACTTTGAACAGATTGACAGGGCTGCTGCTGTTTATGCTTCCACTGATTTGGGCGTATGGCTGCTTTGAACCGGCCGCTGGGGTTGCAGCCGGCCTGGCTTTACTCTCAGCCGGTGAGGAAAGCCTGCAATTGAAGAAAATCGCCCATAGTAAGGCTTGAAAGCTGATCCGGAGATGTTTGTCTCCGGATTTTTGTTTATACTTATTGGAAAAGTATAATTCGAACTGGAGTGTTTAGGGTTTGCTCTAAGATGGTGCAGCAAAGCAGTGAAACTGGTCTGTCAGAGCAGGGACGTACAGTATTTTCGCTGGAACTGTTAGGCGACTGATGTATGGATCAACTTATCTGCCAAATGAAAGACCGTTGGCGCATACCAACGGCCTTTTTCCACATATGAGATTTGCGGCTCCTTATGCTTCCAGAAGCTTTTCCAGAGAGGCGATCTTCACGCACAGGCAGAATACAGAGATAGCTTGCTCCAACTCTTCCAGCGGCGGCAGAGACGGAGCGATACGGATGTGATTGTCATGGGGATCCTGGCCATAGGGGAAAGCGGCGCCTGCGCTGGTCATGACCACACCGGCCTCTTTCATCAGGTTGAAAATACGTTTGGCAGTGCCGTCCATGCCGTAAAAGCTGACGAAATACCCGCCCTTGGGTTCCGTCCAGCGGCAGATCTCCAGAGGACCGACTTCTCGGCGAAGCGTCTCCACAACCAGCCGGAACTTGGGCCCCAAAATGGCCGCATGCTTTTTCATAAGTTCCAGAGTATGGGCTTTGTTTTGGAGATACCGGGCATGGCGCAGCTGGTTGACCTTATTGTAGCTGATGATCTCCGCACCCAGCAGGTTTTTAAGGTAAGTCATGTTGGCTACGCTGCACACCATGCAGCTGACGCCGGAACCGGGGAAGGTGATCTTGCTGGTGGAAGCAAACTCGAAGAAACGATCCTCGCTGCCGGCTTCCCGGGCAATATCCAGAATATTGGGGAAGGGTACATATTCGCCTTCAAATTCATGGACACAGTAGGCATTATCCCACATGACCACAAAATCAGGGGCGGCGGGCTGCATCTTTACCAGGCGATCGATCACTTTTTGAGAGTAGATGATCCCGTCCGGGTTGGAGTATTTGGGCACGCACCACATACCCTTTACCGTGGGATCAGCAATGGCTTTTTCTACAGCATCCATGTCCGGGCCTTCTTCCGTCATGGGAATATACTCCATGGCGATGCCCAGGCTTTCACAGACCTTGAAATGCCGGTCATAGCCGGGAGCGGGGCAGAGGAACCTGACCTGATCCTCCTTGGCCCAGGCACGGGGAGAATGAAGCAGACCATTGATGCAGGCCTTGCTCAGCAGATCATACATCAGCTGCAGGGAAGCGCATCCGCCGTCAAAAACGTTTTCTTCTTTGACACCCAGCACATCGGCAAAATAGGCCCGGCAGGCGTGGGTGCCCATAAGTTCACCGTAATTGCGCACATCCAGCTTTCCATCCATGCAGTCTTCAGCCGTATTGAGAACGGTGAGAATATCGCTGACCATGTCCAGCTGCGCTTTGCTGGGCTTTCCGCGGGACATATCCAGTTTAAGGCCCATGGCCTTGACTTTTTCATACTCTTCCTTCAGCTGGGCAAGAAGGGTACTCTGTTCGCTTCTTTCCATCTGGGCGTAGGGTTTCATAAGAAGATCCTTTCTTTTATTCGCCAGTAGCGATATTTTATTCAAGGGTGGTGCCGGCGGTACCATTCAAGGCTTCCACGGCTTTTTCCAAAGAGGTAATGATGCATTTACGACCGGGTTTGCTTTCGGCAAATTTAACGGCTGCTTCCATTTTAGGCAGCATAGAGCCGGGAGCAAAGTGCCCCTGTGCCATGTATTCCCTGGCCTGAGCAGGGGAGAGGCGGCTGAGCAGCTGCTGATCTGGCTTGTTGAAATTTATGGCTACCTGCTCCACCGCGGTGAGGATCACCAGTGCATCCGCGTCCAGATCCTCTGCCAGCCGTTCGCTGGCCAGATCCTTATCGATGACGGCGGCTGTACCGGTCAGTTCTCCTTTTTCATTTTCGGTAACGGGGATACCGCCGCCTCCAACGGTGACCACAATAAAGCCTGCTTGCTGCAATGCCTTAACGGCATCCAGCTCCACAATGCGCACGGGCATAGGGGAGGCCACTACCCGCCGCCAGCCACGGCCGGCGTCTTCTTTCATCACATAATTCTTTTCTGCGGAAAGTTTTTCAGCTTCTGCTTCCGTATAGAAAGGCCCGATAGGTTTGCTGGGATTTTTGAACTTGGGGTCGTTCTGATCCACCACCACCTGGGTGACCAGCGTGACCGCTTCTTTTTGAATGCCGCGCTCCCGCAGAACCTTGCTCAGCCCCTGCTGGATATGATAACCGATGTAGCCCTGGCTCATGGCGCCGCATACATCAAAGGGCAGAGAAGGGGTCACAGCGGCAGCGGCTTCGTTCTGAAGCACGATGCGCCCAACCTGAGGGCCGTTGCCGTGGGCAATAACTACCTGATAGCCCGCTGCAATAATATCGGCAATGTAGACGGAGGTCTTTTCGACTACTTTGAGCTGTTCTTCAGCGGTAGCGGGACGGCCTGCTTCCTGCAGGGCGTTGCCGCCCAGAGCGATGACGATCTTTTTCATAGATCCAACCTTTCTGCTGCATGAAATATGCAAGATTTCCTTCATAGTATAGCCCTGCCCCATGGATAATGTCAATTGCTGTAAGCAGAAAAAACATATATTTGCCAAAGAGCGGCGGAAAGTGCTCTATAGTTACGAAGCATGGTGCAGTTTCGCTTTATATGCGTGTGAGGGATATTTCGAAGAAGCAATTTGGGACTTATCTTTGACCTGCTCTTTTTGCTTATCAGGGCTTTTACTTCGGATACATGTGAATAAAATACGCCCGGTACAGAATCGGAAGGGATCACCGAACTGGACCGGAAGCAGTTTGTGTTTTCAGATTACTGTTTTCTGTTCAATCCAATCTATCAAAGGGGTTACACCGTTGATAGCACAGCCGGAGCATTTCACCGGTTCTATTCCGAGATGGGCAGTGTCAGCACCGGCGGCACGTCTGCCGGGGCATCGGCTGCATCAGAGGTGGAGCAGGTCACGCTGTCTTCAGAAATCGTTACATACAATTTTTCTTGTTTCACATCGTAAAGAAAAGTGCCTTCTCCCAGCAGCGTATCGTCAGCGTCATGCGCGCTGACGGTAAAGAGGACAGAACTGTTTTCTTCTTTGGAAAGCTGTGCAATGTCATTCCCTGTGAAGATCCATTTCCCGGCTCTCAACAATGAGCCGTCTGCGTTTTGACATACTTTTGTAAAGCTGCCACCGTGCAGGGCGATAGAGCTGGCATCACCGCGTTCCAATTTGATATACACACCGAATGCATTGAATTCGGCGGTCGCATCCGCCACTGAGGGGAGGCTGTCCGAGGCAGCGCCGGTTTCCACCGTCCAGATGGTCCTTTCCGACAGTTCTGTTTTGAGGACGACTTCGCAAATTTCATTCTTTGTGGGGATGGAAACATCAAAATCGCCGATTTCAAAGAAGCCGAAAACTGCGCTGAAGTTAAAGCCCACATAGAGTGTCCCTTCCTGTTCTTCGGCGTAGTATCCGCAGAAGCCTTCCGGAAACGAGCCGGGATAGAATCCCTTGATCCTTACGGCGGTTTCAATGACTTCCACGGATTCAACGCCTGCGTCCTCACAGGCGCGGAAGCCCAGCAGCTTCCAACCATAGCGGCCCGCCGCAAAGATGGCGATCAACAATACTGCCACAGTCAATAGAATCATAATTGTTTTTTTGTAGTTTTTCATAGTTTCTCCTATAAGTTTACTGCCCAGAAAAAGACTTCTGATAGGCAGGCAGTACCCGTTTCCAGAACACCAGCCCGTTTCCAAGGAGCAGCACACCAAAAAGGCACCTTGCCGCCCACTCCGGGCAAAGAAGGGCAATTCCGTTCATATCCCCGCCGCCGAAAAAGCCGCACAGGACGCTCAGGTACAGCGGATCGAGCAGCAGAAAGACAATCGTTATGTAGTAAAGCATTGCACGAAGCAGCTTACTCTGAGCGCGGCAGATGTTCTTTGCAAGTGCTGTCAGCAGGTACCCAATGCAGAAAGTCGCCAGCGCACCCACAAGGCAGAAGATTCCAAGCTGCGTGTCTGTCATGCAGTCGGCGCAGACATCGATCTGAACGCCAAGCCCCATGAAGTTGATTTGCTTAAATACGCCGGTGAGCAGGGCATACAGCAGATGTGCGCCCTCGTGAACAAGGTAGTAGGCGGCGAGTGCAGCCAGAATCCCGATGTATTGTCGTGTTCGTTTTGACATGATCTGTCCTCCTGAAAAGACCTTTATTTTCTGCCCAAATACCGGAACACATGGCGGCAATACTCCTGATACGGTGCGCCAAAGGTATTCACAAGGTATCGTTCCTCCTGCAATATCTGCAAGTGGAGCATGACAATGGCAAATACGGAAAAGCCGAGCGTCAGCAGGTTTCCGTACAGCAGCAGGACACCGATATACATGAGGTCAAAGCCGAGAAACGCCGGGTTGCGGCTGAAACGGTAAATGCCGGACGTAACCAGCTTCGTTTCATCCTTGTCGGGAATACCCGCCCGCCAGCTATCCTTCATGCATAAAACGGACAGCAGGAAGATGATGTCACCCAGCATCCCGACACAGAAGCCAGTGAACCGTGCGCCCGCAGGAAGATGGCTCCAGCCGAAAGCGATGGAGAGAAGCTGTGCAATGGGTGCACCCAGCGTCGCAATGTTCATCAGCACTTCGACCGTGTGAATGGATTTTTCCTTTCTGCGCCCGAACTGCCGGGTCTGGATACCACGCTGCTTTTGCGCCAGTATTTTGATAAAATAAATGCCGTAGAACACTGCCAGTACAAGCAGCGCCAGCAAAGCATGCAGAACACGGTTTTCTAAAGGGAAATTCATACTATATTCGTCCTTTCCGGTGCCTGCGCCGTCCAATACTGGATGCCCCAATGTTCCAAGTCCCATTGCTCCATGTAGGCATTGCACTCATAGTCGATGTAGTAAAGCGTTCCACCACACGGGACAAAGTTGGCGGGATAGTAGTCGATGTTCAGCCCAGCCGGGTACAGAAGGCCGCACATGGTCTGCACCTGTTTGAGCCAGTCGGGTTCCATCCGTCCCTCTTTGAGAAGCTCCGCCACCGTCTGCCCGGCGATGTACTCCTTCAAAATGTGCTCCTGCAGGGTATCCACCGCCAAGAGCCGAGGCATGGAGATACCGAGCTTGCGCAGCGTTTCATAGTCGTGCAGCTCAGCTTGCAGCTTGTCACCGAAGGCGTAGTATTCACAAGGCTCATGGTGGATCTGCTTCAGGACATATTGTGCCGTTCCATCTGTCACCAGATAGGAGTAGCCGACTTTTCCTTTCCCAAGGAGCTTGATCACGGTATATTCGGCGTCGTTTATCGTCAATGTGCCACACATCGTTCTGTTCACACCCCCTTTCTGCTGACCTATATCATAGTACAGAGTGCAGAAACAAACGCCTTCGGCTTTTCTATGTGAATGGCGTGTCCACAGTCAAAACGGATAAGAGAACACGTTGGCACCAGATTCAAAACGCGCCGGAGATCCTCTTCATCCAGCGCGGCCATCAAAAGTCCGTCCTGTCCAATTTCGGTTCTCGCTTTTAGAAACAGGGTTTTGCAGCGGATGCCGCGCAGCAAGTCTTCATGGGCAATTCCGGCATGAAAGCTGTCAGTATAAAATGCTTCGCCGAAGCGAGAATCATAATGGTTCATGCCCTGATAGGCCGCAAGACCGGCTTTTGGCCAGAATGGAACACGCAGGTTTTTGTCTGGATGTTTTTTTCGATATCTCGCCGCCGATGCTGTTAATTTCGAATGTAATTTCTCCTTTGATTTCTCAGGGAAAAGCTCCCAGATGCGTTGGTGAGAGAAGTAATACAGAACAAAATCGGTTTCCTCGTTCTGGTTCAAGAATGCATGACAGACGGTAGATAGATCCACATAGTTGAAGGAGTGTTTCCGCCTTTCACCTTGGCAGGAGAAGAACGGTGCATCTTCCAACACCAGAGTGCTGCATAAATCACTGTGTGAAGTGACATAGGCGGCAATCAGTCCGCCGGAGGAATGTCCCAACAGGCAGACCGGTTCTTTCACAACATTTTGGATAAAGTAAATGACTGCATTTCCCATATCCACCACATTGTATTTCAAGGCATCATGCAGGCTTCCGCCATGGCCGTAGCAGTCCACGGCATACACATGGAAGTATCATGCCAACTTTGGCATGACACCGAAAAAACTGGTGCTGTCTACGGCCTGTGCATGGAGCAGTACCAGCGGTTTCAGATCGTTTCGTATTTCGTAGTATTGAAGACCTGCATGCAAACCTTCAAGGTAGTGCTCTTCGTATTTCATAGCTCCATATTATCTTTGAGAATCTTAGCTTTATTTACCATCGGTCAGAGTAAAATTACATTTCAACGATTTTGCATACGGTATTCGCCGTTCGAATTGTTAGTTTACTGCCGATAGGGACGCTGGCCGTCTTTGGCCACCAGTTGGTTTTCTGATACTCCTTTCGGCTGAATGACCAGAACACAACCGATTGATATTCCTGTATTTGCTCCAAGCCCTCCTTCGGCGCGCCGATCTCGTAATAGACGTCCGGGAAGGTCGCAGGCGGCAGGATGAAAATGAGATTATCGTAAATTTCCTGATTTTCAGTTTCCCACCAATCCGGGGCATGGCGCAGAATGTCTGCAAGCTCCTCCTGCGGAATGACGAAAACGGGGATATTCAAGCTAAATTGATGCTGTATCATGCGTTCGATGCGATTGGCAAGTTCCGCCGCCTCTGTATTCTTGCAGGAAAAGATCACGTTCCCACTGTTCAGACAGGTTTTGACCTCCACAAAATCAAGTGTTTCAAAGCACTTTCTCAATTCTGCCATCGGCACTTTGTTTTTGCCGCTGATATTGATGCCCCGCAGCAGAGCGATATACCGTTTCATTTATTTTACCTCGCGGATCTGTTTCAGATTTTCCAAAACGAACGGGCTGTTTGCGACGATGCGCCCAAGCGTCGGACATCCGTCCATCTGTGTACAGTCGGCACAGGTATTCAAACCTTTTTCACGGACGCAGTTGTGTACGGGGCAGAGCCTGTCGCAGAAAGGCGTTTTTGCACCCTCCATACGGCAGCCGGTGCAATAGATCATTTCCGGTGTGATCGTTACCCCATTGAGCTTTGTCCACAGGGCGGCGGTTTTTTCGCGCAGAGCGTTGTCGTTTGTAATCGTTGCGATTCTGGCGTCGCAGGTTTTGCAGTCCAGTCCGCAGCATCCGATCAGTTGATTTGTGTTTTTCATAGTGACCCCCATAAATTGAAATTTGTCTGTATTAAAACTCTCGTACATATATTTTTTCTTCGAAACCCCAAGGAGCAATTTTTCGGTCGATTACACGGAACCCATATTTTTCATACAAATCCTTGTGATCACTTACTATATATACTCTGTTGTAACCGATTTTTTTCATGGAATCAATGGCATGCCCAATTAGTTGTTGACTTAATCTATTACCTCTGTATTCCTCGTCAATAAATATAAAGCTAATATAAGGCGTATAATCTACATCCGGAATACAGTCCTTTTTGGAAACCGCACAATAACCACAGATTTTTTTGTTATCTGCTGCGACAATAACTCTTTCCCAATCGTTAAATGCATTATGATCCATGGCACTTGCCAGTGCTTTTCCTGCTCTCCACGAACAGCTTTCTGCATAATTTCGTACTTTGCACCACAATTCATCCGATGACGTAATAGCTCTGAAGTTCATATTTGTCCCCGTTAATCCGAATCAAAATAATTCTTTCGTGAAATAGTGTCTTTTCCCTATGTATGGATATTCTTCGAGGGAAAAAACCTCCCGATATCCATGTTTTTTGTAAAATGCGAGAGCTTGAAAGGAAAAGGTGTCCACGAAGGCATATTTGCAGCCGCGCCGCATGGCTTCTTTCTCAGCAGCCTCCAACAGCTTGCTTCTAATCCCTTTGACTCTAAACTGCTCTCTGACGAAAAGGAATTGGATGCAAAGCCAGTTCCCAAATGTTTCTCCCGTTAATCCGGCTAGCATTCTGCCCGTCTCATCTTCAAAAAAATCGCCGATAGGATATTTGGGGACGCCTCACGGTGATTGAGATTATACTCTTTCAACATCTCATAGATTTCATTGACATTGCACACATTTCCGTCACTGGTGATTCTAAAGTTCATCATATACTAAACATTCTGTTAAGGAGCGTATTTATAATTGATACCGGCCAGACGCGCCTGCCTGCACAGATCTTTGGTCTGGAGCTTAAGTTGTTATGCTGAATGTAAACGACCCGCAGTCCCTTTTCAACGGCCCAATCAATAGCTTCGTTGACTTTTTCAATAATCTCTTTGTAGTTTTTTGTAATGTCATTTTGCAGGTCAATGACCACCAGTGCGCTGTTTTTCATTTTGTGTTCCTCCATAGTAAAATGTGTTCTTCCGTACTCCGACAGTTTTTTAGAAAAGCGTCAACTGCACGATTAAACTCCACAGGGCGCTTATTTGCAATAAAATGATTGCCTTTGATGATCGCCAGCGCAGCATTTGGAATACCGGATGCGATTTCTTTTGTATGGGACTCCTTGATCATCAGCCATAAACACCTCACAGAATCCGTTAAACCATACATATACAGAATCTTCGCAAACCAGGGCGCCCTCTCTCATATCACGGCATTTTCTTCTGTTCCTGCGCTGCCAGTATTGCGCCTCTATACGCCTGTTCCAACTGAGAATTGATAAGTTCCTCGTCGTATTTCAGTGAATTGTTGGCGATGATGCTTGCATACCCATGGGCAAACAGAAAAACCGTCAGGAAAACCTTTTTCGTCTGTTCCATGCCGATTCCCAAAGCACTCTGCATAGCTGAAAGAACAGGCGCAAGCTCTTCGGCGTCAATCAGTTCAAGCAGGGTACTTCCACTGAAATAATCCGACTGAAAAAGGAAACGGAACAAGTGCGGCTCTTCAATGGCAAAACGTATATAATTCAATCCGATCCCAAGTGTAAGGCCATTTGAGGGGCTTTTCAGATTCATCAGATATTCTGAATGATAGCGATCCGCCTTTGCGTAGACTGTTCTTTTCAATTCCTCGATCGTTGCAAAATGATACATGACGGGCTGTGTGGAGCAATGCAGCCTTTCAGATACAGTCCTTGCGTTGATGCTTTCCACTCCTGCTTCACGGGCGATCGCAAAGGCAGCATCAATGATCATATCTTTTGTGACTTTGACCTTTGCCGGCATATTTTCACTCCTCTATGAATAACTTGAATTATACATAAAAATAATTATACATTAAAAATAGGGACTGTCAATTCATAAAAGAGATTATCTGGAAAAACTTGAATAAAACACTATCAATAGCAGTGCTTTCCATAAGTCATACCGTGTACATCTTCTTTCAGAACTTCTATCATGAATTTTCGATTGTCCGTTATGGGAAACAAAGAAGTTTCAAGTATTTCCGCACAGCTCATACCTGTATTGATATCTGCCGGACGCGTCTGCCTGCGCAGTTTTTTTGTCTGGAGCGTGTATCGCTTTCCGTCTTTTATAAAGTAAGTTTCGCATTGGCGAAACTCGAAATGCTGTAGACCGAACGGTTTCCGTTCGTGGGCACAAATCCTTTATGGGGATCGAAGCCCAGACGCATACCCAAAACCGTCCGATCCCGATATCCCAGCTTCTCAAAGACGGACATAACCGTTTCACACAGATTGTCGATGGTGTCGCAATGGGCGCTGAAAGTGGGAGCGTTCTCACCCTGCATGGTGAGAGTTGCTGACAGAATCAGGTGCGCCGCACGCATTTTATAAATACTGTTTTCCATTCGCTTTCCCTCTTTCAAATTCCAGCCGGTAGGCCGTCTTCGTGCCATCGTCCTCCAGAGCGATATAAGCATCGTAGGTCTTGCCGGTTTTCTCCGAAAAGATGCCGCTGGCATAGGTTTTTCCGTCTTTCAACAGCGTCTCTGCCATCTTCTTTGTCAGATTGATTTTCTTCGCGGCAAGAAAACGGTTATCGCGCCAAAGGCCAAAATGGCAGTCATTCCGCTCACAGAAATAGCCCTTTTTGCTCTCTGTAACATCACTGCCGCAGCGCGGGCATTTTCCGACGACCGCTCTTCCGGACGGAAACAGCACGTCGGCTCCCAGCACCGTTTTATAGGTCTTGACCAGCTCACATACCATATCGCGGATACCCTGCATAAAGGTTTCCGGAGCTTCTTCGCCGCGCTCGATTTCCTTGAGCCGGTGCTCCCATTCGGCGGTCATCAGGGGCGATTGAAGCTGTTCCGGCAGCACGGTAATCAGGGAGATACCGGCGTGGGTGGGGATCAGATTAACGGCCTTTTTGCTCTTTTTGCGCTCCACAAAGCCGGTGGCCACCAGCTTTTCCAGAATGGCCGCGCGGGTGGCAGGCGTCCCAAGCCCTTTGCGTTCAGCATCTTCGGGCATTTCTTTCGCACCGGCGACCTCCATTGCAGAAAGCAGCGTATCCTCGGTATAGTGTTTGGGCGGTGTCGTCTTGCCCTCTTTGTCGGCGGCAGAATGAACCGTAAAGGTCTGTCCTTCGTCCACGGGCGGCAGTGCCTTTGCCGCATCCGAAGTTTCATTCTCACCTTTGCCGGAGTAATGCGCTTCCATCAGCGCCCGCCAGCCGGGATTCATGACCGTGCGGCCTTTCGCGCTGAAGCTGTGCCCGGCACATTCCAGCGTTACCGCCGTTTCCGTGTATTCATGGGGCTGTGAGACGGCACAGAGCAAGCGCAGGGCGACCAATTCCAGAACAGCACGCTCTCCGGCAGGCAGGCCGGTGAGCGCAGCTTCTTTGAAATTGGCAGTGGGAATGACCGCATGGTGATCGGAGACCTTTTTATCATTGATGATCTGCGTAGCGTTCACACGAATTGGGACGCCCTCCACCTTCGGCATAGCCGCAGCCACGTTGCTTACGAGCGCTGGCAAACCGTCTGCCATATCCGAGGTCAGATACTGGCTGTCGGTGCGAGGATAGGTGCAGAGCTTCTTTTCATAAAGGAGCTGGAGGTAGTCCAGCGTCTGTTGGGCGGTGAAGCCAAGAATCCGGTTGGCGTCGCGCTGCAAGGTGGTGAGGTCGTAAAGGGCAGGCGGCTTTTCAGCTTTGTCCTTGCGCTCGACCGCCTTTACCACTGCCATCTGACTGCCGCAGGCTTTCTGCAAGGATTCGGCTTCCGGCTTATTCTTCATGCGTTCGCTGCCAGCATCAAACCCCGGAAGCCCCAGCGTGACCGTATAGAACGGCTCCAGCTTGAAAGCGTCGATTTCCGCTTCCCGCTGTACGATCAGCGCCAGCGTGGGAGACACCACACGCCCAACATTCAGCGTGCGGTGATAGAGAACGGAGAAAAGCCGCGTGGAGTTAATGCCTACCAGCCAGTCGGCCTTGCTGCGGCAGAGCGCCGACGCATAGAGATTGTCGTATGCGCTGCCGTCTTTGAGCGTTTCGAAGCCCTTGCGGATCGCCGTATCTTCCATAGACGAGATCCACAGGCGCTTCATGGGCTTGTCGCATTTGTTGAGCAGATAGACCGTGCGGAAGATGGATTCGCCCTCGCGCCCGGCATCGCAGGCATTGACGACCTCGCTCACGTTCTCCCGGTGCATGAGCGTGTTGAGCAGGGCAAGCTGCTTGGCTTTGTCTCTGGCAACGGAATACTGCCAGCTCTCCGGCAGGATGGGCAGATCGTTGTAGCGCCATTTGGCGTACTTTTCATCGTAGGCAGCGGCTTCGGCCAGTTCGGCCAGGTGCCCAAAACACCAGGACACGATATAGCCGCTGCCTATAAAATAGCCGTCCTTGCGCTCATTGGCACCAAGAACGGCGGCGATGGATTTTCCAACAGAGGGCTTTTCCGAAATTACCAGCTTATACATGTTCTGCATACTCAGTCGTCTCCCTTTTCTCTTCTTTGTGCATCCCGAAAACATCGAAATTTACATCAATGGCCACAAGAATCCGCTTCGCACTTTCCAGTACCTTCGGGCGGTTCTCGCAGGTGGCCTTATACGTCAGATACTCGCCGTAATAGTCGGGCTTGATGGGCATATGCCGGATGGCGGATCGTATCATCTCTTCTACCGTATCGGCTTCCTCCATAGTCGTGTAAGGGTCGGAACTGTCCAGCATTTCCCGAAGCGTGGAAAACGTCTTATCTTCCTCCTGTCCCGTCCGGATCAGATACTTGATATACGAGGAAAACAGCAGCGTAAGAGATTCCATTTCAAAGCGGGAAAGCTCGTCCAGAATGTAGTCTTTCAGCCAGTACATTTCCTCTTTTATAAACCTGCGAACATCGTATGACCGTAGGCTCTTGAGTGCATTGGGCGAAAGTTCCGGCATGGAATCGTCATCCTCCGTCAGCGAGGAAATATCATAGATTTCAAACGTTTCCGGTTTCTCAGGCTTTTCCGGCTCATCCTCCAATTCGTCCAGATCATCCAAAAACGTGAAGTCGGCGGTTTGCTTCTTCGGCTTGCTGATTTTACGGATTTGGGAGACGATATCATCCATGATGTAGAAAAAGAGATAAATCGCGTTAAAACCGGCAATACAGCCGATCACAATGAACAGCGTGGTCATTCTGCATCCTCCTGTTCTGCATCGCCAGTGCTTTCCGGCTCATCTGGTTCCGTCTCATAGTCCGTATCGTCCTCATCCTCACCGTAGTCGTAATCATCCAGATCGACCGGCCCCTTGGCATCCGGCTTTTTCTTGCGGAATTTGAACCAATAGAGCGCACCGCCGCCACCCAGAACCAGCAGGAGCAGGAGTGCTACAGCAGCGCCGCTGGATTTCTTTTCAGGCTCCGGTTCAACCTCCGGCTCCGGTGTGGTGTCCGGTACTTTTTCCACGACCTTCTCCTTGCCGGTACACTCTGTCATGTTCGTTTTGCAGACTTCGCAGGAAGTGTTGACGGCTCCGGCCTCACATTTTGTCGTGCAGGAGCAGACCGGTGCTGTCTTATCGCCATCAATCAGCGCCAGCAGATCGGCCTCATCCACAAGATTCAGGAAATAGGTCTCGTAACGCTCTCCATCCTCGTCCAGTGGCTTATCGTAGTCGATCACCAGATAGAAGGTCTCGCCGTTGCGGGTCTCAACGGTAATAAACTGCTTGTTGCTGTATTTGTCGTAAAGCAGATCGCGCGTGACGGAATTGCCGTTCTGTGTAAAGCCGGTGCCGTCTTCTTTCGTGATGGGTTCCGTGGTGGGAGCCGGAGTCTCGGAAGATGTCGGAGTCTGTGCAGACGAGCCTGCATTTTTGCTGCCGCCACTTACAGAGGATGCACCGCTACCGCCGCCACCGGACGAGCCGCTGCCAGACGTATTATTCTTGCGGCAGTCGCAGTCTGCGGGGCAATGCTCGTCGTGCTCATCATCGCCGGTGTCCGGCGTCGGCGTGGGGATTGGCGTCGGCTCCGGTTCTTCTTCATAAAATGGATTGGCAAGTACAACGTAGTCTGTCCAGTTTCCAGCGTTGTCCAGCGCGTCGATGTAGAGATAGGCGTCGTCCCTCAGATTATCAATACGGACATTCAGCTCGCCATTTTCGAGGGTTGTGTATAACTCGTCATTGACAAAAACCGCAGCAATGCCGGAAAGCGCATCGTTGGCTTCCACGTGCAGGAGCGTGCCGTTGATACCTGCACGGAGCGTGGGTGCTTCAAAGTCCATGCAGTACACGTCCAGAAACAGTTCATGCTCGACGCCCAGCGGATCGGTGACAAAGAAATACACGGTGCCATTATCCGGCATCGTGCGCTCCCAATATCCGTATTCATTCCATTCTTCCGTTACATCAAAGCGTTCAGCGTCATCCTCATTACTGAACGCAGCCTCGATTTTGACCCAGCCGGTATTGTTTTTATCAATCAGGCGAACGGTGATCGTAACCGGCGCATTATGCCAGCCAGTCGGGATTTCCGCGTCCAGCTCATAATCCGGTTCCAGCGCAGGCGTGTCCGTGGGTTCCGGTGGGATAGAGGGTTCTTCCGACTCCGGCGTGGGTTCCGGCGTTTCCTCTGCACCGGGAGTCTCGGCAGGAGGTTCTTCTGTGGGTTCGGGTTCTACCTCCAATTCTGTTTCCACAATTTCAAGGGTGCTGTCAGGCGCGGCATCGGACACGTCTGTCCCTTCTTCCGCAAGCGCCATGCCGGTCATGGTGAAAAACACCAGCACAAGGCTGAGCATCAGCGCAATCATGCGGAACATACGCGGGGTTTTCTTAGTTTTCTTCAGGTGCATTTTCCATATCCTCCTTCTGTGTGCTGCAAAACGGCGAACCGCCCTTTTTGATATGCATGAGGTACTGCGCCAGCTCTTCCATCGTCATGCCGGTGGCACGGGCAAGGCCGACGATATCCTCATTTTCCAGCTTAATGATATCCTCGTCGATCTCACGGTTGCGGGACTGGAGCATGGCGATTTTCCCGTCATTCTTCGCTCGTTCCGCTTTGAGTTTGCTGATTTTCGGGTTCATAGTTCCTCCTTATGGTGATGGCAGACGGCCAAATTGATAGAAATGCTGCTGCCAGTAAGATGAAGTAATGTCGCTGTACTGAATGGGGTCGCCGCAGTGCAGCATGGTATTATTTCCCACATAAATGCCGACGTGGGACGCGCCGGTGGTGTCATACGTTCCCTGGAAAAAGATCAGGTCTCCGGGCCTTGCATTTGCCGGTGAGACATAGGCGCATGTCTGCCGCAGTCCTTCCGCGCCCAAACGTCCAAAATTCCAGCCGAGGTCGCAGTTGTTGTAGACGTATGAAACGAAGCCGGAACAGTCAAAGGACGTGGACGGTGAACTGCCGCCCCAGACATATGGGAACCCAAGGTATTTTTCCGCTTCCTTGATGATGGCGGCAAACTGCTCGTCCTCCAATGCTTCCGACGGGATCTCATACTTCGGATACTCACTGCCGTAATACCTGCCAACATAGGAAGAGCTGCCGAACAGGTCAGGGCGGTTGCCCAGCGTACCCATGTACATGGCATAGAGGGAAAGCTGCTCCTGCGACATGATATAGACTGGAACATGACTGAGGTTGAAGTTTTCCAGCTTTACGGTACAGATATAATAGGTGTACGGAACCTCCACATCGTATTCGTATTCCTCTGTGACCCAATCCTCCAGCTCGTAGTCATAGTAGGTGTAGCTGCCGGTTCTGGTCTCCATGCGGTATCTGGTTTCCGTCTCCACGGTCTCCGTAAGGATGTACTGCTTTTCAAACAGCATATCCAGAATCCCGCCGACCTCCGAGATCGTCCACTCTCTGCCCATCAGCGCGGTGATTGCGGAAATCAGGACATACGGATCGTGTTCGATGTCGTCCAGCTCATAGTGGTATTCGTCGTAATCGTGCTCGGCTTCGTAGTTGTCCAGCTTTTCCTGCAATTCCGCCTCCATAGCGCAATACTGCGCCTCTGCCGCCAGCATGTCCTCATCCAAAGACGGATAAGTGGAAGCGGCAATGGATGAGCTTGCTCCCTGAAACATCAGGGAGCAAGAGGAAAACAGGTTGGTGAACAACAGGAAAACCGCTGCGATCAAGCCGACAATGAGAAAGCCTTTCTTGTGTTTGGCAACAAACTCACCGGCTTTCTTTCCGGCCTCTGCGCTTTTCTCTGCCGCTTTTTTCGTAATTTCCGATGCTTTGACTGTATTCGCTGTGCCACGCCCGGCTTTTGCGGCGGCGTACTCCCGCTTGATCGCGCGTTTCTGCTGCCAGCGGGAATACGGATTGGAGGAAAAGCCGCCGTTCTGCTGTTCAAACTCCTGATTCAGTGCTTTCACATTGGCCTTGTCTGCCTTTTTCTCTGCCCGATGCGCCTTGCGGTATGGCTGAAGCTCGTGGGCGTGATGAATCTCACGCCCCACCTGATAGACACTCTCAGCATCTTCCGTCAGCGTATTGGCGGCATCCACACCGGCGTTATCGCCGTCATTGCTCTGCTGCACTTTCCGGTGAACACCGTGCAGCACCGTGTCACCGGAAACCTTCGCCGCGTGGCTGAGCTTGGAGGGCGGCTTCTTTTCCTCAAAAGAAAGGCGTGTCGTGATCTTCCCATTGGAATCCACAACACGCTGTTTAACCTCTTTCTTCGGAACCTTCGCTTCGGCCTTTTCCAGCTTCTTGATTTGTTTGTCTGCTTTCTGGATGGCAGGTGCAAGCTCCGGGGAAGCACGCTCTTCCTCGGTAAATTGCAGCCTGGGTGCGCGTTTTGCCATAGAACATCACCTCACTCTCATGGAAATTGGATTTTTTATGCGATCTCACCCAGCATGGAAAGGAACAGTGCCTTGCCCTTGGGCGTCACCAGCGTGTACACCCCCTGATGCCCGTTGACGGCGATGTAATCTTTTACGAAAAACAGGCCGTCATCCGCTGCTTTGGCATAGGGCATGAGTCCGCCGGAAGGGGCGCGGTAAAGGTAGCGCTTGCGGATAAGAAAAGCGGTGAACATCTTTTCCGGCACCTTCAATTCCTTTGCCGTGGCGCGAATATTGGTGCAGCTTTCCGGGTGGATGAACGCATCGTAGTAATCCGCCTTGGGCTTGGCGCGGTCAAGCTCCTGCCGCAGCCGCTCGTTTTTCTGCTGTTCTTCCAGCATCCGGCGTGCAAACTCATAGATCAGGTTGGGATTCTCCAGCACTTGCTCCAGCAGGGATTTTGTCATATACCCGCCGTACTTGCGGATGGCCGGAATGACCTCATGGGTAATCCAGCGCTTGAACGCCTTTGCCTCCGGCTTGCGAGAACCGAGAATTAAGGTATAGAGGCCGGGTTCGTTCACAGCGTTTACCGGAAGCCCGTTGCTGGCACCCTCGATTGAAACGAGGGTGCGCTCGTCTGCATCCAGACGACGCATAGCATCGGTGGGATTCCCAATCTCCAACGCCCGGCACACATCGACTGCCACAAACCACGGTTCGCCGTCGATGGTCAGCGTTCGGATTTTGCCAAAGGCCGCGTTTTCAAAGGTCATCAGTTTGTTATCCATGTCTTGTCTATCCTCCTTGCTGCGGTCAGGAAGATACTTCCTGCGGCTTTGTCGTGAGTACCCGATACAGCTCCGTGTCCTTGGGAAAGCGGTCTACGAAGGGCAGAATGATATTTCCATAAAACAAAAGGCCCTCGCCTTCACCGGAATGGGTGACATACGAGAGCTGATGCGGGGAGATATTGAGCTGTTTTGCGAGAATCTGCCGGTCGCCGCTGGCTTGATTGAGCATATAGATGTAATCTGAGTTTTCAAAGATATTTTCCACTTCTCTGGAAGAGAGGAGATCTTTGACGTTTTGGGTGATACCGGTCGGCATCCCGCCCCATTTGCGAAATCGCTTCCAAATCTCGATGGTATAGCTTGCCGTCTGTTCCTCTTTGAGAAGAAGATGCATTTCGTCGATGTAGTAGCGGGTGGATTTGTGCGCCTCACGGTTGACCGTCACCCTGTTCCATACCTGGTCTTGGACGATCAACATGCCGATTTTCTTGAGCTGCTTGCCCAATTCTTTAATGTCATACGCCACCACACGGCTGTGAACATCTACATTGGTCTGGTGGTTAAAAACATTGAGGGAGCCAGTGACATAGATTTCCAGCGCCGTTGCGATGTATTGCGCTTCCTTCTCATCCTGTTTCCGCAACTCCTCATAGAGATCACCGAGGATGGGCATGTTCTCCGGGCGCGGGTCATTGAGATAGTTCCGATAGACCAGCCGCACACAGCGGTCGATGATGGTCTTTTCTACCGGCATAAGGCCGTCCTTGCCGCCCACAATTAGCTCACACAAGCTGAGAATGAAATCGGATTTCAGCGACAGTGGATTTTCATCGTCCGAATAGTTGAGGTTCAAGTCCATGGGATTGATATAGTCCGTAGAGGTAGGCGAGATTTTAATAACCTGCCCGTGCAGGTGCTCCACCAGTGGGCCGTATTCCGCCTCCGGATCGCAGATGATGATATCGTCGTCCGTCACCAGAAAGACGTTTGCGATCTCACGCTTGGCGCTGAAGCTCTTGCCGGAACCGGGCGTGCCCAAAATCAGGCCGTTCGGATTCTTCAAAAGCTTTCTGTCCACCATGATGAGGTTATTGCTCAGGGCATTGATGCCGCAATACAGCGCCTCTTTGCCAGTCTGAAACAATTCCTGGGTGGTAAACGGAACAAAAATGGCAACACTGGAGGTCGTAAGCCCACGCTGGATGGTGATCTCGTTCAGCCCCAGCGGGAGACTGCTCATCAGCCCTTCTTCCTGCCGGAAGTCCAATGTCGTCAACTGGCAGTTGTATTTCTGCGCAATGGAGTTGGCCTGAAACACATTATTTTTGAGCTGCTGCATGGAACCTGCGGTGTTCAGAATGATGAAGGTCAGAAGAAACATACGCTCGTTCCGGCTCTGAAGCTCCTGCAAGAGCTTTTTCGCTTCATTGCCGTAGGTGGCGAGATCTGATGGGATAATATCCATATCGTACCCGGCGCGGATGGCCTTTTTCTGTTCCTCGATTTTCATCTTATCAAGATCGGTAATTTTGCGCTTGATGGTCTTGATGGCCTTGACCTGATCCACGGACTGAATGTGCATGGACACGATCACAGAGCTTTCCATATCCAGAAAATCCGCCAGCATACGGTCGTTCAGTTCCGGAGCAAGAATTTGTAAGAACGATGCGCGGCCGTATTTCTTTCCAACGGCAAAGCTGCTGCCGGTTCGGAACTCAAAAGAGCTGGGTGCAATAAAGTCCTTAACGGAGAGGCCGGAGGGGGCAAGCCAGTCCCACGAGAACCGGAACGGCTCCTGTTCATCCATGTGAAGGACATCGTGCATCAGCTTGAGCCGGTCATGCCCGTTCAGCGGTTCCGCCTGCACACCAAGCCGCTTGAAGTTATTGAGGATGTCGATCTCAATGCGCTCCAGCCGGGGTTTCGCGGTTTTCAGATTGTCCGCCTCTACGCCGAAGGTAATGAACTTGGTTTTGACCAGACCATTATTGCCGCGGGCAAGCTGCGTTTGCAGCATCTTTGTGTACTCCGTGCGGAGCTGGTTGAACGCATCCGCCCGCGGCGGGATAGCAATGGTCTGCGCGTAGCTGTCCTTATTGGCGGCAAGGTTTACGAAGGAAAGCTGGAAATGGATGGAGCTGTCAAAATAATTGAGGAAGTCGCACCACGAATCGAAGATCGCGGTCTTGTCCTCGTTCTGGTTGAGCTGATAATTGATGTCCTGAAACTGCACCGTTTTGCTGTAATAGTAATCTGTCACCCGGCAGATGCCGTCCGGGAACATCCGCTGAAAGGGAATGGAATCCTGCGCCGATTTATGCCGTTTGTCCGTATTCTTCGCTTTGGCAATGGCAGCTTCAATCTGCTTTCTGTCGGCGCGGCTTAACTTTGTTTTTTCCTGAGACAATGCGGTAAACCTCCTTATCCAGAATGTCCTGCCGCTGCAATACGGCATAAAAATTGTCTGTCTCATAAGGCCGCACCTTGGGGCGGATGAAACAGACCTGAACAATATTTTTGATGATCTTCTCCAGCGGCAGGCCGTTTTTCTCGTACAAGGCGAAAAGAAAGAACGGCAGCATGACCACGATCATGCAGATCGCCGCTGCGCTGTTGGAAAGGCTCTGCCGGAGCAGGAAGAACAGCGGCACGCCCACCGCTGCGCCGCTGCCGAAGCAAACGAGCTGCCGCTTGGTCAAGTTGAAGAGGACTTTGGTCTTTACGGCGTTCAAGTCCTTTGGGACGGGTACATAGGCCACTTGCAATCACCTCCGTCAGTGGCTGTTGAACAGGCTCTTGGCAAGAGAACCGGTCTTAAAAAGTGTGAAGCACAAAAGCACCGTATAGCCCATACAGCTCCAGATGGCCGTGGAAATATTCGTATCCACGATCATGTTCTGTACAAGCACAGCGTAGATGGCGACACAGATGATAATGAGGAAGCCCTGAAAGCCGAGGGCGAACAGGCTCCTGAGATAGTTCTGTCCCATCTGCCCCCATTCCCGGTTCATTGCCGTCGCCATGGGGATCGGGGCGATGGAGGTCACAAGATAGATTTCTATCATGCGCCCGTACACGATGATGAAGATGCAGATGTTCAGCGCGTTCATGGTGAGCTTCACGATGGTGGCTTGCAGCCACAGGCCGAGCAGAGACCAGACCTCCATTTCATTGAGCCGTGCATCCAAATCTGCAAGACTACTTGCCAGATCAAGGCTGACATTGCCGACCACAACGCCAGAAGCGTTGTTGACCACGCTCTGCGCCACATCGAACACGCCCATAACGATATTCCAGGTGTTGCTGACAATGAGCACCGCACAGGCCGTTTTGAACACCCATTTGAAGATGAACCAGGTATCGACTTCTCCGTGCATGTTGTTTTTGTCCGTAATGATCTGAATCAGCTCCATGGTCATTACGATGGCGAGGATCACACCGGCAATGGGCAGGATAACGTTGTCTGAGAGGCTGCGGATCATATTGTAAATGCCGCCGTTCCAGCCCTGCGGCGTTGCGCCGACCTGACCGGCGATCTCTCCGACTCTTGTGTTCACGGTATCAAAGAGGCCGGACAGCGCATCCTTGATGCCGCCGATCAGGATTTCCTTGAGCCAATCGGTGAATTTCTGCCATATTAAGTCCAATCGATTTTCCCTCCTTCCGTTGGCTCTCCGCATACCGGCGAGAGCCGTATAAGATTACTGCACTCGTTTTCATTCTCATGTGCACCTGAAAATGAACCAAGCCGCAGAATAGCCGGTTGCCCGACTATGTATCAGGCGGGCAATGCCGCCTGCAATCAGTTATGTGTGTTGAGCGCCCGAAACACCTGCACTTCCAGATCGAGGCGCGGAGCTTCCGCGTTGCAGCATGGCAGCGCCCCGTCTGCGGGAAGCAGATTCTCCCGCACAAAATACTCCCGAAGGGCAGCTCTGGACAGTGCGCCGAAGTTTCGGATTTGTGCAGATGAGCACAGGAAAATGAGCACTTCGCGGACGGTCTTCACACCGTTCCGGCTAAGCGGGTTGCGAATCTTAGCGGGCAGATACAGGGCGTCCAGTCCCTGATAATACAAATGCGTCGGAGAGGTAATGCCGCAGCGTTCACGATAGATTTGTTCCTCCATCTGGAGCTGCTGCCGCAAATATGCGGTTCGCGCTTCAAAGCCGTCTGTGATGTAGTACAGCCATGCGGGATTTTTGCACAGCCAGCACAGCGCGTCCCGGATAATGCTTCTCGTTCGGCTCTCCGAAAGGTTATAGTGCAGGCCAACCGCCCTATAGCCGATGCCCTCGCAGAAATGCTCTCGGAGCACGATCTGTTCGCGTTCCGAGAGCGCAGACAGGGCATATTCCAGCCCCTTGCGCTGGTCATCCGTCAGCGCGTCATAGGAGATCATGCGCTGTGTTTCTTCGTTGAGATGCATGGCAGAAAGCAGATTTTCGGGGTAGCTGTATCTTCTGGGCATCTGTGTATCCTCCTAAAAAAGTAAAAAGTCGTTGTATGTGGAACGTTCAGAGCGAAGGAGCAGCCCGTCAATATAGGCTGCTCCCTTGCTTCTGAATGGGGATGCAAGGGCGACATCAGCCGCCCTTGCAGCTCTGCCGGTGTTTAGCCAAAAAGTCCCGTGAGCAGCGGCACCAGCAGAAGGCCAACCAGGGCGACGCCGCCACCGGCCATGAGCTGTTTTATCCCCAAATAGGAGTAAAACCTTGCTCGATGGCAGGCGGCGGCGTGTCAAAAAATATATGGAATTGTTTTAGAACCGCCCCGGAGGGGACAGGTCAGCCCTTGACCTGTTCCACCTCCGGGATGGGTTTGAGATTGAAGTGAATTTCGATAGAAATGTGTCGTGTCTTATCGCTGTCGATGTGTTCATGGACAACGATTTCTTTAATCAGGCGGTTTAA